>ENA-UOOI01003925-UOOI01003925.1-fermentation-metagenome-genome-assembly--contig:-NODE-3925-length-10404-cov-45.380616_pt1 | contig 10404 bp, 9 predicted proteins | sample MGYA00245779_ERZ724027 | MGnify/ENA primary metagenome ERZ724027 (study PRJEB28704, sample SAMN03018318) | fermentation metagenome | biome: anthropogenic terrestrial biome; feature: soil; material...
GTTCTGTTACCGACCTGTTAATGGGTTCTGTTACCGACCTGTTAATGGGTTCTGTTGCCGACCTGTTAATGGGTTCTGTTGCCGACCTGTTAATGGGTTCTGATGCCAACCTGCTTATGGGTTCTGCTGCCAACCTGTTTATTCGAGGCTCAGAATAAAGTCGCATAAATCCATGGAAGAGTTGGGACGGGCCATATAATTCATCCGGCTGATCATGGTATCAACCTTTTCCGTATTGGTCAGCAGCTGATAAACCGCTTCATCGGCAGGAAAGGTCTTGCTGATCTTCATTGCCAGGCCATTGTTCAAAAGGAACTCCACATTGCGGTCCTCCTGCCCGGGAATGGGATCAATCAGCAGCATGGGAAGCCCCTTGGCCAGGCTTTCCGACACGGTCAATCCTCCCGGTTTGGTAAGGATGCAGTTGGATGCATCCATCATAACGTCCACATTATTGACAAAGCCATAGTTATAAATGGATCTTGTAAGATTCAATTCATCTATTTTTGCCTTCAGACTGCGGTTGTTTCCGCAAACAGACAGAATCTGAAAGTCCAGATTCAGGCGATCGATCTGCTTCACTGCCTTCGCTACATCTCCATGGCCCATGCTTCCGCTCATTACCAGTATGGTGGCCTTGTCCTGGATGGAAAGGGCTGCACGGGCCTCTCCCGCCGGCATTCTTTTTGCAAACTTTTTATTTAGGGGAATCCCGAAAGATCTCAGCCGGTCCTCCTTCAGTCCCTTTTTCACAGCCTGCCTGGAAAGCAGTTCATTGGCAATGATATAGAAGTCCAGATCTGCCTCTTCCCAGAAAGGATGGATGGTAAAGTCGGTCACGATGCCGATTAACTTGGCACGAAGGCCGACATGGCGACGGATCTGTGTTAAAATCTGCGCAGGAAAAATATGTGTGCAGACAATGACATCCGGGTCGTATTTATCAATAATGCAGACCAGCTTTTTTGCCCATATGGAATTGGTCTTCCGGCCCACGGACATTTTCAGATTGTTTTTTTCCAGCTTTTCCGCCGCGCGATAGATCTTGCCATACAAGGCCGGGGCCAGTTTGATGGACAGCAGATAGCCCTGGGAAATTGACGCCTTTAAAATTGGGTTGATGTATTCAAATGTGTCCAGCATGGTGCAGTCCACATTTTTTTCCCTCAGACACTCCATGACGGACTTACCTGTCTGATTATGCCCTTGTCCAGCTGTAACCGATAAAAAAAGAACCTTCATAACTATCTCTCTTCTTCCCTGGTAACTCCATATTGCTTTTACTTCCTATTTTAACTTATTTTCGATATCCCTTCCAGTAAAACTTTTTCTTAAAAAAGAAAGACAGGAACGCTACAGGACCAAAGCGAGGAGATTCAAAAAAAGTCTAACACCAAAGAATGCTAAAAACCAAAGAAAGCCAAAAATAAAAAGAAGGAGCCATTTAAAGTAAGTGACTCCTTCCACTATTTCTCTGTCAGTTCATTGTACTCCGACTTTCTTATGCCTCTGCCACTCCACCGCAGCCACCAAGGAATCTTCCTCCGCCAAATATAATGACAAGGATCAGGAAGAAGAAGAGTAATTCGGATCCGGACTCAAACAGTCCGCAGTTGCAGAAGAAGATAACCAGCAGAAGGAAGAAAAATAACAAGCTGTCATCGTTTCTACCGAAAAATCCCATACTTAAACCCCCTCTTTGAATTGTAAAGTACAGGCACAGGGATTTTTATCCCGGTATGCCCTTCACTTACAGTATATGAGGAAGGTTTCAATGGGTGTATACCATTTCATCTTATTGGCTTATTGGTGGATCTCCTTTTCCATCTTCTTCAGACAGTCAAAGCAAATCCTCGCTTCCTCCATCCCGCTGGGAGTGAGCGTTTCGCTCTCGACAATCATTGGGACATGAAGCTCGCAGGCTTTCCGGTAGACTTCTGCCACAGGTGCGGTGCCCATTCCAAGAGGTTTGCCGTGCCCTTCCGAATCGCCGTCCTTGATATGTATGAAATGGAGCTGGTCCTGATACTGTTCCATCAGCTGAATGGGATCCTGACCGGCAACGAATGCCCAGTAGGTGTCCAGCTCCAGCCTGATTTCGGTCTTTTCCGCGAGCTCAAAATACGGAATATATCCTTCTTCTGTTCTGGCAAACTCCCTGAAATGATTGTGAAAGCCAAAAGTCATGCCTACGTCTGCCAGCTTCGGCTGAAGCTCCCGGGCATAATGAATGAACTCATTGAGTTTATCGCGGGTCCAGAGATCCGTCCCCGGAACGATGAAATTTCTGTTTCCAATTGCCTTGTGATAAGCGACGGTGCCGTCGAAATCCCTGACCAGATCTCTCCAGTCCGAATGCGTCCCGGAAGTTTTCAGCCCGTATTTCCCGAGCATATCCGCCACTTCCTTCGCGGAATGACCAAAGAAGCCGGCAAATTCCACCCATTTGTAACCGATCCCCGCGACCTGGCGAAGTGCGTCGTCCAGATTCTTTTCCGTTACGTCACGGACACTGTAAAGCTGCAAGCCATACTCCATATGATTCACTCTCCTTATATTGTATGGAAGGAAGGGAGCAGATGGCTTTTCCTGCTCCCTGTCACTCTTCCTTCTACTATATAGTTTATCATATTTCCATGCCAAATAGGTTATTACAGGAGCAACTCTTTGTGCATCTTCTCCGATTTGTCAACTGCCCAAAAGAGCACAGGGCAGATCCTTCTCATGCCCTGCCGTAAAGCGGTCCGTAAGCGGAGCAGGCACGATAATCGGCTCCCTGCGGATCCATGGCTCCAAAGGCACCCCAGGAGGCGGGCCGGTAAATCCGGTCTTCCGGTACATTATGCATGGCGACGGGAATCCGGAGGATCGAAGCCAGAGTGATCAAATCCCCGCCGATGTGTCCGTAACTGATGGCGCCATGGTTCGCTCCCCAGTTGTTCATGACGGAGTACACATCCCGGAAGGGGCCTTTACCGGTCAGGATCGGTGCAAACCAGGTGGTCGGCCAGGTGGGGTCCGTGCGAAGATTCAGCTTGTCATGGACTTCCGGAGAGACACTGCAGGAGTAGCCTTCTGCAATCTGAAGCATCGGACCCAGGCCTTTGACCAGATTGATGCGGGACATGGTGAGAGGCATCCCGCCTCTGGACAGGAAGTCTGAGGAATACCCGCCCCCGCGGAAATAGTCCGTATTGGCCGGGCGCCATTTCGTGGCATCCAGACATTTTCCGGCTTCTGCCGGTGTGATGTCCCAGAAGGGTTTCATCCCCGGTTTGCCGTCGATCTGCTGTTCCCCGGTGGCATCCAGTGTGCAGGCTCCGGAGTTGAGCAGGTGGATCATGCCGTTTGCAGCATAACCGGTCAGGTCCCTGCCGGTGACACGTTTTACCGCCTCCGGGCTCCAATAGGTGCGGACATCTGCAAACAGCTGCCCTGTTCCGGACAGCAGATGGCCCAGGAGCATGGCGGCGCCGTTCAGGCTGTCATTTTCCGTTGCCACGATATAAGGCTCCCGGATGCCGTTCCAGTCAAAGGAAGAATTCAGCATGGCCTCCATAAAATCGCCGTTGGGCATATAGTCTGTCCACTGTCTCTGCCCCTGAAACCCTGCGGCAATGGCATTGTGCCCCATAGCCTCTTCCGCATAGCCCATCTCCGCCAGTCTGGGATTTCCGATCATCAGATCGCGGCCAATCATTGCCATCTTCACAACGGTTTCCCAGTCCTGATCCATTTCCTGCCGGCTCTTTTTGATCCGGTTCACGTCACTTCCTTCCCTGCAGTTCTCCTTTACCCATGCGAGGGCATACCGGAACTCCTCCGGGTCAAGGATGTTCAGGTCCAGGCGCCGGCGAAACTCGGACATGTCGATCTGCTCCACCCGCATTCCCAGATAGTTTTCAAAGAAGTCATGGCTGACCATGGAGCCGGCGATCCCCATGGCGGTGCTGCCCATGGCAAGATACGACTTGTTTCGTAATGTGGCGGCAGCCAGTCCGGCTTTTGCAAACTGCAGCAGTTTCCGCTGGACATCTTCCGGAATGGCGGGGTCATCAATATCCTGTACGTCCCTGCCATAGATGCCAAAAGCGGGAAGCCCTTTCTGGGCATGAGCTGCCAACACGGCAGCCAGATAGACTGCACCGGGCCGTTCGGTCCCGTTGAACCCCCATACCGCCTTGGGCATCAGCGGATCCATATCCATGGTCTCGGAACCATAGCACCAGCATGGTGTTACGCTGATGGAAACGCCGACGCCTTCCCGCTTGAACTTTTCCGCCGTTTGGGCGGCCTCTTTTACCCCGCCAATGCAGGTATCCGCAATCACGCATTCCACCGGGAAGCCATTGGGATGGCGCAGATGGTCACTTATTAATTTTGCTGTCTTCCTGGCCATGTCCATGGTCTGATTCTCCAGGGATTCCCGGATGCCTTTTCTTCTCCCGTCAATAATCGGACGAATGCCGATTTTGGGGAGAGCTTCCTGATAACGGTTGACAGGTGACGGAACCTTCAGATCTGTTACGTTTGCCATGAGATACTCCTCCTTTTAATGTGTTTTTACGTTTGATATGGAGCTATTTGGGACCACTCTATTTCTTTGTGTCTCCCGGCTGATCTCTGCCGGAAGACGGCAATGGTTGAACCGGTTCATATTTTTTAACGGAATCGCGGATCAACATGCGGGTCTGCATGCGGATACAGGCAGGAAAGCCGTCCGAATCCCCTTTGATGCGCCGGATTACCATATGGGCTGCCGCCTTGCCGATCCGATCCGTTGGCTGCTCCACTACGGTCAGGGGCGGATGAATCACGTCAGACAGATCAAAATGGTCAAACCCGATGACGGAAATATCGTCCGGGATCCGAAGCTTCCGTTCATTTGCAGCGATAATGGCTCCAAATGTCATGTAGTAATTGGTGATGTATACGGCTGTAGGCAGATGTTCCAGGGAAAAAAGGGACTTCGCAGCCTCATACCCGCCGCTGTTGGAGAAATGCCCGCAGGTAACCCATTGGTCCCGGGGCTCGATGCCATAGGTACGCAATGCCTCCAGGTAGCCCTTGTACCGCTCCCGGCCGGTGGATGTGTCAGGATCACCGTTGATGATGGCAATGTCCCTGTGGTTCTGCTGGATCAGCCATTCGACCGCGCGGAAAGAGGCATTGGCGTTGTCAACCGCAACCAGATCCGTGGAAAAGGAAGGCATCTCATCGTTTACCATTACAACCGGTATGCCATCGTCCTGAAACTCCTGCAGAACTCCCGATCGGCCGCAGCTTCCCGGAAGGAGGATCAGGCCGTCCACGGAACGGGATTTGAGAAAGTGGAGCTTTTGATCCAGTATATCCGGATCGGACTGAAAGTCGCATACAACAATGCTGTAATTGGCTTCCGCCAGCACATCCTCTGCCGCGGTAATCACAGAGGTGGCAAACAGATCCGTCAGGCTGGACAGCACCACGCCGATGGTCATGGAACGATTGTTTTTCAGGCCTTTGGCAATGATGTTTTCCTGAAAACCCAGCTCCCGGATCGCTTCCCCGATCCGGATACGATTTTTTTCCCGGAGGGAATATCCGTTCAAATACCTGGACACCGTACCAATGGATACCTGTGCCCGTTTGGCCACATCCCGTATTGTAACGGACATACCACACCTCCCGAAAACAAAATTGGAATAGGATCCGCATTCGCGAAATCAAACTTGAACCAGTTCAACTTTCATCATTTCTACTTTAGCCCATTGAGGAGGAATTGTCAATGGACGAATTTGTTTCCCTTGCAAAAGATGCCATGGAAAGAATGCTGCAAAGGAGAAATGGTTTGCAGATATGAATATATAAGAAAAAAGAGGTTGCACCCATCTGAGCCTGTCAGACAGAGACAATCTCTTTTCCTGTATGCAGGGGATCTTCCCCTCCGCGAACCTCTCCCCTGCAAATGAAGCTTTCCTTCTTCGGACCGCAATGAATCCTTACTTGTTTGGACTGCATTTCTCCCAGCATTCATTCCGGGTATACAGATAGTTCAGTTTGCTTGCATGCTTCATCTCATCGGTATAGATCTCCGTCAGCATGTTGATGTGCCTTCTTCTCTGCATTGCGTACAGAATCTTGCGGTATCTTTCCATTGCCATCCACTCACCATATAGAGCGTCCTGTATCCCATCGCAGTAGGATTTTGGAGGCTTAATCTCCATTGGGGGAGTGGGAGGGAAAGTATGTCCGGTCATCTCACAATAGACGGTACGCACCAGCTGTCCGTGCCTCTTCTCATCTTCCTTGATTCCTTCTATTATCTTCCTGTCTTCGGCCGGAGCCATTTTCATAAGACAATCGTAGTACATTACGTCGTGCCTCTCCCCTTTTATCGAATCTTCAAGCAGACGTAAAGCGTCTTCCAGGTTCGACGGATAGGTATAGTAGTCCACATCGGGCTGAGGACACTCGTGCGGCTTCGGGCACGGCATCGGATGCTCCGGACACGGCATCGGTGGCATCGGTGGCATCGGATGCATTGGCGGCATCGGATGCTCCGGACACGGCATCGGTGGCATCGGATGCATTGGCGGCATCGGACACGGCATCGGCGGCATCGGATGCATTGGCGGCATCGGACACGGCATCGGCGGCATCGGTGGTTTTGGACACGGCATTGGTGGTGTCGGCGGCATCGGCATTTCCCTCATATAGGAAGCATCGTTGCTGTCATACCCTCCATACCAGGTGTAATCTTTATACCATGGGTTTGGATTTCCCGGATAATTGGGATCATCATAGTATGCCATATAGTTTGAACCTCCTTAAATAGAAAAGATATCTCATCACACACCATACTATGCAGCGATTCCAAAAGAGTTAATACCAAGTTGACAAGAATAAAAAGTTTTGCTATACTGTTTCTATGGAAAGGTGGGTGCTTTGTAAGTGGACGATTCTTCTGGCCCTGAACCGGGCCCTGAACGACAATGTTGCAGATTTAACTTTTTTAGCAGATTAATCAATTTAATCAACAAAAGTTCTGCACACGGAAAAAAAGGCAATGTTCTGTTGCTTTTGTTGTTGTGTGCTTTTTTACTGTGATAAACTGTAATAAACAGATCTATTTGGTGATTCATGATTTTTTATATCCAACTGGAATATTTCATGATAGGATTTGCAGTATTTTTTGCATTGGAAATCGCTATCCAACATACAGCGGTTTCAAAATGGCATAATACTATTAGAATAGCTTAGGAGGTTATCTTTTGTCAGATGATCCTTTATTATGGTTGATTCTGCTTCAGTTTATCTTTATCTTTTTCAATGCGATCTTTGCCTGCGCCGAGCTGGCCGTGGTCAGCATGAACGGCAACAAGCTCGCAAAGCTTGCCGAGTCCGGGGATAAGCGGGCTATCAGGCTTGCCAATCTGACGGAGCAGCCGTCCCGTTTTCTGTCGACGATTCAGGTCGGCATCACGCTGGTCAACCTGCTCAGCAGTGCCGTAGCTTCCAAGAACTTTTCCGAACGGCTGAAAATGGGGCTGATCCATATCGGGTTCAATATCCCTGCAAGGATGCTTGATGTGATCTCTGTAGCGGTCATCACCCTTATTTTAACATATTTTACCGTGCTGCTTGGAGAATTGGTCCCCAAACGGCTTGCCATGAACAAGGCGGAGCAAATTGCCCTTAGGATGTCCGGCCTGATTTATGTGGTATCCAAAATCTTTACGTCAGCCGTCTGGCTGTTCACCGTATCGACCAACGGGATCCTGCGTTTGCTAGGCATTGATCCCCAGGCGGAGAATGAGGTGAACCCGGAGGAGGAAATCTGCCTGATGCTGGATGCCGGTGCGGAAAAGGGTACTATCCTGCCCGATGAGCAGGATATGATTCAGAATATCTTCGAATTTGATGATATGTCTGTGGAGGAGGTCATGACCCATCGTACGGAAGCGTCGCTGTTATGGACGGAAGAATCCGATGAACAATGGGAACGGACGATTACCGAAAGCAAGCATTCCATCTACCCTGTCTGTGCAGAAAGCCCGGACAATATTGTGGGAGTTTTGAATACAAAGGATTACTTCCGTCTGAAAGACAAGTCCCGTAAGGAAGTAATGAAGCATGCGGTAAAGGATGCTTATTTCGTCCCGGAAACAGCCCACGCGGATTTGGTGTTTCGTAATATGAAAAAATCCAGAGAGCATTTTGCCATCGTCGTGGACGATTACGGAGGAATGAGCGGAATTGTCACGATGAACGACTTGCTGGAGCAATTAGTGGGAGATCTGGACGACAACGCTTCCATGCCAAGGGAAGCTCCTCCCATTGAGCGTCTGGATTCCAGAACCTGGCGGATTCAGGGTACTGCGCAATTGGATGAAGTGGCTGAACAGCTCGGCGTGGAGCTCCCGGATGAGGATTATGATACGTTTGGCGGCCTGATATTTGGAATTCTCGGAACCATTCCCGCCGACGGGACCACCCCAATGCTGGAGGAATACGGCCTGGTGATCAAAATCACCAAGATCAAGGAACGAAGGTTGATTAGTGCGGTTGTATGCCTGGCAGATGAGGAACAGCGAAACGAAGCAGAAAAAGAATAAGAAGAGAAATAGCAAAATTACGAATGATATCAACCATATAGGAATAAAATAGAGCGGCCTATGCCGCAGCAAAAAAGCCACCCGGTTTAATGGGTGGCTTTTTGCTGTGAAACATATGGGGAAGAAGATCTTCCCCTTTCAGTCCGAAAAGAGCGGGGTGGAAAGATATCTCTCTCCGGTATCCGGCAGCAGGACGACGATGTTTTTCCCTTCGTTTTCCGGCCGCAGGGCGATCTGTGTTCCCGCCCAAAGGGCTGCACCGGATGAAATGCCTACCAGCAGACCTTCTGTTTTGCAGATCTCCCTGCCGGTTGCAAACGCATCCTCATTGGACACCGGCAGGATCTCGTCATAAACCTTTGTGTTGAGGACCTTCGGAACAAATCCCGCACCGATCCCCTGGATTTTATGCGGGCCGGACGTTCCCTTCGAAAGCACCGGAGAACTGGACGGCTCGACAGCAATCACCTGAATTTCCGGATTTTTGGATTTTAGGAACTCCCCGACTCCCGTAATGGTGCCGCCGGTTCCGATCCCACTAACAAAGAAGTCCACTTTCCCATCGGTATCCTCCCAGATCTCCGGGCCGGTGGTGGTCCGATGGATGGCAGGATTGGCCGGATTGTCAAACTGCCCGGGAATAAAGGAATTTGGAATCTCCGCAGCGAGTTCGTTGGCCTTTTCAATGGCGCCTTTCATTCCCTTTGCCCCTTCCGTCAGGACAAGCTCTGCGCCGTACGCCTTCAGCAGCTTTCTCCTCTCCACACTCATTGTATCCGGCATGGTAATGATAATGTGGTATCTCCGTGCCGCCGCAACGGAGGCAAGACCAATACCGGTATTGCCGCTGGTTGGCTCAATGATCACGGAATCCGGAGTCAACTCCCCCTTCTCTTCCGCGTCATCGATCATAGCCAGTGCAACCCGGTCCTTTACGCTCCCTGCCGGATTGAAATACTCCAGCTTCCCGAGGATACCAGACTTCAGCCCATGCTTCTTTTCATAATTTCTAAGCTCCATTAAAGGAGTTCTCCCAATCAAATCTGTCACATTCTGAAATATCTTTGCCATTGTATTGCCCTCCTTTTTAATTTAACCTTTTCATATATGTTTAATATTGATTACAGTATTATCATAATATGAGAGGGTTCTTTTGTCAACAGAATCCGCAAATTTAGTGAAAATGATTGCCGGCGTCATCCATGTCAGTCCATGCCAAGTTTTCCCGACCAGCTGCTTCTTATCCATAACATCTATGACCTATCTTCTGTGCCGCTCTTGACATTCCTCTCATTATTACATATCATTGAATACATATCGTATAAGTATGAAATGGAGACAACACTATGAGAATTTCAGCAAAGGGCCGCTATGGTCTGGCCGCCATGATCCATATGGCTGAAAAGTACAACAGCGGCGAATATATTACCGTCATCAGCATTTCGGAAAACCTGGGGATTTCCAAAATTTATTTGGAACAGGTTTTTTCCCTTTTGAAAAGAGGGGATATTGTACGTTCCATAAAAGGCGCCCAGGGCGGATACCAGCTGACACGGATGCCGGGGCAGATCACCGTTCTGGACGTTTTATCCGCGGTGGAGCTGTCCCTGTTTGAACCGACGGAGGAAACCGTACAGGAGAAGGCTCCGGATATTGAGGCAGCCATGCGGTATTCCGTGTTTGATGTGCTGGACAGTGCCATCCGGGATACGCTGGACCGGATCACACTGTATGATTTGGTTGTGGAGGCAGAGAAGCACAAAAAGGGTCAGGGATACATGTACTATATCTGATCCAGCTTATGGGC
>ENA-UOOI01003926-UOOI01003926.1-fermentation-metagenome-genome-assembly--contig:-NODE-3926-length-10402-cov-4.277375_pt1 | contig 10402 bp, 11 predicted proteins | sample MGYA00245779_ERZ724027 | MGnify/ENA primary metagenome ERZ724027 (study PRJEB28704, sample SAMN03018318) | fermentation metagenome | biome: anthropogenic terrestrial biome; feature: soil; material...
CGTCGACAACGCCCCGTTTGTTTTCGGGGGCGAGTAAAGGGTGCACAGGCGCAAACGGTACCCCATGTACCCGCGGGAGGCGCCATGCGCTCCCCTTATGCGCCCCCGAAAACAAACGGGGCGTTGTCGACGGGCGGGTCGAGCGACGCAAACCGATAGCCTTCGCCCTGCAGCGTCTCAATGAATTTCGGGATGTCGTCGAGCGTCGCTTCCTTGGGAGCCGAGTTGTGGAACAGCACGACGGAAACGCGGTGCCTGCGTACGCCGTCCAGCGCGTTGCTCAGGATGGACCGGGCATTCGTTCTGGTGGTGGCGTCCCCCGAGCTGACGTTCCAGTCGTAATACACATAGCCGCGCTGCTTCAGGCCGGCTTTCAGCGTTTTGCAGATTTTCCGGTTATAGGCATTGACACTGCCGCCGGCAAACCGGAGGATTCTGGTGTTCACGCCCGTATCGCGGAGGATCCGGTCGTGCATCCTGTCGACATCGGAAAAAAACGCCGTACTGGAAGAATAGATCTGCCGGTAATCGTGCGTATAGCTGTGGACGCCGATCGCCTGCCCGTGGTCCACGATCGCCTTCAGGTCCGACGTTTCCTCTTTGTCGAAAGAGCCGACGACGAAAAACGTCGCCTTCACATGGTACCGGTCGAGGATGTTCAGCAGTGGAACCGTCAGGTCGGACGGCCCGTCGTCGAACGTCATGTAGACGACCTTGCCGGTACCGGGAAGGGGCTCGACGGGGGCTTGCCCGCTGTCATTGACGCTCTTCGTGCCCCGCGCGGAGGAGGAAGCGCTTCCCGCAGCACCGTCGGCCGGACCGGCGGAAGAGGAAGCCTGCGGCAGAGCCGCCGCCGGCACCGCGGAAGACGACGCCTGCCGCCGGCCCAGCTCCGAAAAGCCGAACGCGACGGCGCAGCAGATTCCCGCGGCGGCGACGGCACAGCCGGCCACCAACAACGTCCTGTTCCGAATCGTATGAAATTTCATCTTGCCCATCTTTCTCTATTGTGACAGAAAGCAACCTGCTCTGACATCTCTGATTATAACGCTCCCCTGATCGAAGTCAATGGATTTAACGGTCTTGTAATCTTCCCTTTTCGCCCGCAGACAAAAGCGTTGCCGGGAGTCTCCCTTACTCCCCTTTCGCGCCTGCAGCGGGGTGCATGGTACCGCTCGCGCCTACGGCAGACCCAACTACGGCTGCATGCAGGACCGGCCTACGGCACCCCGTCAGCGACGCGCCGCTCAAACGGAGAGGAAAAGCCGCGCCTCCTGCGCATCCATCTGCGCCGTTTTGCCGCGGCGGACGATCAGGCCCTTCTGGAGGATGACGCAGTCCTGCGACATCAGGCGGGCAAAAGCGAGGTTCTGTTCGACCAGCACCACGGAAAGCCCCATCTCCCGGCAGACGCGCGTCAGGATGTCGCCCAGCTCCTCCACGATGCTGGGCTGGATGCCCTCGGTCGGTTCGTCCAGCAGCAGGATCTTCGGCTCGGTCATCAACGCCCTCGCGAGGGCGAGCTGCTGCTGCTGCCCGCCGGAGAGGACCCCGCCGTTGCGGTCGAGGTGGTCGCGCAGAGCGGGAAAATAGGAGAGCATCTTCTCCGTCTGGCGCGCGACCGCCCGGGGGTCCTTCCACGCGAGGCACCCGAGCACGAGGTTTTCGCGGACGGTGAAGCGCGGGAAGATCTCGCGCCCCTGCGGCACGTAGGCCATGCCCGCCCGCGAGCGCAGGGAGGGCCTCAGGCCGGAAACGTCTTTTCCCCCGAACAGCACCCTGCCGCCGGAAAGGGGCAGCAGGCCCACGATGCCCTTGAGCAGCGTCGTCTTCCCCGCCCCGTTGCGGCCCAGCACGGCGATGCGCCGGCCGTCGCCCAGGGCGAGCGACACGCCGTCGACCGCCCGGCTTTTGCCGTAGCTGATCTTCACGTCGTCGAGGACAAGCACGGCGCATCCACCTCCTTTCGGGAAGATTTCAGGTAGACCCGCACGACCTCCGGATCGTTTTCGATCTGGGAAAGCGGCCCCTCGGCCAGGATTTTGCCCATGTGCAGAACGGTGACGGTCTGCGCCACCTGCCGGACGAACTCCATGTCGTGCTCGACGGCCAGCACGGTGTGGTCCTTTAAAAGGTCCTGCACCAGCTCGCCCGTCTGCCTCGTCTCCTCCGAAGTCATGCCCGCCGTCGGCTCGTCGAGGATCAGCAGGCGCGGCGACTGCATCATCAGCATGCCGATCTCGAGCCACTGGCGTTCCCCGTGCGAAAGCTCGAACGCCAGAAGCGACCGCTTCGCGTCGAGGCCGATCTGCCGCAGTACCTCTCGCGCGCGGAGATACTCGCCGCGCGACACCCGGCGGAAAAGCGCGCGGGCCGCGGCCCCGCGGTCCGGAGCCGCGAGCTCAAGATTCTGGAGCACCGTCATGTTCTCGAACAGGTTCGGGCCCTGGAACTTGCGGCCGATCCCGTAGCGCCGGGCGATCTCGTGCGGGGGTTTGCCGGTGATGTCGTCTCCCCCGAAGATCACCTTCCCCCTCGTCGGCTTCGTGCGGCCGGTGATCAGGTCCATCAGGGTGGTCTTGCCGGCCCCGTTCGGCCCGATGACCACCCGGAGCTCCCCTTCCTCGACGGAGAAATCCACGCCGTCCAGAGCCCGGAATCCGCTGAAGCAGACGGAGAGGTCCTCGGTCCTCAAAAGCTCAGACATGGGATTTTCCCCCTTCCCCCCGCTCTTTGTCCCTGCGGGCGCGGCCCTTCGCCAGGCGGATGACCGCCCCCACGAGGCCGTCCGGCACGAAGAAAACCGTGGCGAGGAGAGCCAGCCCCAGCAGAAGCTGCCAGTAGGCGCCGAAATGCTCGGAGAGCGCGTTGCCCAGCACATTGACGAGCAGCGCGCCGAACGCCGCGCCGGTCAGGTTGCCCCGCCCGCCGATCGTGAGCCAGACGATCGCCGCCGTGGAGAACTCCATCCCCACGTCGTTCGGGGCGATCATCCCGTTGACCGGCGCGTAGAGCACGCCCGCGAAACCGGCCAGCGCGCCGGAAACGGCGAACGCCGCCGTCTTGAAGCGCGCCTGGTCGTACCCGAGGAACTCGAGCCGCGTCTCGTTTTCGCGGATGCCCTGCAGAATCAGCCCGAACCGCGACGCCGCGAGCAGCCGGCAGAACGCGTAGACCAGCAGCACGGAAAAGAAGACCAGGTAATACGCCTGCCGGAGTGAGAGCGTCTGCCCGAACAGAGACAGCCCCGGCAGTCCGCCGATGCCGTTGAAGCCGCCGGTGTATTTCTGCTGGCTCTGGATGAACAGATTGAAGACCGAGGCGATGGCGAGCGTGATCACGGAAAAGAACACGCCCCCCACGCGGCTGAAAAACAGGAACCGTCCGAGGAGCGCCGCGAGCAGGCCGGGCAGAAGGATGCCGACCAGGACGGCGACGGCCGGGTTCGAGATCGCCCTCAGCCACAGCGGCGCCTGCGCGACGCCGTACCGCGCCATGAAGTCCGGCACGCCGCCTCCCGCGGCGGCGGAGAGCGACAGGGCCATGACGTAGCCGCCGATGCCGAAGAGCACCGCGTGGCCGAGGTCCATCAGCCCGGCGTAGCCCCACAGGATGTCGAGGGAATAGGCGAAGATCAGGAAAATCATGTATTTTTCGATCAGCTGCGTGTAGAACAGCGACCCGGAAAGGGGGAACAGTCCCAGCGCGAGGAAAAGCGCGAGGTCCAGAACCCGGTTGACGGGGACCCGGGAAAGCCGCGCCATGCTATCTCCCCTCCTTTTTCGTGAACAGCCCCTCCGGCTTGAAGCGGATGGCAAAGATGATCATCAGGAACACGATGATGTTGGCGAGCACGTCGTTGCTGACGCCGCCGATCAGCGCCGTCGATTCGCCCACCATCAGGGAGCCGACCGTCGTGCCGAAGAACGACGCGACCCCTCCCACGACCGACGTCATGAAGGAGGTGACGAGGTACGGGGAACCCATGAACGGCGAAACGCTCTTGACCGGGGCGACCAGCGCGCCCGCAAGGCCCGCGAGGCCGCTGCCGAACGCGAAGGTCAGCGTGTCGACCAGCGATGAGTCGATGCCCAGGCATTCCGCCATGCCGCGGTTCTGCGAAATGGCGCGGACCCGTTTGCCAAAGCGCGTCTCTTTCAGCAGCAGGACCGTCCCGAGGAGGACGGCGGCCACAAACGCCACGGTGAAGATGTTGTAGTACGGCACGACGACCTTTCCGAACGCCAGCTTGCCTTCGACCGGGATCGCCACATACTGCGACTGCGCGCCGAACATCAGGTTCGTCGTCTGCTGCAGCACGACACTGACGCCGAACGTGGCCAGCATGGTCTCGGCGGGGCGCCCGACGAGCCGTTTGACCACGACGACTTCGATCACCGCGCCGGCCGCCGCGGTCACGAGGGCGGCCGCGACCATCGCCAGCGCAAAGCTGTACCCCAGCACCTGCGTGACGTAAAAGGTCGTGTACGCGCCGATCATGATCAGCTCGCCGTGCGCCAGGTTGATGACGTTCATCAGCCCGCAGATGATGACCATGCCGAGCGCGGCGATCAGGATCAGGGCCGAGGAATCCAGCCCGTTCAGAACCAGTGCCAGAAAACTGTCCATCGTTCTTCGTCACCTCACGAAACTTTGCGAACCGGGATTCTCCCCGGGGCGCTGGTGCGCCGGGGAGGCGTTTTCAGCAGTCAGGACTTCGGGGCTATCGTCTTCGGCGACTCGTAGATCACGTTGATCTCGCCCTTGCCGTCGACCTTGGCGATCCGGCAGTAAAGATGCGCGTGGTTGTTGACCGGGTCGATGGAGATCGCGCCGGAGGGCGAATCGAGCGTCAGGCCCTTGAACGCCGCGATGATCTGCTGCGTGTCGGAGGGGTCCTTGGCTTTTTCCATCGCTCCGGCCAGGAATTTCATGCCGTTGTAGCCGCCGACGACCGCGTAGGTCGGCTCCGTGCCGTCCTTGATCTTTTCCTTGTACTCCTTCACGAACGCCGCGTTGACGGGGTTCTTCACATTTTTGAAGTAGTCCACGCAGATATAGCTGTCTTTCGCCGCGGCGACGCCGATGGATTTGAGGACCGTCTCGTTCGTCGTGAGGCTCGCGATGGTCGCGGTGAGGCCGTAGGCGGCGTACTGCTTGTAGAACGCCACGTTGCTGTCGCCGGTCAGCTCGCTGTAGATGATGTCAGGGTTCGAGGTCTTGATCTTGTTGAGGACGGACGAAAAGTCCGTGCTGCCGTAGGGGACGTATTCCTCCCCGACGACCGTTCCGCCACCCTTCGCCAGGTACTGCTTCGCGAGCTTGTTTTCCACCTGCGGGTACACGAAGTCGCAGCCGATGAGGAAGAACTTCTTCCCCGCGTTTTTCAGCAGCCAGTTCACGAAGATCTCCGCCTGCTGATTCGGGACACAGCCGACGCAGACGATGTTGTTCGACTGCATCTGCCCTTCGTAGGACTGCGGGTACACCAGCAGCGATTTGTACTGCTCCACGACGGGCTTGACGGCCCGTACGGCGGACGACGAGCAGGTGCCGACAATGGCCGCGACCTTCTCGTCGAGGATGAGTTTGCGGGCCTTGTCGGCCGCTTTCGCCGGGTCGGAGGCGTAGTCGGCGAAGACGGTCTTGATCTGTTTTCCATGGACGCCGCCGGCCGCGTTGATCTGCTGGACGGCGAGCTTGGTGCCGTCGTAGAGCTGCTTTTCGCTGACCGACGTGACGCCGCTGAGCGAGTACAGCACGCCGATCTTGACGGTCTGCGCACCGGAAGCGGAAGCGCCCGCCGATTTGCCGCACCCCGCGAGAAGCCCCGAAAACAGGACCGCCCCGGCGAGGAAAAGAGCCAGTTTCTTTTTCATACATTTCATCTCCCGACAATCTCCGGAATTCTTTCCGGGCATTACGGCTTATACTATTCTTCTCCGGGAAATTACGTGCATGGACGGCGGCGCGGTGACGCCCCTCTTTCCCTTTGCTTCCCGATCGGCTATAATGTCGCTGATACGACCGAAGACAAACCGGAGAAAACCGTCGGCGGGGAGGAACCGTGACATTTTTCCGGATGTGCGGTATACTGGCAGGGAAACAAAATCCGCGTGGGAAAGAAAGGAAATCCAGAATAAATGAATAGAACCATCCGGGCGTACCGCCCCGCGGACCTTCCTTCCATGATCCGCATCTGGAACGAAGTCGTGGAGGAAGGGGCCGCCTTCCCCCAGGAAGAACGTCTCACGCAGGAAACGGGCCGTGAGTTTTTTCGCCGGCAGACGTATTGCGCCGTCGCGGAAGACCTCGACAGCGGAAAAACATACGGGCTCTACATTCTTCATCCAAACAATGTGGGACGATGCGGGCACATCTGCAATGCGAGCTACGCCGTCAGTTCCGAAAGCAGAGGGCTGCATATCGGGGAAAAGCTGGTGCGCGACTGCCTGACGCAGGCAGGGCAGCACGGATTTGCCGTTTTGCAGCTCAACGCCGTGGTTGCGACCAACACGCACGCAAGGCATCTGTACGAACGGCTCGGCTTTGAACCGCTCGGGACGGTTCCGGGCGGATTCCGCATGAAAGACGGGCATTACGAGGCCATCTGTCTGTATTACCACCTTCTGCGGCCGTGCGACCCATGACGGCGGCGGACTGCGGCTGATAAAGGCGACCGCCGCCCCGCCCGTGGGACGCAAAAAGCCCGCGGAATCTCTTCCGCGGGCAAAAGCCGCCGACTGCCGGCGGGGAGGAACCGTGACATTTTCCGGACGCGCGGCGTTCCGAGCCAATTTACTTTTCCATCGCGCGGATTAGGTTCACCATCTCGATGGCGCCCTCCGCGCAGTCGAAGCCCTTGTTGCCCGCTTTGGTCCCGGCGCGTTCGATGGCCTGCTCGATGTTCTCCGTCGTGAGCACGCCGAACATCACCGGGACCCCGCTCGCGAGCGCCGTCTGCGCGATCCCCTTCGACACCTCGTTGCAGACATAATCGTAATGGCTGGTGCTTCCCCGGATCACCGCGCCGAGGCAGATCACCGCGTCGTACTTTCCGCTTTTTGCCATCTTCGACGCGATCAGCGGGATCTCGAACGCGCCGGGGACCCACGCCACGTCGACGCTGTCCTCCGATACACCGTGGCGTTTCAGGCCGTCCAGCGCGCCGGACAGCAGTCTGGAAGTGATAAATTCGTTGAAGCGGGCGGCCGCGATGCCGACCCGGATCTCTTTCGATACCAGTTTTCCTTCAAAAACGTTCATCGTGGAAGCTCCTTTCAGTAATTCAGAAGATGCCCCATCTTGACCTGTTTCGTTTTCAGATAAAACAGGTCGTAGGGGGTGGCGTCCATCTGGATGGGGACCCGCTCGATGATCTCCATGCCGTAATCGGCGAGCTGGTACACTTTGTCCGGGTTATTGGTCAGAAGGCGCAGCGTTCTGGCCCCCAGGTCCCGGAGGATCTGCGCGCCGATGTAATACTCCCGCAGATCGCCCGCAAAGCCGAGCGCCTCGTTCGCCTCCAGCGTGTCCATCCCCCGGTCCTGCAGTTCGTAGGCCCGCAGCTTGTTGATCAGCCCGATGCCGCGCCCTTCCTGCCCCATATAGAGCATGATGCCGCGGCCCTCCCGTTCGATCTGCGTCATGGCGGACGCGAACTGCTGCCCGCAGTCGCAGCGCAGGGAGCCGAAGGCGTCCCCGGTCAGGCATTCGGAGTGCACGCGGCACAACAGGTTCCGCCCGTCCCCGATCTCTCCCTTGACCAGCGCGACGTGATATTCCCCGTTGAGCTTGTTGACGTAGCCGTGCGCGGTGAAGTTGCCGTACCGGGTGGGCATCTTCGCGACGGCGACGCGCTCGACCAGTTTCTCATGTTTTTTTCTGTAATCCTGTAAGTCTTTGATCGTGATGAAGGTCAGCCCCCATTTGCCGGCGAGCCGGATCAGTTCGGGCGTCCGCATCATCCGGCCGTCCGCGCTCATCACTTCGCAGCACAGGCCGCACTCTGTGAGTCCGGCGAGCCGCAGCAGATCCACGGCGGCCTCCGTGTGGCCGGCCCGCTCCAGAACGCCTTTCGGTTTCGCCATCAGCGGAAACATATGGCCGGGGCGGCGGAAGTCCTCCGGTTTCGCGTTTTCGCCGGCACAGGCGCGGGCCGTGACGCCCCGCTCTTCGGCGGAGATGCCCGTCGTGGTGCTGACGTGGTCGACGGATACCGTAAACGCCGTCTCATGATTGTCGGTATTATCGGAGACCATCTGCGGGAACCGGAGTTTTCTGCAAAGCCCGGCGCTCATAGGCATACAGATCAGGCCCTTGCCATGCACCGCCATGAAATTGACGTTTTCCGTCGTGGCAAATTCAGAAGAGCAGATCAGGTCCCCTTCGTTTTCCCGGTTCTCGTCGTCCGTCACCAGGATGATCTTTCCCCGGCGCAGATCGTTGAGAGCTTCTTCTATCGTGTTGAATTGAAACATACCGATTCCTCCTAAAATCCATACCGGGCCAGAAATTCTTTTGAGATGCCGTTCTGCCGTTCCGGCGCGCATAGCAGCTTTTCCACATACTTCCCGATGCAGTCGTTTTCCAGATTCACCGTATCCCCGACGCGCTTGGCCCCGAGCGCGGTGTGCCGGGCCGTGTGCGGGATGACGGACACGCTGAAATCGTGCTCCGACACTTCGGCGACGGTCAGGCTGACACCGTCGACGGCGACGGAGCCCCTTTCGACCACATACCGTAAAATGCCGGGGGAAGTGCGGACCGTGAACCAGACCGCGTTTTCATCTTTCCGCACCCGGCTGATCACGCCGGTCCCGTCGACGTGCCCCGCGACAAGATGCCCGCCGAACCGCCCGTTCAGCGGCATGGCGCGCTCCAGATTGACCACGCTGCCGGCCTTCAGATTCCAGAGGTCGGATCGCTCGACGGTCTCGTGCATCACATCGGCGGAAAAAGAATGCTCCGACAGGGAAACGACCGTCAGGCACACGCCGTCGACGGCGATGCTGTCGCCCGGCTTCAGGTCGCTCAGGACCGCCGACGCGTCGACCGTCACGACGGCGGAACGCCCGCCTTTTTCGACGGAACGGACGGTTCCCGTTTCCTCTATGATTCCCGTGAACATGGAAACACCTCGCTTTCCAGAAGAAGATCGTCGACCAGGCGCGTCACCCGCGGCGGGGCGAGCCGGAACGCCCGCTCCGGGTCCGCCACGCCGTCCCCTTCCACGGGGGACTTCGCGCCGGTGCCGCCGAACAGCTTCGGGGCCACATACGCCTGCACTTTGTTGACGATGCCGCTCGTGAGAGCCGACCAGTTCAATGTGCCCCCGCCTTCCAGCAGGACGCTGTCGATCCCTTTTTTCCCCAGGGCGGCCATGAGCGCCCGCAGATCGACGCGGCCGTCTTTCGCCGGGAGCGTGAGAACTTCGCATTTCGCCTCCCGGTAAGGGCGCGCGCGGGCTTCGTCGGGGGAACAGGTGGCGAGGATGGTGGGGACTTCCCCCGCCGTCCGGACCACCCGGGCTTCCGGCGGCGTGCGGAGCCGGGAATCGCAGAGGATACGGACGGGATTTTTCCCGCCCGGCAGACGGCAGGTCAGCAGCGGATCGTCCGCGAGGACCGTGCCGACGCCCACCATCACGCCGGCATACCGGTGCCTGTCCTCCTGCACGCGCCTGCGGGCGGCTTCGCCCGCGATCCATTTCGACCGGCCGGCACGTGTGGCGATCTTCCCGTCCATCGTCATGGCGTATTTCATCACGACGTACGGCGTCCCGGTCCGAATGAAGTGGAAAAACACCTCGTTGAGCGCGGTGCATTCTTCGCGCAGCACGCCTTCCGTGACCTCGATCCCGTGCCGGCGCAAAAAGCGGATCCCCTTCCCGGCGACCAGCGGATTCGGATCGACCGAGCCGACCGCCACGCGCCGGATTCCGCTTTCGAGAATCGCTTCCGTACACGGCGGGGTCTTGCCGTAATGGCAGCACGGCTCCAGGGTCACATACAGCGTCGCGCCCTGCGGCGGTTCCGTACAGGAGGCCAGGGCGTTCCGCTCCGCGTGCGCTCCTCCGTACTTTCGGTGGTACCCCGCGCCGATCACGCGGCCGTCCTTCACGACGACGGCCCCCACCATCGGATTCGGATCGACCCAGCCGCAGCCTTTCGGGGCGTATTCCAGCGCCAGTTTCATGTAAGTTTCGTCGGACATAGCAACGCTCCTAAAAAAAAATTAACACCTGAAAGCATTAGAAATGTCTTTCAGGTGTTAAAATCTATGCGTATTGGAATGCCGACAAAGAGCCGTCCGACACGGTCAATAAACCGCTGTTGAACGCCTCTGCAGCGCCTGTACGCTTTCAACCCATCTTCTTCTATCCAGACTATACTGTCGGTTT
>ENA-UOOI01003929-UOOI01003929.1-fermentation-metagenome-genome-assembly--contig:-NODE-3929-length-10399-cov-104.045050_pt1 | contig 10399 bp, 9 predicted proteins | sample MGYA00245779_ERZ724027 | MGnify/ENA primary metagenome ERZ724027 (study PRJEB28704, sample SAMN03018318) | fermentation metagenome | biome: anthropogenic terrestrial biome; feature: soil...
TGTCGGCACAGCATACATGCTGGGCGTACTTGTAGGGAACGGTCTTGACCGTTCCTCTAGGGGAATGCACGGAATCGTGGGGACGGAACGGTCAAGACCGTTCCCTACTCTATGTTCATTACATATATTTTTCTTATCTCCGCTGTAATTTATTCATTAATGATTTTAAATTATGAATTGCAGATACTATCAAGATAGGTTTGCAAAATATATGTAGCTGCAACAGTATCAACAACCTTTTTTCTTTTTTCCCTTGAAAGATCGGCTTCAATTAATATTCTTTGTGCAGAAACAGTTGTAAGCCTTTCATCCTGAAATATTATTTCAATATCAATGTGTTTTTTAATTCTTTCAGAAAATTCAATAACTTTTTGGCTGCTAGAACCCATGGTTCCATTCATATTTTTAGGAAGACCCATTATTATTTTTTCCGCATTGTATTCATTTACTATCTTTATTATTTCATCAATATCATATTTAATATTCTTCCTTTTTATGGTTTTTATACCCTGTGCAATCAATCCGGAAGGATCGCTCACAGCAACTCCAATCGTTTTATCTCCTAAATCAAGCCCTATAACTCTCATATTAACCTCCAATCAAGTGATACTTTCTTAGAAGAACCAATCCAGTAGCGTAGCAGCCGTTATTCCCCGCCTTAAGTGGGATAATAAAATATTAGCGGTACAAAAATGTACCGCTTAAAAGCAATTAAATTAGTTAATCCAATTATTTTTCAAGGTAATTTTTCAAAAGTTCTTCTAATATTTCATCTCTTTCAATCTTTCTTATATTTGCTCTTGCATTATTATAGCTTGTAATATAAGTAGGATCGCCAGACATAATATAACCAACTAATTGATTTATTGGATTATAACCCTTTTCTTTAAGTGCATTGTATACCTCATTTAATATTGTTCTTGTTTTATTATTTTTTTCAGGTTGAAACTTAAAACTCATAGTTTCATCATGGCGTTCGGTCATTTAAACCACACCTCTCTTTAGATAATAATTAACTATACTATATCACTTAATCATATTTTCTACAATAGCAGTTACAGCTTGTAGTGCTTCATCTACCTTATCTTTATTCTTTGCACCTGCCTGAGCCATATCTGGCCTTCCTCCACCGCTGCCGCCTGCAATTTTAGCAATTTCTTTAACAATAATTCCCGAATGCGCTCCATCTTTTACCGCATCCTTGCTTGCCATAGAAATAAATGTCACCTTATCACCCTTAGTGCTTGCAAGGACTACAATGGATTTGCCAAGCTTACATTTAAGTTTATCGCCTAAATCTCTAAGACCATTAACATCAAGATCGCATACTGCTGTAACAACGTTTATTCCTTTTATATTCTTTGATGTTTTTGCAATGTCATCTGAAATATTAGAAGCCATCTTGCCTTTTAATATTTCAATTTCTTTGTCCTTTTGTTTTACTTCCTCCGTTATAGATTGTGCTTTTAAAGGAGCATCTTTTATTTGAGCTTTAAGTATTCCTGCTGTTTCTTTTAATATTTTTTCTAAGTTTTCTATATAGTTTACTGCGCCTTTCCCTGTAACAGCCTCTATTCTTCTTACTCCTGCTGCCACACCATTTTCAGATATAATCTTAAACATTCCAATGGACGATGTATTTGAAATATGAGTCCCACCGCAAAGCTCCATACTGAAATCCCCAGCACATACTACCCTAACTGTATCTGCATATTTTTCATCAAACAAAGCTATTGCACCCATTTTCTTGGCTTCTTCTAAAGTTTTTTCATAAGTTACAACATCTAAACCCTCAAGTATTTTTTCATTTACAAGCCTTTCAACTTTTTTTAACTCTTCCTCAGATAAAGGTTTAAAATGTGTAAAATCAAATCTTAATTTTTCATCATCAACCAATGAGCCAGCTTGCTGTACATGAGTGCCAAGTACATTTCTTAATGCTGCATCAAGTAAATGGGTAGCAGTATGATTTCTTGAAATATCATTTCTTCTCATCTTATTAACTTTAGCTGTCACCTTATCACCAGTTGAAACACTGCCACTTATAACTCTTCCAATGTGTATAACCTTTCCATTTGATGTTTTTCTGCAGTCTTCAATTTCAATTTCTGCATTTTGTGATATTATCTTTCCTCTATCACCTACCTGTCCTCCCATTTCTGCATAAAATGGAGTCCTGTCAAGGATTAAAGAAATTTTATCATCACTTTGTGCATTATTTACCCTTTCTCCATCCTTAACTATTATTAAAATTTCCCCCGTATCCTCAAGCTTATCATAGCCTGTAAATTCTGTATGGATGTCTGAAGAAAGACTTGTATAAGCATCAATATCTGCACCCATATAGTTTGTTTCTTCTCGTGCAGCTCTTGCTCTTTCTTTTTGAAGCTTCATTTCATTATTAAATCCTTCCATATCAATGCTCATCCCAATCTCTTCAAGAATCTCAGAAGTAAGCTCTGCTGGAAATCCATAGGTATCATACAGCTTAAAAGCCTTGTCGCCTTTTAATATTTTTTCATTATCTTTTTTCATTTCGCCTATATATTCATCCAATATACCCATACCCTGATCGATGGTTTCATCAAATTTTTCTTCTTCAAGTTTAATGATTTTTTTGATATAGTCTTTCTTTGTCTCAAGTTCTGTATATGCTTCCTTTGAATTCTCTATTACTACATCACACAGTTCAAATAAAAATGCATTATTTATTCCTAAAAGTTTACCGTGCCTTGCAGCTCTTCTAAGCAATCTTCTTAAAACATAACCCCTGCCCTCATTTGAAGGTAGTATTCCATCTGCTATCATAAATGTAACGCTTCTAATATGATCAGTTATAATCCTGAGTGAAACATCAGTTTTGTGATCATCACCATATTCAACTCCTGCTTTTTTACAAACTTCATTTAATATATTTTTCATTGTATCAATTTCAAATATACTATCCACGCCCTGCATTATTGTTGCCATTCTTTCAAGTCCCATGCCAGTATCAATATTAGGATGCTCTAACCTGTTATATACTCCATTTTCATCCTTATCAAATTGAGTGAAAACAAGATTCCAAAATTCCACCACTTTATCCTCTTCACCCATTTCAACGAATTTTTCAACTGTATTGATTTCTACATCAGTCTTATTGAAATGAATCTCAGAGCATGGTCCACAAGGCCCCTGTCCTATTTCCCAAAAATTATCTTCTTTTCCCAATCTAAAAATATGGGATGGAATTACATCTGTTGAATTAGTCCATATTTCATAAGCCTCATCATCATCAAGATATATAGTAACGTAAAGTTTTTCCTTTGGTATTTGTAATGATTTTGTTATAAACTCCCATGCCCATGGTATTATTTCTTTTTTAAAATAATCCCCAAAGGAAAAGTTCCCTAGCATCTCAAAAAATGTAGCATGTCTTGATGTTTTTCCTACCCTTTCAATATCACCAGTTCTTACACACTTTTGACAGGTTGTAACCCTTTTTCTTGGTGGAACTTCCTGCCCTGTAAAATAAGGCTTTAAAGGAGCCATTCCTGCATTAATTAAAAGTAAGCTTTTATCATTCTTAGGTACTAATGAAAAGCTTGGAAGCCTTAAATGTCCCTTACTCTCAAAAAAAGATAAATAACTTTCTCTAATTTGATTTACACCCATATATTTCATAGTTCTATCCCTCCTATAAATTTGCTATCCTTTATTTTTGCTTTTTCCTTAAACACTTTACATTATCAATCTACAAAAAAGTGCTAAAAATAAAAAAGCCTCATCCCAAAAGGGACGAAGTTTTCTCCGCGGTACCACCCAAATTACCAAATTGGTCACTCATGCATATAACACATGCCTGTGCTGCTGTTTTAAGCAGAGCTTAGGGACTGCTTCCAAAAAAATCTGTAAAGGCTTACACCTGCCGCCTTCTCGCTTTAGCAGATAAATTTTTGTACTCCTCCCCATCATTGCATTTATTACTAATTAAAATATTCTTTTATATATGATACATAATCTAAATATTCTTGTCAATTAATTTTGAAAATAATCTTTAATTCATAATTTAGATTTAATCCACCACTGCGATAAGAAAATAATCTTAGTTATTTCTTTTATATAAAAGTATGCTACAATTTTTATAGGTGATTTTAATGGAGAACACAATTTATGATAAATTTATTCTTTTTATTGTCTGCATACTGCCGCTTATAATAGCCCCATGGATGAAAGATTATTTTTATTTACCAAAAGCATTAATATTATATATATTATGTGCCTTCCTATTTATATATATGATAATCAATAAAGTTAAATTAAATTTAAAATCCTATAACATTTTAGCTTTTTCCTATTTATTGATTATTTTTTTATCCACAATTTTTTCAGTAAACATTTCTCAATCAATATGGGGAAGAAAATCAAGATATGATGGGTTAATAACATATATATGCTATATATTATTATTTACTATTTCTTCAGATCTTTATACATTGAAGGAAAAGCATTTAAAATATATGGTTTTCACAGGAGTATTAATATGCCTTTATAGCATCTTCCAATATTTAGGATTGGATATTATTCCTCCTGATGAAATAAGAAAGGACTGGCATATTTATAGCTATGTTTTCTCTACCCTTGGAAATCCAGACTTTTTGGGAAGTTATATTACACTAATTTTACCTATAAGTATTTTCTTGTTTTTACACTTAAATGAAAAAAAATATTTATTTTCATCTCTTATATTATTTATAGCACTTTTATGCTCAAAAACCAGAAGTGCATGGATTGGATGCACCCTTTCCTTCATTTTACTTGTAATCCTGTCAATAAAGAATAAAGTAGGAGTCAAAAGCTTAATTATCTTAACATCTGTATTTATATTAGCTTCAATTATAATCAATTTTTACAGCAACAATGAAGTATTACTTCGCTTTAAAACAATATTTATAGACTTTATAAGCGTTTGTAAAAACTCGCCTTATAAGCAAACTGCAGGTTCTTCAAGAATATTTATTTGGGGAAAAGCCATAAAGCTAATTCCAAGTAAGCCCATTTTAGGTTATGGCCCTGATACATTTAATATACCTTTTATGAGCAATTACGGTAGCGAAGTTAAGGAAACTTTAGGCAACTTGATAATTGATAAGGCTCATAATGAATATCTCCAAATTGCAGTAACTACCGGAATCCCTTCTTTAATAGTTTATCTTTTACTTATTGTTACTTCTATTATTAATGGCTTCAAAGCAATAAATAAAAATATCCTAATTATACCTTTTATATGCAGTATAATAGGATATATAATACAAGCTTTTTTTAACATTAGTGTTGTATCAGTTGCTCCAATTTATTTTTGCTTTCTTGGAATTTTAAATTCAATTAATAAATGTCCTCAATAATTCCTCCGCCAACCACTATGTCCCTATCATAAAATACTACAGACTGCCCTTTTGTTATTGCTCTTTGCGGACTATCAAATTTAACCATAACTCCATCCTTATATGGGCATATAGTTGCAGGGCTTTCTTTAGCTGCATATCTTATTTTGGCAGTTACCCTCATATCCCCTTTTAAATTATCAAATGGAATAAAATTAATATTTTTAGCATAAAGCTCGCTTCTAAATATTTCCTTTTCGTCCCCAATAACCACAATGTTTTTTTCAGGGACAATATCTATTACAAAAACAGGCTTCCCAAGAGCAAGATTTAAACCCTTTCTTTGACCTATAGTATAATTAGCAATTCCCTTATGCTTTCCAATTACCTTCCCATTCATATCAACGAAATAACCTTCTTTAATTTTATCTGGAATTCTCTTTTTTAAAAAAGCTCCATAATCATTATCAGGTATAAAGCAAATCTCTTCACTATCCTTTTTATGAGCAACATCAAGTCCAATCTCCCCTGCTATTTCTCTTACCTTATCCTTCGTATAGCCTGAAAGCGGCATAAGAGTATGAGACAGCTGGTATTGAGTCAAGTTATAAAGCACATAAGTTTGATCTTTTTTATCATCTTTAGCTCTTTTTAATAAAAATCTTCCTGTATCTTCATCTTTTATTATTTTTGCATAATGGCCTGTTGCAACATATTCTGCTCCAAGCATATTAGCTTTTTTTAATAATTCACCAAATTTAATGTACTTGTTGCAGGCAATGCATGGATTTGGAGTTCTTCCTATACTGTATTCATCTATAAAGTATTGAATTACCTTTTTTTCAAAAACATCTTTAAAGTTCATTACATAATATGGTATATCAAGTTTATCTGCTACTTTTCTTGCATCATTAACTGCAGAAAGTGAGCAGCATTCTCCTTCTTTTTCTTCATATTCCTTGTCAGAAGGCCAAACCTGCATAGTAACACCAATAACATCATAGCCCTCTTCTTTTAACATATATGCTGCAACAGAACTATCAACCCCGCCGCTCATTCCAAGTACAACCTTTTCTCTCAATTTACCACCTCATATATCAGTACTTTACCATCAAGCTAAACTTAAAGGCAAAGCCTTATTTTCTGCATCTGTAATTCGTAATTTAGATTTAATCCACCGCGGAGATAAGAAAAATATATTCCATTCACTTTTCCGTTTGCAAAGATGTTCTAAGGATTAAAATGCCAGACAAGCTAAGTGATTTTGTTAAACTCGCTATCGCTCAGACAAACGAAATACACTAAGCTTCTCTGTCATTTTAATCCTAAGAACATCTAAATGCTCACTCTATGTTCATTCCATATATTTTTCTTATCTCCGCTGCAATTTGTTCATTAATGATTTTGGATTTATAGGCGTCAGGCATGTGGCAAGTACACTAAAAAATAGCACTTGCCACATACCATATGCCTGGCACTTCAAATGTCTTTCCTGCCACTTTAGCAATACCTACTTTTATTTTTCTTTGATTTCCTCAAGACCATGTTTTACTCTATAATCATTAATTGCCTTATGAATTGCTTCTTCTGCTAAAACTGAGCAGTGCATTTTTATTGGCGGAAGTCCGTCTAAAGCCTCAGCAACTGCTTTATTTGTAAGTTCCCATGCTTCATCAATGTTTTTCCCTTTAATTAATTCTGTAGCCATGCTGCTTGATGCAATAGCTGCAGCACATCCAAAAGTTTTAAATTTAACATCTGTTATAATGTTATTATCAACCTTTAAATATATCTTCATTATATCTCCGCATTGAGGATTTCCAACCTCACCTACTCCATCAGCATCTTTGATTTCTCCAACATTTCTTGGACTTTTAAAATGATCCATGACCTTCTCACTATAATTTAACATATTTATTTTCCCCCATTTTTAATAAAATCATCATATAGTGGTGACATTCCCCTTAATTTACTTACCACTTCTTTAAGGGCATCTAAAACATAATCAATATCCTCTTCTTTTGTTAAATCCCCCAAAGTCAATCTTATTGAGCCGTGTGCCAATTCATGTGGAAGTCCCATAGCCATTAATACGTGGGATGGTTCAAGTGAACCAGATGAACATGCACTTCCTGTAGATGCACAAATTCCTTTTTGATCAAGCAATAGAAGCATTGACTCTCCTTCAATAAAACTAAAACTAAAGTTAATGTTGCCAGGAAGTCTTTTTTCTCTATGCCCATTTAATTTAGCGTAAGGGATATTTTCTTGTATACCTTTTATCATTTTATCCCTCATGGTTCTTAACTTTTGAGAGTGTCCTTCAATATCACTGGTTGCCATTTCAATAGCTTTCCCAAGCCCAACTATTCCAGGAATATTTTCAGTTCCAGCTCTTCTGCCTCTTTCCTGTCCGCCGCCATGAACTAAATTATCAATTTTTACACCTTTTCTTATATATAATGCCCCTACACCTTTAGGTCCATAAAATTTGTGTCCTGCAAGGGATAGTAAATCAATGTTCATGTCATTTACATCGATAGGAACATTTCCTACAGCTTGAACAGCATCAGTATGAAAATATATTCCCTTCTCATGAGCAATTTTACCTATTTCTTTTATTGGTTCAATAGTTCCAACTTCATTATTTGCAAACATAACTGAAATCAATATAGTTTTATCTGTAATTGCATTTTTTACATCATCTACACTGACCATTCCATATTCATCAACAGGAAGGTATGTGACCTCGAAACCATTTTTCTCTAAGAATTCACAGGTATGAAGTACAGCATGATGCTCAATTTTTGTTGTTATTATATGATTCCCTTTTTTCCTGTTTGCAAAAGCTACTCCCTTAATTGCCCAGTTATCGGCTTCAGAACCCCCTCCTGTGAAAAATATTTCATCATCTTTTGCGCCTATAGCCTTCGCTACTTTTTCCCTTGCAGTTTCAACAGCTTTTTTAGTTGCTCTTGAAAAGGAATAAACTGAGGATGGATTGCCAAATTCCTCAGTAAAATAAGGCAACATCTCATCTAAAACTTCTTTTTTAGTAAATGTAGTTGCAGCATGATCCATATAAACAAATTTTTTGTCTTCCATATTATTTACCTCCTGTATTATTTTTCATATAATCATCAATAATATCCTGTATTGTAGTGGTGTCCATAACATCATCTATACTTTTTTGAACCTTAAGCCATATTATTCTCGTAGGGCAATACTTTTCTCTTGAGCAGGAGCCATCATCTATACATTCTAATATCTTTGAAGATCCTTCAAGGGCATTCATAACATCAGAAACTTTAATTAATGAAGGATGTTTTGTAAGTTCATACCCCCCCTTGGCTCCTCTTGTACTTTTAACAATTCCCTCTTTTCTTAAATTTTTAAAAAGCTGCTCAAGATAGTTCTCAGAAATGCCTTGATTTTCAGAAATTGTTTTAATTGAAACTGGCTCTTCACCATATTTCAAACCAATTTCAAATACAGCCCTAAGTCCATATCTGCCCTTTGTTGATAATTTCAATTTAGGCACCTCAATTCTGAGTATTTTACTCAACTTTCTTTCATGATTTAATTTAGCATATCCGACTTAATTTGTCAACATTATTATTTCGACCAAAGCCTTTTTAATCTTTCAATAATTTTACTTTCATATCCAATTCCTTTAGGCAAATAATACTTTTTATTTTTTAAACTATCTGGAAGATATTGCTGAACAACGAAATTACCTTTATAATCATGTGGATACTTATATCCTATACCATTTCCTAAATCCTTTGCTCCTTTGTAATGAGCATCTTTAAGGTGCGGTGGAACTTTTGCATCCCCAGTATTTTTTACATCTTCAGCAGCTTTTTCAATTGCTAAATATGAAGCGTTACTTTTAGGTGCACAAGCTACATAAATGGCAGCTTGAGATAGGATTATTCTTGATTCAGGCATACCAATCATTTCAACTGCATTAGCAGCACTGCTTGCTACCACAAGTGCCATAGGATCAGCATTCCCAACATCTTCACTTGCGCATATGACAATTCTTCTGGCAACAAAGGATGGATCCTCCCCTGCCTCAAGCATTTTTGCTAAATAAAAAACTGCTGCATCAGGATCAGAACCCCTCATGCTTTTTATAAATGCTGATATAGTGTCATAATGATTATCTCCATTTTTATCATAAGGAAGTACCTTCCCTTGCATGCACTCCCTTGCATCATCTATAGTAATTTTTATAGCACCATCTTCCTTATCAGAAGTTAGTACTGCCATTTCAAGTGCATTTAATGCCTTTCTTATATCACCACCGCTATTTTGTGCAAAATAATCTAAAACCTCTTCATCAATTATAATTTTAGTACCTTTAAATCCTCTTTCATCTGTAAGTGCCCTTCTTAAAACTTTTTTTATATCGCATACTTCAATACTTTTTAATTGAAAAACCATAGACCTTGAAATAAGGGCTCTGTTTACTTCAAAATAAGGATTTTCTGTAGTAGCACCAATAAGTACAATAGTGCCATTTTCAACAAATGGAAGAAGTGCATCCTGCTGAAGTTTATTGAATCTATGTATTTCATCTATAAATACAATGGTTTTTTTCCCATATAATTTTAAATTCTCAGTAGCTTCATCAATAGCTTTTCTAATTTCAGCCACTCCGGAAGTAACAGCATTTATTTGTTTAAACTCTGATTTTGTAGTATTTGCTATAATTTTTGCCAAAGTTGTTTTTCCCGTTCCCGGCGGTCCATAAAAGATTGCGGAAGATATGTTATCCGTTTCAATTGCCCTATAAAGCAGTTTCCCTTTGCCTACAATTTCCTCTTGACCTACAAATTCATCTAAAGTTCTAGGTCTCATTCTTTCTGCTAAAGGCTGATAATTTTTTTTGTTTTTTTCATTAACCAAATCAAATAAATCCATATACAATCACCATTTTTATTATATCATAACTTTTATAACTTCAATTCGTAATCTAAAATCATTAATGAACAAATTACAGCGGAGATAAGAAAAATATATGGAATGAA
>ENA-UOOI01003930-UOOI01003930.1-fermentation-metagenome-genome-assembly--contig:-NODE-3930-length-10398-cov-4.554868_pt1 | contig 10398 bp, 9 predicted proteins | sample MGYA00245779_ERZ724027 | MGnify/ENA primary metagenome ERZ724027 (study PRJEB28704, sample SAMN03018318) | fermentation metagenome | biome: anthropogenic terrestrial biome; feature: soil; material...
CTTTTGATTGTCTGAGTGAAACGAGTTTCAAAAGCTCTTGGATTATCAAGGCTGCTGGCCTTAGAACTTACAAAACTTGAATCCGGCGAATGAGTGCTCAAAATAACATAAACTCATATTGCGAATCGAAGATTCTTCTATGATATATAATGTATGTGGTATATAAAATGTTTTCAAATAAAGGAGATGCGTTCATGTCATATTTGCTTAAACCGTTGGAAAATGGAAAATTGTTTTTGAAAAACAGGTTGATCATGCCTCCTATGGCCACTTCAAAATCTGAAGAGGATGGAAGAGTGAGCAGAGAAATGTTGGATTATTATGATGAAAAATCAAGAGGTGGGTATATATCGCTGGTCATTATAGAACACAGCTTTATTTCAAAACGCGGAAAGGCAAGTGAAAGACAGCTTTCCGTATCGGATGACGATTTGATAGGAGGTTTGAAAGCACTCGCCGATACCATTCATAGAAATGGGACTAAAGCGGTAATGCAGATCAATCATGCAGGAAGCGCTACAAGTAAGGATATTACAGGATATGATGAAGTAGGCCCATCGTCAGTACCAAATCCGCGCAGGGGAAATATTCCAAGGGAACTTACGCGTACGGAAATCGAAGGCATAGTACGGGAATTTAAAAATGCGGCAGTACGGGTAAAAAAGGCGGGCTTTGATGGAGTGGAAATCCATTCTGCCCACGGGTATCTGCTGGACCAATTTTTGTCGCCTCTCACAAACAAAAGAATCGATGAGTATGGAACAGATATAAAAGGCAGGATTAAGATTCATCTTGATGTCGTTAGGGCAGTGCGTTCTGCAGTTGGAGAAGATTTTCCGATTCTGCTGCGCCTGGGTGCTTCCGATTATATGGAGGGAGGAACGACGATTGAGGACAGCAAAATTGCAGCGGTTGAATTTGAAAAAGCAGGAGTGGATATTCTTGATATTTCAGGCGGATTTTGTGGATATATGGTACCGGGACTTACCGGACAGGGATATTTTTCACCGTTGAGTGAAGCGATAAAGAAAGTTGTATCCATACCTGTTATACTGACTGGTGGCATAACTGAAGCCAAGGCTGCTGAAAAACTGCTGTCAGAGGGGAAAACCGACCTTATCGGCGTAGGAAGGGCTATGTATAAAGACTCCGGCTGGGCCAGAAAAGCCATCGAAAGTTTTAGAGCATAAAAAATGGAGACTATGGGGAGGGTTTAGCATATGCGCATATTCATATTTTAACTTTAACTTTATTTCCGATTACAATTTCGTTTTCAGTAACATAAGAATCATATGCTAAAATCCCAACGCCGTTTTCCTTCGCATATTTTAAAGCCGATGCAAACTTATCATCCATAATTGCATTGGGGGTAAAATATTTTACTCCCTTCATCTGGATAAGGAAAAATATATAACCTTTGTATCCTTCATGCACGGCTTTTACCATTTCTTTTACATGCTTTGTACCCCTTTCGGTTGGAGCATCGGGGAACATGGTGATTCCGTCATTTTCCAGGGTAACTCCTTTTACTTCTACGAATCCTTTTTCCAAGGGAGTCTCAAAGTAGATATCAAACCTGGAATTTCCGTAAAATACTTCTCTTTTTAACATGCATATATTTTGGATCTCATCAACTTTTTTATCGCGCAGACCCTGGTATACAACGGCATTAGGCACCTGTGAGTCGATATTGATGAGGTTATTCCCCTTATACGCCGATATAAGAGAGTAATTGGTCTTTCTATTTTTATTCCGGGATTTTTCAAGTATCACCTGCGTACCTCTATTTAATATTTCCCTGCACCGTCCTGTATTTTTGACATGCACGATTTCTTTCTTTCCGTTCAGAAGTACATGAGCTATAAATCTATTCGGTCTTTCTAAAAAAACAGCTTTACTTATGTCGTTATATTTCACGATAAGCCTCCGGTATTTTTAAAATACATATGCTTCTGTCATTCTCTTAATTTACACTTTTTCCTGACGTACCATAATATAACAAAAAAGATGACTGCCAAACTCAAAATTATGAATGTAATTTCCGAGTAAACGTCCATAAATTCCAAAATCTCCTGCCATGACTCTCCAAGAGCGGCACCTGCATATACGAGGGCTGTATTCCAGATTAATGTTCCTGTTGTAGTATAAAGAAGAAATAGGCCTAATTTCATATTTGCCATACCCGCCGGAATAGATATAAGGCTTCGGACAAGCGGAACCATTCTGCAGAAGAAAACAGTCCGATAACCATAACGGGTAAACCATGAATCGGCCTTTTCGATATCGCTTGCTTTTATCCTGAGTATATGCCCCCAGCGGTTTATCAAATTCTCAAGCCTTTTTACGTTAAAAAGACGGCCAATTTCGTAAAGTACAAAAGCCCCCGAGACAGAACCGGCAGTAGCGGATGTAATCACGCCTAAAATGGTCATCCGGGCCCTTGTAGTCATGAACCCTCCAAAAGTAAGTACGACTTCCGAGGGTATGGGTGGGAAAACATTTTCCAATAAGATCATGATAAATGTGCCGAGATAACCGAAATGCTGCATGAAATTTATGATCCAGTTTTGCATAGTAAATTCCTCACTTGAATTATTTACACTTAAATACATTAAGGGCATGAATACATTATATAATACCCCGAAGTTATCTGTAAACCTTTCCTTAGTATTCTTCTTCAATCCGTAATTTGAACTTATGTTATTTTGAACACTCATTCGTTGCTCAAAATAACATAATCCTATTTATGCCTGATTTCATATTGCGAATCGAATAATATTCTTTTATAATACATGACCCTTAATTTGCTAAATGTGATAGATAATAATGGTATAATAAAATATATCGTTTGAAGTGAGGGTGGTAAAACATGTTTATTAGGAAAGCAAATGTAAGCGACGTAGAGAGGATAAATGAAATATATAATCAAGCTGTATTGAATACGATTGCCAGTTTGGACATACAACCAAGGTCTTTGAAATATCAACTGGATTGGTTTAAAAGTCACAATGATAGATTTGCAGTTTTTGTGGCATGCAAAAACGGCATAATAACGGGATGGGCATCTTTATCCCTTTGGTCCGATAAATCCGGATACAAGGATGTGGCGGAGGATTCCATATATATTGATGAAAAATACAGGGGAAACGGAATAGGAAAGCAACTTTTAAAGACGATTATGGATCATGCAAAAGCCAACGGATTTCATACAATAATCGCAAGGATATCCGATGGAAACGATATAAGCGTTCATATGCATCAAGAGTATGGGTTTAAAATGGTCGGCACACTAAAGGATATAGGATACAAATTTGGCAGATATATCAATATACATATTATGCAACTCCACCTCCAGCTCGGGGACAGTTAACAATAAATCGCTAAATTGGCGATACCTAAGGTTTTTGTTAACCGTCCCCACTAATTTGCTTGGATTTTAAGAGAACTGTTTTATTTCGTTAATTTAGACATATTTGAAGTTAATTCCAGTGCAGTCTTAAAGCTTTCCGTAATGTTTTTAATCTTTTCATCCTGTGATTCAACACTTGCAAGTACCTCTTCGAATGATGCGCTGCTCTCCTCTGTAAAACCTGCAATATCGTGGAGGCTGTCTGTTATATTCTTTGATAATTCCTTTAGATTTTTTACCATATTCTCAATCTCATCCGCTTTGACATTAACTTTTTGCGAGTTTTTCGTAACATTCTGGATTACTTCGGATACTTTAGTTTTAGATTCCTGACTTGTTTTTATGGCTGAATAACCCATATTTACTTTATCGGTAACCTCTTTTGTCTTTGAGCTTATGCTTTTTATTATATTATCGATTTCTTTTGCCGCATTCCCTGAGCTCTCGGCAAGTTTTAATACTTCGCTTGCCACAACCGCAAATCCCTTTCCGTTTTCTCCTGCTCTTGCAGCTTCAATCGATGCGTTAAGCGCCAAAAGGTTGGTTTGAGATGAAATATTGCTTATGACATCAAGCATCTCCCCGATTTTGCCCATTTCGTTATTTAGTTCGTTCATATGAGAGACCGTATCGTTTATTATATTGCTTAAACTATCTATCTGGTTTGACAATGAAAAAAGTTCTTTTTCGCCTCTTCCTGAATCGCTGTAAGATAAGGCTGCTGATTGTTTCATATCGCCGGATACTTTTGAAAGAGTGTCCACGCTTTCTTCAACATTTCCCATATCCACGCTTATATCGTTTACACTTTTGGCCTCCGATTCAACTCCCGTTGCAAGCTGTGAGAAAGATGTGGATATTTCCTTTGATATATTCTCCGCGGCATTTATATTGTCATTAAAAGTTTTATTGAAATCATTGAGAGATTTCACTGTTATTTTTATATCGTCCAGGACACCTTGGAGCCTGCTTTGAGAATTCTCAGATTCTTTCCTTTTCTTTTCCAAATCCTCGTTGAGCTTCTGACCTATTATACTATGGGCGATAATAATCCCACCGATGAGTATGAAGTAAAGGTTTAGAGAAATCAATGTTTTAGTAGTTATGCCGTTATACATCACATTTCTAAACTGAAAAAAAGAGAAATTTATCATACAAATACCCATGATGAAAGATAAAATAAGCGGTTTATAGTAATTGTAGAGAGATGTAAGGGCAAGGCTGTAATACACAATCAGGACGTTTACAAAGGATGTTTTCCCGGTAGACGCACTGATAATGATATAAGAGAAAAATCCTGTAGCCAACGTTATAATATACATTGTAGCAAGTATAAGTTTTTTTGTTGCCGTTAGATATGTAGAAAGGAGACATATACCGGTACCGGCAACAATCAGGGCGATGATTGTGGATTTTGGTATTTTATTTGCTATATCCACAGCAATGCCTAAGGCCAGTGAACACCACAAAAGTTTTACGATCAGACAATTTCTTTTATGTATTAAGTTTATATTATTCATTTTATTGCCTCCTAGTATTTTATATATATTTATTCGGCTTAAATTCGCAAATATTAATACCATCAGAGTCATATTACAAATGAAGACTGATATTATGAAATATTTGTATTTGTCAGTATTTAACGATATAATGAAAAAGTACAGAAAAATTAAGGCGGGATTTAAATGCATATAATGCGTATAAGGGAAGATGTACTTAAACTTACGGCGCCGATTGTGGTGGAGCAGGTACTCACAATATCGCTTGGCGTTGTAAACACCATATTGGCAAGTAACATAGGCAAAGAGGCCGTATCTGCAATAGGGATGGTTGATGCTATCAATAACGTTTTTATAGCATTTTTTTCATCTCTTGCTGTAGGAGGGACTGTAGTCGTAGCGCAGTATACGGGGCATAATGACATAAAAGACGCAAATAAAGCGTCAGGACAAGCCATGTCATCTTCCATAATAATATCTCTCGCTGTAACGTTATTGATGTGGGTATTTCGTTATCCTATAATAAATGGATTATATAGTTCGGCTGAACAGTCTGTCCTAAGCCAGTCTTATATATATTTTGAAATTACGCTTTTAACATATCCGCTTATATGTATAACACTTACTGCATGTGGATTGCTTCGGGGTGCCGGCGATACAAAGACTCCTATGAAAGTAAATATAATAATGAATATAATAAATATATTCCTGAGCTATATACTCATATACGGAATAAATATACGATTTTTGAATTTCCGTATTCCCGGACTTAATGTGGAAGGTGCGGCGCTTGGTATCGCACTTACGAGAGTTATAGGTAGCATAATGATAATGCTTGTGCTTTTAAAGGGCTCAAAAATAATAAAACTTAAAGGGCCGCACATGTTAAAAGTAGATTTGAATATGCAGAAGATGATATTTAATGTAGGAATACCTTCAGGACTTGAGTCCCTTGTATTCAACGGAGGAAAGCTCATAACGCAGATTTTTATAGTTTATATGGGTACAGCGGCCATAGCAGCAAACTATATAGCAAACTCCATAACAACGCTTATTAATATTCCCGGCGCTGCACTAAGCATCGCCGCGACTACCCTGGTCGGACAGAATATGGGAAGGGGAGACCCCAAGAATGCTGAGGATCTTATGGTATATCTGACGAAGCTCTCATCGGCATGCCTTCTTGTGGTGTGCTTTTTGTCAATACCTCTTACAAGGGCCTTTTGCCTTCTGTATACAAGAAGCGAGGATGTTTTGAAAATGGCTGTAAATATTACAAGGCAATGGGATATAGTTACTCCCGCTTTGTGGTCCATAGCATTCGTGCTGCCGGCAGGGTTAAAGGGTGCCGGTGATGCCACATATACCCTGGTTACATCGTTTATAGGCATGTGGATTTTCAGGATAACATTGGGATACATACTGGGAATTCCTTTTAAACTTGGAGTTGCAGGAATATGGATAGGCATGTACGTCGATTGGGCGGTACGGGGTATACTTTACTGGGCAAGGCTGAAGAAAGGGAAATGGAAAAACAATGTTGTTATTGATATTCACGCTTAAGATGTACCGAAACTGACAGATTTATTTATACCGAATCTCAAATCACGAATTGAAAAATAGATATGCCTCGGGCGGAAATTTGCCAGAGGCTTTTTTACGTCATATCAAATATGAATTCGAAGATAAAACAGTGAATCTGAGAAAAAATATAGGGGCGGATGCCAGATTATTCTTGAAATATAAAAAATGCACCTAAAATATAAATTTTACTTGACAAATTAATAACACATGTGACATTATTTACTATAATATTTATTAATATACATGCCGAATATTGATTCAAAGGGGGGATTTATTTTGGCTTTTTTAAAAAATGTAAATGTAAAAATAAAACTCATATTGATGTACCTTTGCGTTGCGCTACTGATCGTTGCAGTTGGAGTAATAGGGTCGTTATCTTTGAAAACTATCGATTACAATTCCGAAGAAATGCATAATAACAGATTGAAAACAGTTTATGTGCTGACAGACATGAAGCAAAATCTTACACAGATAAAAGCCGATATACTGGAGCTTATTTATGTAAATGACGCATCTTCAAAGGCAAGCCTGGAAAAGGATATACAGCAGAATATAGATGAGAGCAATAAATATGAAGAAATTTGCGAAAAAATGCCAAAGAGCGATGCTGAAAAACAGGAATGGCCCATATTCCGGGGAAAGCTTGAAGAGTATGTGACGGTGGAAAAGACAGTTATAGAATATATCGATAAAAATGATCATGATGAGGCACTTTTCCAGTATAAGAACATCCCTGTAATAAGCAACGGTATGTTTATAAGCCTAGATAAAATAATAAATGCTAATCTTGAAAGCGCAAAATCCAAAAATACGCAGAATTATCTCATATACATAAACAGCAATAGGGCGATTCTTTTACTGATGGCGTTTGGACTATTACTTGCAGTAATTCTCGGTCTTATAACATCAGGGGACATAAATAAACAACTGCTGAATATGGTAAACCAGGCGGAAAATTTGGCAAGGTTTGATCTCTCGAAAAATATCGTGACGAAGAGAAAAGATGAATTCGGGAAAACGGGCAGGGCACTTTTTGAGGCACAGAAAAATATAAAGCAACTTGTTCAGGAAATGCTGGGAAATGCTAAAAAAATACAGGGCTCAAGCAGTGAGTTATCCTTAGCTATCCAGGAACTTACTTCTGCTTCACGAAATATAAGCAGTTCGGCAGTAAAGATAATCGAGGGTACGCAGAGCACCAGCGCCTCGTCGGAGGAAATCAGTGCTTCCGTGCAAGAGGTAGACGCAAATATAAACGGGCTTTCACAAAGAGCTGTAGAGGGAAACAGCAACGCAGTCAAATCAAAGGAAAAGGCAACTGATATGCAGAAAAAAGTGGGACATGCAGTGGAAGACATTAAAAAGTTATATGAAGAGAAAAAACAAAAGTTGATCACTGCAATTGAGGATGGGAAAGTAGTAGATAATATAAGTGTAATGGCGGATACTATTTCAAATATTGCAAAGCAAACAAATCTTTTGGCACTAAATGCTGCCATAGAATCTGCAAGAGCGGGTGAGCAGGGGAAAGGATTTGCAGTAGTAGCAGGAGAAGTAAAAAAGTTAGCCGGTCAGTCTGCAAATGCTGTAGGTGCCATCCAGGATACCGTATTAAAAGTAAATAAGGCATTTAAAAATATTTCGGAAAATAGCAATGAGATATTGCAGTTCATAAATGTGAACGTAGACCGGCAGCTTGAGGAATTAAAGAATGTAGGGGAACAGTATTATAATGATTCAAACTTTTTAAGCAGTATGTCCGAGGAAATTGCATCGATGTCACAGGAACTTGCTGCAGCCGTTGGGCAGGTAAATCAAGCAGCTCAAGGTATGGCAGGTACAGCTCAAGTGTCGTTTGAAAACGCTGACAAAATAAAGGGCAGTATCGATAAAACTTCAAAAGCTATAGAGCAAGTGGCAAAGGCCGCACAAAACCAGTCGGAACTCGCCCGGAGGCTGAACGAAATGGTCCGCAAATTTAAAATATAGCAGATGATTTGTGGCAGGTGCATATAGAGTATTTGAAGAATATTTTGATTCTGCCATGAACAAGTTTATAGATTCTATATACTTCGAGCTTAGCGATTGAAACAATATTCTTCAAATACGAAAAATGTATCCGTTTGTGGCGCAAATAATTGTTAACTTGAACTTGCAGGAATATAATGTATATATAAATAAACGGGAGGATAAAAAAGGAAAAATATAATTAATGCTTTATCAGCAGGTGCTTTATCTGTATCTACATCCTGCAGAATATTGTGGAATATGTAGGGAGGGGCATTATGAAAAAATATATAATGGCATTTGACCAGGGCACAACGAGTTCAAGGACTATTATTTTCAATAATAAATGTCAAATAGTCGGAAGGGCGCAGAAGGAATTTAGGCAGATTTATCCGAAACCCGGCTGGGTTGAGCATGATCCAGAGGATATATGGGATACTCAGATATGGTCTGCTAAAGAAGCAATAAAAAACGCCGGGATTGAAGCGAAGGACATTGCAGCCATAGGTATAACAAATCAAAGGGAGACGACGATCGTATGGGATAAAAAAGACGGGAAGCCTGTTTACAACGCCATCGTCTGGCAGTGCAGGAGGACTGCTCCTACATGTGACATATTGAAAAAGCAGGGGTTAAGTGAAAAGATCCGCGATATAACAGGTCTTATACCTGATGCTTATTTTTCAGGAACAAAAATAAAATGGATACTCGACAATGTTGAAAATGCGAGGGAAAGGGCGGACGAAGGCCGGGTGATTTTCGGCAATGTTGATTCTTTCCTCATATGGAGACTTACAGGCGGAAGGGTGCATGCTACGGATTATACAAACGCCTCAAGGACAATGATTTATAATATACATGATTTAAAATGGGATGAATGCATGCTGGATTTGCTCGGCATACCTTGTGGAATGTTGCCTGATGTAAAACCTTCAAGCTGTATATTCGGCATGACGGATAAAAGTATTTTTGGAACGGAGATACCGATCGCAGGTGTGGCAGGGGATCAGCAGGCTGCGCTTTTTGGACAGGCATGTTTCAACTGCGGGGATATAAAAAATACATATGGTACAGGATGCTTTATGCTTATGAATACAGGAGAAAAACCTGTCAAATCTAAAAATGGCCTTTTGACTACGATTGCCTATGGCGTAGGCGGACAGGTAAAATATGCCATTGAAGGCAGCGTATTTATAGGAGGCGCTGTGGTGCAATGGCTAAGGGATGAGCTTAGGATGATAAAATCTCCACAGGAGACCGAGGATATCGCAATGAAGGTACCGGATTCCAATGGCGTTTATATAGTTCCTGCGTTTGTAGGGCTTGGAGCGCCATATTGGGATATGTATGCCAGGGGAACTATAGTGGGACTTACAAGGGGAGCAAAGAAGGAGCATATCGTAAGGGCGGCCCTTGAGTCCATCGCATACCAGTCATACGATGTAATGAAAGCTATGGAACAGGACTCCGGAATAAAACTTACGGAAATCAAAGTGGATGGGGGCGCCAGCGCAAATAATTTCCTTATGCAATTTCAGGCTGATATATTAAACTATTGTGTAAAAAGGCCAAAGATAATAGAGACGACTATTCTTGGGGCGGCATACCTTGCGGGACTTGCAGTAGGATATTTTAAAGATATGGATGAGATATCGGGCAAGAACACTATAGAAAGAAAATTTATTCCCAAGATGCAGGACGGAGAAAGGGAAAAACTTCTAGACGGTTGGCACAAGGCGGTAGCAAGAACTTTATCTTAAGAGTGAATGACCCTTAAGGCTGTGAGCTTAGCGATTGGGATAATATTTTTCAAATATAAAATATGCACCCGGAAGCTAAATAATGCTTGAGTTTCCGCAAACTGTAACTAAAAAATGAATGGATCTGTTCGAAATGCCA
>ENA-UOOI01003931-UOOI01003931.1-fermentation-metagenome-genome-assembly--contig:-NODE-3931-length-10398-cov-3.747559_pt1 | contig 10398 bp, 10 predicted proteins | sample MGYA00245779_ERZ724027 | MGnify/ENA primary metagenome ERZ724027 (study PRJEB28704, sample SAMN03018318) | fermentation metagenome | biome: anthropogenic terrestrial biome; feature: soil; material...
CCCTACTCGGGGAGTTAAGAAAAGATCCTGTTATTGATGCAGGATCTTATTTTTTTGCAGTGCGCTTGCTATAATAGGAAAATCTTTTAAAAAGTGACAATATATAGAAGATCTTGACAGTCAAAAGTTCTATATTTTAAGAAGCACGTAAATCCCCTGTACTCTCAAGGGGTTCCTGCTTCTCTTGAATAAATCGACTTATGCTTGAATAGGGGCTTTTTACCATAAGTCGAAAATCGGCGCTGCTTCTCCTTCTTTCAGATATTTCTTGACCTTCGGCATCGATTCGGATACAGGATAACTTACAACATCTTGTATCAGTAAATCAGGAGGCTGTTGATACTATAGAATCCATAAAAACGGATCTTAGATTTTCTATAATAGCTCTGATTTCTTTGATGGGTGTCACTGTTTTGTTAACGCTCCAGACAATCGCGGTAGTATTTCATAACAACCAATATAAGTACTGTATTCTACGAATTTTTGGAAATGGATTTTTCCATACATATGGGGACCATATCCTACAGTTTGGAGTTTTTTGGATGGTTGAATTATCCATCATCTTCATCATAGGAAGAAAACACAACTTACGTGTATACTTCCTGATTACATTAGTGTTCGCTGCATTAGAACTACTTTTGTCTTATCTTGAACTCAGACATATAGAAAATAAAAACCGTGTAAAAGTTTTAAAAGGAGAAGAGTGATGGAGACAGTCTGTGAATTAAATAATATATCTAAAGCTTATAATGATAGAACCGTTTTAAAAAAATTCAGCTTAACTGTTAATAAAGGAGAACTTCTCGGGATATCAGGTGCAAGTGGTAAAGGAAAATCGACGCTCTTAAATATGATGGGACTGTTGGATAAGCCTGACAGTGGAGATGTTTTATTGTTTGGTAAAAAGAATTTAAAGATCAGTTCTAAAGAAGCAATGCTATTATTACGCTATAAAATCTTTTATCTATTCCAGAACTTTGCACTGATAGATGATAAAAGCATCGATTATAATCTGGATATTGCTCTTTCTTATGATCCGGAAGAAAAAGTAGAAAAGAACAAGAAGAAAGAGGAAGCATTGTCAGAAGTCGGAATTCATATGGACAGAAAAAGAAAGGTCTATAGCCTTTCAGGTGGCGAACAGCAGAGGGTGGCATTGGCTAGGGGAATACTTAAACCATGTGAACTGATCCTGGCAGATGAACCGACAGGATCTGTGGATCAAAAAAACAGAGATATTATATTGGAAATATTGAAGAGACTGAATGAAAGTGGTAAGACTATTGTCATCGTGAGCCATGATCCAAATGTCATGGATAAATGCGACAGGGTCATAGAGCTCTAATTATACACGGGGTTTCGGAACTTATAATGTACTGTGTAGTGGGTCAGGCATTTCATGATGGCAAGGCGATTATCTAGCTCTGTATATATTGAGTTGCCCTTATGATTCTGCTATAATAGTAGTTATTAATTGATTATAAGGAGAACTTAGATGACACAGTCTAGAACACATACGTGTAATGAACTTCGAAGTAATAATATCGAAGAAAAAGTCACTTTGGTCGGATGGTATGAAAACCTGCGCAGGGTTTCCAAAAATCTCGGCTTTTTAATACTCAGAGATTTCTATGGAACAACTCAGATCGTGATTAATACTGAGGATATGATGAATACAATCGGAAGTATCAATAATGAGTCTACCATTCGAGTTGACGGTACTGTAAGAGAGCGTTCCAGCAAGAATAAAAATCTTCCGACCGGAGAAATCGAGGTCGTTCCGGAGAAGATTACAGTGCTGGGTGTCTGCAGTCACGAGGCACTTCCATTCGAGATTAACCGGTCCACAGATGCGGACGAAAACCTTCGTCTGAAGTATCGCTATCTGGATCTTCGGAATCCGAAAGTAAAGGACAAGATTGTTCTGAGAAGCAGGATCATTGCGGATCTCAGACAGAAAATGACAGAACTTGGATTTCTGGAAATCACAACACCGATTCTGACATGTTCCTCGCCGGAGGGGGCAAGAGATTATCTCGTTCCGTCCAGGCTTCATGAGGGCAAGTTCTACGCACTGCCTCAGGCTCCTCAGCAGTTTAAACAGATCCTGATGGCATCTGGATTTGACCGATATTTCCAGATTGCTCCGTGTTTCCGCGATGAGGATGCCAGAGCGGACCGTTCACCGGGAGAATTCTATCAGCTGGACATGGAGATGGCATTTGCAGATCAGGAAGATGTATTTGCCGTTAATGAAGAAGTGCTTCCTCCGGTATTTGAGGAATACGGAGTTTATAAAGACAGTTCAAAAACTCCATTCCGCCGCATTCCATATCTGGAGTCACTGGAGAAATACGGTACGGACAAGCCTGATCTTCGCATTGACCTTGAGATCCAAGATGCGTCTGATCTCTTATCAGACTGTGGTTTTGGACCCTTTGAGGGAAATGTAGTAAAGGCCATTGTGGTGGACAAGTTCAAGGCGAGCCGTAAAGTAATCGACAGAATCTGTAATGACGTAGAGGTTGCAAGCGGCAGTAAGGCCTATTGGTTTAAATATAACGAAGATGGACAGTTCTCCGGCGGGATCAGTAAATTTGTGAAGGACAGACAGGATGAGATTGTTGAGAAACTGGGTCTTCAGCCGGGTGAATTTATTGGTTTAACAGCCGGAAAGAAATCACAGGCGCAGAAGTCAGCCGGTGCTTTGCGTAATTTAATTGGTGCGAACTGCGAAGCGCACATGAAGAAAGACTGTTATGAATTTTGCTGGATCGTTGATTTCCCGATGTATGAAATCGGTGAGGAATCCGGAGAGTTAGAGTTCTGTCATAATCCGTTCTCTATGCCACAGGGCGGGATGGATGCTCTGAATAATCAGAACCCACTTGAAATTCTGGCCTACCAGTACGATTTGGTCTGCAACGGGATTGAATTGTCTTCCGGAGCAGTGAGAAATCACGATCCGGAGATTATGATCAAGGCATTCAACGTGGTTGGTCTTGGCGAGGAAGATGTGATGGCGAAATTCCCGGCTATGTACAATGCATTCAGCTATGGAGCACCGCCGCATGCCGGAATTGCACCGGGAATTGACCGTATGATTATGCTGATCACTGGAGATGAAAGTATCCGTGAGATTATTCCATTTCCGATGAATAAGAATGCGATGGATCTCATGATGAACGCGCCGGCTGCAGTCACTGAGAAACAATTGGACGATGTCCATATTCAGATTAAGAAAGAAGACAAGCCGGAAGAATAAAAAGTCGAAGATAAAAAATTAAATAATGGACGTTGATCGATATGTAAATTAGATTAATTTTAGTAATCCCATATTTCCTATTGACATTATAGGGAATACGAACTATAATGAATCTCAATTAAAAAAGTAAATATCGATGAACTGACTGGAAAACCAGAGGTTAGGATGCTGTACGCGCCTGCTTCTGGTTTTTTCGTTTTTGAGACGACCCGGGAAAGGGCAGAAATAGCATTGGAATCACGAAGGGAGAGCATTGGATGAAAAGTATGAGAGGGCTGGCGTTACTACTTACTGTGACGATATGTACTCTGGGTGCGTGTGGGAAGCAGAAAGACGATCAGAGAGAAAGCAAAAAAGCAGAGAAGATAACACTTACGAATGTATCTTATGATCCTACCCGCGAGCTATATGAGGCCTATAACCAGGCTTTCCGAAAACACTGGAAAGAAACGACGGGCCAGGAGGTGGAGATTACACAGTCTCACGGGGGTTCCGGGAAGCAGGCACTTGAGGTGGCGAATGGTCTTCCTGCGGATGTCGTGACTCTGGCGCTGGAGTATGACATCACGTCAATTGAAAAAGCAGGCCTGATCGAAAAAGGGTGGATGGATGAATATGAGGATGACAGTGCACCCTATACATCCACGATTGTTTTCCTGGTCAGAAAAGATAATCCCAGGAATATCCGTGACTGGGATGATCTAATCCGGGACGATGTAAAGATTATCACACCGAATCCCAAGACCTCGGGCGGTGCCAGATGGAATTATCTGGCGGCATGGGCATTTGCCGAACAAAAATACGGGGAAGATCAGACACAGATTAAAAATTTTATGAAGAAACTTTATCAGAATGTTCTTGTTTTAGACTCTGGTGCCAGGGGTTCGACCACCTCTTTTGTGGAAAACGGGCAGGGTGATGTTCTGATTGCCTGGGAAAATGAAGCCTATCTGTCGACGCGTGATTCGGATGATTTCGAAATTATTACGCCTTCCGTCAGTATGCTGGCGCAGCCCTCCGTGGCAGTGGTGGATGAAGTCGTGGATAATCACGGCACAAGGGAGGCGGCAGAAGAATATCTGAAGTATCTTTACAGTGATGAAGGACAGAAAATTGCAGCTGATCATTATTACCGGCCCACGAATTCTGACATCTTAAAAGAATATGCGGATGTGTTTCAAACAGATATCAATTTGGTGAAAATCGATCGGTTCGGAGGATGGGACCAGGCCCAGAAAGAGCATTTTTCAGATGGAGGAATCTTCGATGAAATCTACGAAAAATAAGGCAAGAGTTATACCGGGATTCGGGCTTACAGCCGGTGTAACCATCACAATGCTTGGAGTGATCGTGCTGATTCCACTTGCGTCACTTGTGATCTATACGGCTCAGATGGATTTTCATGACTTTATCGATACGATCACGAGAGCCCGGGTTCTGGCGAGTTTCCGGGTGAGCTTTGAGACAGCGTTTGCGGCATCTCTTGTCAACGTTGTCATGGGGCTGATACTCGCATGGGTTTTAGTGAGGTATGAATTTCCGGGGAAAAAGCTGATGGATGGGATGATAGAGCTTCCGTTTGCACTTCCAACGGCGGTTGCAGGCATTTCTCTGACGGCTCTTACCACCGATCAGGGATGGATCGGAAGAATATTTGAAAGGTGGGGAGTCCATATTGCCTATACCAGGATTGGAATCACGATCGCTCTGATTTTTATCGGGATTCCGTTTGTCGTACGGTCGGTGCAGCCGGTTCTGGAAAAAATAGATCCTTCCTGCGAGGAAGCAGCTTTAGTTTTAGGAGCCGGGAAGAGACAGATCTTCTGTAAAGTGATATTTCCTGAGATACGACCGGCACTGTTTACCGGATTCGGGCTGGCTTTTGGCAGATGTCTGGGGGAGTATGGGAGCGTAGTCTTTATCGCAGGCAATAAGCCCTATGAGACAGAGATCGCTCCACTGATGATCATGTCCAAACTGCAGGAGTATGATTATGCAAGTGCGACAGCGATTGCTCTGGTTATGCTGGCAGCTTCATTGTTGGTTTTATTTTCTATGAATCTGATTCAGTCGAAGAGCAGCAGAATCCTTAGAGGAGGGAGATAGATTGAAAAATAATAAGGCAGGCGGAAAATACATAAAGGCTCTTTTGATCATCGTCTGTGTCATATTTATGGGACTCTTTTTAGTACTGCCTCTGGCAGTGGTGATGGGGACTGCCTTTCGGGATGGAATTCGTGCTTATAAAAGTGCTGTGACAGACTTTTATACAAGGAGGGCATTTCAGCTGACACTTGGGGTGACGGTCATCGCAGTCATATGCAATACGGTCTTCGGGCTGGCGGCTGCGTGGATGATTACGAAGTTCAGGTTTAAGGGAAGACGACTGCTCACGACACTGATCGATCTTCCCGTGACGATATCCCCGGTTATCGCCGGACTGATCTTCTTGCTGACGTTTGGAAGGCAGAGTCCGCTGTATCCTTATCTAAAAGACATGAATTTGGATATTGTGTTCGCCGTTCCGGGCATTCTGCTGGCTACGATATTTGTGACATTTCCCTTTGTGTCAAGAGAAATTATACCGGTGATGGAGGCACAGGGGACAGATGAGGAAGAGGCGGCAGCACTTCTGGGTGCGGGCGGTTTTACGATATTTAGACGGATCACATTTCCCCATATAAAATGGGCTCTGCTTTATGGAATTACCCTTTGTGCTGCCAGGGCTATGGGCGAATTCGGTGCGGTCTCGGTTCTCTCCGGCCATCTTCGGGGAAAAACAAATACGCTGCCGCTTCATATAGAGATTCTGTTCAACGAGTTTGCGTATGTTCCGGCATTTGCCGTGTCATCGATTCTCGTTTTCCTGGCAGTAATTCTTCTGATTGTCAAGAGCTACGTGGAATATAGAGGGGGAAAAAACAAATGTATGTAGAACTTACAGATATTAATAAGTCTTTTACGACAGAAAAGGTCTCAGATCACGTCAGCTTCGGTATTGAAAAAGGAAAGATGGTGGGGCTTCTGGGACCAAGCGGAGGCGGAAAAACAACGATTCTTAGGATGATTGCAGGTCTGGAAAACCCGGATTCCGGAGAAATCCGAATTGATGGAAAAGTGGTCAATCAGATTCCTGCGGGTGAACGCGGAATCGGATTTGTGTTCCAGAATTATGCACTGTTCCGATATATGACCGTATATGAAAATATTGCATTTGGACTTCGGGTACAGAAAGTAAACAAAAGAAAGATGGATGAACGGGTAAGATATCTGATTCGACTGATCGGACTGGATGGTCTGGAAGAAAGATATCCCGGCGCCTTATCCGGAGGACAGTGTCAGAGAGTTGCATTTGCCAGGGCAATTGCTCCGGGACCACAGCTGTTACTGCTGGATGAGCCATTTGCCGCAATCGATGCCAAGGTAAGAAAAGAACTTCGGAGCTGGCTGAAAGAGACGATCAAAACCCTCGGTATCACGAGCATCTTTGTGACGCATGACCAGGACGAGGCAATCGAGGTCGCCGATGAGATCATCATCATGAACCGGGGAAGCATCGAGCAGAAAGGGACACCGATCGAAATCTATAAAAATCCGGTCACTGATTTTGCGGCTACATTTTTCGGGAACGGGACCGTGGTGAACGATTACAGCGAATTTAAAAGCTTTCCATGGGTACGGGGGCTGACCGGGGCTGTCATACGGCCGGAATATATCAAGGTCAGCAAGAAGGATGAGCATATGAGATATCAAAGCTCAGCATCCGGCGGGGTTGTGGAAGAGGTATCCTTTCGGGGAAATAACTTTGAAATCCGTGTGCGTGTGGGGGATGTTGTACTTAAGGCCAGCCGCGGACCAGATGAGGCGACACTTGATATCGGAGAGAAAGTAGATGTATTTATTTATCGGATTCTGGCACTTAAAGGCAGAGAAGTTGTACTGCTGGAAAACGAGGCGATGAGAGACGATTCACTGATCATCTGAAGGAGGGGCTGCATGCAGTTTAAAAGAATCGAGACAGATATTTTAGTTATAGGCGGCGGAACCGCAGGGTGTTTTGCCGCATTCACGATCGGATCCGAGAGTGATGCACATGTTCTGATAGCAGAAAAGGCGAATATTCGAAGAAGCGGATGTCTTGCCGCGGGAGTAAACGCTATTAACGCCTATATTACAAAGGGACAGACGCCGCAGGATTACGTGGAATATGCCAGAGAGGACGCCAAAGGCATTGTACGTGAGGACCTTCTTCTGTCGATGGCACAAAAGCTGAATGAAGTCACCGAAAAGTTAGAAGATATGGGTCTGGTAATCCAAAAGGATGAGAATGGTGCGTATGCCGCCCGGGGAAAACGCAACATCAAGATCAACGGGGAGAATATAAAGCCGATTCTGGCTGACTCGTTGAAAAATCTACCGAATGTAGATGTGATGAATCATATTAACATCACAGATTATCTGGTGGAAGACAACCGGATCAAAGGAGCATTCGGATTCCATGTGGAAGAGAAGATCTGGTATCTGATCCGGGCAAAGGCCGTGATCTGCACAACGGGAGGGGCTTCGGGTCTGTACAGACCAAACAACCCGGGATTCTCCAGACATAAGATGTGGTATTCACCGTTTAATACAGGGGCGGGCTATGCCATGGGTATTCGCTCCGGCGCGGAAATGACGACATTTGAAATGCGTTTTATCGCACTTCGCTGCAGGGATACGATAGCGCCTACGGGCACGATCGCGCAGGGAGTGGGTGCGGGACAGGTAAACAGCTGTGGAGAGAACTATGAGGAAAAATATGGCCGGACTACTTCTGAGAGAGTATATGGGACGGTTCGCGAAAACCTGGAAGGAAGAGGTCCATGTTACTTAAAGACGGAGGGTATATCTGAAAAACAGGAGAGGGAACTTTACAAAGCCTATCTGAACATGTCTCCATCGCAGACACTGCACTGGGTGGAGACAAAAAAAGGTCCCTCAGTTGAAAATGTCGAGATTGAAGGCACAGAACCTTATATTGTAGGCGGTCATACGGCCAGTGGATACTGGGTCGATTACAACAGGCAGACTACAATACAAGGGCTGTATGCGGCGGGAGATGTTGCCGGCGGCTGTCCGCAGAAATATGTTTCCGGTGCGCTTGCGGAGGGTGAGATTGCTGCAAGAGCGGCTCAATCCTATATTCGGAACAGAGAACTTCTGCCTGTCCGGGAAGATGAAATCGAGAAAAAAGAGCGTGAATATCTCTCATTTTTCAGGAAAAGCCACTGTATCTTTACCATCGATCAGGTAGAGGATACGATGCAGAAGGTGATGGATCAGTATGCCGGAGGAATATCAGCCAACTATCAGTTTAATCAGAATCAGCTGAGGACTGCCGAGGAGAAAATCCTGCTGCTTTTGGATATCAGCAGCAGACTGAATGCCGATAACATGGACGATCTGCAGAAGATCTACGAGGTGAAGGAGCGTCTGGTGGTCTGCCGGACACTGATTGCACACCTAAAGGCCAGAAAGGAAACAAGATGGCACTGCTTCTGTGAAAATATGGATTATCCTAAGCAAAGCGATGCCTGGAACAAATATGTGAATTCCAGGATGGAGGATGGAAAGATCCGGATCATTTACCGGGATCTTGTGCCGGAAAAGGAGAGATATGAGCATTCTGATTAATAGAAAGATGTGTATCGGATGTGGGCGGTGTATGGATATCTGTCCCGGAAATCTGATTAAAAGGGATTCTGACGGCAGGGCGTATATTCGTCATCCAAAGGACTGCTGGGGCTGCGCATCCTGTGTGAAGGTATGTGGGTCAGATGCCATTGGTCTTTATCTGGGCCTGGATATGGGTGGACGGGGTTCGGTTCTGACTGTCGAAACAAAAGATCATGTGAGAGACTGGAAGATCAAAGATGTAAAAGATCGGGTGACGACAATCCGTGTAGATCAGAGGAAATCTAATCGGTATTAGTGACAGCACATTTGAAAGGAGAATTCTATGAATCAATTGACGCATTTACAGGAATTGGAGGCGGAGGCTATTTATATCATGCGTGAAGTAGCGGCGGAGTGTGAAAAGCCCGTCATGCTCTACTCAATCGGAAAGGACAGTTCCGTGATGCTGCATCTGGCCCTGAAAGCATTTTACCCGGAAAAGCCGCCTTTTCCGTTTTTGCATATTGATACGACATGGAAATTCCATGAAATGATTGAATTTCGCGATCAGACGGCAAAAAAGTATGGAATTGAAATGCTGGTGTACACAAATCAGGAAGGAGTAAGAGCAGGAATCAACCCCTTTGATCACGGTGCGTCGTATACGGACATTATGAAAACACAGGCACTCAAACAGGCACTGATTCAATATGGATTTACCGCCGCATTCGGCGGGGGAAGACGTGACGAAGAACAGTCCCGGGCAAAAGAGAGAATCTTTTCTTTTCGAAATGCAGCTCAGGCGTGGGATCCGAAGAATCAGCGTCCGGAGATGTGGAAACTGTATAATTCAAAGATCAACAAGAAAGAGAGCATTCGTGTGTTCCCGATTTCCAACTGGACGGAAAAGGATATCTGGCAGTACATCAAACAGGAAGATATCGATATCGTACCTCTTTACTTTGCAAAGGAGCGGCCCGTTGTGTTTCGCGACGGAAATATCATTATGGTTGACGATGACAGGATGAAATTACTTCCGGGAGAGGAGATACAGTATAAGAAGGTGCGTTTTCGAACGCTGGGATGCTATCCGCTCACGGGAGGATATGAATCCGATGCCGAGACACTTGATCAGATCATAGAGGAGACAAAAAGTGCCGTTTCATCAGAACGCACAAGCAGAGTGATTGACCATGAGGCAGCGGGCAGCATGGAGAGAAGAAAAAGGGAGGGGTATTTTTAATGAAGGGATTGCTTAAATTTATCACATGTGGAAGTGTGGATGACGGGAAATCGACGCTGATCGGACATATTCTCTATGACTCAAAACTGCTCTATGCGGATCAGAAGAATGCTCTGGAACTGGATTCCAAAGTAGGAAGCAGGGGTGGGGAACTGGACTACTCACTTTTACTGGATGGTCTTATGGCAGAGCGAGAGCAGGGAATCACTATTGATGTCGCATACCGCTATTTTTC
>ENA-UOOI01003932-UOOI01003932.1-fermentation-metagenome-genome-assembly--contig:-NODE-3932-length-10393-cov-4.080963_pt1 | contig 10393 bp, 10 predicted proteins | sample MGYA00245779_ERZ724027 | MGnify/ENA primary metagenome ERZ724027 (study PRJEB28704, sample SAMN03018318) | fermentation metagenome | biome: anthropogenic terrestrial biome; feature: soil; material...
TGTTTGGGACATAGTCATTTGTGGTATATAAGGACTTTATCATAAATGAATCATACCATTTTAAGGAAAAAATTAAAATTTGTTTACAAATTCATTGTGATGAGTTAAAATATATTACAAGGTTTATAGGATTGCAAGCGCGCACAATGTGCAGGCAATCCCTAGGCATCACGAAAAAATAAATCCGGTTATTCTAATAAGGGTATGAAAAACCGGAAAATAACGAGGTGGCTCATGGAACAGTATATAATAAGAGGGGGGAATCCTCTCGTTGGCGAGGTGGAAATTGGGGGAGCCAAGAATGCAGCGCTTGCAATACTTACGGCAGCGGTTATGACTGATGAACCGGTTTTAATAGAGAACGTTCCGGATGTCAGTGATACGAATGTACTTCTTGAGGCAATTTCCGTCATCGGAGCAACAGTGGACAGGATTGACCGCCATACGGTCAGAATTAATGGATCGACCATTGGTTCAGTAAGTGTAGATTATGAGTTTATTAAGAAAATTCGTGCTTCTTATTATCTTCTGGGGGCACTTCTCGGCAAATATAAAAGGGCTGAGGTTCCGCTTCCGGGTGGCTGTAATATTGGAAGCAGGCCGATTGATCAGCACTTGAAAGGCTTCCGGGCTCTAGGGGCGAAGGTGGATATTTTGCATGGTGCGATCCTTGCCAAGGCTGAAAACCTTAAAGGAAGTCATATCTTTTTAGATATGGTGTCTGTCGGTGCAACCATCAATATTATGATGGCAGCCACACTTGCAAAAGGAAATACCATCATTGAAAACGCGGCAAGAGAACCACATGTCGTAGATGTTGCCAATTTCCTGAACAGTATGGGGGCAAACATCAAAGGTGCGGGGACAGATGTGATTCGCATTCGCGGAGTTGAGGCTCTGCACGGGGCGTCCTATTCTATTGTTCCGGATATGATCGAGGCAGGAACGTACATGTTTGCAGCCGCTGCGACAAAGGGTGATGTACTCATCAAGAATGTGATTCCGAAACATCTTGAAGCTATGACTGCAAAGCTGGAAGAGATCGGCTGTGATGTGGAAGAATTTGACGATTCTGTGCGTGTCAGTGCCACAAGACGTTTGGGCAGAACGCATGTAAAGACATTGCCGTATCCCGGATTTCCAACGGATATGCAGCCACAGATATCTGTGGCATTAGCCTTGGCTGAAGGTACCAGTATTGTGACGGAAAGTATCTTTGAGAACAGGTTCAAGTATGCGGACGAACTCGGAAGAATGGGCGGGTGCATCAAAGTAGAAGGCAATACCGCTATTATAGATGGGGTAGAAGGCTTTACAGGGGCGCAAGTCAGTGCGCCGGATCTGCGTGCCGGAGCGGCACTTGTTATCGCCGGTCTTGCCGCGGAAGGGTATACGATAGTAGACGATATCGTATACATCCAGAGAGGATATGAAGACTTTGACGGCAAACTCAGAGGACTCGGTGCTGAGATTGACAAAGTAAAAAATGAAAAAGAGATACAGAAATACAAGATGAGGGTTGTGTGAAACAATTTATCACTTGACGATTCTCTAAAAAAGAGGTACAGTATTACTCGTAAACTAAATAATGATTGCTTTTCTCTTATTCAGAGTGGTGGAGATACAGAGGATCTGTGAAGCCACGGCAACCCCGGAGACGGAAGGTGCCAGCCTGAGCGAAAGTTTCGAACAATAAGGGGATTTGATATTGAATTGTTAAGTCCGCCTGATTCAGACGGGCTTTTCTCTATGTTCTAAATAACATATTAATCTTAGGTACAGAAAAGCATCCCAGTTAATAAGGAGAACTTATACATGGAAAAAAGATTATTTACCTCTGAGTCTGTGACAGAAGGACATCCGGATAAGATGTGTGATCAGATATCCGATGCGATTCTGGATGCACTGCTCGAGCAGGATCCGATGAGCCGTGTCGCCTGTGAAACGACTACGACAACCGGTATGGTGCTGATTATGGGAGAAATTACCACGAATGCATATGTGGATATCCAGAAAGTAGTCAGGGATACTATCCGCGAGATCGGGTATACCCGCGGAAAATATGGATTCGATGCGGAAACCTGTGCTGTGCTTACAGCGATTGATGAGCAGTCTGCAGATATTGCCATGGGAGTCGATAAGGCTTTAGAGGCAAAAGAAGATGGAATGAGTGACAGGGAGATTGATGCGATCGGAGCCGGTGATCAGGGTATGATGTTTGGCTATGCATCAAATGAGACAGATGAATACATGCCATATTCCATTTCTCTGGCGCATAAGCTTGCAAGACAACTGACAAAAATCCGTAAAGATGGAACTCTGAAATACCTGAGACCGGATGGAAAGACTCAGGTTACAGTCGAATATGATGAAGATGGAAAGCCGGTTCGTCTGGATGCAGTTGTACTTTCCACACAACATGACCCGGATGTCACGCAGGAGCAGATCCATGAGGATATTAAAAAATATGTATTTGATGAAATCCTTCCCGACGATATGGTGGATGAGAACACCAGGTTCTTTATCAATCCCACAGGGAGATTCGTAATCGGAGGTCCTCACGGAGACAGCGGGCTGACCGGACGTAAGATCATCGTAGATACATACGGTGGATATGCCCGTCACGGCGGCGGTGCATTTTCCGGAAAGGACTGCACAAAAGTTGACCGCTCTGCATCTTACGCGGCACGTTATGTTGCCAAGAATCTGGTTGCGGCAGGTCTGGCAGACAAATGTGAGATTCAGCTGTCTTATGCGATCGGGGTTGCTCATCCGACATCTATCCAGGTGGATACTTTCGGGACAGGTAAGATTTCTGACCGGAAGCTGACCGAAATTGTCCGTGATCACTTTGATCTTCGACCTGCGGGAATCATAAAGATGCTCGATTTACGACGTCCGATCTATAAACAGACTGCCGCATATGGCCATTTTGGAAGAAACGATCTGGATCTACCCTGGGAGAAGCTTGATAAGGTTGATGAATTGAAGAAGTATCTGTAGATTCTGCAGAAAGAACAGAAAGCTTTGCTATGGCATTCTTATACACAGCAGGGCTTTCTTTTTTATAGAAAATTTAGAAATATACGTTTTACTTAAGATGAAAAAGACGGATGCGTATGCTATACTTATCTTAACGGAAAAAGTTGCTTGTTAGGAAGAGAGCGGTAGGATGAAATTAAAGACAAGAGTCATTATTTCCTTTTTCTCAATTTTCTGTATACCCGTGATATTGATATGTGTCATGTTTCATATTGGCATGCAGGTGAAGATGGAGAGGATTGGAGAAAAATACGGGATTGATGAACCCACTTATGAGAATCTTGTGAATAATACTCTGATGTTGAATAAGATTACAGAAAACGACGCACAGGAACTTCATGACACCATCAAAGAGGATCCGGATAAACTGGAAGACCAGAACTATCTGAATGATTTTAATAACAGACTTTCAGAAAGTTTTTCGTTTCTTGTACTCAGAAAAGGGGACAAGATTGAGTACAATGGAAGTAAGAAGTCTGTAGATAATCAGAAACTTCTCGGCGCACTTCCCGGATATGGAGATCCCCGGGCGGCTTCGGACAATGGCATCTATATCAGGACAAAGGAAAAAGCTATTGTTCGCCAGGTTGATTATCAGTCGGGATCTAATCGGGTAAGCGCCTTCATTATCACACAGACCAATAGTATTCTTCCTCAGATGAAATCCCTGGTAAAAGAGATGCTTGTCGTGATGGTCCTTGTTTTGGTGGGAACAAGCTTTGTGATGTGCGTCTGGATCTATCATGGGGTTGTCACCCCAATCAAAGAGCTGAAGACGGCAACGCAGAATATTAAAGAAGGAAATCTGGACTTTACCGTGAAATCCAAAGGTGCAAGGGAAGTCAGTGATTTATGTGAAGATTTTGAAGAGATGCGGCTTCGCCTGAAGGAAAATGCCCGGGAAAAAGTCGAATATGACAGCGATAATAAAGAATTGATCACTAATATATCTCATGATTTAAAGACACCGATCACGGCTGTGAAAGGTTACGTGGAGGGGATTATGGATGGTGTTGCCGACACACCGGAAAAGATGGACAGATATATCCGAACCATATATAATAAGTCTAATGAGATGGATCGTCTGATAGATGAACTTACCTTTTATTCAAAGATAGATACCGATCGTATACCGTATACATTTACAAAGATTCATGTGTCGGCATATTTTGAAGATTGTGTGGAGGAATTGAGTCTTGAGCTTGAGTCAAAGGGAATTGAACTTGCCTACTTCAATTATCTTGAGGAGGATACCGTGATTATCGCCGATGCGGAACAGCTGAAACGTGTGATAAATAATATTATTGGAAACTCCATAAAATATATGGATAAGCCACGCGGTGTCATTAACATTCGTCTGAGAGATGTGGGCGATTTTATACAAGTAGAGATTGAGGATAATGGGAAGGGAATATCTCAGAAGGATCTGACAAAGATATTCAATCGGTTTTATCGCACAGATGCCTCGAGAAATTCGAATAAAGGCGGCAGCGGAATCGGGCTTTCCATCGTGAAGAAGATCCTGGAAGACCATGGCGGCAAGGTATGGGCAACCAGTAAGTCAGGTGTGGGAACTGTGATGAATTTTGTACTTAGAAAATACCAGGAGGTACCTGTGAATCATGAGCAAGATATTAATCATTGAAGATGAAGAGTCAATTGCGGAGCTGGAGAAGGACTATCTCGAACTTTCCGGTTTTGATGTCTCTATAGAAACACGCGGAGATCTCGGACTTGAAAGAGCGTTGAATCAAGAGTTTGATCTGTTTATTCTTGACCTCATGCTACCTGAGGTGGATGGATTTGAGATCTGCAGACAGATTCGTGAGAAGAAGAATACTCCGATTCTTATGGTTTCAGCAAAAAAAGATGATATTGATAAGATTAGAGGGCTCGGGATGGGCGCTGATGATTATATGACAAAACCATTTTCTCCAAGCGAGATGGTGGCTCGGGTAAAGGCTCATCTGGCGAGATATGATCGTCTGATCGGAAGCGGAACACCGAAAAATGATATCGTTGAAATCCGTGGTATCAAGATTGATAAGACAGCGAGAAGAGTCTGGATTAATGGAGAAGAGACGAGCTTTACAACCAAAGAGTTTGATCTTCTGACATTTCTGGCGGAACATCCAAATCATGTATACACCAAGGATGAATTGTTCCGTGAAATCTGGAATATGGATTCTGTCGGAGATATCGCTACAGTAACGGTTCACATTAAGAAGCTAAGAGAAAAGATTGAATATAATACTTCAAAACCTCAATACATCGAGACCATCTGGGGTGTCGGGTATCGCTTTAAGGTTTAAACGAATGATATTTAATAATAAAAGGAAGGACTTAGAACTAAAATGGGTAAAATCTTTTATATTATGGGGAAAAGTGCTTCTGGAAAAGACTGTATTTATAAAAATCTGATCAATGATCCGGGTATGTTACTTTCGCCTCTTGTATTGTACACGACTAGGCCGATCAGAAGTGGTGAGACACCGGGAAAGGAATATCAGTATGTGAGCGATGAAGAGCTTGAAAGTCTCAGAAATCAGGGAAAGATTATAGAAGAACGCTCCTATCATACTGTGTATGGAATCTGGACTTACGCTACAGCGGATGACGGGAAGATAGATCTGAGTCAAAAAGATTATCTCGGAATCGGAACCCTTGAATCATATGTGAAAATACAAAAATATTATGGAGGCGAGTCTGTGTGTGCGATCTATATTGAAGTGGAAGACGGTATCCGGCTGGAACGCGCACTCAAAAGGGAAAGAAAACAAAAAAAGCCAAAGTATGCGGAGATGTGCCGCCGGTTCCTTGCGGATAAAGAGGATTTCAAAGAAAAACGTATCAAAGAGGCAGGGATCACAAAACACTTTCAGAACAATGGGGATATATCAGACTGTCTGGCTGAGATTCATAAATTTATACGGGTACAGCGAAAAACTTTGTAATTCAACAGAGCAATGTGCTATAATACAGATACCGAGGATCCGACAGTCAGGTGTTTCATGTTTATATGAAACACTGAAAAATCAGGAGGTGATATTATGAGCGGCTTTGATGAAGTAATCGGTCAGGAGAAAATTATCGAGCATTTGAAAAATGCCATTAAGACGGACAAGGTTTCTCATGCTTATATATTTTCCGGAGAACGTGGAACGGGAAAGAAGCTTCTGGCATCTTTATTCGCCATGACACTTTTATGTGAGAAACAGGGGACTGATCCCTGTATGGATTGTTCTTCCTGTAAGAAGGCCATGAGTAAGAATCACCCTGACATTATAAGCGTTGTCCATGAAAAGCCCAATTCAATTGGAATCAGGGAAATCAGAGATCAGCTGATCGATGATGTGGAAATCAGGCCTTACAGTGGTCCTTATAAGATCTATATTATAAATGATGCACAGAAGATGACTCTTCAGGCTCAGAATGCATTGCTAAAAACGATAGAGGAGCCCCCTTCTTATGCAATTATACTTTTACTGACGGAGAATCCGGATGCATTTCTTCCGACGATCACTTCGAGATGTGTATCACTTGATCTAAAGCCTGTATCTGATCATATGGTTAAGAATTATCTAATGGAGCACATGCACATCCCTGATTATCAGGCAGAAGTGGATGCATCACTGGCGCAGGGAAATATAGGCAGGGCAAAACAGGCAGCTACATCTGAGGAGTTTGAACAGCTTTCTCAGGATGCGCTTCATATTGTAGAAAATGCAAAGGATATGCAGCTTTATGAATTGATAGATGCAATAAAAGAGATGTCAGAAGATAAGAATAATATCGATGACTATCTCGAATTTTTCACTTTGTGGTTTCGCGATGTGCTGCTGTTTAAAGCAACACGTGAGATTGACAGCCTTGTGTTTAAGCAGGAGATTAATCATATAAAGGAGCGGGCACAGGTAAGTTCGTATGAGGGACTGGAACATATCATAGATGCTATAAAAAATGCTCGTATCCGGCTTAAGGCAAATGTTAACTTTGATTTAACTATGGAATTACTGTTCCTTACAATTAAGGAGAATTAAATGACGAAAATTATAGGAGTGCGTTTTCGAAATGTGGGCAAGATCTACTACTTTGATCCGGTATCTTTTGATATTAAGACGGAGGATCATGTGATTGTGGAGACGGCACGCGGCGTCGAATATGGTCTTGTGGTGCTTGCATCAAAAGAAGTTCAGGATTCTGAGGTGGTTCAGCCTTTGAAGGAAGTGCTTCGGATTGCAACACCAAAGGATGATGCGAAGGAAGAAAATAACAGAAAAAAAGAAAAAGAAGCTTTCAAAATCTGTCAGAAAAAAATTTCAGCACGTCATCTGGAGATGAATCTTATCGATGCGGAATACACCTTTGATAATAATAAAGTACTTTTCTATTTTACCGCGGATGGAAGGATCGATTTTCGTGAACTTGTAAAAGATCTGGCGGCAGTATTTAAGACAAGAATTGAATTAAGACAGATCGGTGTCCGCGATGAAACTAAGATTCTGGGTGGAATAGGAATCTGCGGCCGCCCGTTATGCTGCCATACTTATTTATCTGAGTTTGCACCGGTATCAATTAAGATGGCAAAAGAGCAGAATCTCTCATTAAACCCGACGAAGATATCCGGTGTCTGTGGCAGGCTGATGTGCTGCCTGAAAAATGAGCAGGAGACATATGAAGAATTAAATAAAAAAATGCCTTCACGTGGAGAGCGTGTTACGACCCCAGAAGGTATGAAGGGTGAAGTGAACAGCGTAAATGTGCTGCGTCAGCTGGTTAAAGTTCTGGTAGAGACAGAAAATGAAAAGGAAATCAGAGAATACCATGTGGAAGAATTAAAATTCAAACCTAAAAAGAAGGGAAAGACGAAAAATAAAGAACACAAAGAGGCAGCAAAAAAATCTTAAGCCGGACGCTTATACTCTGTAAGGATGATTAGATGGAATTATTAAAAGGTGAACGGCTGGATGATCTCCAGAATGGTTACTGGATGATACAGGACAGAAAAGATTTCTGTTATGGGATAGATGCAGTGCTTCTGGCATCATTTGCAAAGGTAAAATCAGGGGAAAGGGTTCTGGACTTATGCACTGGTACGGGAATTGTACCGGTGCTTTTAAAAGCAAAGACAGAAGGCGAACACTTTACAGGCCTTGAGATACAGGAAAAAAGTGTGGATATGGCGAGAAGGACTATAGAATATAATAAGCTGCAGAAAGATATTGAAATTGTACAAGGCGATGTCAGACATGCGGATACTATATTCTCTGGTATCTTTTTTGATGTTGTAACTTGTAATCCGCCTTATATGATCTCAAACCATGGACTTTCGAACCCATATCTGCCGCGGGCAATTGCCCGCCATGAAGTCCTCTGTACTCTGGAGGACGTCATAAAAGAGAGCGCAAAACGACTGCCGCCCAGAGGCAGATTCTATATGGTTCACAGACCTTTTCGACTGGCGGAGATTATGAACGTCATGATGAAGTATAAACTGGAACCAAAAAGAATGCAGCTGGTATATCCTTTCGTGGATAAAGAGCCAAATATGGTTTTAATGGAAGGTGTGAAAGGCGGAAATTCCAGAATTACAGTGCAGAAGCCTTTGATTATATATAAAAAACCGGGGATATATACTGAGGATATTAAGAAAATATATGGAGAATAATAATATGCAGGGACAACTATATCTATGTGCGACTCCTATAGGTAATCTGGAGGATATCACGTATCGGGTGGTCCGCATTCTGCAGGAAGTGGATATGATTGCTGCGGAGGATACCAGAAATAGCGTTAAGCTTCTCAATTATTTTGATATAAAAACTTCGATGACAAGCTATCATGAATATAATAAAATTGAAAAGGGACATTATCTGGTTCAACAGATGAGACAGGGTAAAAATATTGCCTTAATAACAGACGCGGGCACGCCCGGGATATCGGACCCGGGAGAAGAACTGGTCGCGATGTGTTATGATGCGGGTATCACAGTCACTTCTCTGCCCGGTGCATGCGCTTGTGTCACGGCACTTACTTTATCCGGACTTTCGACTAGAAGATTTGCTTTTGAGGCATTTTTGCCTTCTGGTAAAAAAGAAAAAAAGTTGATTCTGGACGAGCTTGAGCATGAGACCAGGACAATTATTATCTATGAGGCGCCGCACCGTCTGGTGGAAACACTTCAGGATCTTTTGAATACTCTTGGCGGTGTCCGTAAGGCAACAGTGTGCCGGGAGCTGACTAAGAAGCATGAAACTGTTTTCCAGACGACTTTGTCTGATGCATTGGCGTATTACCAGACGCACTCCCCAAAAGGGGAATGCGTAATCGTGATTGAGGGAAAGAGCAGGAAACAGATACGTGAGGAAAAAATCAATTCCTGGATGGAAATGAAACTTGAAGATCATATGAAGTATTATGAGGATCAGGGGATCTCGCATAAGGAAGCCATGAAACTGGTCGCCCGGGACAGAGGTGTTTCAAAACGCGAGATTTATAAGGCACTGCTTGAACAATAAGGAAAAGCCTGTGTAGGTATAGAAGACAAATCTTCTGTGAAAGCTTATTCTTTTTTATACATGACCTTGGCAAATATTATTCCTGCCAGAGTGCTGACAGTGGTAGCCGCGATTGCCGGGCCTACGATAGAGGCGGGAGCAGTACTTCCGTACTGGCTTCTGTATGCAATCACATTGACCGGAATCAATTGAAGGGATGAAATATTTATAATGAGGAAGGTACACATGTCTCTCGTAGCGATATGAGGTGCACGATGACGGTCTGTACCAAGTCTGTGGCATTCATCTTCATTTAATGCTTCCATCGATTCCATGGCTTTTAAGCCTGCCGGGGTTGCCGCCCATCCAAGTCCGAGAAAATTAGCGATCATATTCAGGGATATATGCCCATAGGCCGGATGATCTTCAGGTACGTTTGGAAAGAGAAACTTTAGAATCGGTTTCATTTTTTTTGTCATTTGTTCGATTAGTCCACTGGTTTCGGCAATTTTCATGAGGCCGGTCCACATAGCAGTGACACCTGCCATGGCGATTGCCATGGAGACAGCTTCTTTTGAGGAGTTGACTGCGGCTTCCGTGACGTCTTTTAGATTGCCGGTGAGGGCTCCGTAGACGATTCCGACGATCAACATACCTCCCCAGATATAGTTCATTATTCTCCTCCTTGTTTGTTCGAGTTATGTAGTAATGCAATGCTGTAAACATTTGAATAATGCTTTTTTCATGGGGCATGAAAAAGAGCACTGGATTCCCTGTGGCGTTTGGCACCTTGATGATACCACGGATTGTTTCGCACTTTGCGCTCACGCAATGCTGTAAATATTTGAGTAATG
>ENA-UOOI01003933-UOOI01003933.1-fermentation-metagenome-genome-assembly--contig:-NODE-3933-length-10392-cov-33.961884_pt1 | contig 10392 bp, 7 predicted proteins | sample MGYA00245779_ERZ724027 | MGnify/ENA primary metagenome ERZ724027 (study PRJEB28704, sample SAMN03018318) | fermentation metagenome | biome: anthropogenic terrestrial biome; feature: soil; material...
CGAGGGATGCTGCACAATGAATTATTTTAGTTGTGCAGCATCCCTTTATTATTTGTATATGATTTGCCGGTAAATATAAATCATATACATTAAAACTTTATTATTTTGCCATATTTTTGTCACATTTCTATTTTATGATAATGTGAAATGAAACAATTGCTTATAGAATGGACAACTTAAAAATGTCAGGAGGGAAGCAAAAAACGATGTCAGTATTCGGCAAGGATTCTAAGGAAATATCTTCAAAGACTAGTTTCTTAAAAAGGGTAAACATTAAGAAAATATTCAAGAAGAAATCAGCTAAAGTAACCGGTATTTTAATTATTATCCTTATTGTGGCAGGTTCAATATTGATAACCCGTACAGTAAAAGCCAGAGATGCAATGAAAAATTTGGCTAATTCGATAAGGACTTATACTGTAAGGAGAGGTAATATAGAAACAACGGTAACGGGAGCAGGTCCGATAACTTCTTCAAGCAGGGAGGAGATAACTTCAAAGATTGAAGGCAAGGTTGAAGCAGTCTATTTTAAGGAAGGCGATAAAGTAAAGGCAGGCGATTTGCTTGTAAAGCTCGATGATACGGATATAAGGTCTGATGTTGGACAGATCCAAAGCAATGTCATGCAGGAGAAGATAAACTATGACAATGCTTTGAAAAAATACAGCGATCTTACGATCACGGCGCCTTTCGATGGTTTTATAACAAGCATGAGCGCTGGAGTCGGAGACGATAAAAAGACGGATGATGAAATTTTAACACTGGTCGATACATCGAAATTGAAAGCAACATTGACATTTACGGGAATAGGGATTGCGGATATAAAAGCAGGCAAGACCGCAACAGTATACAGCCATGATTTTATGGATTCGTTCAATGGAACAGTGACATATGTTAGCAACAGGCCGTATTCCACTTCATCGGGCGGTGCGCTTTATAAAGTCGAAATAGAGATAAATAACCCCGGAGCACTGCAAGAAGGCATGAATGTCAATGCCGATATAAAAACATCGGCAGGCACTGTATCAAGCACTGATAGCGCACAATTGGATTATGTGAACAAAAAAACAATCAAAACCAGCACAGGCGGTACTGTTGCAAGCATAAACGCAAGGGAAAACAGTCATGTAAATAAGGGCGACTTGCTGGTTGAGCTTGAGAATGCAGATGCCGAACAGAATGAAATGCTTACAAGCACCAAGCTTCGGGACTATGAGGACCAGCTTAAGGCTGCAGAGGAAAAACTCAGCTACTGCACCGTAACTGCTCCGTTTGACGGCATGATAGTATCCCAAGATATAAAAGCAGGCCAAACGGTAAATGCGGGGGCATCACTGGTAACGATAATAGACCAGAATGCTATGGAGTTTGCAGTTCCTGTGGATGAACTTGATATTTCAAAAGTCAAACTAGGCCAGAAAGCAGACATCAGTGTTGATGCGTTGACCGGAACATCTGAAAAGCCCCTTTCAGGAACAGTTACCAAGATAGCAACTGAAGGGACCTCTTCAAACGGAGTGACCGACTATGATGTGACCATAAAGTTGGATGAAATAAACGAAAACATAAAAGGCGGCATGAATGCAAGCGCAAAGATATACATCACTAAAAAAACAGATGTATTATGTGTTCCTTTAGAGGCGGTACACAAGATCGGAGACAAAAATTATGTGATGGTCCAAGGCGATGCGCAAACAGTGGAAGAGATGAAATCAAAAGGTACATATATAGATTTATTTAATGAAACCAAACCAAGTGCAAATTCCAAGGACAGCAAATATGCAAACAATGCCTCAGGCGGAAACACGCAAGGCTCTGCACAAAAAAAAGTCAGCATTCCGAGCAGCTTGACAAAGAACAAGGAATATTATTTGAAAGCAAATGTGATACCAACGCTTGTGGAAATAGGGGATACTACGGCTTCGAATGTGGAGATAACAAGCGGGCTAAAGGAAGGGGATAAGGTAGTTCTGCCTCCTGTTTCTGCAAGCAGCAGCAGTTCTACAAGTACGACGAACAGGCAGAATAATCAAGTCGGCGTTCCGGGTGGCGGTATGCCTGCCGGAGGAATGCAGATTAGAACGCGGCAGAATTAAAACCGGTAAGAGGTGAACAGTTTGAATATTTATCAGATATATAAGATGGCCGTAAAAAGCATACTTGGAGGAAAGGTAAGAGCTTTTCTCACGATGCTTGGAGTAATAATAGGCGTAGCCGCCGTAATATCGTCAGTCGCTTTTGCCCAGGGAAGCACGAAAAGCGTAACAGATTCGCTTCAGGAAATGGGCACGAATATGCTGCAGGTAATGATAGTAGGCAGAAACAGCAGCAGGGATGTGGATTATGATGAAATCAGAGAATTTGCCGCAGAGAATAATGATGTGATCGATGCCATAGCGCCTCAGATAACCAGTTCGGTTACAATAAAATACCGTGATAAGAATATGAGCACGAGCCTTATCGGTACCTCTCCCGATTACGAAGATGTAAGAAATGTACACATAACGAGCGGGAGATATATACTGCCGTATGATGTGGACTATTATCAAAAGGTGGTGCTCATGGGGACGGCAGTTGTAAATGAACTTTTTGACGGCCAAAATCCAATAAATCAAAAGGTGAAAATAAATGGGCAGGAGTTTACAGTTGTCGGCATACTTGAACAAAGAGCCGGCGGACAGGTCAGTTCAGACGATGACCAGGTGATAATACCGGTTACAGTTGGACAGAGGCTCTTAAAGACATCGACTATCAGGAATTTTTCAGTCCATGTGACAAGTTCCAAGGTAGTCGATGATGCTATGAATAGGTTGGATGAATTTTTGTTCAGCGTATATGGTGATAAAGATATGTACAGGGTTATAAACCAGGAGAAGATGATTTCGACTTTGCAGAAGGTTACAAGCAGCATGTCGGCAATACTCGGGGGCATTGCCGCAATATCATTGATTGTAGGCGGCATAGGGATCATGAACATAATGCTTGTTTCAGTCACTGAAAGGACCAGGGAGATAGGCATAAGAAAAGCGATTGGTGCAAAAAAGAGAGACATACTTGCACAATTTTTGTTTGAGGCTCTCATGATAACGGGAATAGGCGGAATTATCGGGGTGATAACCGGACTTAGCGTCATTAAGTTTGTCATAGGAGGATTGGGAATAGTGCCTGAGGCATATTCCGTGACATGGACCATACTTTCATTCAGCATTTCACTTGCAATCGGAGTGCTGTTTGGACTGATACCTGCATATAAAGCGGCAAACTTAAACCCGATAGAAGCTTTAAGGTTTGAATAAAAATACTAAAATAGGGGCTGACTTCATTATTTATGAAGATTGCCCCTGGTATAAAAAGGAGGTATAATCTTGAATTTAAAAAGGTTCCCTGCAATATTGATTGCAACGATTTTGTGCATAAGCTTTACAACAAATATCAAAGCTATGAGTTATACCGATGCATTGACAAGGCTTAAGGATCTTGGGATACTTGACCAGAATGCGCAGCAAAACAGTATTATGACCAGGGGAGAGTTTGTAAAGGCGATATCTAATGCATCGGGACTTGGAGATAAAGCATATTCATACAGGGGCACTAGCATATTTCCGGATATAAAGGCAGGAAGCGAATTGAGCGGCTATGTCAATGCAGCCGTTGATAAGGGCCTTATGAATGGATTATCGGATGGCAAATTTCATCCTGAATCCTTTATCAATTATGCTCAAATTTGCACCATAATGGTTAAAGCTCTCGGATACACAGACGATGACCTTGAGGGTACATGGCCTAAAAACTATGTTTCCAAGGCAAAAGAGCTTGGCATATCCCAGGGTGTTTCGCTCAATTATTATGATGAAGTGCAGCTGCAGGCTGCAGCATCCATGATAGATAGGCTTTTGGATACAGATATAAAGAAGGCGGATGCTTCAGATGCGGATAAGACATATGGCGAGGCCTCGGGAATTTCAAACGATAGCTACCAGTATGCGATGATATCTGATCCTATATACAGCAATCCTGAAGTGGCAACCGATATAGGCCGGGATACGAAAAATATAGGAAGCATAGACTTATCAGGTAATCCGGCCATTATAAAAGACGGCGTGCCTATCAGCATCACGGATATTGAGGAGAATGATGTGGTTTACCAGGTATCTGATGTGACGAATACGAAGAAATACATACTGGTTGTGGATAACAAAGTATCTGGTGAGATAACGAGCTTTACTTCGTCACAGATCGAAATAGATGGAGTGACATATAAGTACGGTCAGGGCATGGATTTCAATAAGGTACTGGAATCGTACGGCTCGATTGAAGTTGGCGATTATGTAACCATACTTCTTGGATATGATGGCAAAGTAGTTGATTTCTTCAATACTGCAACTCAGGACAACAGCCAATTTGCTTATGTAATCAATTATTCAAACGATATGGATGAGCACAGGGTCAAACTTTTGATGATCGACGGCAATATAAGGGAGTTTAAAACAAAGATAAATCCTGAAAGCTATAAAGGCAAGCTTGTTGTATTTTCAAAGCTCGATGAGGATACAGTGACTTTCAACGGCCTCTCTTATAGCGATACGGGCTCACATATTGTCAACAGGGATTTAAGGATGCTGGATGGGGATTATGTTTCCCATAATGTAAAGATTTTCAATATTATTGATGATAACAGGGATAGTGATGAGGACTCAAATGTTGAATTGGCAAACTGGTCCGAATTATCTTCAGGCGAAATTGAATCTGGCAAGATATTGTATGTCAATCGGACAGGAACATATAATGACATAAACTTTATGGTAACCAATGATCTGTTTGAAGACAGGTATAAGATAGGGATAGTAAATGATGTTGAAACAATAAAGGCAAATGTTAAAACCGGTGAGGATGAAAACGGCAAGCCCATATATGATGAAAAGACCAGAGGCTATAATTACAAGATACTTGTAGATGGGACCGAATACTCATGGAGTACCAACGATTCGGACAAATTTTACGGAAGCGGAAGCGTTTTAAGGGTTGTGATGTCCAATGGAAGTATTGATAAAGTAAAGGAAAAGATATCATATGAAGCATTGGGAAGCAAGCTGCAAGCTGCCGACGTCAACAGGCTTAAGATAAACAACGACACTTATTTCCTGAAAGGCAAACCTCAGGTATACTTTAAAACAACGGAAGGCGACTATATACTGAAGGAAATAAGCGATATCGAGGTGAATCGAGCTTACAAGAGCGTGGCTGTATATCTTGATAAATCCCTTAGCAATGGAGGTAAAGTAGTTGCTATTGTCGTCCAGTAGCAACATGAGAAAAAGAATGTCTATAATTAAAATAAGCAACTTAAACAAGGTATATTCATCGGGTGACACAAAGTTTAGGGTGTTAAAGGATATGAGCTTTGATATAGAAAAAGGAGAATTTGTGGCTATAATAGGGCCTTCGGGATCAGGCAAATCCACGCTTATGAATATGATAGGATGCCTCGACATTCCTACAAGCGGAGAATATATATTGGATGATATAAATACATCTTCGCTCAATGATAATGAATTGGCAGATATCAGAAATCAAAAGATAGGGTTCATATTTCAGAACTTCAACCTTCTGCCAAAGCTTGATGCATTGGAGAATGTTGAACTGCCTCTGATATATAGAGGTACGCCGCATAAAGAAAGGATCGATAGGTGCAGAAATGTGCTTGAATCGGTTGGCCTAAAAGATAGGATGCATCATAAACCGTCCCAGCTGTCAGGCGGCCAGCAGCAAAGAGTAGCCATAGCAAGGGCCCTGGCCGGGGATCCGCCCATCATACTTGCCGATGAACCCACAGGGGCGCTTGACAGCAAATCCGGCAGGGAGGTGCTTGACATATTGATGAAACTCAATGACAAGGGCACGACCGTGGTGCTTATAACTCATGATATGAGCATAGCATCAAGGGCTAAGAGGATAATTCAGATAATGGACGGACAGATTTGCAAGGATGAAGCAGTATAATGTAAGGTAAATCAGAACCTGTAAAAGGCCGTATATGGCATTGGATTTTGCCATATACGGCCTTTTAATGAACGCGCCATTTAAACTTTTTAAGTTTAAATGACGCGTATTTTCACTTACTCTTCAAATTCAAAAAGTATGCTTTTATCCCTCAATTGCTCTTTTAATTCTTCAACTGTTATGCCTTTTTTCTTTGCGATTTCTTTAAGCTTTTCCTCGAATTTAGCCTTTCTTTCAGCTTTAATCTGGGATTTCAATTCATCCACGCTGATTTTCTTTTCTTTTGCCATTTCCTGCAGTTTTGCTTCACGCTTTGCTTTTCTGGCTTCGATCTGAGATTTTAACTCTTCAACAGTAATGCCTTTCCTTTCGGCAATTTTCTGGAGCCTTGCCTCATGCTCGGCTTTTAAACGGGATTTAAGCTCTTCAACTTTGATGCCTCTTTTTTTTGCCATTTCCTCAAGCCGGCTTTGATATTTAGGGTCGGAAATTTTTTTGTCAAAATCATCTGCAGCCACGGCCGTGACAGCTGATGAAAGAGCAAATATGATACTCATGCATAGCCCTATGACTTTGCCCTTTATATTCATGCTCTATATCACTCCCTTTGTTTGATTTGTACAGAATCCGTACATTAGTTATTCTAGCTAAATGGCTGCAATAAATATGTGACCCTTATCTAAAAATTATAATGAAATTCAGGGAATATGTTCCATGCGAAATAGTCAAGACTATTTTTAAGGCTGTGTTTATAAGCTGTAATGTTGAGTTTGAGCAATCCGAGCGAGGAAATTTCGCCTTAGAACTTAAAAAGTGCGAACCGGCGAGCGAGGATGCTCAAACTCAACATAGTACTTTTAAATAGAACCTAAGTCGATAGGACCTAAATTGAAGTTACTTAGAGTGGCCGCTGTACAATACAAGGCCTTCAAGAGGGGACAATCCTATATTAAAGCATCCGCAAGGTGATGTGAATTCACCTCTGTCTCCCATAGCATCCGACAGCTTGTTGACTTTCCATTTTCTAAGGTCCACAAGCAGTTTATGGCGATCTTTAGAGCTTCTATTGAACAATACCAAGGCAACGCCGTTGTTTCTATGCTGCCCGAAAACATCGATTCCGTTATCAATTGCTCTTACAAAGCCGTAAGTATCTTCTCCAAAATGTACTGGTGAGAATGTGCCTGTCTTAAGCGCATCTATACTGTGCCTTAGGCTGCATATTTTTTTATACCATTTTAAAAGGCATTTATTCTCTTTTCCCCAGGGATATGTTTTTCTGTTGAAAGGATCCTTGCACCCTCCTAGACCTGCTTCATCCCCATAATATATTGAGGGCACGCCTGGAAATGTCATTTGAAACAATGATGCAAGCTTTAGACGCTTTAATGCAATCTCCTCATCCTGGGGGGATAATTTCAAAAGTGCTTGCTCTTCTCTTGAATATATCCTGTCGATACCTATTTCGGCAAGGGCGTATAGAACTCTGCATGTATCATGGGTGCCGAGTATGTTCATCATAGAATAGAAGCACTCTTTCGGATAGTTTTCATATAGGCTGTTTATTATTCTATTAAGATATGAACCGCTGCATTTTCCAGTAAGAAAGCTCAAAATACCTTTCATAAAACTGTAATTCATAACGCTGTCAAGCTCATCGCCCAGGAGATACTGTTTTTGCACTCCATAACTTATCTTATTGGATGCATCTTCCCATACCTCGCCTATTATGACAGCATCCTTGCTTTGAGATTTTACGGCCTTTCTGACTTTTTTCAAAAATTCATCCGGAAGCTCGTCAGCCACATCAAGCCTCCATCCTGAAATGCCAAGCTTCATCCAATGGTTTATCACGCTGTTTTTGGAACCTAATATGAAATTTTGATATGATGGCTCCAGTTCACTGACATTTGGAAGCGTTTTTATACCCCACCAGCTTTCATAATCATATGGGTAATCGATGAATTTATACCACTTGTAATATTGGGAATCCTTTGACTGAAAGGCGCCTATTGAATCAAAGTTTCCTTCCCTGTTGAAATATATGCTGTCGCTTCCAGTGTGGCTGAACACTCCGTCAAGTATTATGGATATTCCAAGCTTTCTTGCAGAGTCCACAAGTGCCTTGAATATTTTTTCATCACCAAACATTGAATCTATTTTCAGATAATCTGAGGTGTTGTATTTGTGGTTTGAAGGCGACTCAAAAATGGGGTTTAAATATATGACATTGACTCCCAGATCCTTAAGATATGGGAGCTTTTTTATTATTCCTTTAAGGTTTCCTCCGAAAAAGTCGTTGCAGAGAAACTCTCCTGTGTTTGGATCAGGCATATAATTTGGAGTATCGTACCAATCTTTATGGATTATCGAATTTCTTTTGGGAGAGTCTATATGACCGTCATCGTTCCCATTGCAGAACCGGTCAACCATTATTTGGTACATGATTGAATCTTTGAACCATGAAGGCGTGATAAAATTTTTTTTGTAAACGGTTATCTGATATGAACCCGGAGGATTATGATATACTGCTCCTATGCCACCGAGGTTTTCAGGATTGTTTCCATAATAATAGATAGCTTCCCTGCATTGTATTATAAAATAATACCATAAAAGTCCTGCCTCTTTAGGTGCAATAATATCGCATTGATATATGGTTTTGCCGGCGCAATCGAGAAATTTGTCCATTGGTATTTTCTTTTCAGTTCCGTTTTCCCACAGCCTTAATACGGCCGAGTCGACTTTAAGGCTCGTATCATACGATTTTAACCTCATTGTGATTTTTTGTGCGCATTCGACTGCACCGAAAGGGCATCTGTAAAATTCGTCATGCGAATCATGAAAAAACAAATCTTCCATAAATAACACCTGCCATTTAAGAGTGATAGTCGCATAGACTTTTGTATATTTTGATATATTGCGATGCAGGAAATTCCCATGATTTTTCGAAAGCCATTCCGTTTTTCATGAGTGTTTCCCACAGGGGAGTATTATAGGCATCGATTGCGCGCTTTAATGCTTCGATAAATGAGTTCACAGTATAGCTTTTAAAACTGAAACCCACCGGACTGTCTCCATCTTCAGCATCAGCCACAGTATCCTTAAGGCCTCCGGTCGACCTTACGACAGGTACTGTTCCATATGCCATGGCATAGAGCTGCCCCAATCCTCCAGGTTCAAATTTTGAAGGCATTATAAAAATATCGGCTCCTGAATATATCCTTTTTGCAAGCTCTGCATCAAATGCAAATATCGCGGCCATCTTTCCGGGATACATGGATGCCATCTCAGAGAGCGTGTTTTCGTAATACTGGTCCCCGGTTCCCAAGATAACAAATTGGAAACCCTGTATATCTATTTTGCGTATGGCATTTATGATTATGTCAATGCCCTTTTGATCGTCCAGGCGGGTTATGGAAGCAACGATTGGAACGTCTTCATCTTCAAGCCCGAGTTCTTCTCTTAAAAGTGCTTTGTTCTCATCTTTAGCATTCAGATTATCTATATCATACGGAATTTTTGCGCTTTGGGGATTGTAATTTTGCGTGTCTATTCCGTTTAATATGCCTGTAAAGGAGTTTTTCCTTTGAATCAAAAGGTTGTCCAATCCTTCTCCGTATCGCGGCGTGAGTACTTCTTCCTTGTATCCGTTGCTTACGGTCGTTATATGGTCTGAATTCAATATGCCTGATTTCATAAAATCGATATTGTCCGGATAACCACACTGAGACAGCCTTTCCAAGGACATATTGTATTCCTCCATATACTGCATAGGTATGGAGCCGGTGTATTTTAAATTGTGTATCGTAAATACGGATTTAATATCTGAGTTTATTGATTTCAATATCAGCGGTATGAGTGCGGTATGCCAGTCGTTGCAGTGGATTATGTCGGGCCTAAATGGGATATGGTCCAGCATTTTTATCACTGCTTTGCAGAAGAATGTAAACCTTTCTCCATCATCATAATATCCATATAGTTTGTCCCTATTAAAATAATATTCGTTGTTTATAAAATAGGTCGGAACTTTTTGTGCCGTATCACGCTTGATAATGCATCCCTGGTAATTGGGACCCATTTTTATCGGAAAATCTGTACAATATTTAAAATCCATGTTGACATTGCCGTACAGGGGAATAACCCGCCTTATCATGATTCCGGCGTCATACAAAGCTTTCGGCAGCGCAGCGCTTACATCTCCCAGGCCGCCTGTCCTGGCATATGGCTCGCATTCAGCGGAAACAAAAAGCACTTTGAGTTTTTTAACCATTTATCCACACTCCCTTTGAAAGTATTTTATCATTAGGTTTTTGTTTAACGAAAGCGTTGATTTTGAGCATCGTAGCCCTTATCAAATGTCATCGATAACATCTAAAACCCAATGAGTTTTTC
>ENA-UOOI01003935-UOOI01003935.1-fermentation-metagenome-genome-assembly--contig:-NODE-3935-length-10388-cov-11.469467_pt1 | contig 10388 bp, 15 predicted proteins | sample MGYA00245779_ERZ724027 | MGnify/ENA primary metagenome ERZ724027 (study PRJEB28704, sample SAMN03018318) | fermentation metagenome | biome: anthropogenic terrestrial biome; feature: soil...
TTAACTCAATTTGATCAAAAGGAATTTTCTTTTCTTTTGATATATGTTGTTTAAGTTCATTGGTTAAAACTGTAGTAAGCATGTTTTCTTGTTCACTTGTCATTCCTAATTTTTCAACTAATTCATCAGGATTGTCGTAATTGAAACCTACTGCATTTCCATCAACTTCTTTAGGTGCATATTGTTTTAATTTAGCCATACCAGCATTATAACCATGCAGCAAATCAAGCATATATTCTTTTTGCTTCTCAGAAGGTGGCAATTGCTGAAAATTATTAGTTAAGCTGGATAATTTCTGAGCAACCCCTTTAACTTCATCAAATACATCTTCAAAAGATTTAGCGATAATACCATCATCTTGGTTAGATTTACGCTGGTCATCTTCTGATAAAATTGCAGAATCTTTATTAGCATAAATTGCGAGAGCTTTATTCATAAGCTTCTCATTTTGAGCAGGCCAACGATAATTTACAATATGCCCCCAAGGTTTTTCCTGCATATCAGCAATACGATTTGTTCTTGAATAGGCTTGAATAAGTCCAGCCCCTTTAAGTGTTCTATCTACATAAAGGGTATTAAGTTCTGGTGCATCAAATCCAGTCAAAAGTTGATCTACCACAATCACAATATCTAAGAAATTCTTGTCGGTAGCAGTTTTATTCAAACGACTAGTAACATCTTGTGTATATCCTGCTACATCATCCATGCCAAAGCTTGTACCAAATTCTTTGTTATATGATTTAATAGCATCATATAAGCCTTGATTAGTGGCAAGCATACTATCATTATTGGATGAGTTTTGGCTAAATGTAACTGCTACTTTTAATGTTTGTCCACCATTTTTCTTGTTCTCATTATTTACTCGCTGAAATTCATTAAAATACATCATTGCCATTGGAGTACTAGCTTTCCCGCCACCAACATGAGTGGTGAAAAGTGCATTATACTTACCTTCATTTGAACGATTTCGCCAGTTTTTGAAAATATCTTCAACTACTAACTTAATGTGATCTGGATTTTCATCATAAAAACTTGGTTCAACCGCATCATCCATATCTTCTTGACTTAGATTATTAATCTTATCTATAATTTTTTCTTCAGTCCACTTCGGATAACGTTCTCGATAGAAATTTGGTAGATATTTTAATTTCATTTGTTTTTCATCAATTGTTGTTTCAAAATCAACTTTAAAGCCTAAAACATTTCCATCTGCTATTGCTTCACGAATGGTATAGGCGTGTAATAAAGGTCCAAAAATATCTTCTGTTCGTAAGCCGCTGGTTGTTTCATCAAACATTGGTGTTCCTGTATAACCAACCCAGGCAGATTTCTTAAAAGCCTTTTGTATCTTTGCAAAACTTTCGCCGCCAGTTGAACGGTGTGCCTCATCCACGATAAATACAATATTTTTATCAGGTGCTTTAAAAGATTTACGTTTCACTAAGGTATCAAGCTTTTGAACAGAAGTAACAACGATATTATTATCTTTACTCCTTAGTTTACGCCTCAAATCATTAGTATTATCGGTATCTTCAACACTGCCAATCATATCTTCACCAGCATCCGGATCATAGGCCCTATAATTTTCACTTGTTTGTTTCGTTAAAGCAATTCTATCCACTACGAAGACAACTTTATCAACTTTCGGCATACGGCTTGCAAGCCACGCTGTTTTAAAACTAGTTATAGTTTTACCAGAACCAGTGGTATGCCAAACATAACCTACTTTATTTGTGCCGAGTTCAAAATCAACTTTCTTTAATTTTTCAATTACATTCTGGGTAGCATATACTTGATATGGACGCATTACTTTTAACATTTGTTTGTTTTTTGTGCCATCCAAAATCATATAATTAGTAGCCATCTGATGTGCCATTGGAATACTTAACATTGAATCAGCAAATTCTTTCCAATTACGCACAATGGTATTATCACTTTTACGCTGCCAGTTAAAAGCAAAGTCCTTATTGAACTTATCCGGCGTGGTATTAGCCATATACTTCACGTTATTTGGCGTAATTGCCACCAATATCTGCAAGGTGGAAAAAATATCACGATATTGATTTTCTTCAGAATATTGATGCATTTGATTCAGTGCTTCATTGACATCATGCGTATCACGTTTTTCTTCAATTTGTATGATAGGCAAACCATTAATAAGAAGTGTAGTATCAAAACGACGATTTTGTTTCCCGGCAATAACTGCAGGACGTTCAATTTGATTAACTACTTGATAAACTGTATCTCCAGCACCAATTTGCTTTTGATCGAAAACCGTTAAAAACACGTGACGACCGTCATCTAAATCAATTTCGATTTGCGATACACCATTAAGTCCATATAAAAATTGTCCAGCTTCATATGGTGTTTGAATACCAGATATAATCTTTTTAACTTGATTAAATTCCACAGTACTTAGTGGATGATCAAGGGTATTTTGATTGTGCCTCTCAAGAATCTCTTTAAAGTTATCCCAAAGTTTTTCTGTAGTTTTAATTTTTGGTTCATACTTCCACAGCTTTGTTTTTACAACGTAATCAGCAGATGTTTCACTAATCACAAAGTCACCGATTCCTTCTAGGTGTTCAGGCTTAGTTATGGTTCCACTGGTAATATATTGTATTAATTCAGTTTCAAATTGCTCTTCATTCATTTTCCACCTGCCTCCTCTAACTTGGATAATATGATTTTTGTTTCAAGTTCTGCTGCCCTATTTTTAAGGGCCTGCAACCTCAACTGATTAAAATAGACTTGTCCTATAATTTTTTGCTTATCTATGGAAGGTATATTCGGTATTTCAAGTTCTTTAAGCTGCCTGAGAGTATATTTTAAAACTTGCGAACCCTGCAGTCCCAATACAAACTGTTTCTTGATTGTTTTGTTTTCATTAATGAGATAAACCAAGAACTTCGGATCAATGTTATTGCCAGGTAACAACTTAACGTAGTTTTGCGTATAAAGATATCCCTCGTGTTCTTTTCTTACCATTGCTGCAATTCCCGTGATTAAACTAAACACCACATCACCATCGCATAGGGTACTTACTTTGTCATTGGTTCTAACTTGTTTATTGTCCGCACCCTTTGAAACAATACCTACCAGATCATCTGTTAAATCTGTTTGACTATAATAGGTAAAAAGCGGTGTTTTCTCATCAAACACTTCAGTAATTCTAAACTGGGGAGATCCACTTACTAATCCAACCAATTTACTCAACTTTTTCATAAAATATTGTGCCTTTCTAAAATTAACTTTATTTACTATGATGTAATCATATCACAAGTGAGATTTTATTGCAACTATAAAAATGTAATTTTTAAAAATTACATTTTACGCTTTGATTATTTTTCACTAATTACTTCTGCTAAAAGTCAACATACCTTACACCCTTTTACACACCTCTGGTGCATTTTTACTATTAAGCATTAATTTAAACAAAAATGCTGAAAGCCACTGATTTAAGTGGCTTTCATTAGAACATGTCAAATACTCTATACAATCTTGCAAAAACGCCCTTATAGTTTTTCAACAAAGCATATTTTTACGTAAAAATATACCCCTTATTGCAGAATCTTTCTACTCCAATTGGGAATTATATTTCTTTTCCATTTAACTGTTCCATTGCATATATATGATTTTCAATATAATAATTTATAAGCCTTACAGCCTCTCTTGCACATCTAATTTGAAGATTATTATCTTTCCATGAACCTATTCTTGCTACCATTTCATCTGTATTTATTCTTCTTTTGTTTTTGCCCTTTTAAATAGTTCTTTTAAATCCCAATACGAATATTTTAAAAATTGTTCATATAAGTTATTTTGCTGATTTATTTTCTCCATAACGATTCCCCTCCGATAAATATATGTTTTACTATATTGTATCCTAATATAGTATTCCCATAAATAGCTGTACTTAATTGAATTTAAATTTCCAGAAATCTCACTTTTCTTTATTGGAGAGCAATAACTTTTTCAACCATTTTGATACATGCTCAATCTTTCTATTGATGCTAATATAAAATAAAGGAAAAGGCACAAATTAATAAGTCAATAAAGTGGACAAAATTCTTATCTTTTGTATCTGCAATCAGGACACCTCTCCTATAACTATTCATACTTCTTCGGGAATTTTTCTTTTTCAGGTTGTCACAGATATTTATCTATATCCTTTAAGTTATATAACTCAAGATCATAAAATTCACTATTTTGAGCAAATCACAATTTACATACCTCTAATGATTTAATCATATTCTCTATTCAATTTTTTGTTAAATCCAATTTTATTTAATTTTCTCTTTTAATGCTTTAATCATGGAAAACTATTTGCACCGTAAATAAATAACTCTCCTGCAGAAAAGAATCCCTTAGGCAGACTTTGTTATCATCTATAACTGTTCCGGAGTATTGAATATCCGTTAGCATGAATGCATTATCCTGACAAAATGGCCATTTTACCTGATTAGTGGCAACTTTTACCATGGAAATTATACCAGGCAGTTCACGCGTCACAGCTTGACACATCAATTAATATATTTTGTTTCTTAATACTTCAAAACAATTTCCTAACAGGTACGTGATATAATATAAATAATATATTTTGTATCATACTAAGGAGATGGTATTATGCCAAGCAAGAATATTGGTATTCTTGTCGGAAGTCTACGAAAGAAATCTTATAACAAACTTGTTGCTGAAACATTAGCACCTCTTTTCCCGGAAAATTATAATGTTAAATTCATTAAGCTTGACGATCTACCTATCTATAATCAAGATTTTGATGATGAAAACCATGTTCCCGAATCTTGGAAGACATTTCGAAAAACTATACAATCAATTGATGCCATATTGTTTGTAACACCCGAATATAACCGTTCTGTTCCTGCCGTATTAAAAAATGCTTTGGATATTGGATCGCGTCCTTATGGTCATAGTGTATGGGACAAAAAGCCTGCTGCTATCGTTAGTGTTTCACCTGGTGGAATTAGCGGCTTTGGTGCTAATCATCATTTACGTCAATCTTTGGTATTTTTAAACATGCCAACATTACAACAGCCTGAAGCTTATATTGGTCACATTAATTCATTAATTGATAAAAATGGAAAAATTACAAATAATGATACCTTGAAATTTTTCCAAAAAATCATTGATGCTTTTGTAGAATTGATTGAAAGATATAATTAATGATATGCTCTCCCTAAAGTTACAGATTAAAAAATAAAAATCTGTCACTTTAAGAAGAGCATTTTAATGATAAAAGCTATTTCTTTAGAAGGATGTTTTCTTTGACATTTACCGCATTAATATGTATAAGCTTCACTTTTTGACCGCTTTTACAATCCTGCGGAGTGAGCCGTCAAAAGAAAAGTAAAAAAATTTCACTGATAACCCTTCCATTGTGAAAATTTTACCATATTTTTTTATGTGTGATTTATCAGTAATGATCGCTGTTTCCTGGCAGGCTTTCTTTCATCCATCTTTGATAAGTATTGCTGTGCATATCTCCCGGATTCCAAATATCAATGCCGATGCTCTTTCCCACAGTCAATTTTTGGGCAGCACCAATCATTAAAAGACCTCGCCCGGTACCGATATCAAGAACCTTTTCATACCCTTTCCAATCAATCATGGAAATCATCTTGTCCCTACGGTGTAGTTTACCGAGCTTAACGTAATAAAAATATTACTGTTCTTTAATTAATAACGTGATATTTTATTCCTTAGATAGTTTTGTCTATCTAAGGAATTTTTAGATCATTGTATATCAAGCTTTATTGATATTAGCCTCTTCGGTAAATTCGATCTGCTTATTTGCTTCTGAATTTTCTACAGGCTCAGTATTTGTCTTCGAAATATTTTTCTCAGCAGTAACATCGCAGGTATCTCCTTTATCTAACAGTGCCAGGTATTTTGAAACTTTTTTATTAATTATTCCCATAGATAATAGAACAACTGAAATGCCTCCATATACGGCAATTGGTTCAAATATTCCAGGAAGCAGTTGAGATAGTAATAATTGTTTAATAACGTCAGCAGAGGAATATCCCTGTGCCACATAGTTATTAACAGTAGTTCTAAAAAATATGATATTATTAACTAATAGTGCAATTCCTATAACCGCTACGACTATGGAAACAGTGTATAGAATAACTGAAATAGAAAATTTCCTTGACCTTTTTTTGCCTTTAAGTTTCATAATAAATTATCTCCATTCCTATAGTATACTCCTAATATTAATGAATAATTATTGCATTTGAGTGTCAACATTGTTAATGATTTATAACTAATAGACCAATTTTTTGTGAATAGGCAGGCTTTTTTGCTTAGGTAAGTAAAATGAAAAAATTACGTCCAAATTTAATAGTTGTTTCTTTAAGCAATGTATCATAATCAGTGGTTAGCATATGATTGGGATATTAAGTATTTGAATTCATTTACTTATATATAAATGATAAAAGCTGCTAATGGAGACATATATGCGTGGGCCGGACTTTTCAATCCCTGCAATTCTGAAGTATTACTTTTCGTAAATGTTTTTACCGTTGGCAATGTTACCGAAATTCCATTTTCTTTTCAGGTCTGACTGAATACAACGACGTCAGGAAAGGCGAAACTGACGAATATGCAAAGTCCATCAAACACAGTAATCCGACCTCTGCTGAAACGACCATCGTGTCGGAAGAGGATGGAAAATTCATTTGCCCGCCGGCAGGTACCAGGATTTATTGACTTTCATGAAATTATGATGAATCCTAACTCCCAAGAATATGAAGGAATGAAGGAATGGTCGGGGTATTGGACTATAGAATTAAGTGATTGGGAAAAGCGTCCTAGAGTTATATGGTGCTAGTATGAAAAAACGCCAAGGAAAACTTTGATAACAGCTGCCTTGGAGTACTTGGGGATTATATGCAACATCCCCCTCCCACATCCTCCGGTAGTGTTTGGCCGCTTGCCTCTAGCAAATATGGTGATTCCTTATCATACTCATCTATTACATTTATAAGCTGGATTTCGTGCTTCCAGTTATCTCCCATATCATATGTCTAATGCTATAGGAATGTTTTTAAGACAAATTGTACTTCAGCGCGGTATTCCATTTGAAATGAAACTGCCTGCAAATGCTCCGGTTGCTTTTGGTTCACTTACCAAAAAACAATTTGATACTGAAATTAACAAAGGTATGAACAATATAAAGGCAGGCAGAGTTTATTCATCAGATACCGTTGAAGAAGATATGGAAATACTATCCGACCTTTTCCAATCACGGGATAAACCGGTAGTCGAACACCGACCCATCGCTCTTGATATAAACTATTTCAACTCAATCAGCTTGTCAAGAATTTGTTTTGTTAAATCCTTTTGTTGCGCCGCTGTTAGATTGGTTGAGGTTCTGATCACAACTGTTCCATGTACTTCGTGAGAACCAGAATTAAACATTTCTGCTCCATCAAACGCTGCCAGGTAAGCGTTACGAGTTTCTGCATCTTTCTTAGTTGGATAAACTTCAATACATCCACCTGCATCAGTTCCTTTACCAACAATATCTTTGCCATCCACTTCTTCAATTACATCTTTGTCAGTGAAATAAACTGCAGCAGTATATCCACCTTGTTTATTAAGATTACCGTTTGGATCGTTATTTTCTGTTGCTGCTTGTGTCCCTGTGATTGAAGGTACTTCCTTCAATCTTTGAATTACAAAACCACTTGTTGGATTCGTAATTTGTTTAAGCTGCTTCACGCTGTTTTCATATGATTCGCTAGCTGATTTCAATTCACTAATTTGTGTTGAATAGTCAATTGGCTTTTCTAATTCTTTGGTAGCTTTTTCGATTGCATCAATCTTTTTAGGAATTTTGGGAATAGATACTAATGCTTTCTTGGCACTGTCATCAGCCAATTTTAGCTTATCCAATGTCGATGTATCATAGGCTTCTTTCTTAGAATTTATCAACTTTCCAGAATTATCAATTAATATTTGCAATTTCTCATTCTTTGTTTCAACTTTTTTCTTTGCAGTATCAAACTGAGTAACAGCTTTTTCACGCGGTAAATATATATCAAAGTAATAACCACAACCACCTGCAGCAATAACCAATAATGTGATAATCCCAATAATAACTTTCTTCATTTTGTTCACCTCGCTTTTTTAAGATAATTCATAAATTTCTTTTCCTCATTTATTTTCATCAGCATCTTTTTTAAATTGGAAAATAGCATCAATTTTTTATCAAAAATCTAATAAGTGTTTTTTGTCCATATCTTCATAATTCACGCCATACCCCTGTCCTCAGCATTTATATATTATATACGATCATAATGACATAGACTGTCAGTAACAATAAAATTATCTATATGTAAAAAGCAAAAAAGCCAATTAAGATGATTGCTCACCCTAACTGACTCCTAAATTTCATTATTAAAAGGAATATCATTAATATCAGTCCAGTTTAAACGGGCATCTTATTAAAAATCTGATGGACTAAAAAGCAATAATTATCTGATGATACACCTCCATCACTTTCCTTTTTCAATAGGATCTTCAGTGCTGATATCCACTGTCCTAATTTTTTACCTTTTAAAGGTAATTCATATTTATTAATATGCTCAAGCAGATATTCATTATAAACAGTTCCTGCCAAAATTAAAAATTCATCATCTCTCAATGAGAATTTGCTTTGTAAATCCTTCAAAACCTTTAAAGACCATTCTTTTCTTTCAGATATAGATTTATCTCTAAAAGTCTCATTATAAGATTCTATTATTTCATTTTCAGGAATCAAGCCATACTTATCCGATAAAATATATACTTTATCACTGTTTTTCTTTGTATATTCTTATGCAAGAGCAAATCTCGGACTCTCCAAATAAAGTTCTGATGCCTTACATTTATATTGTTTTTTCTTACTTGTGCAAGAAATTAGAGCAATTTTCATGATATATCTCCACCTTTACATTTATAAATAAAAATCATATTTCCTTGTTTCATTATACATTATTTAAAATATTTATTAAATTACTGGATAATATTTCAGATAACTTTATCACTCAGATGCTATGATTCCTGCATTTCTTACAATTAAACATAACGGGCACGGTTGGAAACAATAACTTTATGCTTAGATTTCTTTTCCATGTTCTATCTCATCTATAATGCTGTCCAGATACGTGTCCAGTTCATCTGGTGCACTTCCCACACGACCAGCCGGGCGGTCTTCCTCAACAGCCAACAACTCTTCTCTCAGTTTCAGCATTTTTTCACGGCGGTTAAATGCTTTTATATCCATAACCACGAAATCATCCTCACCTTTTTTTGTAAGATATACAGGCTCAGCGAAAGATTTGCATAAAGCCGCAATTTCATTATAGTTCTGCTTTACGCATGCTTATAAAATAGCTTATTGCCTTATTATACTTACTACACACTCCACGTGCCAGTAGACAAGCTTTCGATATAATTATGCAGAAATATTAGGTTTTGCGTAAAGATGTACCCCCTTATTGCAGAATCTTTCTACTCCAGTTGGGAATTGTATTCCTTTGCCATTTAACTGTTCCGTTGCATATATAGGCTACATATTTAAATTCGTTTGTATTATCATATATATTTATTTCATTACATATACCTAGTATCTTTTTTAAATTATTCAATGATTCATAGTATCTTCTTTCTATATCTCTCTCAGAAATGCCATGTCCGCCTTTCATAACTCTAATCTTAACTCTTTCTTTTGCTATATCGCAATTATCAACTCCAATATAATTCATAACTACATAAAACCCTTCCTGCCTCGCTTTTTTTATATTTCTGATAATGCTTTTACCTGAAAGAGTAGTCTCCTGATTAAATGATATATGATTTTCAATATAATAATTTATAAGCCTTATAGCCTCTCTTGCACATCTAATTTGAAGATTATTATCTTTCCACGAACCTATTCTTGCTACCATTTCATCCGTATTTATTCTTTTTTTGATTTTTATCTCTTTTATAATAAATAGATCTATATATGGACGTTTTTCCAGCCCCATTTACTCCTGCGAATATAGTATAAATAGTCATTACTATTTACCTATCACTTTTTTTTGCTCTCTTTGAAGCACTAAATCCGATAAAGCAGCATAAAAATCTTGTTCTTCTTTTGTCTTTGATTTTTTAAACAATTCTTTTAAATCCTCATATGAATACCCCAGAAACTGCTTATACAAACTACTTTGCTGATTTATTTTTTCCATAACGATTCCCCTCCGATAAATATATCTTTTACCATATTGTACCCTAATATATCACTCTCATAAATAGCTATACTTAACTGAATTTAAATATTTTCGGGAACGTTCATAGATTTGTGTAAAATAGAATAGATAGAGTAAAATCCATTTGGA
>ENA-UOOI01003936-UOOI01003936.1-fermentation-metagenome-genome-assembly--contig:-NODE-3936-length-10377-cov-15.748498_pt1 | contig 10377 bp, 6 predicted proteins | sample MGYA00245779_ERZ724027 | MGnify/ENA primary metagenome ERZ724027 (study PRJEB28704, sample SAMN03018318) | fermentation metagenome | biome: anthropogenic terrestrial biome; feature: soil; material...
TCTCGGCTTGGTCGGCGTGAACGCGATGGGCCAAATTGTCGCCGATCTTCGGCTGAGCAAGCGGTATGAAGACACGTTTCAGTATTATCAGGACGTTGCCGAAACCGTTGAGGATTTCATCAGGCAAAACAGCAAAAAAATTGAAAGCAGGGATAGGATCATCGGGATCGGCGTTTCGATCCCCGGAATCATCGACAAGACAAACAATATTCTCATTAAATCGCACGCGCTGCAGGTGTCGAACATCAGCCTGCAGAAAATGAGCCAGTTTCTACCCTACCACGTAAAATTCGACAACGACGCCAACTGCGCGGCCTATACGGAATTATCCGACCGGAATTCCAACGTAATTTATCTGTCGCTGAACAACACGGTCGGTGGGGCAATCAGCTACAACGGGAAGCTCTATGAAGGCGATAACTTCAAGAGCGGGGAATTTGGACATATCATTATCGTGCCCGGCGGAAAGCGCTGCTACTGCGGCAAGCTGGGATGCCTCGACTGCTATTGCTCTGCCTTGGCCCTTTCGTCGAACACGGGCGGAAACCTGGAGAAATATTTTGAATTACTCGGCCAGGGCGACCCGCATATCCGAAAAACATGGGACGAATATCTGAAATACCTTGCCTTGGCTGTTTCAAACCTTCGGATGGCTTTTGACTGCGATATCATCATTGGCGGCTACGTTGGAGGATACTTGAAAAACTATAGGATGGAATTGAACCAGCTGGTGATGCAGATGAATAACTTTGATTTTGACACATCATATTTGAGATGCGGCAAATATCACATGGAAGCATCAGCATGTGGGATCGCCATCCGGCTGATTCAGGACTATTATGATGCCATCGAATAATTTTCAGAGCGGTTGGGAGGAAACCCGAGCATCCCCCCGGCTCTGTGAAAATGAAAAAGCAAACCCGCATGGAAAGCTGAAAAAAATCAGCAGCCATGCGGGTTTACTTTTTCACTGCCCTATCCGGGGGACAGCATCTCGGTAGCCGGGCGGGCCGCCCCTCCCCCAAAACAAACGTCGGCTCCGTGCGAAGCACTCCGGCTACGCTTCGACGAAAAATCAATCCAGTTCCCGATACTGAAACCAGTCAAAATCTGCATGGCAGGTCTTGTTTTGCAAATCCTCACAGCAAATACCGGCCATCGCTCCGGTAAAGCCGTTGCCGTTGACGTGCTCGTCGGAAAGGACTGCCATATCATAACTTTCTTCCAGCGTGACGAATCCGGAGTCGTCGAACGAATACGCAAACTGCAGGCTGCGCCCCTGAATACGCGCGCGCAGGCAGAACTTTTCCTGCCCTTCCGGAACCGGAATCCACTTGCTTTCCGTAACCTCAGTATTATCGACGGACTCTACCGAAAGATAGACCCCGGTCCTTTCGTCCCGGCTGATTTTAAAGTAGAAATAATTGTCCCCATTATAATAACAGACGAGGCCGGCCGTCTGACAGAAGTTCTGCGGAATGAATTGCACGCAGGTCCCGATTTCACAGGAAAGGCTTTGAATCCTGCGGGCCAGGAATCCGACCCCGTATTTGCACGCCAAAGAATTCCCTCCGTGAATCCGCAGGAAACCCTTTCTCTCCTTCAGGGAAAGTCCGCAGGTTTCGGCAGATTGGCGGAGCGTCAGAAATTCCCTCGGAAGAACCGGAAGATCAAAATCTTCTTTCTCCGGCGGGGTCGGATAACGGCTCTCTTCCGGTGCATGAAACTCGAAATGATCGCGGGGAAATTTTCCATGGTTGTGAAGCACACGGAGCCATCCGTCCGGCGTCCATTCGATATTCTGCACCGAAGTCTCGCGGCCGAGGATACTGAAACGATCCAGCGGGCGGGAGCACAGATGCGCCATGAGCCACTGTTGATCCGCCGTTTCCACCAGCATACCGTGTCCGGCGCGCTGGAACGGGCAGTCCTTCGAAAAATCCGAAGTCATAATCGGATTATACGGGCAGGCTTCGTAAACGCCGTTCACGGTCCTGCTCCGGGCCAGCGTGCAGCAGTGGCCGAATTCCGTTCCGCCTTCGGCGCAGAGAAGATAGTACATTCCGTCATGCTTGCAGAGGTTCGGGCCCTCCGTTTTGCCGGTTTCCGTTCCTTTGAAAATCGGGTAAACCGGCCCCACAAGGTGCTGAGCTTCCGGGTTGTATTCCTGCATAACGATACCGGAAAAACGCGTCCGAGTCGGTCGCTGATCGATTGTCATATTCACCAGCCATTTTCTCCCGTCGTCGTCGTGAAACAGAGAGGGGTCGAACCCGGAGCAGTTTAGGAACACCGGCTTACTCCACGGACCTTCGATGTCCTTGGCGGTCGTGAGAAAATTATGGGTATCCTTAAAACGAGGACGGTCCGTATAAACGACGGTGTAAATCAGGTAAAACATTCCGTCGGCATAAGTGAGGTTGGGGGCCCAGATTCCACAGCTGGTATCAATGCCCTTCAAATCGAGAACGCTTTCGTTGCGCAGGGGTGCCGGCAGTGTTTCCCAATGCTCCAGGTCGCGGGAATGCTGAATGCAGACTCCCGGGAACCACTCGAAAGTGGACGTGGCAATATAGTAGTCTTCCCCAACGCGCAGAATGCACGGATCGGGATAAAAGCCCTTCAGAATCGGGTTTGAAATCGTATGCAAATTGTGACGCTCCTTCATCGGTTTTTGAGTGCCTTCTGGCGGTACTCGGTCGGCGAAAACCCGGCCATGCGTTTGAACAGTACGCTGAAATACTGTGCATTGGAATAACCGATGCGCTCCGAGATTTCATACGTCCGCAAATTGGTCTTTTCCAGCAACTCTTTCGCTTTTGCCAGGCGAATTTTGGTCAGGTAATCGGTGATATTGGTATTGCAGTTCTTTTTGAAAAGGGAACTGACGTAGCTCGGCGTAAGATGCACAGCCTCTGCAATCACGTTCAGGGAAAGCGTCTTTTCGCCGTAATGACGCTGGATGAAGGCAATAATGTCGTCAATCACGCTGTCTTTCAAAGCTCCGCTCCCGATCGTGCTGTTAAAATAAACCGTTTTACTGTTTTTCGCCTCGGACTGGAGTATGCTCTGGTATTCCAGCGCCTGCACGGCTTCCCGGTAGGATTTCGAGACGTTTTCCCTTTCGGCGTACCGCCTGCCGATGCCGGCCACTGCCCGGATTTTCAGCACGTCTTCCACGCTCCGGAGAACCGGAAGCAGCTTTTCGTCCCGGATTTCGTCCCCGGTGTTCAGGAGCACATGCAAATGGCCTTCGGCCAAAAAATAGAACGCCTGCTGTTCTTCTCCGCTGATGCAGTCGGCAAACAGATTGCCGAACTGCTCCTGGTACTGCTCCTGCCGCCATACCCCGGCAGCCGGAGTGTTCTGCTCCGGAGTAAGCCCTAAGGAAAGCACCTGAAAACCGGGAAACGGAAGCGTCAGTCCCAGCTGCTTCGCACGGTGCTCCATCTGTTCTCTGGAATACGGCTCCAGGGCCCAGTCCTTCAGAAATTTATTCTTGAGAAGTCTGACACTGGAGCGGAGAATCTCGGCGTTGCTCTTCTGCTTGTCATACTCCGCGGCAGCTTTTTTGACGGCGTTCACGATAGTCTCGTTATCTTCAAATTTCATGACGTACTCGGTCACTTTATAGTCCAGTGCTTTTTGGGCGTAGCTGAAGTCGTCATACGCAGTCAGCAGGACGATGCGAATGCTCGGGTAAAGGTTATAGACCGCTTCACAGAGCTGCATGCCGTCCATAAACGGCATCTTGATATCCGTCAGGATAATCTCCGGCAGGCAGTCCGGAATCATTTCCAGACATTCCCGGCCGTTCCGCGCGGTGCCGACCACCTGAATCCCATTGGCCAGCCAGTCGGCATTCTTTTCAATTCCTTCCCGCAGGATCTCGTCATCATCGACGATCATCAGGCGATGAATCCCCATGCGATTCTTCCCCCCGTTCACAGGGAATGACTACCTTCACCTCGGTAAACATCCCCTTCATACTGTCAAACGCTATATATGCGTTTCCCCCATAAAACAGTCTGAGCCTCCGGCTGACGTTTCGCAGGCCAAAATTCTCGCTCTGCGAATCCAAGTCGCCGGAAATACTTGCTTCCAGCTCCTTCAGTTTTTCCGGACTCATGCCGGCTCCGTCGTCATAAACGGAAAAAACGATCCGGCCATTTTCCCGCCCGCCGGAAAGCACAATGGTGCCCTTGCCTTCCTTCTGCTTGATTCCGTGGTAAACGGCGTTTTCCACAAGCGGCTGAAGCGTAATTTTCAGAATATCGCAGTTCATAATATTCTCATCGACATTCACAAAAAAGTCGAAGTCCTTCTGATACCGCATCTGCTGGATGCGCAGGTAATTTGTGGCATGCTCCACTTCCTGCCGGACCGTGATGACCTCTTTCCCGTTGCTGACACCGATGCGGTAGTACTTCTCCAGGGCATCGCACATCACGCCTGCCTTCCGGTTGTCCCCCATATCCACCAGATTCCGGACGGAGGCAAGGGTATTGTAAAGGAAGTGCGGCTTAATCTGGGCCTGCATGGCAAGAAGCTCCATTTTGTATTTCTGCTTCTGCTCCAGCTTCACCTGCCGGAGAAGATCCGTTACGGTGTTTTTCAGGCTGTACAGCCCGCGGGAAAGCGTGTTGATTTCGTTCTCCGACTGGTAGTCCGTACTGAAATCGACGTTGGCATCTCCGTTCTGCCAGTCGCTCACCTTCTGGGAAAGCTGCTCAATCGGTTTTGAAATGGTCGCGGCAAACCGGAGGCAAAGTGCGGTAAAGCAAACCGCCAGCACCAGAATCAGGACCACCAGAAGATAGCGCAGACCGGAAAACGTTTCCGTAAGGTCACTGACCGGCACCACGGCGGCAACCACCCACTGGTTGTTCATCAGGGGGCGATAATCAACGAGCAGTTCTTTTCCTTCTGTGCTTTTCAGGTGCTTCATCCCGCTTTGGGAGGAAGCCTTCTGCATCTGAGCCACTTCTTCGCCGGTCAGTCGGTAGGAGTCCTCCTGCTTTTGCGGGTACAGGACCGCGTCCTTTGAAGCGATAATCATGTAGCCGTGCTTGCTGATCTGGGCGTTTTCCACCGTGCGGATAAAATAATCCGGTTTCAGATTGCAGACGAGAAGCATGCGGGCATTGGAAGTCCGGTTTCCGACGATTTTAATCAGAGAAAGGACTTTGCGCGGCGGCTGCGTCTGGAAGACTTTGTCCGCATGGATGTTCTGCCAGTAAAAGCCCGTCTGCGATGTCGGATAGGTGCGAATCCACTGGTTGAGGTCAACCGATGTCACGGCCGGTTCCAGATCTTTGTAAACTGAGATTTCCGTGTCGCTGCTGGTCTTCAGGTAAAGGGAATCCACAATATCGTTGTAAGTGTCGTACACCCGGTTCATGTTGTTGTAGGTATCCAGAATATCGTTATATTTCTGGTTTAAAACCGAAGGACTGTAATCGTTAATGAAAAGATTGCTGACAGAGGTGCTGTCGGAGATCTGAGACACCTGCGTAAAAATTTCCGACATCCTCTCATTGAGGATATTGCTGGTCTGCAGAACGGTGTTGTTGATCAGGTACAGGGCGTTTTTCTGGACCTGATTCACCTCAAAGGAATAGGAAAAAATCCCGATGGCTAAAACGAACAGCAGCGTCAGCGGTAAAAACAGCACAATCATCTGCCGCTTCAGGGAGCATTTCAGGATTTTCCGCTTGATCTTTCGAATCATACGCTTTCCCATCTTTTCCTGCCATCCCTCGTGCGAAAGAACTCCCGTTCCTCAGCTTCCCGCATGGTTCCGGCCGGCGGCTCCAAAAAGTTGAGGGCGGGGTTTTGAACCCGCCCCTATTATATCATCAGGAGTGAACTTTATTTTTTCATTTTTTTACAGAGGCTTTATAATCGGCAAGCGCTTTTTGCAGCAGCGAAGCCCATTTGTCGAGCATGTCCTTCGCAGACATCTGTCCGCTCATGACTTTCTGAATCATCGGCTCCATCTGAGTCTGAATGTTGGTGTACTCCGGCAGATAATACGGAGTATCGCCGAACTTAACATTCTTGGAAGTTTCCAGCTGAACGCCAACGCTCATATACTGCGTATTCTTGAAGAAGCTGTCTTTCGTCGCTTCGGTGTTAGCCGGAATTTCACCGTACAGTTTTGCGTAAGCGAGGTTGACGTCTTTGCTCAGGTACAGAGTCATAACCTTCCAGGCAGCGTCCTTGTTCTTGCAAGAAGAGGACATGGAGAGGCCGAGAGGCATCAGGCCCGGATGAAGGACGTAGCCCTTCGCGGAAGCCGGGAACATGGCGGCCTGGTACTTCGAGGTATTTCCCTTGAAGGCCTTCGTCATGGAAGCACCGGAACCGAGGTTATGTACCACGATGCCCGCTTTATCCGACTGGAATGCATTTGCCAGCTGAGTCCAGCCCTTCGTCAGGTCATCCTGCGCCGTGTACTTATTGTAACAGCCAAGGTACTTCTGGACGAACTCGACGTTCTTTGGATCATTGATGGTGGATTTGCCATCCGCCGTAAAGTAGTTGGTAATGCCGGAATAAGAGTACATCAACATTTCCAGAGTGTTGGCGCTGCCGCCGCCGCCGCGGATTGCAAGGCCGTAACGGTTCTTGCTTTTGTCCGTCATCTTCTGCACAGACGTAAAGAAGTCGTTCCAGTTAGCCGGGGTGGACATGCCGGCCTCTTTCAGCCAGTCCGGACGCACCCACAAGTTCCATGTCTGAGAGCTGTAAGGCAGAGCGTAAAGGCCGGTGCCCTTCGGGTCATACGTCTTGTTGGCTGTCACCAGTTCTGAATTGATCTCATCCTTCTTGTCCCATTTGCTGAAATATTCGTTCAGGTTCTGGTAATAGCCGTTGGTAACAAGCGCGGGACGGAAGTCGTTCGTAATGTCCGGAGCGGTTCCCGCATTGATTGCCACATCCAGTTTCTGACGGTAATCATCCAAGTTGCCGGGGACGCCCAGAAAATCCAGCGTGATGTTGGGGTAAGTTTCATGCACTTTTTTCTGGAAATCCTTAAAAAACTGCGTGCGGTCGTCGCTGATGGCTGCACCCCAGAACGTTACCGATACCGGGCTGTTGGACGCCGAAGCGGTTCCTCCGGACGCTGTCGAAGACGTGTTGCCTCCGCTGCAGCCTGTGGCCATTGTAGAGGCAAGAACGCTTGCCGCCAGAGCCACAGATAAAACTTTTGATTTCTTCAAATTGATTCCTCCCAGTCCATATTTAATATTTCATAAAAGTGAAATATTTTGCGAATTAGCCTTTTACGGCGCCTGCACTGAGACCTGCAACCAAATGTTTCTGGATAATGGAAAACAAAACAATCGGCGGAACCAAAGCAATGATGCTGCCTGCGGCCAACGCCGGGTAGTTAACACTGTACTGGCCAATCATGAACTTCAATCCAACCGGGATCGTAAACTTGGAAGCCGTCTGGATGAAGCAGAATGCAACCGTGAATTCATTCCAGCAGCCGATGAACGCGAACGCGCTGACGGCCACAATGCCGGGAATCAACATAGGGATGAGGATGTTAAACATGATTCTGACTTTTCCGGCGCCGTCGATGCTGGCAGCCTCATCAATTTCCTTCGGGATTCCATTGACGAAGCTCCGCATCAGCAGTGTGTTGAACGGCACCTGCAAAACGATGTTGAAAATAATCAGCGCCCACAGATTATCGATTAGATGGACGGTCTTAAACACCAGAAACAGCGGAATGATGAAAAGGATAACCGGCATCATCTGCGTTCCGAGCAGAATCATCGTAAAGACTTTCTTGCCCTTGAAACGGTAGCGGCTCATCGCGTATGCATTGCAGACGCACAGGGCGATGATGAAGATGACGGAAACGAATGACACAAACAGGCTGTTCATGAAATAAACAGAAAAATTGCTCTGATTCCAAACATAAACGTAGTTAGCAAGATTCAGCGCCTCCGGCAGGTACTGCACAGTCGGGGAATTGAATTCCTGCTCCGTTTTGAACGAAGTGGAAAGGGCCCACAAAAAAGGAACCAACACGCAGACAACAATGACGATAATCGGAATATACAGAGAGAAAATTCTCCCGATGATTTTCTTCGTTTTCACCTTAGACACTGTCTTCCCTCCCATATCCGCTTAGTTTCATGTACAGGATTGCAAAAATCAGCAGTAACAGGAAACAGACCACTCCAATGGCAGAGCCATACCCGTAATTCCCCTGAATAATCGCTGTTTTCATCATGTAGATCGGCAGGGTGGTCGTCAGGTTCATCGGGCCGCCGTTCGTCATGGTGAAGATCATGTCGATGGAGTTGAATTCCCAAATGGCACGCAGCAGCGTAGAGAAGATAATGCTTTCCTTCAGGAACGGAAGCGTAATGTAAAACAGATTCTGCATAGGACCGCAGCCGTCGATTGCGCTGGATTCATAAACCTCCTGCGGAATGGACTGCAGGGCGGCCAGGAATGTAATGGCAAAGAACGGAATGCCTCTCCACAGCTCCGCCACAACGATGGCACCGAAATAGGTTCGGTTGTCGGCCAGCCACGCGATGTTCTGGGTAATCAGGCCCATTCTTTTCAGCAAATCATTAAACAGGCCATTGTTCTGGTCATACATCAGCGTCCAGAGCATGGTAATCAGGACGCCGGAAACCGCCCAGGGAAGCAGGGAAACCGTCCGGATCAGGCCGCGGCCGCGGAATGCGCGGTTCAGCAGCAGAGCAATCAGAAGGCCGAGCACCAGCTGGAGGATAATCTCAACGACAACCCACTTCAGGGTGATCCCAATCGAGAGCTTAAAAATGTCGTCTTCCGCAAACATCTTGTGGAAGTTCTCAAAGCCGGCAAAACCATTCTGCCAGACGTTGGCCAAATCGTAGTTTTGAAAGCTCAGGTAAAAGACATTCCCAACCGGATAAACCATAATGCAAACTACCAGCAAAACGGTAGGTGCAATAAGCAGATATGGAAAGTATCGGTCCACAAACGACTTGCGCCGGATCTTTGGCGCAAGCACGGACCCTTGCGGATTGTGTAGCATGTTCAGAACCCCCATGATGTCATTTTTATATGATTAATCAAGTAAATAACCGCTCTTGCACTGTTTATTATGTTTATTATAGCGATTACGCATCTCAAAACAATAAATAATTTTATGTTAATTGTTTGTTTTCTTTCAGTGGCCCTTTGAAGACCTAAATTTACAATGTAAGCGCGGGAGACATTAAAAAATGACTCAGAGCCCGAAATCCGGTATCATAGCGTTTCCTGCGACAACTATGAAAGATTAACTATTAAAAGTCAAGCCTGAAATTGAGGAAGGCGGTGAAAAACAGATGGTTCAAAAAAGGTATAACAAAGCAGGCGTCCAGTTGAACGCCGCATTGGCTATCAGGAGGGAATTACGCTGTCAGACAGTAAGGCTTCCCGGATTTCTCTAAGGCGAAAATGAGGCGCACCAGCTTTTTGGCAGCGTGAGAAACGGCAACGTTGTAATGCTTGCCCTCCGCCCGTTTTTTGGCGAGGTAAGCGGCAAAAACCGGATCCCAATGGCAAACGTACTTGGCGGCATTGAAGATGGCAAATCGGAGATACCGGGAACCGCGCTTTTCCATATGAGCATAGCAGTTATGAAGCTGCCCGGATTGGTAGGTCGAGGGCGAAAGTCCGGCGTAGGCCAGCAGCTTGTCGGGAGACCCGAACCGGGAAAAGTCGCCAACCTCGGCAAGTATCATAGCTCCCATCCGGGTGCCAACGCCGGGGATGGTAGTAATAGGAGAATGCAGCTTGTTCATGATGTTTTGGATTGCAGTCTCGATTTCATCGATCTCGGCGTCCAACTCCCGGATGAGACGGATGGTGTGGCAAAGCTCTAACGACTTTGCGGGCATCACCGAGCCAATGGATTTTCTGGCCGTTTCCCGGATATCCACAGCCATGTCCCGACCATAGCGGCCTCTGGAAGCGTCATGCAAAAGTGTTTTCAGCCGCGTCAGATGAGCTTCCGCAATCTGTTTTGCACCGGGGAACTCCTCCAGCAAAGCGTAAACGGAGACCATGTGAAGCGTCGGCACCAGTTTTTCCAGTTCAGGGAACAGGATGCAGACCAGGCGGGCAATCGACTGCTTGAGTTTTCCACGCTCTTTCGCTTTGTCAAAACGATATCTCGTCAGTGACTTTAACTCCCCGTTGTGGTATGCTGTGTCTGTGTAGGGCTTGAGGCCCACATCGGACAAAAGCATAGCTGCAATCGTTCGCGCATCGACCCGGTCGGTCTTCGTCTTCCTGAGACTGAGGCTTTTTCGGTAAAGGTTGGTGTGCAGGGGGTTCAAGACATAGGTGGGTAGCCCATTGTCAAGAAGA
>ENA-UOOI01003938-UOOI01003938.1-fermentation-metagenome-genome-assembly--contig:-NODE-3938-length-10376-cov-4.887026_pt1 | contig 10376 bp, 8 predicted proteins | sample MGYA00245779_ERZ724027 | MGnify/ENA primary metagenome ERZ724027 (study PRJEB28704, sample SAMN03018318) | fermentation metagenome | biome: anthropogenic terrestrial biome; feature: soil; material...
GCTCAAAATAACATAATCCTATTTATTCCTGATTTCAAATTACGAATTGAAGATTCTAAATGGGGGGCGTATTTTATATCCGTATGTAAATAAACTTATGTTTTTTGGCAATGTATTCGCCAAAAAACATAAGTTTATTCAAACTATTAAAGCTGAAAGTTAAGCGATTAGTAAAGCTTTATTGCAAACAGCTGAAAATACTTTGAACCATAGGTCCCCTTGAATATAATCCTTATTTTTTTGACATTTGGATTATCGATTTTATGCCTTCTTTGCCTTAAGTAATTATCCTTGACTTCGATTACTTGTTTTGAGCCATCCAAAGATGTAATCTCAATTGCATATTGTTTTACAAGATCAGGCATGATTTTATTAAAATTATCATATTCAAGCTGCGTATTGAATATCAACTGTATTTCATCTATTTTCTTTGACCTGCTGTAGTCCAAGGATATCCACTCGCTGTTTTCCTTATGGATCTTCTCAGACATCCATATATTAGGAAGCCCATGGGGTCTCGAATAACCGTTTATTACATTTTCTGCCCCATATATATCGAATGCAGGTTTTATATTTCTGAAGCTTATGTTCTTCTCCTGCCTTGAAAGCCTGAATATACCGCTCTTGGGATATTTATCGATCTCAGTATTTTTTCTGCACCTGAAAGTAACTATTCCAACGATTTTTTCATTATTGTAAAACAGCTTTAGTGAATCATCCTTATTGAAAATAATGTATACTTTTTTATCACTGCATGCCTTTACTGAAACCGGCAAATTGATCCATCCTTCAAAATTGCCCGGAATATCAACTGATATGTCCTTCAAGTGCGTATCAGGTATATAATTCTCAGGCCTTTTACCGCCGTAAATGTTTATATTCATCTGTCTCTTTTCATCTGAGCTATTAGCTACCTTTACTTCCAAACTATCAATCCTGTCTTCAACAGGAAAAGCCATACAGTAATTTTCAGTCAACTGAAGGGCTGCCTCGCAGTCCGGGTTTGTATATGCCCTGGTTGATGAAGCGGAAACTGTCAGATCGCTTAACAATTCAGGGTTATATTTTTCCCGTCTGCCCATAATTGTCTGGTCATCCCTTTGCAGTTCGTCCTGCAGTTCCTCAATATGACCGTCCTTAATAATTGAAGACGGATATATTCCATATTTATTGCATAAATATGCTGCCGTACCTACCGCCTGCCCCGTACATGCGCAGGTCCCCATAACCCTTGTAGATCCCATGGCTATATGCGTACAGCTTATATCCCTGCCTGCAAGCATCAGATTCAATATGTTTTTTGAATACATGCATCTGAAAGGCAGGTTATATATGCCGTTAATTGGATGCCAGTGAGTTGCAGGACCTTCATCGTATATTCCATTTGGAGCGTGTACATCCATGGTCCAGCCGCCTATTGAAATCTTGTCAGGAAAATCCGTTTTATCCTCGATATCATTTTGCGTCAATACATAGTCACCTGTAAATCTTCTTGACTCTCTTTTGCCTGCAATCTGGGTGACCTTGTCAAGCAATAAATTATCGACTCCTTCAAACTTCCCGCTATTTTTAATATAATCCCATAAACCATAAGCTATTTTTCTAAGCTCCAGAGTTATCTTCTCATTATCATGGATCGTATCAAGCAGTCCCCCTATTTCAACCCACCAATAACCGTTATAAACATTTCCTTCCCTATGGATTCCCCTGGCAAGTTTACTGTTGCCGAACCTGTTGAAATAGTCAAGTTTGGTAATGTCATATGCAAAGTCCGGCCTCCTGTAGGTGACCTTTTTTCCGGCATCTCTTGTGAAAAATAGAATGGTGCTCCCCATCACATATCCTGTATGTTTTTGGGGTGCAAGGGATTCATTGAACTCATTCTTCGCTTCTTCTCCCCACATATAAAGCGCTCCTGCATTATAGCCTACGGTTCCATCCCCTGTCGAATCGATAAATAAAGGGCTTTCAAACCTTAATTGTTTTTCGGAACCCACTTGTACTGCCATTAACGCCTTAACTTTTCCATTCTCAACCTGAGCGCTCCTAACCGAGGTGTTGAGATACAGACTTATGTTCTTTTCGTTATAAATAAGGTCAAAATATGCCGCATCCTCCATAGGCCAATCCTGAACGGAATAGCTGCCCATTTCCATCTGGTTATAATGCAGCCTCGTTAGCTTTATTTCCTCTACTATACCGCCTTCTCGTGCATATACCGAGTTCGAGCCTCCGCCTGCTGCGGAACCGCTTATGCTGACTGCAACTTCGCTGCTCGCATTGCCTCCCAGCACAGGTCTGTCGTTTATCAGCGCCACTTTCAAGCCATGCCTTGCAGCTGCAAGTGCCGCACACATTCCCGCTATACCTGCTCCGGCTACTGTCAAATCAGAATGTATTATTTCCATGACTATTCCCTCCAAATATAATTTACTTCAAGGCAAAAACCACCTTAAACATCTTTAATCCTAAGGTGGTTCCTGCCTGATTGCAATACTAAACCCATAAATATTTATAGATTATTTATTTTTTATCCTGTGTCTTTTTGATATAATCGTTCATTTGCTGTACATATTCGGCGCCGCCTGCTTTATACCAGCCGTCAAGGGTTTTATCCCAGTCGCTTACAGGGGATGCCCCTGTTACTATTTTCGACACCGTCTGGTTTATTGCCTTGCCATAATCTATAAGTTCCGGCTTGTCGGCAGCCGCCGGCCTGTACCCGAAGTCAAGGCTTACTACTTTTGCCTTGATTGCTATATCGATCCACTTTGTAACAGGATCTTTATATTCATCAGGTGTATCAAGCGCTACAAAGAACGATGGGTCGTCATTCCTTCTTACAAAGCACCTTGCCCATCCATTCTGCGCGAAATCTCCATAATCGGCCGTAGGCTTCTTTACTCCGTTCTCTTCCGTATAGCTTACGCCCTTTACGCCGTCTTTGCATAACGACCAGCCCTCGTCGCTCAGCATGTAATCAAATAATTTGACTATAGCATCCGGCCTTTTGGCAGCGCTTGTTACAGCCCAGAAACCCCATAGGCCCGTGCCAAAAGATGTTTCCTGAAACTTGCCTTCTGCATTCTTAAGGCCGCTTATATATGTGAGCTTTGCCTTGGGATTAACTTTTGCTATCTGGGCAACATACTGGGAAATCCAACCTGAGAATTCTCCTATTGCACCTGTAACGCCTTGGAAAAACCTCTGCTTTGCAGCATCATGTTTTATGGAAGGCGCATTTGGGTCTAACAAACCATTTTTATATAAATCCTGAGTAAACTGCAATTCGTCTTTATATACCGGGCTTTCCTTATCATACATCGGAGTCATATATTCATACTTTTCACCGGTTACCTTCTGCCAGCCGAGATCTCCAAATGCATATCCCATGATGGGCCATAAATTTCCTTCGCCATCAGCTGAAGTCGCAAAGCCATAGGTATCATTTTTCCCGTTCCCGTCAGGATCATTTTTTGAAAACTTGGTCATAAGGTCTCGGAACTGGTCAATTGTTAGAAGATTGTCCGATGGGATCTGAAAGCCTACTGCATCGGCCCAATCCTTTCTTATTATAAAGCCGTCGCCTCTCTGCACTGTGGTCCTGGGGATGCCGTAAATATCGTCGTTTTCTTTAACTTTTAATGCATCAAATGAATAATCATATGAATATTTCTTTAAATTTGGAGCATCATTTATATATTTTGTTACGGGGACGATAATTCCATTATTTACTGAGTTTACAAAATTTTTATCCGTTGTATTTCCAAAATAAACCACATCAGGATAGTCGCCTCCTGCGAGCATGACCTGCAGGCGTTCACCATAGCCTGATGAAGGCGGCACTTCAAAGCTTAACTTCACATTGCATGCCTCTTCAATCTTTTTCTGCCATGCTTGATCTACTTTTGTCTGCTCTGCGGAAGTAAAATTTGCAAATATTTTTATCGGGACAGGGCCTGTCGATTTGCTGGAATTTACGGGTTCTTTTTTACTTCCACATCCTGTCATAACACCTAAGAGCAAAAACACAACCAGGGAAATTGAAATAAATCTCTTCCCAATTTTCATTTTCTTATCCTCCTATTTAATATTTATTATCAATTGAGGCTATGTTTAATTAAAATCCCTCTTTTAACATAACCTTAATTTGAAGCGGAATGATTATAAACACTTGTCATGCTTTAGCTTAAAATCAAGCGATCAACCTTTCACGGCTCCAAGGGTGATGCCCTGTACGAAATATTTCTGCAGGAAAGGATATACGCACATAATCGGTACGACTGAAACAACAAGGGTGGCGTACCTCAATGTTTCAGGCGGAATGGTATTTAAATTGGCCGTATCTCCGGCAACTGAAAGCAATTGGGTCTGGGCGGACATCAGAATTTCCCTCAAAACCAGCTGGAGCGTCCATTTTTGGGGACTTCTCATGTAAATCAGGGCATTAAAGAAATTGTTCCATTGCCCTACTGCGATAAACAGCGCTATAGTCGCAATTATCGGCGTGGAAAGCGGCAGCATTATCTTTACCAGGACAGTAATGTCCGATGCGCCGTCTATCTTGGCCGCCTCAACTAAGCTTGATGGAATGCCTTCAAAAAAGCTCTTCATCAGGATTACATTATAAGCGCCCAGAGCGCCCGGAATGATCAGAGCCCAGTATTTATCCAGCCAACCAAGGCTTTTTATAAGATAAAAGTTGGGGATCAATCCTCCATTGAACATCATTGTAAATATCAGCAAATACATGAATACTTTTTTGCCTCTCAAATTTCTCTTTGAAAGGGGATATGCCATAATTATCGTAAAAAACAATCCCAGTAAAGTCGCTGAAACCACAACAAAAACCGTATTGCCATAGCTTCTCATTATGAGGCCGTTTTTAAAAACATATTTAAACCCTTCAAGGCTCCATTCGGTGGTTATCACCATGAACGGATTTTTAAGATACCCGTCATATGTGCTGAATGAGATTGCAATTGCATTTACAAACGGATAAAGCATTATGACTGCAATAATAACAAGAAACACGTAATTTACTATGTCAAAAAAATCAATCTTTTTTTTCATCGACGCCATAATAACAACCTCATCCTCCCTACCATAAACTGCTGCCGTTGATGATCTTAGATATTCTATTCGTCAGCATTATCAGTATAAATCCTACCACCGACTGAAACAGCCCCACCGCAGTGGCATAACTGAATCTGCCTTCCAGAAGACCGACACGGTATGTATAAGTTTCAAATACGTCCGCTACCGGATAAACCAATGGACTGTACAACAGGAATATCTGTTCAAAACCGTTCCTCAGGATACCGCCCATCCTTAGAACAAGGAGTACGACTATCGTCGATGATATGCCGGGCAATGTAATATATTTTATTCTCTGCATTCTCGTGGCACCATCAATAATTGCAGCCTCATACAGCCCGGGATCAATGGATGTCATCGATGCCAGGTAAACAATCGTACCCCACCCAACTCCCTTGAATATATCGGTTACCACCAGGACAGTACGAAACCACTTGGTGCTGGTCAAAAATGATATGGGCTTTCCCCCTAACGCAACTATTATGTTATTTACAAGACCTCCTGATGGTGCAAGAAAATTAACCACCATGCTGGCAAGTACAACCCATGATATAAAATGGGGAAGATAAACAACTGTTTGTATTGAGCGCTTGAAAACAAGATTTTTCACTTCATTCAACATAAGTGCCAGTATTATCGGTGCGGGGAATCCCCAAAAAATCCTATATAGGCTTATCAGAATCGAATTTTTGAATACTTCAATGAAATCTCTTGAATGAAATAAATATTTAAAATTGGCAAGCCCCACCCACTCGCTCTTGAGGAAACCTTTAACCGGGCTGAAGTTTTGAAAAGCAATAACAACGCCATACATTGGAAGATAATTAAATATAAAAAGATATATCATACCTATTGCCAAAAAAATGTATAACCATTTATTCTGCATAACATATGTCATAAATGATACATTTTCAGATGACTTTATCTTAACTTGGGTCTTTGTATCTGTTTTGTGAGTAAACTGCACATTTCTCAACTCCTTTTGGAATATTATATATTTTCATACTATAATAATAAATCCATCAAGTTTGCTATTTAGTATAAAATATTTTGAATTTACTAACTATAAAGTATATTTTTTATATAAAAGGTATACTTTATATATAAAAGTTGAATTGAAGATAGGTACTTATTAGTGAAATGTCTGGAGGGGATATGGCTGTTGCCGAATATGACAAAAGCAGGTGCCCTTCCTTGAACCTTTGTCAAATTAGGGTCACCTGCTATGTGTATAAAGATTATTTGAAGAATATGCACCTTCACCTGCTGAAAAATATTAAAATTTACAGTTTAAGCAACTCATCATCCTTTATCTCATCTGCTTTCCATCCAATAACGGCAAAATTTCCTTTTGAATGTTCAGCCACCTTGTTGATCCATTCAATCTCATTGTTTACCTTTGCGGAAAGTATCTTATTCGTTGTATCGGTACGGTAGAATGATGAATTAATTATCCACCACTTTACTCCGATACCTGTACGTTTTAAATCATCTTCAAGGCGCAGCGCTTCATATACGGGCGTATCTTCAGCTAAAGTTACAATAATAACTTCGGTTTCATGGGTATTACGGAGACGTGGGAGAAGCTTCTTCGCGGATTCGGGAATTTCGCCTTGTGAGCGTTTGATCTCCTGATTGTAACTTTGAGTCGAATCAAGCAATAAAATGGTATGTCCTGTCGGTGCAGTATCGATCACAACGGTCTGATCTTCTGCTTTTTCAACAATCTCTGCAAAAGCTCGGAATACAGCGATTTCCTGTGTACACGGGGAACGTAAATCTTCCTCAATATAGGCAATATCATCATCAGACATGGTTTTTCTTGCTTTTGAGATGATTTCTTTTTGATATTTTTTCAGTTCGGCGTGCTCATCGATATGGCTCATGGTGATGCCGCTGGATTCGTTAATCACAAATTTAAGATTATCCGCCGGGTCTGTTGTGGTCAGATGAACTTTCCTTCCCCTTTTTGAAAGACCCAGCGCAATCGCAGCTGCAACTGTGGTCTTTCCGACGCCGCCTTTCCCCATTGTAAAAATCACTTTTTTGTTTGTACGGTATAAATCGTCAATGACATCTTTCAGATGAGGGATCGTTTGAACGTTGATCTTCTCATCACGTACAATATATTGATCTTTAGTCAGCAAGGCTCTTACATTGTCGATTCCGATAATGTTATAAGCTCTGAGTGGGACCATATATATGGCCATTTTTTTCAAACCCTGCGGGATATTCCTAAGCACATTTTGTTGTTTCTGATATAGGCTTTCGGAAACGCCATCATCATAAGAAGTCAGAACTCCGTTGATTACCAGCATCTGATTATCTATACCAATATCCGCAAGTTCCTTGGATGCTCTCTCCGCTTCTTTAAGAGGCGCTTCTTCTGGACGCGATACAAGGATCAAAGTTGTTTTCCCCCTGTCGGACAAGGTTTCAACAGCTTTTTTATAAACTTCCTTTTTACTTTCCAATCCAGAAAGCTGGCCTAAGCAAGAAGCTCCATGTGTGCTTTCGCTTATGAAGTTGCTCCACGCAGACGGCAGTTGCAGCATTCGGAGGGTATGTCCTGTCGGAGCAGTATCAAATATGATGTGGTCATATTCTTTCTGTACTGTTTCATCCGTGATAAACTTTGAGAATTCATTAAAGGCTGCAATTTCTACAGTACACGAACCGGAAAGCTGTTCCTCCATATTTTTTATAACCACATCGGGCAGTTTGCCACGATAAGGGCCGATGACGCTCTTCCTGTATTCTGCGGCTGCCTGTATGGGATCAAGGTTGGAAACAACCAGATTGGGTACTTCCTTAATCTCTACGCCCTTGTTTGTAATCTCTGTATCAAAAACATCCTGTAAATTCGAGGCGGGGTCGGTGCTGATTAAAAGCACCTTTTTCCCGCAGTCTGCAAGGCTAACAGCCGTAGCACATGCCACTGATGTCTTCCCAACTCCGCCTTTACCTGTATAAAACTGGTATTTGGTTAACCCAATAGTTTGTGGATTAAAATTTTTCATGATGATAACCTCCAATTTTCAGCAAAATGATAAGAAGCATATCTATCCTTTGTGCAAAATGTACATAATTTTTCTTGGAAAGATATGCTTCTGTCATTTTAATTAAAACTGTTAAATCTTTTTTGGCAGAGAGCCTTAATCCTAGATCAGCAACACTTTCCGCCTGAACACCCACATTCGTTTGACCCTCTCGCAGTAACTTTAACATCCCCTGTTTTATCTTTTAAAATATTATCGGGGATACCAAGCAATTTTTCAAATTCCTTATTAGTAGGGTATCTGCCTTCAATAACAATTTCTCCGTCTACAACAGTAACAGGCAACCCATCGATGCCTTTTGTACTGATGAAGTGATTGACTGCTTTGTTGCTTACAAACTGCTTTGGGGCATTTGACAGATTAAATCTTTCAACATCGATGCCATTTTTCTTGAGTGTATTCAGTACCGTCGAAATCCTGAGAAGTTCGGGATTAACTCCAACTCCACAGAGACCCGTTGAACAACACATGGCCGGTTCAAAAATTTGCATTTTTTTCATATAAAACATCTCCTAAAATAATATTAATTATTAATTGCTGGCTTTAAATACCAATTCTTTGTCTTGGTAATGATTTTAACAAGCATTAACATAACCGGAACTTCTGTGAGCACTCCAACAGTACAAGCCAATACGACCGGAGAGTTCGGACCGAAAAGTGAGATTGCAACTGCTACCGAAAGTTCAAAGAAGTCAGAAGCAGCGATCAGGGAAGCAGGAGCAGCTATATCATGAGGTTGTTTCGTCCATCTACACAGCAAATAGGTAAACGTGGAAGATATAATATTCTGGAGTATAAGCGGCACAGCAATCATCAGAACATAAAGCGGTTTTTCCAAAAGGATGTCCCCCTGAAATGAGAAAATGATGATCAAAGTCAGAAGCAACCCAAAAGTTGTTACATTATCGAACTTGGAGACGAATTTATCGTTAAAATTCTTTTCTCCCATTTTTTTAATCGTTAAAACTCGCGTAACAGCACCTCCGACCAATGGTACCGCTACGAAAAGCACAACCGAGAATATAAGCGTATCCCATGGAATCTGAACATTGTTGACGCCAAGCAGTAAGGAAACCAAGGGCACAAACAGGACAAGGATAAGCAAGTCGTTTATGGAAACCTGAACAAGGGTATGCGCAGGATCACCTTTGGCGAGATTGCTCCAGACAAACACCATTGCGGTACATGGAGCCGTACCCAACAACACCGCACCTGTTACGAAATTTTGTGCCAAACTGGCTGGAATAAAGGCATTAAAAACTATTTTAAGAAATAAGGTCGCCAGCCCCAGCATAAGAAATGGCTTAATCAGCCAACTGCTTCCACTCGATATAATAATGCCGAGAGGGTGCTTCCCAACGTTCTTGATGGATTGAAAATTAATCTTCAGCATCATGGGGAAAATCATGATCCAGATAAGAATTGCGATAGGAATATTCTGCTGCGCATACTGAAGCTTTTCAAGAAACGCAGGAATCCCAGGTAGAAATTTGCTGATAAGGATGCCCGCTGCCATACAAAGAAGTACCCAAATCGTCAAATACTTTTCAAAAAAACCAATGCCTTGCGTTTTTTCATTACTCAACATAATCGCTCCTTAAATTACAATACTAAAAATATTTTTAATCACTGTTCCGATGATCCTACCGTGAAATGTCACATAGGTAAAACCCCTTTAATCCATGCTGGAGATAGTCACCAAAACTCACCATTTCGCCGGATGTAATTTGCAGTAATGCTTATGACCTCCGGAAAGATTATACACTTTTTGAAATCCGTCATTGATCAGTATATTCTGTACTGCATTTCCGGTAACACCTTTGTTGCAGTAAGTGACTATAACGGTATCCCTATCCAAAGTTTGAACGACGGACCGTAATTTTTCGTGAGGAATATTTTCAGCTGATACTATATGTTTCTTTTTATATTGTGCGGGAACCCTCGCATCAATCAGCTCGTACTTTTTTCCCGATTGCATCAGGGAATCCAACCCTTGCGCCGTCATCAGCGGCCTGCCCCTGTGAATCTCGTTATCCAATATCATACCAGTATACATAACCGGGTCTTTTGCCGTTGAAAACGGTGGGGCATAAGCCAAATCAAGATGGAAAAGATCCTCAACCTTTGCTTTAAAGGTGATTGCCGTCACAAATACATCAATCCTCTTGTCCACGCCTTCATATCCGACAATCTGCGCGCCCAGAAGTCTGCCACTCACCT
>ENA-UOOI01003939-UOOI01003939.1-fermentation-metagenome-genome-assembly--contig:-NODE-3939-length-10374-cov-5.085473_pt1 | contig 10374 bp, 5 predicted proteins | sample MGYA00245779_ERZ724027 | MGnify/ENA primary metagenome ERZ724027 (study PRJEB28704, sample SAMN03018318) | fermentation metagenome | biome: anthropogenic terrestrial biome; feature: soil; material...
CACTGCAATCTTTTCCATGAATGATGAGATGGCATTTGGCTTGTATAGGGCGGCAAGATTATATGGTATAAATATTCCGGAAGACATATCTATTATAGGGTTTGACAATGTTCCATTTGCAGATGTTATGCAAGTGCCATTAACAACAGTAGAAGTACCGGTAGAAGAAATGGGGAAACGGATGGGACAATGTGTAATAGAAATGATTAATGGCACGCTGGATGATAAGGAGAGGCAACAGGTTATGTATAATCCCAAATTACTGATAAGAGGAAGTACTAAGACTGTTGAACATAAGTGAAAACCAAATAGAAATCATAGTATAAAACTAACATATTTAAAGCGCTTCAACAAAAATTGAAGCGCTTTAAATTATGCATAAATAACAAAAATACCGAGATATAACACCTGATATATTGTAATTATAAAACAAAAATGATATAATAACATTGAAAAAAGAAAAGAAAATAAAGTAAGAATGTTAAACGTTTTAACAAAGGAGGAGGAAAATGTGAAAGAGGAAACCATTATCGAACTAAAAGGTATTCGGAAAGAGTTTCCTGGTGTAGTTGCTCTGGACAATGTAAATATGATGATAAAAGCATCAAAGGTACACGCGCTTGTAGGAGAAAATGGTGCCGGCAAATCTACTTTAATGAAAATCTTATCGGGTACATATACGAACTATGAAGGAAGTGTAGTGTGTGAAGGAAAAGAAATTCATATAAGGAATGAAAAAGAGGCATTTGATTATGGTCTATCTATCGTTGCACAGGAGCTTAATTATGTTGCAGAGTTAAGTATTGCAGAGAACTTGTTTTTGGGAAGAGAACAGAAGAAGGGAAAACTTTTTCTAGATAAGCAAAAACGATTAGAGGAAACAAAACGGTTGCTGACAGATATGGGCCTGGATTATGACCCTGCGGAGAAAATGGGGAATTTGAATGTAGCCCAGCGTCAGATGATTGAAATACTAAAAGCTATATCAAGAAACAGTAAAGTCATTATAATGGATGAACCAACTTCGGCTCTGACATCAAAGGAGTCAGAACTTCTATTTAGTAAGGTAAATGAACTGAAGCAAAAAGGTATTGGATTTGTTTTTATATCTCACAGATTAGATGAAGTATTTGAATTGTGCGATGAGTATACAGTTTTAAGAGATGGAAAATGGATTGCATCAGGAAATTTGGCAGCTGTTACTATGGATGAACTGATTGCCATGATGGTCGGAAGAGACATAAAGGATATATATCCGAAAATTCCGGCCCCTCAGTCCAAATTGGTGCTGGATGTAAAGCATCTTTCCCAGAAAGAAAATTTTCAAGATATTTCTTTTCAAGTAAATCAAGGAGAAATATTTGGTCTGGCAGGCATGGTAGGAGCCGGCCGCAGCGAAATTGTACAAACTATATTCGGTCTTACTCGTTCAGACCAAGGGGAAGTGGTTCTGGACGGCAAATCATTGAAAATTCATTCTGTGCATGACGCGATTAAGAATGGCATTGCAATGGTTACGGAAGACAGAAGGACATATGGATTTGTTGGTGTGAGGTCTGTAAGCGACAATGTAATTCTGCCAAATGGAGACATATATGCAGAAAAAGGAATATGGAACAAGAAAAAAATTAACAGCGGAGTTGATGACATCTGTAAAAAATTGTCCATCAAAGCACCAAACACAAAAACGCTGGTAGAAAACCTTAGCGGGGGTAATCAACAGAAAGTGGTATTAGCAAAATGGCTGGTAAGAAATATTAAATTATTGATTCTGGATGAACCAACAAGAGGGATTGATGTAGGAGCCAAGCAAGAAATTTATTCATTAATTACGGAGTTTGCAAAACAAGGGATGGCAATCATTTTAATTTCTTCAGATATGCCGGAGGTGCTGTCGATGAGTCACCGCGTAGGTGTTATTGGGGAAGGAAAGTTATTGGGGATTCTTGACAGGAACCAGATGTCACAAAATAAAATAATGAAGATGATTGTGGAGGCGAAAAATAATGAATAACAAGAAAAAATTATCAGCTGGTGAGATTTATAGAAAATATGGTATAGCTATCATTACGATTATATTGTTTATTGCATCCGCTATAATCAACCATAATTTCTTGAAACCGCAAAACTTGATTAATATTTTGAAACAGATTTCGGTAGTAACAATTATTGCATGTGGTGAAACAATGCTGATTGTATCAGGAATGATTGATTTGTCGGCAGGCTTTTTGTGCACAACGGCAGCATGTATCTCAGCGGGAGTTTTAGCCTCGACTGGAAATCTATTTTTGGCATTGATAGTGGGAATTGTAATAGGATGTCTATGCGGCTGGATAAATGGTTTCTTAATTACACATTATAAATTACAGCCGTTTATAGCAACTCTTGCGATGACATATGTGCTGCAGGGAATTGTACAGATTTATACAAATGGGCAAACGATTGGCGGTGTCGGTAAGGCCAGGCCGCTGGGGCACGGAGCTGTGCTGGGGCTTCCTGTGCCGGTGTTGATTATGCTACTTTCTGTTATTGTGATTGCAGTTTTAATGAAAAAAACAAAATTTGGGACATATATTTATGCCATCGGCGGAAATGAACAGGCAGCAATCGCTTCAGGAATCAATACAAAGAGAACAAAGCGTTTGATTTTTACACTAAGCGGAGCGCTAACCGGACTTGCAGGTGTGGTCCTTATGGCGAGGCTGATGGCGGGAATGCCGTCTGTCGGCGAAGGGTATGAATTTGATGCTATAACTGCGGTTGTAGTCGGCGGTACAAGTTTCCTTGGCGGAATAGGAACAGTTACGGGGGCATTGATTGGCTCCATTATTGTCGGATTTATTAACAACATTCTAAATTTGTTACATGTATCCACACAGTATCAGTTGATTGTAAAGGGCGTATTAATTGCAATCGCTGTAATAATAGATATTAAGACAAAAGAGGACAGCAAAAGTAAATAAAAACTATATTTGAAAAGGAGAGAATGAAACATGAAAAAAAGAATTATGTCAATTATCCTAGGTGTAGCAATGTGTACTTCATTATTGGTTGGATGCGGAACTGCAGACAGCGGTACAGGTGATTCAAGTGCTGAGAAAAAGGAAAAGGGAGACTTCCTCGTTGGTTTTGCCAATAATAGTGATACTTATAATTATTGTGCAAAGTTTAGGTCATATCTTAAAGATACTACAGAGGCAAAGGGGATTTCTATTACTGTAACAGATGCGGGCGGAGATACAAATGTTCAGAACGGCCAGATTGATGACTTTATTGTTCAGAATGTAAATGTTGTATCAGCAATCAGTAATGATCTGGATGGATCTATTCCCGCTCTTGAATCAGCCAAAGATGCCGGATTGCCATATGTATCATTTTTGACTTCGGTCTTCGGCGGAGATGATTATGATGGTTACATTTATGTTGGCTCCCCTAACTACGATGCCGGCAAAGCACAGGGCGAATATTTATGTGAAACATTTCCGGATGGGGCGTCTGTTTTGTATTTTACAGGGGAACCGAATGATCAGCAGTATATTGATAGAAAACAAGGGTTAGAAGATGTCCTGAAGAAGAATGATAAAATAAAGATTTTAGATGAATATAATGTGAAAAATGCGAAAGATTTAGGTATGAGCACAGCAGAGGACAGCTTATTATCTTATGATACAATTGATGCAATTGTTTGCCAGAATGATGATGCGGCATTGGGAGTTGTAGAAGCATTAAAATCATCCGGAAAATTAGAATCTATACAAGTCCTTGGGGTTGACGGCAGCGATGATGCTCTTCAGTCTATTAAAGATGGCGAAATGACAATGACCGCACTGCAGGATGCAAAAGCGCAGGCAGAAGCCGGAGCGGACATTTTTGAAAAACTGAAAAATGGTACTGACCCAGCGGAGATTGAAGATGTAAACATTCCATTTAAGATTGTTACCAAAGATAATGCAGGAGATTATTTGAAGTAGGATAGTGGAATTGAGGGTCCTCCTTGTCAGGCATATGCACTGAATGCATCAATGGCGGGGAGGATTTTTTGAAGGGAGCAGCTATGGAAAGATACAGAGATAAAACCCTTTCAACAGAAGAAAGAGTGGACGATTTGATGAATCAGATGACATTTGAGGAAAAAATCGACCAGATTACGTGTTTAGTGACTATTACTGACGAAATACCGGATTTCTCCGAATATATTCCTGGCGGAATCGGACATGTAGGGGCATTTACGGTTGCGGACAATGTTGAAACGATTGTTGAATATGCAGATAGATTACAAAGATATTTGGTAAATGAGACGCGGCTTGGCATTCCGGCATTGATTCACTGTGAAGCTAGCGCGGGAGCGCAGTTCACAGAGGCAAATGTTTTTCCAAGTGCAATAGCCCAGGCATCTACTTTCGATGTGAAATTAATACGCGAGATGGCGGACGTTATCCGCAAACAAATGTATTATGTAGGATTCCGTCAGGCATTATCGCCTGTGGTGGATATTTCCAGAGATCCAAGGTGGGGCAGAATTACAGAGACATATGGAGAAGATGCAGCTTTGACTTCTGCCATGGCATCGGCCTTTATCAGCGGTATTCAGGGAAGTAATCTCTCAGAAGGGATACTGGCAACAGCAAAACATTTCGCCGGCCATGGAGTCACAGAAGGTGGCTTAAATATGGGAAGGAACATTGTATCCGAACGGGATATGTTAGAGATACATTGTAAGCCCTTCCAATGTGCAATTACTGAAGCTGGATTAGAAAGCGTTATGAATTCTTATTGCTCAGTTAATGGTGAGCCAATTGTAGGATCAAAGAAAATGTTGACTGATATTTTACGCGGTGAATTAGGATTCACAGGATTTGTGGTTTCAGATTATTTGGCACTGGATCGTTTGGTAGACCCTTTTGCGGTGTCAGAAACTTTTGAGGAAGCAGGAATAAGGGCAATCCAGGCTGGGCTGGATGTAGAATATCCAAGGCCAAAAGGATTTTCATATAACTTAAAGAACGCAGTCAATGAAGGAAGGTTACTGCTAGACACAATAGATCAAGCTGTCAGAAGGGTGTTGACAGAGAAATTTAAACTCGGCTTATTTGAGAATCCATTTCCAAATTTACCGAAATTGAAAGAATGTCTCCACTTAAAGTCTACAGACCAGTTAAATGAAAAGATAGCAGCGGCAAGTTTCACATTATTAAAAAATGAAAATGATTTATTGCCTTTGTCAAACGATATTAAGCGCATAGCGATCATAGGCCCACACGCAGATAATATAAGAAGCTTATTTGGGACATTCTCATATCCAGCTGTATTGGATATGACAATGACTCGGGAAGAAGATGGACAGGAATTTGAAGAACCAGGATTAATCGTTTATGATATTGAGCAAAAATATAAGGGAGAGATTCGAGAAGTTTCTCCTCGTATAAATAAGAAAATACAGAAAGAGTTTCCAAATTCAAAAACCCTATATAAAGCTCTGCAAGAATATTTGCCAAATGCAGAAGTAAAATGTGCAAAAGGAATCAGCTGCTCTGGGGAAGAAATCGGCGGTGAAAATGAGGCTTTACGTATTGCTGCAGAAGCGGATATTGTTTTGCTAACATTGGGCGGTAAAAATGGTTGGGGTATAACATCTACTGTTGGCGAGGGGGTGGATTCAACAACAATAGATTTGCCGGGAAAGCAAGAAAAGTTTGCAAGAAAAATATATGACTTACATAAAAAGACAGTGGTTCTGCATTATGATGGAAGACCTTTGTCAAATGAGTTTGTGGCATCCCATTTTGACGCTATTATGGAAGTGTGGCAGCCAGGGGAGATGGGCAGCCAGGCACTTTGCAAAGTGTTATTTGGTGAAATATCTCCATCAGGACATTTACCACTGACAGTAGCAAAAAATGTCGGCCAGCTTCCTGTCTATTATGGTCTGCCGCGTGGGAGCGGCTATGTCTCTGCAGGTCACACGGGTATGATTAGAAATAGGAATGGCTATATCAATGACACAGCTGAGCCTTTGTATTATTTTGGACACGGATTAAGCTATACGACATTTGAATATGAGAATCTAAGGGTTGAAGAAAAGAATATACATGTAGAAGACACGATAAAGCTGTCATTTACAGTACAAAATACGGGTGAGTTTGAAGGCACAGAAATAGTCCAGTTATATTTTGCGGACAGAGTTGCATCCATGGTAAGACCAACGATGGAGCTGGCAGGATTTGCAAGAGTTAGACTGGAGAAAAAAGAAAAAAAGAATGTAACGTTTGAAATTAACCCTTCTCAATTTGCTTTTTTGGATGAAAACATGAAATGGGTGGTAGAAAAGGGTGAGTTTGATATACTGATTGGCTCTTCGTGCAATAAGATTATGCTTCAAAGTAAAGTGAATGTTTTAGAAAGCGAGCAGGTAGAGGGCCGGACTCGGGGGTTTTACGCAAAGGTATATATAGACGGAAGGGAGGCCTGACTGTGAAGTTTACTGAAGGGTATTGGGAAAAGAATGAAAGAGCGAATGCCTTATATGCGGTTCAGGTATGTGATGTTGAAGAAATACCAAATGGGATGAGAATGTTAGCTCCATTTAAACCGATAAAAAGCCGTGCAGATGCTCTGGACGTTGGTGCTTTAACGCTGGAATTTGTATTTGAGGAAGATGATATATTAAAAGTGAAATATACACATTTTCAAGGTTATGAGAATCAAGAGCCGCGATTTGAATTAAATGAATGTGCTCAGGGTAAAACATCTTTCTGTGTATTGGAAGATGAAGCTGTCCTGAAAAGCAAAACAATGTCTGTCAGAGTTGGATTAAAAGATTTTTATATCAAATTTGAACGAAAAGGTAATCTCATAACAGAAATATGCATGAAAAATATTGGGTATATGAGATATAACAGAGGAATTTCGACAAAATATCCTGAAGAAAATTACATGGCTGAGACAGGGGCCCCGTATATGATGAACGAATTGTTTCTGAAAGCTGGAGCAAATGTATATGGACTTGGAGAAAGATTTACGGGATTTGTAAAAAACGGCCAGGTAATAGACTGCTGGAATGAGGACGGGGGCACTTCATCACAAATTAGTTACAAAAATATTCCTTTCTACGTAACTAATAACAACTATGGGGTCTTTGTTGATCATACTTCAAAAGTATCTTTTGAAGTTGCAAGTGAAAAAGTAGAATATGTGGGTTTTTCTGTGGAAGGCGAAGAGCTTCGTTACTATATCATAGGTGGAGACAATATAAAGGGAATTATACAAAACTATACAAAACTTACAGGGACTCCCGCATTGCCGCCGGCTTGGTCTTTTGGCTTATGGCTGAGTACTTCTTTTACTACTAATTATGACGAAGCCACTGCAGCAGAATTTATAGATGGAATGAAACAAAGAGGAATCCCGTTGGATGTTTTTCATTTTGATTGTTTTTGGATGAAAAGATTTCATTGGTGTGATTTTGAGTGGGACAGTGAAACATTTCCGGAACCATTGAATATGCTGCAGCGTTACAAGGAAAAAGGACTCAAGATATGCGTGTGGATTAATCCTTATGTGGCGCAGCAAAGTAAATTATTCTTAGAAGGAAAAGCAAAAGGATATTTTATAAAAAGAAAGGATGGGCTGGGAATAAGGCAAGTGGACAATTGGCAGCCGGGAATGGCAATTATTGACTTTACGAACCCGGAAGCTTCTCTATGGTATCAATCAAAGCTTAAGACTTTGTTAGATATGGGTGTAGACTGTTTTAAGACTGATTTTGGTGAAAGAATTCCAGTGGATGTGCGATATTATGATCATTCAGATCCCTGGGGAATGCACAATTATTATGCTTATTTGTATAATAAAACTGTGTTTGAACTCGTGAAAAAAGAACAGGGTGAATCTGAAGCAGTTGTATTTGCCAGGAGCGCCACTGTGGGAAGTCAGAAATTTCCGGTTCATTGGGGAGGTGATTGTACAGGGACTTTTGAATCTATGGCAGAATCTCTCAGAGGCGGATTATCCCTCACAATGTCTGGATTCTCGTATTGGAGCCATGATATAGGCGGGTTTGAAGAAGCTGCTAATCCCAATGTGTACAAGAGATGGCTGCAATTTGGACTGCTTTCAACTCACAGCAGGCTGCATGGATCAAAAAGTTATAGAGTCCCATGGATGTTTGACGATGAGGCTGTTGACGTATGCAGGGAGTTTACCCAATTAAAACTGAAGATAATGCCATATATTTATAGCATGTCGGTATTATCACATCAGACAGGGCTTCCGGTGATGAGAAGTATGATTATGGAATACGAAGATGATCCTGCGGTAAGATACTTGGACCAACAATACATGCTGGGAGAAAGATTGCTGGTTGCACCTATTTTTAATGAAGAGGGGCTGGCGGAATACTATCTGCCTGATGGCAAATGGACACATCTGCTAAGCGGAGAAGTAAAAGAGGGCGGAAGATGGTATTCAGAAAAATATGATTTCCACTCACTGCCGCTTTATGTTGCTGACAATACTCTGTTACCCATGGGAAATAATCAAAACTCCGCTTCGTACGATTATACAAAAGATGTAGAGATAAGAATATATAACTTGGAAGAGGGAATGAAAACAAGTTGTAGCGTCCCTGATGAGAATGGAGAAAAATTCCTGGAAATTACAGCCAGAAAGCAGGATAATAACATATTTATAACTAGTAATATGGAAAATCAGACAATCAGTTATTCTCTGATCAACACGTTTGACATACAGGAGGTAATGGGAGGAGAAGTCACTAAAGGAGTTGAAGGAGTGGTAATTAAAGCAAAAGAAAAGAATATAGAAATCAGCTTGCATAAAAATGGTTAGTGACAGAAAAAAGGGGTATCGGGAAATAGGCGGTTCTAGAGAACAGGGGAAGCATATGCACATGGTGGTGCTTCCCCTATTTTTGTATACCATATAATAAAACCTCTAAGCTGATGGTTCTGATTTTTGTATCCATATCAGACAACAAATTTTAAGAAAAATAAATTTCGTCACTTTAATCAGAAGATTTTTGGGTGTGAACCAATGTCATTTAGTTAACTTTCATATATGTGGTTAGATGCCCTATAACAGGAGGGTCTAACCATATTTTTTTAAATAGTAGTTGACATATCATTAAAAATGTGCGGTCGCTCTCGCTACTGATTGTTTTTAGAGGTAGCGAGAGCGGCCCATGAATTAGGACTATATTTTATTCTAATTCATGGAGGTACACTTTATGTTTCATCAAACCATCAAATCACTTTTTTCCTCTGCGGTATCCAGCATTGTATCACAGATATGTAAGTGCTTCAAAAGATGGCGTCGTGTAATTCTACCGCAATGCTGCTATACTAAGGCTATCATTTCTTGAGGCATTTTTTATGCTTATGAATCAACCTACATTCTTCTGGTAATTCTTTTGACCAGGGCAGGTATTTATCCAGTATCTCTGGATGATTCAGATAGTCGTTATTGGGCATGCTTTCCAGGATGTATTTCAGGTATTCATAAACATCCAGATCATTGGCCCTGGCGGACTCTACTAATGTATAGAGAACGGCATTGGCCGTTGCACCTTTAGGTGTGTCTGCAAAAAGCCATGCACGTCTTGCTGTGGCAAAAGGTTTTATATTTGCTTCGCATAAATTATTCGAGATTGGCAGCCTGCCATCTTCTAAAAATGTTTCCAGATAGTTTCTCTGGTTTTTAGAGTATCCCAGCGCAGTTGTCAGTTTTTCATTCGTAGTAGAAAGAGCCGCTGTTTCTTCCACCCACGACCAAAAGGCATCGAGGATGGGACGTGACGCATCCTGACGCTTCTGTTTTTTTTCTTCATAAGGCAGATCCTTAATCTCTTTCTCAACCTTAAAGAGAAGATTGATGAACTCCCTGCCTTCCGCTCCCTTGGACCCGGGGATTTCCTTCCCCTGATTATCCAACGGGATGCTTTCTATATAGTAACGCCGACAATGGGACCAGCATAGATTTCTTTTGATGTCTTCCACCTTTTCATACCCTATGTATGCATCCGTGGTCAGATATCCGTGAAATCCCCATAATAGGTCTTTTGCAACGTCACCGCTTCTGGTGCGAGAGTAATGGAAGAAGGCGGCCTGAATGTCTTCACAGGCACCGCTGCGGATTACCCACATATAGGACTCACTGCTTGCCTTTTTCCCCATTTCCTTATTACACTGGATTCGGGTTTCGTCCATGTGCAGGATCTGGCAGTTCAACAGCACCTCATGAATCCTGTTATAAATGGGGGTCAGCCATTCCTCGCTGCAGCGAATGGTCCAATTGGCCATGTTTCCTCTTGGCAACACCAATCCCATCCGATACCAGTCCTTCTCCTGGCGGGCAAACGGC
>ENA-UOOI01003940-UOOI01003940.1-fermentation-metagenome-genome-assembly--contig:-NODE-3940-length-10372-cov-347.019579_pt1 | contig 10372 bp, 10 predicted proteins | sample MGYA00245779_ERZ724027 | MGnify/ENA primary metagenome ERZ724027 (study PRJEB28704, sample SAMN03018318) | fermentation metagenome | biome: anthropogenic terrestrial biome; feature: soil...
AACTTACGATACTATATGGGTAAAAACTTATGAAATGTCAAATTGACATAAAAAAAGGCCCGGTTAAATCAGGAGCGACCTGATTTAGCCGGGAAGGATTCCGCCTCCAATTTCTAATGGAAACGGTTATCCATGATACACTGGCTTTCTGATTTCTCAGGAAGCCCTTTGCTCTACCGGTGCGTCCGGATCTTTTTGAACCTCAAACGCGCCATTCGAATAGACTTCGCTGCTTGTTTCCCTTTACGGCAAAGTACGTGGATAAGGAAAATTGCTCCGCAGACCTGGCCGGTTATGTAACCAGCTGTGCCTGCAGCACTGAGAGTATAATACATCACTAAAACTCCCTCATATAAGATTCAATTATCTTTCCGAAATTCAGGTTTCCAACAAGCTAAACAATAAGAAAAAAGACATTTCTCAAATATTGGGAGGAACTTCAGATGAATGTTTGCAGCATCTGTCGAATAGCAAACATCAGCATTTCTGAATAAAAGAAGCAGATAAAGTCTGGCCACTACTTTTATCTGCAGCTTATAAACAAAAAAGGCTGATATCAGATACTCTCCATTCGCTGTAAGCAGTCAAGAAAAATTTCTGGCAACATTATCAATCTGCTTTTCCCTTAGTATCTGCCTGATGAAAAAGCTGATCCGAAAAGATAATTGTCGCAAAAAATACGCGGTTTTTGGAATCAGTAAGAGTGAGGGTCTTTTCAAAGAGCCTGGCTGTTAATGATTCCAGAAAACAAAATCAACAGCAATAAATAAAACATTCTGATAATATATAGTGGCATACACTACTTATGTCAAACCTAATATATAAATTATCTGTGAACAAAAAATCCGGCATCAAAAGACGCCGGGTTATCAATTCCAATTTCAAGTAAAAAGTTATGATTTCAGGGGGTTTTTATACTCTTATCTAACCGTAACATTCTAACAACTATATTATTTTTTTGTGCTAATATTTTGCAAATTACTGCCAAAACAGTTTCGTTTTAAAAATTCCGCAAATTTTGGTACGGTAAAATCAATTTCTCCATAACTGGTAGCATAGATTAGTCCCTTACTAATTAAGCTGGCACGAAAAATTGAAATTGAGTTTACTTTGCGTTTCATAATCTGTGCAACGTTAGATATTGTACATGGAAAAGATTTACATTGTGCCATAGCTATTAAGAATTCACTTTCTCTTCTCGTGCATCTGTCTATTCTGGAGCTAAAGAATCCCTCATCAAGCCTTTTATTCGTTGCTTTAATGTTTCCATCCACTATGTCAAGTGCTATTTTTTTATTATCAGAGTTTTTCCAAATTGTATAGCACATTTCCTGAATAAAAAACGGATATCCAAGTGTTTCATCAATTATTTTTTGCACAGCTTCTGGAGTATAACTGACCCCAAATTTTTTTGCAGGAAGTAAAATAGCTTTTTGCGCAGAGCTTCTCGAAAGCGAATCAATCTTAACATATTCGAAAAGCCTTTCAGCATAAGATTTAGCTTCTCCAAGCATTTTTATTATTCTTGGTAATCCCGCGCAGAAAAAAATTATAGGTAGTCTTAACTGGTTTAATCGATGTATCGCCGTGATTAAAGCTTCCAGTTCATTTTCTTTTGCATATTGTATTTCATCGATAAAGAAGCAAATTGTAGTATCCGCTTTTTTCGCATATCTTCCCAACGTCACAAGCAGTTCTGTAATATCATTCGATAGATCACCAGTTCCAGCTATTGACAATTCATTTGGCCGATTTTTCATTTCGATTGAAATATCTCTACTTTCAGGGTTCCAACGCACGATAAAAGATTGTATTACTGCCAAAAGTTTTTCAGCTTTCTCTTTTACCGCTTCTTTTAAACTTAAACTTTTGGCAAAAACACTGCAGGCTATTGAAATAGCTTGCACAAAATTACTTGTCTCTTTAACTTCTATGTGCTTGTAAAGAAAATTTTGTTCATCAGCAAAATCTTCTATAGCATTAAGCAATACTGTTTTTCCGACACCCCTAAGACCATAGTATACAACTGGTTGCGCTTGATATCCAGATGCAATGGACAAAATACTCTTTTTTGCATTATCTAATACATCATCCCGGCCAGCCAGATATGTCGGCATAACTCCGGCTCCAGGAGTATAAGGATTTCTAAAATCTATCACTGCTTTTCATCCCTTTTCAACCTATTATTAATAGCTTCTTCCAAAAGAATCGCAGCCATTGAAGATTTTGTTCGCCTTTCTTTCTCTGCAAGTGTGATGATTTGTTGTTCCAGCTTTTGACTCACAATTGTGCCTAATCTTCTCTTTCCTGCTTTAAGTGGCATTTGTATCACCCTTTATATAAGAGTATCACCGTTAATCAAAGTTGTCAACATATACACAGACTTGCTCACTATTTGTTTTGCTGATTCATCTACATAAATTTTGCCCGGCATTTCTGCTGGGCATTTTGGATTACTGAACCATCCTAAGAACTATCTTGACCATTTGTTTCGGCATTTTATCAAGGTCTGTGATGTTGAGAAAGCAGTCAGCACCATAGATGGCTTTGATTTGCTCCTTATCCTCGTCTATAGCAGCCGTAATCAGAGTGATATTGGATAGCTTACATTCTTTCTTTGCTGCTCTTAGATCCGCGTATGCCACTTTTCCCGTATAGTGAAGCGATGCCGGCTGTCCGTCCGAAATCAGAATAAGCAGCTTTTTCTCTTCCGGCCTCCTCTGGAGCAGCTTCATACAGTACCGGAGCGCAAACCCGTCCCGATTACAGCCATGCGCTGCCATATTGGTCAGCCGATATTTTTGATTAGACCTGCCTTCAAAATCGACATAGTGGTTCAGGAGGGTAAAACCATATCCAATTTCACTATGCCCGACAACTGCAAGCGGAAGATTAAGGCCACGGCAAAAGTCTTCCAACAGGATAGCCGTTTCAAGGGCTTTTGCAATCTTTAGGCCATACATGCTGCCGGACTCATCTATGAGGAGACATACGGTAACTGGCGGAATATCTTCCGGCATGATTTCCCTGCTGAAAATTCTGCCATCCTGGTGGGATTCGTAGGCCGGTATAATTCGGTTCCCCATCAGCAGACCGGTCATCCTCCCGCCTTCTTCCCGATCTTCGAGAACGTCCTTGACAAGGCGCTGCATTTTTTTTGAACAGGACCGAACTTCTGGATATATCATGCTGTAATCAGATTTATTCTTTTCAGTGATTTCAGGAATTCTAACCCGACTCTTTTCGTTTGCGTGACAAGCAGCTGTTTCCGATACCTCATAGGAAATACTTTGAAGATTCAGTTCTTTGTGATTGTCGAGGTACGTACCTATGACATTATTGAGGATTTCTTCTGCTGCCGGACAACTGTCAAGAGGACTTCCATCGAATTCAGATTCCTTGATTGGAGTCTTATTATTTAGCCTGGCATACGGATCGTCGGGAAGCACATCCTGAAATTTAGGAAATGCAGAGTCTTGGTTCGGTTCTGACCTGTCGTGATTTTCCCAGTCGACAGGCTTTCCTTTACCGGATTTGCCGTTCTCCGCTTTTGGATCTTTGGAAATACCGTTTTGTTTTCCTGTTTCAGATTTTTCTTTCCTTATACCGCTGCCATCTTTCTGAGAAGCATCTGCAGACAGATACGAATCTCTTTTTTTGCCTTCAGCCTCTATTGAATCGTGTTGAGCAGAACTTTGGCTGCCAGATGAATTCGTTTTTTGCTTTTTTAAGCTGCCATCCGAAGTGACTGGACTGGAAGGAAGGCTGTCCTCCGGCTTATGAGTGCTTACTTTTGCGCCTGTACCAGCCTCAGTGCCCTTTTGTTTCTTGTCTTGCTGCGGGGCACCGTGCTGTTCCAAATTGCCTTGCGGGCCGTCCTGGTTGCTTTGCCGGGCACTTACCCTGATTTGAATTTGTCTTTGCGCCAGCCCACCGGTACCTGTACCTCTCTGAGAACTCTGGCACCGAATATTACGTTCCAGTGTACTGAGCTTTTTATCAAGTTCTTGCTTATCCTTTATAAGATCTTCCGATGAAAGAAGAATGACAAATATTTCTACATAGACTGCTTCCCTTTCTGAAACATCGTCAATGGAATTGATTTTTTTGACCCTGTCATAAATATCATTGAGAAACGGAAATTCCGGGGCCGACAGAAATGTGTGTGTCTTTGCAGCATACAGGAGTAGATTCAGCAGCTTTCCCAATCCTTCAGTCTTTTTAATATCTTCTTGCTCATTCTGAAACATTTCACTGTTCAGCAGGTTGATGCCTTCTCGAAATGTTCCACGGTATTCTTTACACATGAAATTTTCCACATAACCGTCTTCGCAGATATTGCTGACGTCTTTGAACAGCTTCAGCAGTGTCTGAGCGGACACAGGAGATGTAAATACACAGGTTTCAATATCTCGGACAGTCTTTTCATAAACAGTACCCTGAAGCTTCGGCCTCCAGGGATACCATTTATGTTCCTGCCATGCTTTCCAAAGCTTTGAAACGTCCTTAAAATCCGTACAAAGTGCATGGCCAAGCTCATGGCCTTCCAGCCCAAGATACGTCAGCAGCATTGTCTGTTTGTCATAACTGGTCCTCTGTCCAATTTTCATAGTGATAGGGTTTGCCAAGTTGATATGAATTTGACTGTTATTTGTATAGGCCACATCATTTTCTGCCGGATTCCATACGGGATGAACCCTGAGCGGGACGTCATACCTTTCTGATACCATTTTTGCCAGCTCCGTAAAATAGCGGATCATCCGCTCCGATGTGAAAAGATCTTTCGGCTTGATATGCTGGCCAATATTTCGTAGTATTCTTATATTTTTCATTTTCCATCCTCAATAATAAAGCGGATTGTCAGCACCCGTATTTACTTTTGTGTTCGGATCAAACTCGGCTTCTACGAAAGCACTGATTGCCTGCTGAGCGTCCAGGTTATCTGTAGCTTTTGAGACAATAGTAAATTCTGCGGAAGTAAAGATATCCCCGGTCGTCATAAAGGCTTCTACCCAATCTATCAGCTCCGTTACTCCGCAGACGCCATCTGCCAACTCCTCTTTTTGAAGGTATTTGTTGATTTTTTTCCTTACCACAGCCATCTTTTTAAGGATAGCCATATTGTCAAAACCTGTCACTGACGCGACCCGCTCACAGATGATTTTGTCGCTCGGCTGTTCGATATCGAAAATGGCATCCATCCTGCGCAGCACTGACTGATTCGGTCTTTTACAGGCGACGTAATCCACGTTCGTTGTAAAAATCACGATGCTGTCAGGATGCCTGCGGACAATTTCACCAGTACTCAGCGTTGTCGCCTGTCCATCATCCAGGAGACCGTTCAATGAGGTCAGGACGCCTTGCTTAGCAATCACGTAAGGTTCCTGGACCTCAACAAGATAACCGTTTTTAATAGCTCTTATAAAATCGGACTCAACGTATTTCACTTTTCCGTCTTTATCGTACATTGGCTGTCCGAAAAACAGGTAGCTCTCAGTGTCTGCAGCACACGTTACAAATGTATAAGGCATATGGAGCGTCGCTGCGATAGCTTTTGCCAATGACGATTTACCGGTCGAGGAAGGTCCGCGGAACATGAAGTTTCGCATCGGATGGTTGCTGCCAGTTGTCATCTGGATCATCTTTGTGATAACCCCAACTTCCTTTGGCACAACATACCAGTCTGGAATCTCCGGAATCAGTTTCTGTTCCTCTTCCGTGTACGGATGCCCGAATTTTTTCTTCGGTAAAATATGCTGCTTAGCAGAAGTTTTGACTGGTTTTTTAGGAGCTTCCATATCTGCCAGAAGTTTAAACTCTCCTGCAAGCACATTTGTTGGAGCATATTTGCCTTTCTTGATGGCATAAGGCGTAATTTTCTCAATATTCCCGGATTCATCGAAGATTGAATACTCGAAATCATCCGGATGATAGAGTTTCCGCAGCATCCAGGAAGACAATCTGGCAAAATTATTTGCCAAACTGTCTGGCACTTTATCACCTTGTGCCTGGGGAAGGTCCTTAAGTCCTTTGAAAATTTCTGTCATGCTGTTAAACAAATCCATTGATTTCTTTTGGATTCGTTCCTTGAACAGAATCATGGTCAGAATGACAGCACCGTCTTCCGAGTGTCTGGGACCTAAATTATAGGTTCCGGAAGCACCTTTGCTGACTAATATCTGATAGGTTCTACTGAACGAACTCGGATTTATGGCGACACAATACCTGTCTCCGGAATCCACGATTTCTCCACAGTACCCCGTCTGGCCGTTTTGCGCTTCATAAGTGCCAACTCCGCCGGCTGATTTATCAGTCATAATTTCCGCAAGTTTGCAGACTGCTTTTATAACCTGAGGCTGAATGGGCTCAAGGCCCTGATCAATTTTCCGGTACATCGGTTCGATGGTCTTTCCGCAAAGCAGTTTGCATCTTTTTAAATCCACTTTATCAGCCAGCTTGAAAATAGCAGAATTCTTATTATACATTAAATCAACTCCCTGTCGCAACGAAAAGCCGTCAGACAAAACTGTCTGACGGTCAATTCTGTTCTTATTTTTTTTAGAACGTTAGAACGGCAGATCCTCGTCGTCATCGTAAACGTCGTTATCAGACGGGGCTGCCTGTTTTGCCGGCTGGCTTTTTGCTGGTGCCTGCTGCGGTGTCTGCTGATCGTTTTTACCGGCCGATGTATTACTTGGAACAGCAGCAAATTCCACGCTGTTTGCAACAAGGTAAGTAATTGACTTTTTGTCTTTGTCAATTTTCGATCTCACTGATCCTACAACGTCAACGCAGGATCCAGTTTTTAAATATTTCTTCGCGAAATCCAGAGTCTTTCCGCGAATCAAAAAATTTAGAAAATCTGAATCGTATCTTCCCGTCTTTTTGTTTTTAAAGTTACGCTGAACAGCTACGTCGAGATAGCCAAAGCCTTTTTCTTCATTGATCCAGGGGTCTCGGCTAAGTCTACCATTTACAGCAACTACGTTTAACATAGTAATGCCTTCCTTTCAAAATTTACTGCAAAAATATGCGATCCATATAATATGGAAACAAAGCCGTAAAATGTCAAGCCAGAAAGTCAGATTTTTTTATCTACGTGATTCTGCACCGTCACCGGGATACAGAGAAGCAGATATTCCCCAGTCAACGGCAAATCCTTGCTGGTGAATACCATCCCGTATTTCCGATGTACATAGTATTTGTGTCTGTTTGAGGATTCCAAATTAAACGGACCGGCTTCTTTGGAATCAAAATAGTATTTACAGTAATGCCTTCTCAGTTTGTGGGTTTCCTTCTCTACGCATTCTGCATCAATTGCGTAATAGCTCCGGTTTCTAAGTGGTTTAATGTATCTGACACCGTTATAAGCGCACATTGCACAGCATAAAAGCAGGAAGATCCAAAACGGTGAAGGCAGTCTGCAAACTGCTGATATAGCAGCTGCCAGCAAACTCATACCAGCCCCAAAAGCCGAAAGAGATAGCTTGCTCTGCAGCTCTGAAAAAACCGGGTCTGCATTTTCTGCTTCCTTATCTCTTCCCTGAATTGGTTTTTTATCGTTTCTTTGGTCGTTCTTATCCATAATTAAACCCTCCTGTCCTTATTAATCGGGACTGTATCGTACCGCTTCAGAAAATCAAGGAAAAAGCTGAATCCAATAAGGACCAGCATTATAGTTTCAAGCTTTGCCTTTGAGTGTATCAGACAGAAAAATGTGATAATTATTATTCCAGCAAAATCAAATTCCAGGAGTGCCTGACATATTACCTGCAGCACAAAACCAGCCTCCCCTTCTATTTTATAGATAGTGCCGGTCCTATAGTTTGTCAAATCACAGGAATTGTCTGAGTGAAGAGTAGTCCTTCGTATATACCATGTAGAAAATATACGCTAACACCGACACCAAAAGAAAAATAGCGCCTATTACAATCCCGATTGCCCCGGCAAGACAGATCATTCCACTATTCGTATCTTTTACTTTGCTGATTCCACACAGTACAAATGAGAAAAAGAGAACAATAAACGAATACTTGGCAGTATTAATTAGAGTTCCAGACAACTATACCTACCCCCCATAATCAGAATTTTCCCTTCAGCAGCAACACCAAAAACGCAGAAAAGATCAGGAGCAGATATATATCGAAGTTCACAAGCATAAGAAAAGTAGTTTTTGTCATAGTAAGCCTCTACCGGAAGCAGATATCGAAGATGCTTCCAAAAATTCCGTGGATGGCATTCCCGAATTTACTCCCTGCACTTTGTTCCTGCCCCTGTTGCTGCATGTACGCTATATTCCTCTGGCATACAATGTTCTCGTAGAATTTCCGATATTCCGGATGCCTGGGATTCAGCTTTACAGCCTCGCAGTAATGCCGGTAGGCATCTTCCAGCCAACCTCTCTGCTGAAGTAGAAAAGCCTTGAGAAAATGCCATTCAGCGTTTCTGTCTTTCTTTATGGCCTGGTCGAGTATTAACTCGGCATCCCGGCTTTTCTTCTGATTGATTAGCCGTCTTACATTGTCATAGTTCGCATAGGCGTTAAGGCCTGCTGCTGCCTCTTCAGGATGGTCCTGGTTGATAATTACCTGATAGACTCTCGGCTGTCCTGCAGGCTGAGAGGCTGTTTTTTCATGTCTCTCATTGGACTGGGGCGGAACCCCTTCTTTTCTCTGTTTCTTGATTAAATTGAACGCTTCGTTGACCTCTTTCATTTTCTCATCCGCAAGGTCAGCAAGGGGGTTCCCCACATATCGGTCAGGGTGGTATTTTTTCACCATTTTCCGGTATGCCGTAAGCACTTCTTCATCAGAAGCATTAGATAATATATTCAAGACTTTATATGGATCTGTCATAACAGTCACCTGGTTTTTATATATCATATATGGAGTTTTAACGTTATTTTAATACCATATATAGTATATCATTTGATTTCATGGGAATCAAATTATGAGGAATACACGCAGATGATAATTTGGTCATCGAATAAAAATGAGTTAAAAAAAGACCATGCTAAAAAGCACAGCCAAACGAATATTGTCAAAAATTATAGTTATGGTATAATGGAGCATAGAATAGAAATAGGAAAGAAGGGGGGATCTTCATGAGAACGGAAATCAACGTAGCGCCAACTGTCATGGATTGGGCTTTAGGGCATATGGATACGAGCATGATAAATGAGAATTTGCTTGACAACGCGGAAAAATGGCGTACTGGAAAAAAAAGGCCGACTTTCAATCAGCTTGAAAGCCTTAGCCGGGCCTCTGGCATTCCATTCGGTTACTTCTTTCTGCAAACTCCTCCAAAAGAAGACCTCTCCCTTCTTCAATACCGGACTGTTGACAGTATACAGCTTCAGAATCCCAGCCGTAATCTCGTTGACACAATCCATGATATGGAAAATGTACAGGATTGGATGCGGAACTATCTTTTGGAGAATGGGCATACAGACCTTGGGTTTGTAGGTTCCCAGAAGGACAAACATAACGCAGTTCAAATTGCAGGTGCAATTCGAAAAGATTTAGGCTTATCTGTAAACTGGTATGCTGATAGTAAAAGTGCTTTAGATTCTTTTAACAAAATCAGAATGTTTGCAGAATCCTCCAATATATTAATTATGATGAACGGGGTCGTAGGAAGCAACACTCATCGAAAACTTGATATCAATGAATTTCGTGCATTTACTTTGATTGATAATTACGCACCATTAGTATTTATTAATGCCAACGATTCCAATAATGGGAGACTATTTTCTATTATCCATGAAATTTCCCATATCTGGCTTGGATACAACAGCTTTTATAATGATAGATATAATACGGCCTTTGACATAAGCGCAGTTGAACAGTTATGCAACGCTGTTGCCGGAGAGATATTGGTTCCACAGCAATCTTTTAAGAAGCGCTGGAATAGTGTTATTTACGGTGATTTCAAAGAGAGAATAAAGGAAGTAGCTTCTTATTATAAGTGCGGAACTACTGTTATAGCTCGTAAGGCTTTAGCTAACAATTTCATTACTGCTAAGCAGTATAAAGAATGTGCAGAAGAAGCAATCAAATACTATGAAGAATTTATAAAGCAGAAAAGAAATCATCCTGGAGGAAATTATTATAAAACAATGGCCTCCAGAATAGATCATCGGTTTCTTTATGCTTTATACAATGATGTTTCTGAAGGTAGAACCCGGTACACTGACGCATTTAACCTGACTCACACGAATCGTGACACCTTTGAAAAGCTGTTTGAAAAAATCAGAGGTGTTTACAATGGGTAGCCCCCACTTTTTAATGAATCCGGGCCGGAATTCCCGTGACTTCATCATTAGTTTTCTATATTGTATATGATTACTGTACTCAACCCGCATATTTTACCA
>ENA-UOOI01003942-UOOI01003942.1-fermentation-metagenome-genome-assembly--contig:-NODE-3942-length-10368-cov-3.928828_pt1 | contig 10368 bp, 9 predicted proteins | sample MGYA00245779_ERZ724027 | MGnify/ENA primary metagenome ERZ724027 (study PRJEB28704, sample SAMN03018318) | fermentation metagenome | biome: anthropogenic terrestrial biome; feature: soil; material...
GACAACTGTTCTCTCTTAAATCAGGTGGTGTGGATAAATATGCGGAAACTCAAGTTTTGAAAATCGTTGATTTATAGCATAAACAATGTTAACATTAAAACAATAGTAAATAGAAATGAAGGTGAATAAGAATGCAGGTTAAAATTATTACTGATTCATGCAGCGATCTTCCGATAGAATACATCAATGACAACGATATTTCAGTAGTGAGCATGACATACCATTTCAAGGGCAGGGAATATGCCGATGATTTTGGAAGGACCATAAGTTACAGTGAATTCTACGCCGCCGTACGAAATGGTGAGATGTCTACTACATCCCAGATAAATGTATTTACATTTGCAGAAGAGTTTAAAAAGCATATAAAGGATGGCCAGTCTATTATTTATATAGGTTTTTCATCGGCTTTAAGCGGGAGCCTCAACAATGCTCTTATCGCTAAGGATATGGTGTTAAAGGAATACAGTAATGCAGATATAAGCGTTATAGACAGCAAAAGCGCATCAGCGGGCGAGGGACTTTTAGTATATTATGCCTGTGAGATGCTGAAAAACGGGAAAAGCAAACAAGAGATTGTGGAATGGGTGAAAAATAACAAACTGAAATTGAATCACTGGTTTACAGTTGATAGCCTGAACCATTTGAGAAGAGGGGGAAGGGTATCGAACACGAAGGCGTTTATCGGTACGGTGCTGGATATAAAACCTGTGCTGCACGTTGACGATGAAGGAAGGCTTATACCTGTAAGAAAAGTAAAAGGCAGGAAAAAGTCCATAAGGATGATTGCGAATAAGTTTTTTGAAATGGCGGTAAAACCTGAGGAGCAGCTGGTAATTATAAGCCATGGCGACTGCATAGAAGATGCAAACCATCTTAAGGAATTGATATTGAAGGAAACGTCGGTAAAAGACATCATTATCACATACATAGGGCCGGTTATAGGAGCGCATTCCGGGCCGGGAACGCTGGCGTTGTTCTTTATAGGTGAAAAAAGATAGAAAATCATGATTGAAAAATCAAACAGGATATGGGAAATCGATTTTATAAGAGGAATTGCGCTTTTGCTTATGATCTTCTTTCACATTATGTATGATTTGGGCGATATATATGGATATCCGGTTAATTATGAGAGCGGTGTCATATGGGTTATCGGAAGAGTTTCTGCAATACTTTTTATTATCATTTCAGGCCTAAGCTCTACACTGAGCAGAAACAATCCGAAAAGGGGATTAAAAGTATTTGCGGCAGCTCTTGCAATCAGTATAGTTACATATATTGCAGGACGGGATTATTTGATAAAGTTTGGCATACTTCATTTTTTAGGTATAAGCATGATGATTTATCCTCTATTGAATAAAGCCGACAGTCTTGAACTGATCGTGGGAGGAGTCCTCTCACTCCTTGTAGGCAATTTGATATCAAAGGTAAAGGTTCAAAGTGGCTTATTATTTCCGGTCGGATTGACAAACAAGTATTTTTATTCTGCAGACTATTATCCTGTATTTCCATGGATAGGAGTATATATTTTCGGCATAGTCGCAGGAAGATTTTTGTATAAGGAAAGAAAAAGCCTTTTTAGCTTTTCAATGAAAGATAATCCGCTGCTTTTTTTGGGAAGGCATACTTTTATGATATATCTTATTCACCAACCGCTTATAATTATTATTCTAAAAGTGCTTATAAGGTAAAATATACATATTTCCCCGGGCTAATCGTGCAAAATCATGAATAATCGGGCAAAATAGAATATTGTGGCATCTATTTCCAGTTTAAATTTGAAGCCTAAAATGGTATAGTATATTTATATAGTTATAATATTTCGCATCATAATGCAAGGAAATTAACGTCAGCAGAATGCATACTGATTATTTATATTATTTATTCTCTTAAATGCAAAATGTTCTGCTCAATAAATCTTTTATGGTATAATTTTATACCTTTATATAAAATCCCACATTCAGAGGTGTTTATTTTGAACTTTAAAAAAATAATTGCAGCGGCAATTGCTATCAATTTAATCTTTAGTGTCAGTGTACTTGCAGATCCATTGTCGGACCGTTTAAAAGATGAACAGCAAACGCTTAAGCAGAATATGGATACATACGATGGCGTAATGAAGCAAATGGCGGAGGCTGAACAGAATATACAAAAGATAGACGAGCAAATTTCAAATCTGACGGATCAGATAAAGGCTATAAAAGTAAAAATTGAGGGAACAAAAGTTAAAATCAAGGATACCGAGGATAAAATAAAAAAGCTGCAGGATCAACTTAATGCCGAACAGGAATTGTTCAACAAAAGGGTAAAAGCCATGTATATGAACGGTGAGTATGGCTATATGGAAGTGCTTATGCAGTCGAAAGATCTCAATGATCTTCTGTCAAGGCTGGATATGATAAAAAGGGTAATAGATTACGACAAAGGCGTAATGAGCGAAATAAAATTAAAGACAAGCCAGATAAGTTTAATGAAGAAATCCCTTCAGTCAACCGAAAATCAGTTGCTGGCGTATCAAAAGCAGAATGAGAGTAAATTGTCGGAGCTGAACTCATCAAAAGATTCACAGAAACTTCTGATTGCCGATTTGAAAACCAAGCAAGATGAGTATTCCGATAAAATATCTCAATTTCAGGCTGTCGTTGATGCAACGATAAAAGAGATAGAGGAGAGAAAAGCGGCGGAGGAAGCTCAAGCTGCACAATCTACAGGGAACAGGATTCTGCTGGCATCAAGGGATGGAAGTGCTCCCATATCTTCAAATGCAATAGTCGAATATGCTGCAGGATTCCTGGGAACGCCTTATGTAAGGGGCGGCAGCACTCCAGCAGGCTTTGACTGCTCGGGTTTTACAAAATATGTTTTCTCCCACTTCGGGGTCAATTTGAACAGAAGGGCGGCTGATCAGGCTTCACAAGGCTCGGCTGTTTCTTCAGACAATCTTCAGCCGGGTGATCTTGTATTTTTCGGCAATCCTGCTTATCATGTAGGGATATATGTAGGCAATGGGTTATTTATACATTCTCCGCAAACCGGCGATGTCGTTAAAATTGCGTCGCTCAGGTGGATGAATTTTACCGGTGCAAGGCGTGTTAGATAAAAATGGGTTAAATAAAAGGAGTGCAAAATTTGCATTCCTTTTTTTAACATGCAGGCTGAGTTACTTGTTCTTAACCTCGGTCCATATATCATCAAATAATTTAACCGACTGTCCTATATCTTTTAAATATTCACCTTTATTTACGGCATCCTGTGGAGGATATACTGCCGTATCTTTTAATATATCCTGATCCAGTATCGGGAAGGATGCTTTATTCGGGCTGGCATAAGGAAATTCCCTCGATATTTCAGCGCCGATTTCGGGTTCCAGTATAAAACTGATGAATTGTTCGGCGGATTTCTGGTTCTTTGACAGCTTAGGTATGACGAAGTTATCCTGCTGCAGGAATAATCCTTCCTGTGGAATAACTATTTTTAGATTTTTATTTTCGCGCTTTGCAAGCGAAGCCTCGGCTCCCCATACAAAACCAACCTTTGCTTCTCCGTTGATCAGAAGCGTTTTGGGGCTGTCGCTGTCATATGCCTTTATATTGGACTGCAGGGCCTTAAGGTCTTGCTTTGCCTGCTGCAATTTTAAAGGATCGGTTTCGTTGATGGAATATCCGGATTTTTTGAGCACCATACCTATTATCGCCCTTTCGTCGTCGAGAACGACTATGGAATTCTTAAGGGCGGGATTCCATAAATCCTTATATCCTTTTATAGGGACTTTGACCTTTGAGGCATCAAAAACAATACATGCATCTCCCCACATATAAGGTATGCTGTATTTGTTCCCGGGATCAAAGGGAAGATTAAGCCTTGATTCATCCAGGTTTTTAAAGTTTTCTATATTATTGATATCAATGGGCCTTATCAGGTTTTGCTTTCTTAATGTCTCAACCATATAATCGCTTGCCACGACCAGATCATATTGGGATCCGCCGGCCATAAGCTTTGCAAGCATTTCTTCGTTGGAGGAAAATGTGCTGTAATTAACCTTTATATTGTAAGCCTGCTCAAATTTATCTATTACAGACTGCGGGAGATATTCAGACCAGTTGAATACATTGATAACTTTTTGAGGTTCTCTTTTACCCGCCGCGCTTTTGAATGCGCTTCCTCCAAGAAACGTTATGCACAGCACGCAAACAAGCGCAGAACTTATTATTTTTTTGCCATTTATTATATTCTTGTTTAAAAGCTGCATTATCACGACAAGTGATACTGTAAGCACCAAAAGTATTGCGGATAATGCATTGATTTCAGGCGTTACGCCGAATTTAACCATCGAGAAAACTTTAAGGGGAAGCGTATTGCTCCCGGGGCCTGCCACAAAAAAGCTTATTATAACATCATCGATTGAAAGGGTAAACGCCAGAAGTCCGCCCGCCATAATGCCGGGCATTATGACAGGCAGCGTAACTTTCGTGAATGTCTGCATGGGAGTCGCCCCGAGATCCATCGCAGCCTCTTCAAGGGATTTATCAAATCCATCAAGTCTTGATCTTACTACAATTATAACGTACGAAACACTAAATGTTACATGAGCTATTATAAGGGTTATAAGTCCAAGGGGTATAAGCTTGATCATAGAAAAAAAAGCAAGCATTGCGATACCCATGACTACCTCCGGTATCACAAGGGGAATAAAGAGCATGCCGTCTATCAGCGATTTGCCCCTGAACTTATACTTATACATGCCGACTGCCGCTGCGGTGCCTATTATAATAGATAATATTGTGCTTGAAAAGGCGATGATAAGGCTGTTTTTTACAGCTTCCATTATACTGTAATTTGAAAACAGGCTGTAATACCATTTAAGGCTGAAACCCGTCCATACAGCATTAAGCTTCGAACTGTTAAAAGAAAAAACAACCAGCACAAATATCGGTATATACAAAAATAGATATATTAAAATGCTGTATATCGTACCTATTTTTTTTGCTGCTGAATTATTCACCTATTATAACACCTCCATCTTATCTTTGCTTCCGCCGGATTTTATATATATTAACAATGTTACAAACATTATTACTATGAGAATAACGGATATCGCCGAGCCAAAGGGCCAATTCCTCGCGGAAAGGAACTGGTTCTTAATCAGATTGCTGATTAGAATTATCTTGCTTCCTCCCATCAAATCCGGTATGAAGAAGTACCCGAGTGTCGGAACGAAGACGAGAAGGCATCCTGAAAATATGCCTGGTTTTGTCAGCGGCAGGGTTACTTTTAAAAACGCTCTAACCGGTGTAGCCCCTAAATCCGATGCCGCCTCCAAAAGGGATTTATCCAGTTTTTCGATGGATGAATAAAGAGGCAGTACCATAAACGGGAACATCATATACACCATTCCGATCAACACAGCAGTATTGTTATAGAGGAGTGTAAGTGGTGCCTTTATAATCCCGAGTTTTAAAAGGTAAGTGTTTATTATCCCTTCCGTCCTTAAAAGTATTATCCACGCATATGTCCTTATGAGCGAATTCGTCCAGAAAGGGAGTATTATAAGCATCAGCAGGATGGGCCTGTAAATTTTCGGAGACCTTGCCACAAAGTATGCAAAAGGATACCCGAAAATAAGGCACAAAAGCATCGTTGCTGCCGATATTAAAATAGAGTTCCATAAAATCCTTATATAAAGAGGATTAAGAAGCTTTGCATAATTACCGGAGGTAATCTTGTACTGTATATCACCATATTGCCCCCTTGTCATGAAGCTTACAACTACGACAAGAAAAAGAGGCACGATAAAGAATAAAAGCATCCATATAACAACAGGCGATATAGATTTTAAAGCACCTTTTGACTTTATCATGATTTAATCACCACCGCATCTTCGGGGTTCCATGTCACATATGCCTTATTTATACCGCTTGGGAAGGCATAATTCTCTCCCGACTGTTCACTTATCGTTATTTCTCTGCCATTGGAGAGAGTAACGATGGTTTTGGAAACGGAACCTATAAAAGTTCTCTCCTTAAAAGTCGCATAAAGGAAAGGATTATTAGGGTCCGGTGAAGATTTTAGCTTTAATCTCTCAGGCCTTACGGCAAAGCACAGATTTTTGTTTACATCTGTATTTTTGCATGTAAGGTCAATTATCTGGTTGTCTTCAAGTTTTACGGATGCATAACCGTTGTTTATGCCTGTTACAGTACCGTCAAAAATATTCGTATCTCCTATAAAATCTGCAACAAATCTCGTCCTTGGTTTTTCATATATTTCCTTCGGAGTTCCGACCTGTTCTATAAGCCCGTTGTTCATGACGCATATTCTGTCGGACATGGTCATAGCTTCTTCCTGGTCGTGGGTAACAAACAAAAAGGTAATACCAAGTTTCTTTTGAAGATGTTTAAGCTCCAACTGCATTTGACGGCGTAATTTAAGGTCCAGTGCACCTAATGGTTCATCCAGAAGAAGAACTTTTGGATCATTGATAATCGCTCTTGCAATAGCGACACGCTGTTTTTGGCCTCCGCTTAACTGATCGGGCATCTTATCTTCATAGCCTTCCATCTGTACTATCTTGAGCATATTCAATACCCTGTCCCTGATCTCCCTCTTTTGAACTTTTTTTATGGTCAGACCAAAAGCCACATTATCGAATACGTTCATATGAGGAAATAACGCATAGCTCTGAAATACTGTGTTTACATTGCGTTCATAAGGTGCTTTCTTTGATACGTCTTTGCCGTTTATAAGCACGCTGCCTTTATCCGCCTGTTCAAATCCGGCGATAATCCTGATAGTCGTAGTTTTGCCGCATCCACTCGGGCCGAGTATCGTTAGAAATTCTCCCTCTTTGATATCGAGGGAAATACCCTTTATGGCAGCATCCTTTTCACCGCTAAAGCTTTTAACAACATTATCAAGTTTTACCATAGAGTTTGCCAACCCATATCAGCTCCTTTTTTCATACAATTCAGAAAATTGGTAATTATACTTATACCTTTTGGTGTATAATTATAATTCGAATTATTTATAACATATATATATATTAATTTCAATAATAAATTTTTAATATATGGCCTTTTTATATAAATTTTTTTTGAGTGGAAATTGAAGCGGAGGTTTTAGCCTGAAACTACAGGCTTTAGCATATGCCCCCAAAGTGATCCCGTAAAAAAAATTATATTAGATTTTTCAAAAATGCATAACATAAAAGTAATTCAATTTTTAACTATTATCTTCGATTTCAGAAAGGAAAGATTTCGATGCTGAAGATTACCAAAATAAAGTTAATGATTTTAATTTTATTGATAAATATATTATTTACGGGATGTCCGGATGGTGAAAAAACTAAGCCGGACCGGAATTCGGACAGGAAGAGGGAGAATATTCAGGCTCGGGAGGACAATGAGGATAAAAACAGGGAATCGTTTTTACTGGATGTGCCCATTATTCCCCAAAAACCCGAATTGATGAGCGGATGTGAGGTAACCAGCCTGGCTATGGTGCTCCAGTATGCAGGCATCAATGTCGACAAGATGACTCTTGCAAAAAAGATGAGGAAGGACAAAACCCCTGTAGTTTTAGATGAAAAGGGCAACATAAAAAAGTGGGGAAACCCCAATGAAGGCTTTGTGGGAGATATTACCGGGAAAAATAAGGGCTTTGCAGTTTATAATATTCCCATGATGGAGCTCATGGATCAGTATCTGCATAACAGAGCAGTCGATCTCACCGGCAAACCATTTGAATCACTGATAAAAAGTATTGATGAAAAACATCCGGTAATCGTATGGGCCACGATTGATTTTAACCCTCCTGAAAAATACGAGGCGTGGGAGAAGAACGGTACTAAAATCAAGGCAGCGCTGAATGAACATGCCGTTGTGCTCGTAGGTTACGATAAAAATTACTGCTATATAAACAATCCATTTAACGGTGTGAAGAATCAAAAAATCAAAAGGCAATCATTTATAAGAGTATGGAACATCATGGGTAAAATGGCTATATCGTACAAATGAGAAATATTTTAATAGGGGAATGCTATATTTCCTAATCATATTTGTAGATGGCCGATAATGATTTCATTTTATTAGCATCCAATAAAAAATCTTCATTTGTAATCCATTGGTCCAGTGCGCCATATATCGGAATACTTTTAAGCTCACCATAAATTGTCCTGTAGGTTTGCTCTGCAATATACTGAAAATCGATATCCATATATCCTCTACAATATGGGTTTTGCCTTATTTTTAATGAAGGCAATTTTTTTATTCGATTTTGGTACTCGATTAAAAAACGGCATATTTGAGTTATCTTCTTCATGGCAATTTTAATATCTTTTTCAATATATATATTTTCAAGGTTTGTACCGATCTCTTTCGCAATAGATGGGAGTTTGTAAAATTCGCGATGTATCCATTTTGGATAAGATGGAGCATAACGCCTGTTTAATAGAAATGCCAGCCTTATTATTCTAAATATGGTTTCATTCAAACAATATCTTGATGATAAAACATCTCCCCTGTCACAGCATAAGCCTATTAGGTCAATATCCCACCCAAGCGACTGCCATGCATATGCGAGCCTGTATTTCCAGACATCATCCGGGTAATACCCGCCATAAAACTTTCTCAATTTTGTAAGTTTGCCCATACCGTCAAAAAATACTTCGCCTCCTGTCACCTCCCGCAGGTGATTTTCAGGTATAGAGAGCCACTCTATTTCATTTTGTGGCACCAAGACTCCAAGATTGGCCTGGAAATAATCTTTACATGTCGTTATGTCTATATGTACATTCCCTGACCTGTCAGATGAAAGCTTTCTGACCCCCATGGATTCTTTATCGACTATAAAATGCGTAGGATAACCCATAAACGTAGATGGGATCCGTGTATTCAATATTTCATACATTCTATCTTTATATTGTTTTAACCCCTCGGGTAAAAAAATTATGCATCTAGGCCCCCATTCGTGGTCAGTGGATATTTCATCATCGTTACCCAGGACATCCGATCCCCAACCGATTAAGGCAGAAGCATATTTTTCTCCAATGAAGCTGATATGTTCATCTATTATAGGTTTTATTACGCTACTGTAATACTCCCTGCACAAATCCAAACCTTTCAATATTCATTTTCCCCCTTATATGACGACTATCACATTCCAGTTCGGCATTAATATATAATTGTTCATCAAATCAATTGTAACTCAAATATATGATTTAACAAGGAATTGACATAATATTAACCGTAAGTTTAATCAATATTTATATCGGCAGGTTATATTATAAGTAGAATATATAGCAGCGATAAAGGGGGGCTGTAAAGATGAACTTTTTCACACATATCGCCATTTCAAAAATATTATATAACCATTTAAAAAGCCAAATGGAACTGAATAAGACCGATTTTATTTATGGCAATATAAAACCGGATTTAACCCGCAGAGTATTAAAAAAGCCTCATATTTTAGATAATTATCTTGATTATGTATGCGATGGTGCAGGTAATTTGATGAAAGGTGAGGTGCCTTTGGAAGAATTTTCGATTGAACTCGGTGAAATTTGCCATTATGTATGCGATTTCTTTTGCCGTTATCATCTGAATATAGAAATATTCAATAATTTAAAGGGTCATTTTTTCTATGAATTAAGGCTTCATTTTGTACTGCTGAGATTAAGCAGGGAAGAAAAATCCGAAATGGAAATAAATAACAAGAAGGCCAACAGGGACATCGAGTCAATTATATCGGCGATGAGGGCCGATTATTTTTCCGAAACCGCTGCGTTTAAAAAAGACATTTCTTACGCAATATCCACCGCTATATGGGTCTGTGAGTCGGTAGTTTATTTTATGGCTAGATCCACCGGACCTGCTTCGAACAATGATAAAATAGATTCCTATGTTATGGTGCCTTCTGCAGGAGGTAAATAATGAAGATTGCATTATTTTCTGATACGTTCACTCCACAGATAAACGGGGTCACAAATACACTTGCCAATTTAATAAAATACTTTGAAAATAACGGTATAGAATATAAGATTTTCGTCCCCAAGTATGATGATGATGTAGATTCATATGCGGAAAGATTCTATAGCTTAAAATTCTTTTTATATCCTGAATGCAGGATAGCCTTACCGAACATGTTCAGAATATATCAGATCTTATCAAAATTTAGACCGGATGCAATACACTTGATGACGGAATTCAATATGGGTCTCGCCGGACTTTATTTCGGGAGGAAATATAATATCCCGACCATTTCAAGCTATACAACAAATTTTTCGCAGTATGCCGACTATTTTAAGCTGGATTTTCTAAAGCAAATGATCTGGAATTATATGAAGTGGTTCCACAATCAAAATTGTATAACCCTTTG
>ENA-UOOI01003944-UOOI01003944.1-fermentation-metagenome-genome-assembly--contig:-NODE-3944-length-10363-cov-7.501164_pt1 | contig 10363 bp, 6 predicted proteins | sample MGYA00245779_ERZ724027 | MGnify/ENA primary metagenome ERZ724027 (study PRJEB28704, sample SAMN03018318) | fermentation metagenome | biome: anthropogenic terrestrial biome; feature: soil; material...
TGTTGATAAGGAAAGAGTCCGGGCCCATAAGCTCAAGCTCATGCGCGCCGATGAGGCCCCTTGTCTCCGCAACCAGAGGGCAATGCAAGCTCACGACGTCGCTTCTGCTAAGAAGCTCTTCAAGTGTGTCGACCTTCTCGCAGCCGGCTTGTGCCACCTCTTCGGCTGACTTCGTAGGGGCCCATACAAGGACGTGCATGCCGAGACCACGGGCAATTGGGACAACTGCTTGCGCGATATGGCCAAAGAAGACAAGGCCGAGTGTTTGTGAGCTTAAGCGATGAATGGGATAGTCAACCTTTGGGGCCCATTTGCCGGCGAGGACATTGCGGTTGGAGAAGGTAATCTCGCGCTCGAGATCAAGCATCAGTGCCATGGCATGTGTAGCTACCTCTTCAGCGCAATATCCTGGGCAATTCGAGACGGTGATGCCTTTTTTGGCAAGGCGATCCACATCGATATGGTTGATGCCGATTGACATGCTTGCCACTAGGCGGATTCTTGCGTTGGCGCAGTCTTCTACGGTTTGACCGCGTATGGCGCAGCGCTCATTAACGATGGCGTCACAGCCTGCAAGCTGATCCGGAGTTGGCGGTACGTAGGCTTCATGCTGAGTAGCTACAAGCTCGATCTCGTTGGAGCTTCCTCTCTCAGCGAGAATCTCATTGGCCTTGGTTGTATCTCCGTCAAGTGTGTACCAAAGAACACGATAGTGCTCTGCAGATTGCTGACTTCTGTCTTGTATTGTTTCCTGTGAGTTTTGTGCGATGGTGAGGGAGTTACTTGAACTTTCCATGACATAACCTCTTCTTATCGTCTACCTCGAAGGTTCGTTCTTATGTCTTTGCAATCTCGTGCAAGGCAGCATAGTAGCAAACGCATATCACCTGTACACATATCGTCACAAGCAGGCAAAAAAACCGTATATACGGAGCTGCTAGCTCAGGTTTTTATGAAATAGCAAAGATATAATAGGCAGTGTCGATTCAGAGTTGTGAAGTGTTTAAAAAAGGGGAAGATGAACATGGGTAAACACGATGCAGGCGTTTCGAAGTCTGGTATGGCGATAGCGGGACTAATTTTGGGCATCATTGCCCTGATTACTTCTTGGATGCCTTTTCTTAATAACATGTCCTTCTTCATTGCACTGGTGGGTGTTGTGCTTGCAATCGTGGGCGTAGTGAGCACTGTGAAGGGCACGCATTCAGGCAAGGCGCTTGCCATCGTTGCAATTGTTATCAACATAGTAGCTATGGCTGCCGTATTGGCTGCACAAAGCGCTACCGAAACGGCGCTGAATAAGGCCATTAATGGTCCGAGTGTTTCTGATGTGTCGGAGAGCACTACAACAGATGACAGTGGTTCAACCTCAGACGCTAGTACGGCGGCTGACAGTGACCAGCAGGCAGCTACCACTGATCTTGCTGTTGGGACCTCTGTCAGCCTTGATAATGGCCTGTCTGTCTCGGTGGACTCTGTCAATAAAAGTCTAACTAATTATGATGGGTCAACTGTGGTGGGTGTGCAAGTGACCTATACCAACAACGGAAGTGACTCGGCAAGCTATAACTTGTACGACTGGAAAGGCGAAGATTCCAACGGGGCCCAGGAAGACTCCGTATACTATTCAAATTCCACGTCGAGCAACGAAGATGCTCTTCAGTCTGGATCACTTGCGGTAGGAGGTTCGAAGTCGGGAATGCTCTACTTCAAAGACGGTACAGTGAAAGTCCTGTATTTTGGCACTATAGTGAGCAATGATGCCGCTGCAAGCTGGGATATCGCATAGGAGGGAGCAACAGTGGGCGAGCCCTTGACAGAAGAGCTGCTCAATGAGCTTGTCTCCTCACCAAGCCTTGATGGGTTTCTCAGCGAGCATAAGCAAGACCTGCCAGATCGATCGCTCTGCGATTATCTTCAGCAGCTGCTCGCTGAGAAGCACCTTAAGCAGTCGCGTGTCGTTCGCATGTCTGGTCTGACGGAGCATTATGGCCGTGAGATCTTTTCAGGGAAAAAGTGCCATCCAGATCGTGACAAGGTGCTGTCCATTGCCTTCGCAATGGCACTCAGCTGTCGCGAGGCCAATCGCCTGCTGATTGCCGCTGGCGTGAGCACGTTGTATTCCAAGAGTCGACGTGATGCCATCATTATCTTCTGCCTTGATAGGGGTTGTTCGCTGCAGAAGGTAAACGAGGAGCTTTATCGCTTCGGAGAGCGCACCATCCGCTAGAGTTGCCAGATCGCTGAAGCGCCCCATGCGCGAAACGAGAGCCATATACATGAGACTAATGCATGCGCATCAAGCCGATTTGATATGATTGCCGCATGGAAACTGACGATCTTGACAAGGAGCTTGGCTCTCGACTCGATGGTCTGGATGCAAGTGACGGCTATCGTGTCGAGCGAACTCTCAAGCAAAGCGAAAATGGGCTCACCCAGCTTGTCTTTCTTGTGGCACGAGATGGCTCGGAGCTGGGGCCTTTTGTGCGCAAGATCATGTATGATCAAAGGGATCTTGGCTGTGCGTATGAAGCGGTGTACGTTGCGCAGCAACGTGGCCTGCGCCTTGTGCACCTTCCGCGCATTTATAAATGCACTCATGCTGAAGGTCACCTCACGGTCATCATGGAATATGTGCATGGCTCCACGCTTGATGCTTACATACGTCAATTAAGTGGGGCAGACGGTCGCCTTGCTTTCGTGCAAAAGGAGTTCGGCGATCTGTGCGATGCAGTGAGTGAGTTGCATGAGTGCTGTGGTCAGCCCATCATCCATCGCGATCTGAAGCCAAGCAACATCATGGTTACGCAAGGTGGTGTCATGCTCATTGACCTGGGCATATCTCGCATATTCAAAACGGGGGCAGAGCAGGACACAACTCATTTCGGTACTCGTGCCTACGCGTCACCGGAGCAGTTCGGCTTTGGCCAAACCGACGTCCGCAGTGATGTGTACTCTCTTGGCATGTTGTTGTTCTTCTGTCTCACAGGGCGAGAAGCCTCCTCGCAGGATCGTGCGTCGAGCTTTACCGATGTAGACATTCCCTCCGCCCTCAGGGCTGTGGTCGTAAAGGCAACGCGCTTTGACCCGGCCGCTCGCTATGCGACGGTTCGCCTGTTCAAACGTGCGCTCATCTTGGCACTTGAGGCTGATAAAAAGCAAAAGGGGATAGCTACCTCCCCGAGCTTTGCATCAGAGTCTCATAGCACTGATTTGAAGAGGATTAAGCCTGCCTCAAGCTCTTCTCCGCAAAGATCGATCCTCTCACGTATCCCTAGATCGCTCGGTCTTGTCTGGGATGTTCTTGTTGCGGCTGCTTGCGTGCTCTTTGTTCTCGGATGCGTCGCGGCGTACCTTGTGCCCACGCCTCAGAATGCAAGCAAACCTGCATGGTATATGGCTTTTTCGTATTTCTTCTGTATGATTCCCCTGATTGTCATAACAAGTTACCTGATTCTTGATCGCAGACCGCTGAGGCAATGGATTCCCGCCTTGGCAAACCTTACAGTCCGGCGAGAGACCATTTCAGGGATCAAAGCTATAGTGTTTATCTTTGTAATTTGGTTGGCAGCCACGCTCATGGGGTCTTATCTGTTCAAGTGATATTTGTGATTCTTAAGCTGCTTGCTGTTCCCAAACGGGTGTGCTGTAGTTTTTTCTGTTGATCACCAAAACTAAACTTTGAAAGTTCTCATGTCATAGCGGTCTTTGTGCCAAATTTTTAGTGGGCATGTATGCTGCGAGCTGGCTCTTTTAAACCCTGTGTTAGGAAGAGCAGCTAACCTTATTCTGTTTGTACAGATGTTTCGTATGTGCATTTCATACTTAGGGACAGAGAAAAGGCAGTGTTATGTGCAGTGCATTAGACTGTGCGTCGGTATTGCATGTTGTCTGATGAGATATTTTCAATTACGGGGAGACACATGGTAAAGGGCACGGAACTTGCGAAGCACCAGAAAACTACAGCTGAAGTACTCGTTGATTGTTTAAAAGCCGAGGGTGTCAAAATAGTATTCGGTATTCCTGGTGAGGAAAACCTCGATCTGATGTTTGCCCTTAAAGGCTCAGGTATCCGCTTCATTACCACACGTCATGAACAGGGCGCAGCTTTTATGGCAGATGTGTATGGTCGTCTTACTGGCCATGCTGGCGTATGTCTTGCCACCTTGGGCCCAGGCGCTACGAACCTTGTGACAGGTGTAGCTGACGCGTTTCTTGACGGGGCACCTCTAGTTGCGATTACCGGTCAAGTCTCCAGCGAGCTTATGCAGCTTACAAGCCATCAGTACCTCGATCTTTCTGCCATGTTTAACCCTATAACGAAGCGCAGTAAAGTCATCATGCGCCCGGACACTGTCGCCGAAATTGTACGTTTAGCCTTCAAATATGCCGAATCGCCTAAATCTGGCGCAACGCATATAGACCTTCCGAAAAACATTGCACATATGCCCAGCTCAGCAAAGCCTTTACATCGTCAACAGGTGCCTGAGCTCTACGCAGACCCAACGAGTGTCATCGAGGCAGCAAAGCTCATTTCGTTGGCAAAGAACCCCCTTATCCTCGCTGGTGCTGGCGCTGTTCGCAGCAACGCTGGGGAAGCAGTAAGATCGATGGCAGAGCGCCTGCATATACCTATCGTTCAGACGATGATGGGCAAAGGCATAGTGCCATGGGATCTGCCTTGGCGTTTGGGCGTGGTGGGTATCCCCCAGCATGACTACATCATTGACGCATTTGATAAAGCAGATCTTGTTATTGGCATAGGATATGACCTTATCGAATGTGCGCCTAAGAAATGGCATACACATCCGATGAAGATTGTGAATATATCAGGTCTACCTGCTGATGTAAACCAACTCTATGAGCCTGATGTAGAGGTTACAGGTGATATTTCCGACAGCATCTATCAGGTGATACGCATGTCTAACCGCAAAGATATGCCTGAGCCAAAAGCTTTGCTCGAGGTTGGCCAACGCCTGCGCAGAGATTTTGAGAAGCTCTCCGCAAGTGATGCTTATCCTATGAAGCCTGCACGTATTCTCACTGATGTGCGCAAGGTGCTTGGGCACTCCGATATTCTCGTGTCTGATGTGGGCGCCCACAAGATATGGATCGGTCGTGATTATCCTTGCTATGAGCCGCGTACCTGCCTCATCTCGAACGGCTTTGCATCTATGGGATTTTCTGTACCAGGTGCTATTGCCGCGAAGCTAGTCCACCCAGATCGGCGTGTGCTCGCTGTCACGGGCGACGGTGGCTTTATGATGAATAGCCAAGAACTCGAGACGGCCGTACGCGAGGGGGCCCCGATCGTTGTACTTATCTGGGAAGATGAGCACTATGGACTAATTCGCTGGAAAGAGGAGGAGCAGTTCGGCGATACCTTTGGTGTGAGTTTTACGAATCCTGATTTTAAGGCCTATGCGGAGGCTATGCATTGCCATGGCTACAAAGTAACTGAGGCAGCCGGTCTCATCCCTACGCTTGAGGATGCCTTCTCCCATACGGATGCTCCAAGCGTTGTAAGCGTGCGTGTTGACTATTCCGAGAATATGGCCTTAACTGAGCGGCTTCGCGAAGAGTACGACAAGTAGGAAATTCGAAAGCGTAGGTGCGAAGGAGGCACTCAGCAGCATGCAAACAGATATGGTGGTTCTCCTTATTGTAGTAGTGGCATCACTAGCTGCTGCTGTCTGCTCTCTTGTGGCCCTTTTGCATGTGCGCGCTAGCGAGAGGCGACTCGAGCAGATGAACACGAGCCAGCATGATCTCACCTCTGGGCAAGCCGCTGTCGAAGACAAGATTAATTCCGAGATGCGGCATACTCGTGAGCAGGTCGGGGCAAGCATTGAGGGGCTTGACAGGCGGCTGGTTGACATGTCAGGACAAATAGGCGGCGTGAAAGAGGCCATGGCGCATCTTGAGAGCAAGACGATGGAGACGCTCGGCAACACACGAGTTGCGGAGGAGAAGAGCTTTTCGGAGATGCAATCTCGCTTGGTTACCTCGTTAAGGGGCGTGCAGGACAGCGTGTCGCAGCAGCTCATTGCCATTCGTGACGACAACAATAAGAGCTTGGAGAAAATGCGTGCGACCGTCGACGAGAAGCTCCAAAAGACGCTTGACGAGCGCATCACCCAGTCTTTTCAGCTGGTCAACGATCAGCTTGACTCTGTCTCTAAGGGTCTCGGCGAGATGCGCGGCATGGCCCAGAATGTCGGTGACTTGAAGAAGGTGCTTTCCAATGTCAAGACTCGTGGAATCGTTGGCGAGGTGCAGCTTGGTGCCATACTTGAAGAGATCCTGTCTCCTGAGCAATATGCAACCAATATAGCCACTGTTCCAGACAGCTCAAACCGTGTCGAATTCGCCGTCAAGATACCGGGCAAAGATGGCGAGTTTTCCTACCTCCCCATCGACTCAAAATTTCCAGCCGAGACATATGAGCATTTGGAAGATGCGAAGGAGTCAGCTGACGCCGTCGCAATCGATGCTGCGTGGAAGGAGCTTGAAGGCCGTCTGAGAGACGAGGCGAAAGACATCCATGACAAATATGTTGCACCACCTGCGACTACCTCGTTTGCAGTTCTCTTTCTTCCGTTTGAGGGCCTTTACGCTGAAGTTGTGAACAGACCGGGCCTGCTTGAAAAGATACAACGTGATTGGCATGTTAACGTCGCAGGGCCTTCCACAATGGCTGCCCTTCTCAATGCGCTACAGATGGGCTTTCAAACGGTGGCGATTCAAAAGCGGGCTGATGAGATTCAAAGGGTGCTTGCTGCTGTCAAGTCTGAGCTGCCAAAATATCGCTTAGAGCTTGAGCGCGCACAGAAACAGCTTAAGACTGCCTCAAAAACTATTGATGGTCTTGTAGGAACTCGCACGAGAGCTATGGAGCGAACGTTAAAGAATGTCACAGCAGCAAGCTCATTAGAAGAAGCTGATGATATTCTTGGCATTGGTGGAGATGCGAGGTCTGAATAAAACTTGAGTTAGGGAAAATTGTTTGAAGATCGCCATATCGCCTTATTATGAAAAGCATTACCTATCCAAAGTACTTTCTGATTTTCTAAAACCTAGCTCCATAAAATTTTGCATGCATTCCATTTTCTGTGCTGAAATCTGGAATTTCATTTAGTAAGTATACAGAGACTACAAATATACTGGTGGGATTTTATATATAGCTGCTTTATGATAAAAATCAAGCATATAAGAGGGCTCCTATTTACTATAAGTCTCCTGTTTACTATAATATAGGATACTAATAACTACTGCTCAGTGCTCTTGTTTATAAAACAGATGCGATCTATATGCTGCAAGTCTAGCATCGACAGACAAGCAGCCTCGGGAGCAAACGTCATCCATGAGCTACTATCTGCTCCTTTATATTATATGTGACATAAGCTGCGTCATTTTTGCGTCGATTCTTTTGCGTAAGGTGACGTTGAACTTAGGTGATACCTTTGAGGTTGATTGGCTTCGCTATCTCATCAGTTCGTTTATCTTTTTTGCGCTGACTGATATGGTATGGCCTTTTATTAGGCTGCAAACAGCAATTATTCCCGTGTGGATTCTTAGGGTCCTCTGTTCAATTAGCGAAATCGCTCTTGGCTTAGTTGGATATGTGTGGTTTATTTATGCGGAGCATCGCCTTAGATCGAGACTTCTCAAGGATAAGAAACATAGTGCTCTTTTTGCCATTCCCTTTTTAAGTCTGTGTTTACTAGCCCTTCTATCGATCTTTACGGGGTGGACCTATACGATCAATGATGATGGATCATATACAAGGGGACCGTTCTTTCTTATGCAGCATGCTATCATCTATTTCTATGTCCTTACTGTGACCATTCAGGCTCTTGTTAAATACAAAGGCGTAAAGACTAATAGAGATAAGAATACTTGCCGCAGCATCATCTTATTTGCCTCATTTCCACTTGTTGCAAGTATAGTTCAGTTATTTATACAAATGACGCCTATCCTCTGTTTGAGCATATTTGCGGCTATTCTTTTCATTTTTATTAATCTAATGGAGGGGCAAATATTTACGGATGCCTTGACAGGTCTTAATAACCGACGCCAAGCTGAGCGTTATTTTTCTTCTCTGGTTTCTCAGGCAAGTGGGTATAACGTATTCTATCTCTATATGTTAGACGTGGATCACTTTAAAAGTGTCAATGACTCATGGGGGCATATAGAAGGTGATGTCGCCCTTGGTATTGTGGCATCTAGTTTGAAAAAAATCACAGCTCAATATAGGGGGTTTGCCGCTCGTTACGGTGGGGATGAGTTTATGCTGATAATTCGAGCGCTACATATCGTAGATCCCAAGATGGTGCTCCAGAAGCTTAATGTGTTTTTAGCTGATGAATGTCGCGATTCGCAAACTTGCTATGACCTTACCATCAGTGGTGGCTGGTATCAGTGTTCATCAAAGGATGAATCTTTCCTAGATGCTGTAGAAAAAGCAGACGAAATGCTCTATATCAATAAAAGAAGCTTAGCTTAAAGTGGCACGCAGCTACATAGGCAGAGCACTTCAACGCCACATTTTGGCGGCACTAAAAATATTTCGAAGAGACACCGGTAAATCATTGCTCTTTATATAAGCTCCTGTAGCTAAGTTGCTTAGGATCGATTTATAAAAGATTGGCGACCATCTTTACTCTCACCCGTTAAACTAACGAGGACGGTTCCTAAAGATCGGAGTGTTTGTGCCGCAATCCTTCAATGGCTTCAGAGAGTCTCGACAAGTGCAACTCACATCACAAAGTTTAGAAAGGCGGCAAGTAGAGCCTATGCAAGGTGTTTCTTCTCGGAGAGATCACCTTGCTGTTGACGTTGACTCTCTCAACCCCGCCCAAAGAAAGGCCACCTTATGCACCTCGGGCCCGCTTTTGGTGCTCGCAGGCGCTGGCTCTGGCAAGACGCGCGTCTTGACGATGCGTATTGCCCATATGGTTGCAGATGAAGGAGTGCGGCCTTGGCAGATATTGGCAATAACTTTCACCAATAAGGCAGCTGCGGAGATGCGTGAGCGCCTTGGAAGGCTGCTGTACGGAAACATGCGTGGCATGTGGGTTTGCACCTTCCATGCGATGTGCGTTCGCATGCTCAGAGAAGATGCCGAGTTGCTCGGCTACAAGCCAAACTTCTCGATTTACGATGACGACGACTCGAAGCGTCTTGTAAAGACCATCATGGAAGAGCAGGACATCGATCCAAAGCAGTATCCTCTGCAAGCTATTCGCGCGCGTATCTCCCATGCTAAAAATGCCATGGTAGGCCCTGAAGAGCTGTCAGATAGGGCGGCCGGTGATCCTAATCCTCTGCTGCGCAAGACTGCACGCGTCTATGTTGAGCTCGAGAGGCGCCTCTCCCATGCCAACGCCATGGACTTCGATGATCTGCTGCTGAAAGCACACGAGCTGCTTGCCGCGCACCCAGAAGTTTTGGAAAAGTACCAAGAGCGATTTCGTCAGATTTCAGTGGACGAATATCAGGATACCAACCACGTTCAATATGAGATTACGAATCTGCTTGCCGCCAAGTATCGCAATCTGATGGTTGTGGGCGATGATGACCAGTCTATATACAGCTGGCGTGGTGCTGACATCAAAAACATCTTGGCCTTCGAGAAGGACTACCCAGACGCCCATGTGGTGAAGCTTGAGCAGAACTACCGCTCGACTGGCCACATCCTAAACGCAGCAAACGCTGTTGTCGCTCACAATTCGAGACGAACGCCTAAGCGCTTGTTCACTGAGGCTGGCGACGGGGAGAAGGTTCGTGTTTATCAGGCGGACGACGAGCGCGATGAGGGTCGTTGGATCGGAGCTGAGATTGAGAAGCTCCATGATTGCGGCATGAGTTACAACGACGTTGCTCTGTTCTATCGCACTAACGCACAGTCGCGGGTGCTTGAGGACATGCTCTTGCGTGCAGGCGTGCCCTATAAAATTGTCGGGGGCACGCGCTTTTTCGACCGTGCTGAGATTCGCGACGTGATGGCGTATCTCAAGCTGGTTGTGAACCCTGATGACGATGTGAGCGCTTTGCGAGTCATCAACACGCCGCGGCGAGGCATAGGCACGACATCTGTCCAGAAGATCCGTGCCTATGCCTCAGAGCATCAATTGAGTTTCTTTGCCGCAGCTGAAGCATGCGTTGCAGAAACGGGGCTGTTCTCCCCGCGCGTGCGCAAGGGCCTTGGGGAGTTTACAGCTGCCATCGAGGCCGGGCGCCACATGTCAGGGGAGCTGTCCGACGTGGCTGAGGCAATTGTGGATAAGTCGGGGCTAGTGTCGGCTCTAGAGGCAGAGCATTCGGTCGAGGCAGACAGCAGGCTTGAGAATATCCGCGAGTT
>ENA-UOOI01003945-UOOI01003945.1-fermentation-metagenome-genome-assembly--contig:-NODE-3945-length-10360-cov-9.263561_pt1 | contig 10360 bp, 6 predicted proteins | sample MGYA00245779_ERZ724027 | MGnify/ENA primary metagenome ERZ724027 (study PRJEB28704, sample SAMN03018318) | fermentation metagenome | biome: anthropogenic terrestrial biome; feature: soil; material...
CGTGAACATGGCCAACCTTCGCAGAAAAATCGAAAAAAATCCGGGAGAACCAAACTATATCCTGACCGAGGTGGGAGTAGGTTATCGAATGACCGAAGAACTGACCTGAAAAGTCGGAATCCGCATGAATAAAAAATAACAATTTGCCACCTTTCAAAGAATTTGAAAACGAATGGCTTGTTTTTGCATGCTGTTTTCCGGTTGTGACGATTATTTTAATTCATAAATCATAGTTCTTTTTACTAAAGAACTTCGCAATATAGATACACTTGTCTCTTTTCCGGATAAGTGTAAACGTAAGGGAGCGGGGCAGTTCTGCCCCGCTCCCTTACGTTTTGCTCTGGCCAAGCAAGCGGCTGAGCGACTTGGACGCCGCCGATTCATCCAATCATTCTGAAAGAGAATACTTCTGAATGCTTTTCAATGGGGCATATTCGGTGATTTCCAATTCCATGACGGTTGCCTGGATCGGTTGGAACAGGGCAAGGACGGAAGGCAGAAAAAGGCCCATCTGATCCGGTTCCATCGTCGCTAAGGTGACATGGGGAACCCAGCTTTTTGCTTTTAAGGAGTAAAGGCAATTCATGTCGGTGCAGTTCTGGTCGTATTTAGAATGGATTTTTTGATGGAGCTCCAGTAATTCCCGATTTGCACAGGGTTCGGCAAAGCAGATCCCTTGCCGGAACAGGCCGATATGATTAAAGTTCACATTGATTTTTTTCTGAGTGCGCGCAATCTCCGCAACCCAATCCAGCAGACCTTTCTGATCCAAATGATCGTAGATTCCGAACGTCAAATGGGGTTCCTGCTGCTTCATAGAAAACCCTCTTTGCGCCATTTTAGAGTACAGATCGCAAAACGCGTCGTTGGCATTTCGGTCAAACAGCCCCATCACACAAAGCGTTTTGGAAGAATCAACGTTCACGAACAAGCCACCCTTTACGGTTTCCTTTTATAAAGGGTAGCAAAAAACGTTGCGTTTTTATTGCCTTATTCGCAAGGCAACATCATTTGTGCTTTTCCTTCCGCCTCATTTCCCGATATCCGCTTTCAGCCCGCGCGTCCGATCTGAAATATTCGTTCAGGGCGTGGAGACTTTCGACCGTGGCGTCGCTTAATGAGTGTTCGATCAGTTCCGTTTCCTCCAGAGAATTCGGACTTCCGACGGATCTCAAAAAGTCTTCGATAATCGTATGCCGGCGCAAAAGGGCCTCGCCGGCCGTTTTCCCTTTCTCCGTCAGCTGAATGATTTCATACCGGTCGTATTTGAGATATCCCATATCCGTAAGCTTAAAAATCATTTTGGATGCGGACGAAGGTTTCACATGGAGCATCTCGGAGACTTGCCCGACGCGTGTGTAACCGCTTTGGCTGCATTCCCGATAGATCATTTCGAGGTAATCTTCCATGGATGATGTCAGCGCACCCTCCTGCTGGCTGATGATCTGATATCCGCGCGAGGTACGAAATCCTGAATTCTCCGCCTTTTTCATAAAGCCACCCCCAACATTTCAGGCTGATATAGTATATTCCGCACCTTTTCCATGCAAGAACCATATTTTAGCGAAAGGAAAAACAATTTGCCGGGGCTAATTCTCTTAAAAAGTACACGGATTCGACGTTGGGAACAATCTTGTCTCGAACAAGCAGATCGCGGATGTCCTTCGAGTCTCTCCCGCCTCGGCCAGCGAGATGCTTGCAAAGCTGGAAAAAGAGGGCTATATCGAATACGAGCCCTACCGCGGGATCCGCCTGACGCAGTCAGGAAAGCGGCAATCTTCCGCGCTTTTAAGAAGCCATCGGCTTTGGGAGGTTTTCCTGCTGCGTCATCCGGGCTACTCCTGGAGCGAAGTCCATGAGGACGCGGAGCGTCTGGAGCATGTGACTTCTCCGCGGCTGGCGCAGAGATTGGACGATTTTTTGAAGCATCCCGATTTCTGCCCGCACGGTTCCGCGATTCCGCATGCGGACGGGGAAATCAAAGTCATGCCGCTGCGGAAGCTCTGCCAGATGTCCGCAGCGGAAAGTTCCGTCATCCGGAGAGTTTCCGAAGAGAAGGAGCTTTTGGACTATCTTCAGGAGCCGGGCGTCCAAATCGGAAGTGCGTTTACGGTCAGCTCGATCGCGCCCTATGAGGGCCCGATCACCATAGAGACGGACGGGCGTTCGATTTCACTGAGTTCTAAGGCCGCCCGCCGCGTTGATGTGGACGTTGGGTAAAAAGCCCAAAGTCAGAACCAAGGAGGAGAAGAAGCGACAACCTTTCTGACCGCCGTGATTCTGAGTGCCACGAGCGGGACTTTGCCCGGAAGAAAGCGTTCCCCTTTATGAAGAAAAAAATTGTAGCGCTTTCAGGAGAAGAACCATATATTAGCCTAAAGAAACAAATTGAAAGGTCCCTACCAGTCCGTCATGTGGGTTATAAACCGTTTCTAGGAGGATATTCTTGATGAGCTATAAGAAAATACCGCTGAATCAACTGCCCATGGGGATTAAGGCAAGCGTGGTGTCTCTGAACGCCAACGGCCCGGCCCGGAGAAGGATGCTGGACCTCGGCGTCATCGGCGGGACGGAAATCGAGCCGCTTTACAAAAGTCCGTCCGGCAATCCCGTCGCCTACCGGATCCGCGGGGCGGTCATCGCTCTGCGGTCCGACGTTTCCGGCAGGATTCTGGTCACCGCATAGACGGAACGGGGCGGATTCATGGAAACAGGTTCGTGCAACTGTGTGAATCCGCCCCGTTTTTATCCAAAAATTTATTTTTACGGAGGGAAAAACGTGGGCTTAACAGGAGAATCGACGGGCGCCGGGGTCTTGTGCAGCTGCTGCGGCGTCCTGCAAATCGATCGGATCACTGCGGACGATAAAGTGGTCGCTCTGGCCGGGAACCCGAACGTCGGCAAAAGCACGGTGTTCAACAGCCTGACGGGGATGAATCAGCATACCGGGAACTGGCCGGGCAAGACCGTGGCCAACGCGCAGGGAAGATACAGGCATCGGGATACAAATTTTGTCCTTGTCGACATCCCCGGTACTTATTCCCTCATGGCGAATTCGGAGGAAGAGGAAATCGCGCGCGACTTTATCTGCTTCGGAAATCCGGATGCCGTGGTCGTTGTAGCGGACGCGACCTGCCTGGAGCGCAATCTGAATCTGGTGCTTCAGACGATGGAAATCTCCAAGCGCGTCGTGCTGTGCGTCAACCTGCTGGACGAGGCAAAAAAGAAGAAGATCAGGATCGATCTGAATGCGCTTTCCGAAAAGCTCGGCATCCCCGTCGTGGGAACCAGCGCCCGAAGCGGAAAAGGACTGAACCGCCTGATGGACGCCGTAACGGACCTGACCCGCGAGCAGAGCGAAACGAGCCCGATGGCAGTCACATACGGCGAAGAAATCGAACAGGCGATTTCCATTCTCGAACCCGCTTTGGAAAACACACTGGGCGGAAGGCTGAACAGCCGCTGGGTCGCGCTCAAGCTGCTGGACGGGGACGAAAGCCTGCTTCGCTCCATGCGGGATTATCTCGGCGAGAATGTCCTCTCGGATGAAGCGGTTTCGGACCGCCTGAAGGAAGCGAAGGAATTTCTGGAGCAGGCGGGAATCACAAACGATTCTTTCCGGGACCGGGTCGTGACCCGGATCGTCGAGCTATGCGAAACGCTCGGCCGCGAGACCATCGTCTACGAAAAGAAGGAGTACGCCGAACGGGACCGGAAAATCGACCATATCCTGACCTCGAAAGCAACCGGCATCCCGATCATGATCCTGATGCTCCTCGGGATCTTCTGGATCACGATCGCGGGCGCCAACGTGCCGTCCGACCTGATCGCCGACGGACTGTTCTGGGTGCAGGACCGCCTGACGGAGTTCTTCGTGTGGATTTCCGCCCCCGCATGGGTGACGGGGCTGCTGGTGGACGGGGTCTATCGAACGCTGGCCTGGGTCGTTTCCGTCATGCTGCCGCCGATGGCGATCTTCTTCCCGCTGTTCACCCTGCTGGAGGATCTCGGGTACCTGCCGCGCGTCGCTTTCAACCTCGACAATTTTTTCCGCAAGGCGGGCGCTCACGGCAAGCAGTCCCTCAGCATGTGCATGGGGTTCGGCTGCAACGCCTGCGGCGTGATCGGCTGCCGGATCATCGACTCCCCTCGGGAGCGCCTGATCGCCATTCTGACCAATAACTTTGTTCCGTGCAACGGAAGGTTTCCGACTCTGATCGCCGTCATCACCATGTTTTTCGCCGCAGCGGTGGCGGGTCCGTTCCAATCGGCGGTTTCCGCCGCGACGCTGACGGCGGTCATCGTATTCGGGGTCTTCATGACCATGCTGATTTCCAAGCTCCTTTCAAGGACGATCCTCAAAGGGATTCCCTCCTCCTTCAATCTGGAGCTCCCGCCGTACCGCCGCCCGCAGATCGGCAAGGTGATCGTCCGCTCCATCTTCGACCGGACGCTGTTCGTGCTGCGGCGCGCCGTCGTTGTGGCGGCCCCGGCCGGACTGGTCATCTGGCTTCTCGCCAACATTCATGTCGGGGGCGCGAGCCTTCTCGCACAGTGCGCCGGGTTTCTCGACCCGTTCGCAAGGCTTCTGGGCATGGACGGCTATATCCTGATGGCGTTCATCCTCGGCTTCCCCGCGAACGAGATCGTGGTGCCGATCATCATCATGAGCTATATGGCGGTCGGGGCCCTGACCGATTACCAGAGCCTCGCGCAGCTGCACACCCTTTTTGTCGCCCATGGCTGGACCTGGCTGACCGCCGTGTGCGTCATGCTGTTCTCGCTGCTGCACTGGCCCTGCGGCACGACCGTTCTGACCATTCAAAAAGAGACGCAGAGCAAGAAATGGACCGCGCTCGGCTTTGCCATTCCAACGGTGGCGGGCATCGTCGTCTGCTTCCTCGTCGCGAACATCGCGAGGCTTTTGGGGCTGGCATAACCGATAACGGGTCGGACAGTTCTGATGAATTGAGAGTGCCTTTTTAACGTCTGGGCGGCAGGGAATCAGGCAAAATTTGGGCAGCGCTCCGCGTCCAAGGCGGTCTGAATGGTTTGAGGCCGTCAGCATCTTGACAAGATTATGCACGCCCTCCATTGTCTTCACGCCGTACTCCGCCATCAACTTGCGCGGCTTTCCGTTGTCCCGCCGTCCTTTTCCCGTCATTGCTAAAACATCCAAAGCCGTTATTTTACCTGACTCCGGAGGTTTACACAATATTGTCCGCACGGCCGAAGGATACCGCCGACTTGTCGGTGGATATCTATTTTCCGCGATTTCTCGGTTTGTTTCCCCAGCCGCTTTTCGCCGGAACCCCTCTTTACTCAGTAATTCTACTTTTGTATATTTTCCGGGCATAAAATGACCTCCTGTCGCAGTTCCTATTCTACAACGGGAGGTCCCCTTTCACTGTTCGTTTTTTAGGGTACAGTCCAATTGATTTCCTATGATTGATCCCTTTTATTGCGGGCAGTTCATTTCTGGCTTGCCTTAATTTTTTGTATCATTTTCTCACTTTAGATGCTGATCGTGAAGCGGGCTATTTTAGGGTAACACCGTATCATTGCGAATCGGGCAGAATCTTCATTCCCTGATCAATCTCTGCCGCCACGCACTCCGGCGCGATCAGATAGTCGAAGGTTTCCTGAAGCTGCTGCAGGCAATAGTCCACACGCTGAAACGCGTCTTCGATCACACGTTCTATCTTTCCCGCGACCACGTTCTCCGGTTTCGCATCCGGGTCCGCGGGCAGCCAGTAATGGGCGCGGACCCCGACATACCGCAGATCGTCCGGAACCGTCTTCCGGGTCGTGAGGACCGCGCCCCACCCCAGGGCCGATACCCGATGGTCGGACACCTTCCGCGAGGCGGAAATGTTCTTGCAGCCCGTCAGGAGCGCGGCGGAAAGGGTTTTCGGGTCGCGGAACAGATTCCACTTTTCATCGATGGCGTCGAGCTTTCCGTCCGAAAGGACGGCGATCCGGTCGCAGAGGCGGTAAACCTCGTCCCGGTTATGGGAGACATACAGCGCCGTGCGCGGAAAACGGCTCGTCGAGCATCAGAAGCTCCGGCTCGGAAGCGAGCATCCGCGCAGGGGCCGCGCGCTGCTGCTGACCGCCCGAAAACTGACGGGGACGCCGATATTTTCGGGAAGATATTCGCCCGTATCCCGCCGGAAGCCGTGCGGCTGAAGGATGTGGGCCCGAAGGCAGCGTTCATCGATTCGCCGCATAGCAGGACAGCAGGACCGGCCGGAACAAAACGGGAAAGCCAAAGCGCCGTTTTCCGCGCTTTGGCTTTCCGTCTGCCCGCGGGCGGTCCGGTCCGCGGGATTTTCCGTCCGATGTTATTTTCTGAAAAAATTCCTGATCCTGATTCTCTGCGCGGCGAAATGCTTTCCGGTCCTCATGCGGACCGCGGCTCCGGCGAAAACCAGGAGCGCGCCGGCCGCCAGAAGGATCGCCGCGGCGGGGATTCCGCCCGTCTTCGGCAGGGAGCCTCCGGAGCCTCCCGGCGTCTTCCGGGAGCCGCCCGCATCGGGCGTGGGTCCGGCGTGGGGCGTCTCTTCCCACCCCACGTTTTCCGCGGCCGGTCCGCCGGCGGGCCGGTTCCGCAGCGCGACGGAATACTTCTGTCCGGAGGCGAGCGCGACGTTCAGCGCTTCCCCGTACAGGCTGAATCCCGCCGGGGCGGCCGTTTCCTTCACCGAATATTTGCCGGGCGCCAGGTTTTCAAAGACCGCAAGGCCGTCCGCGCCGGATTTCAGCTTTTGCACGAATTTTCCGTCCGCGTCGTACAGGGTCAGCTCCGCGCCCGCCAGCGTCTTGCCGTTCAGGTCCGTCTTTCTGACCGTGATCGAGCCCGGAGAGACGGTCTTTTTCCTGTCGGCGACGGTAAAGGCGTTCGTCGTCGAATCGTTCACGACCGCGCCGATGCTCTGCGCGTTCAGCTCGTACCCTTCGGGGGCCCTGGTCTCGCGGATGGTGTAGGCGCCCTCCGCCACGCGGTCGAACAGCGCCACGCCCTGTTCGTTGGAAACGGCTTTCGCGAGGACGGTCCCGTTCGGGCCGTAAAGCGTGAACTCCGCGCCCGCGAGGCGTTTGCCGCTTTCGTCCGTTTTGGTGACGGAAACGCTGTATGAACCGTCGCCGGGGACATTTCCCCCGCCGCCTCCGCCGTTGCCGCCTCCGCCGCTCCTGCGTTCATCGGTCATCGTGTCAGGGGTCACGACGGACTCGACCGCGGTATTCTCCGCATTGACCCGGACGGTTGCCGTCAGGGTCTGGGAGGTCGCCCTGTAACCGGAGGGAGGCGTGATTTCGCTGATCGTGTAGGTCCCGATCGGCACGTCCTTGAAGGTGACCGTCCCGCCCGCGCTGGAAGCGGTTCTGGTGACCGTCTGTCCCCCGCCGCTCGTTCCGGTCAGTTGGAAGCTCCCACCGCTGAGCAGGGCCCCGCCGGTCGATTTTTTCTGGAATGACACCGTTCCGGGGGCAATTTTTTTGTCTTGAAACGTCCATTCAAAGGTCTTAGCATCGTTGCTCAGCCGGAAAAGTTTGTCGGTCGTATCCTTCAGATACCCGGCCGGCGGGGTCTTTTCCACCAGATGATAGGCGTAGAACGACTGCTTGCTGAACGTGGCGATCCCCTGCTCATCTGTCGTTGCCGTCGCAATCTCTTTTGTTCCCTTATAGTTCAACAGCGCGAATACCGCGCCTTCAAGCGGGTTGCCTGCTTCATCCGTCTTATGGACGGTTACCGTTCCCACGTTGTTGTTTGCGCCGCCCCTGGCGCTGGTGACCTCTACGTTCGTCGAATTTTGGGTCCCTCCGTTGATCCCCGCGATTCCGGTCAGCTCGGCGGAATTCGTGAACGTTTTCGTCTTGCCGGGGAGCTGTTCGATCAGATCCATGTCAATGTCCGTAGTGAATTTGACGAGGTACGCGGAATTTCCAGGATTTTTGAACGTGAACGTGACATGGTTGAAATTTTCGCCGGGAACCGTCTGATAGTCGACGGTGTAATCGTCGGGGGAGGAAAGCGGGTCCCCGGCGGGCGTCAGGGTGCCGTTGGCTGGATTAACGTTCGCCTTGTAGACCTTGACCGAACTTTGGTCCAAAACAAGGCAGGAATCCAGCGGATCGGTCAGCGTGGCGTTGCCGCCCAGCGCAAGCTGTCCCTGGTTCACGGAAACGGCCCACTCGATGTAGCCGTCGCCCTTCTCGTAATTTTCCGTGTCTTTGGTCAGGATCGGGTTGTTGATGTTGACGGTTGCGGAATCGGTGAAAGGACCATGGTCAGTCGTCGTCAGGGCCGCTTGATTGGTAAAGTCCGTACCGTTGTTGAACTGCTCCTTCAATTTCTCGTCGGTCAGTTTGGTCGTCAGCGTGATGACATGCTGTTCATTAATATTTTCGAACTGATAAGAAACAGTCCTGAGATCATCGCTGACGGTTGAAGGCGCTGTAAGGGTACCATCCACATAAAAAGTCCCGTCGACATATTCCATTCCATCGGGAATGGTGTCCGTCACCGTCGCGTTCGTCATAGGCAGCTTGTTGCGGTTGACGACGATTTCCCATGTGACCTCGTGCGTGCTGTAATCGTAATGCTCCGCCACGCTCTTTTCGAGCACCTGGCTGTTGAGGGTTTTGGACGGATCAGGGTCGATCGTGATAGTGTCCTCGCCTCTGATCAGGCTCACCTGGTTGTAGATCTTTACGTCTGTTCCGCCGTTTCCCGTTCCGGCATAAAAAGCGTCGAAATCCGTGATTTCCGTATCATACTTGATGGTATAGGTGTCGGAAAAAACATTTGAAAAAGTATAGGTAATATGGGTACCATCTGCCTCTGTACTGGGGCCACTTAAGGTCCCTGGAGTAACGGGGATGCTAAAATCTTCGTTTTTGTAAACCTTGAACGTTCCATCTACAAATGTCTGCCCCGTCGGGATCACATCCGAAACCTGCGTGTTCGCCGGCATTGAAATTTTGTTCCGGTTGACGACGATCGTCCAATGGATCACTGGATGATAATAATCGAAGTCCTTCGTGCCGTCCGCCCACTTGCTGATCAGGCCGCCTGAGCCGACGGTTCCATCCGCACTGTCGGACGGGCCGGTCCCTACTGTCAATTCGTCCCAGGTCAGGGTCGCGGTGTTGGAATACGTTTTTTCACCATTGTCATTAAGATCCGTATCGGGATCCGTCACCGTCGTCGTATAGGTCAGCGTCCCGCGCCCGGTGAGCTTTCCCCCGTTGTTGCTGACGTTGAAGACGCATTCCCTGGTATCCGCGTCGTAAGAATATTGTCCGGGATCGGGATCGTCGTTACTGCTGAGCGTAAGCGCCACGGGTTCAGTGCTGCCCGGGGCCTGCCATTGGACGTCGACGTTGTCGTCGTCCTTCAGCGCCAAACCCGCCGGCAGGGTATCCGAAATTTTCGCGTTGGAAACGGTCCGGCCGTCGATCCCGGCCTCGACCTTCCAGTCGATCTCCTTGACCGAATCCGTAATGTGAACGCCGGTTGACGTTTTTGTGATCCAGTCCAGATCAACATCGACAGAAGCAGCGTCGCTGTCTTTGTCCACGTCGTCCTGACGCAGCGCCGCCCCGTTGTTAAAAGTGACCTGCTTTTCGCCCGTCGTGAACGCGCCGTCTGTCGGCTGTGTCTGATAGGTCAGGGTCTTGGTCTCCCCTTTGCCGATCTTCCCCGGGAACGTGTAGGTAAAGGTGTGCTTGCCGTTGTTAACTGTAAGATCATCTTCACCCGGGTTCTCGCCGCCGATCCGGAAAGAGTCCTCCTTATAATCCTGATTCTCGCTCCAGGTATCCACGACGGATACGCCTGAAAAGTCGCCGTTGTTTGCGGTGACCGTGACTTTCCAATCGATTATGTTGTTCTCGGCGTCGTACCCGCCTGGGGCGCTTTTGTCGATAGTCAGCGATGCCACCGGCTTCGCCGGGGGCGTGATGGTAATGGCCTTGGCGGGAAAGGTGAATGTGATGGTTTCCCCGCCGCTTCCCGCGTCGTCACTGAAAGTGCCGTCGATTTCGAGCCAGAAGCTGGTGTCGGGTTCCACTTTTCCACTGGCTGGATCCTTTTGAAAGGTAACGACCGCATTCGTCCCGCCGTTTTCGCCGGAGGAAAGGCGGAGCGTTCCGAGTACGGTTCCATCGTCTTTGGTCAGATTGATCGTCTCCTGATTGTCCTGAAGATGATAGGTCAGGCCCGCCGGGAGCTGGACCGTATAGGTGTCCCCTTCGATATAAGAATACTCTTGATAGTCGTCCCCTTCTTTGCCGTTGTTCCCTTTGAGTGAAAACCCGTAGTGGATATGGATGGTGGAACCCGCCGGGACGT
>ENA-UOOI01003946-UOOI01003946.1-fermentation-metagenome-genome-assembly--contig:-NODE-3946-length-10359-cov-4.053183_pt1 | contig 10359 bp, 11 predicted proteins | sample MGYA00245779_ERZ724027 | MGnify/ENA primary metagenome ERZ724027 (study PRJEB28704, sample SAMN03018318) | fermentation metagenome | biome: anthropogenic terrestrial biome; feature: soil; material...
CCGGGTAAAAAAGGAGCGCCACCCCGGCCCTTTGGGCCGAAGTGGCGCTCCTTGAAAGTAGTGACCAATTTTGATACCAAATGCACACGGTAATGACCTTTTGTTAAAAGGTGCACATGTTGTGCATATGCAAAAGGAAGTTGCCATTGCTGCATGCGAGGTCTATGTAGTTTCAGATTTTGATACAATAGAAAAAGCCCTCTCCAGCAGGGAAAGAGCTGAAAAGGGCGCAAAAATAGGGCTTCCGTGGTCAATCGCTGACTTCAGAAATCCTGTTTTTCTTTATGGAATTGTCGCCGCTGGCGTTTCAGACGGGGAGCAACTTACCCTGCAAAAACGGCAGCGGAGGAATAATTAAAAAGTGTGGCAAAATTAAATAGTTTTAACCGCGCATCTCTACAGCCGAAACGTTCATTGTAGTTTTCCTTATAGGCCTTGCAGGCCTTGAATTAGAACTAATTTTGTGCTATAATAAGACTAAATTCAGTCCAGAAAGGAGACCGCTATGAAAAAGGAACCTATCTATTTAGATACTTACACCTTACAGCAAGATATGCGATTACGCTTACCAAAAGCAATATTGAATAATCTGGCAATTGAAAAAGGTGTCACTAAGTTTTCAATTTATCTGGACAGTGAAAACAATGAACTGATTTTACGTGTCTGCAAAGATTCTGAGGAGGAAATAAAATGAAACATATTGTTGCGTGTGGAGATACGCTCGAATTGATTAAACAAATTCCGCTTGGCTCAATTGACTTGTTGGTGACATCACCGCCGTATTGGGCAAAGCGTATCTATAATGGAGAAGGAGAAATCGGTTCGGAAGAAACACCAGAAGCATACGTCAAGCGCCTTGCTGACTTTTTTGATACACTGCGTCCATATTTGAAGCCAACGGCCAATGTGTTTATTAACGTAGGCGATACTTACTTTGGGTCTGGTGCAGGTGCTTGGAATAAATATATTGATGAAAACGGTGATATCACACAGGTTCAGAAAGAACGTAAAGAAAAGTATTTCACGACTAAACCGCTTCAACCGAAAATAAAGCAAAATGGCCGCTTATATCAGAATAAACAACTTTTGCTGATACCGGCTCGATTTGCAATTGAAATGCAGGAACGTGGATGGCTTTTACGTGATGATATTATTTGGCATAAGCCGAACCGTATCCCAGCAAGCGTAACAGACCGTTTTAACAATATGTATGAACATGTTTACCATTTTGTTTTACAGAAGAAATATTTCTTTGACTTAGATTCCGTTAAAGTTCTCGGTGCAAACGGGAAAATGAAAAATCCGGGTGATATTTGGGCGATAAACACGCAGCCGCTTAATGGTAATCACACAGCTACATTTCCCGAGAAGCTTGTAGAACAAATTGTACTTTGTGGCAGTCCTGTCGGTGGATGTGTGTTTGACCCGTTCCTTGGAACAGGCACTACTTGGATAGTAAGCGAGCGACTCGGACGTAGCTGCGTTGGTTTTGAAATTAATGCAGATTTCTTCAATTTCGCAAAAAAACGTTTCTCAGAAAGTATAGAGGGCAGAGCATGAGTGATTATATTGCAATAAACAATCAAAGACTGTGCAATTGCCCTCAAGGATATTTGTCTTGCATCGAAGCTCGTGACTGGATGAAAAACCAAATAGGTGTCTGGCAGTTTATGTATGAGCCCAGAGATATTCGAGATAAAAAAATTCATCCTGCCGTTTTTCCGATTGCTATGGCGAAGCGAGTTATTGAACAGTTTACACACAAAGGTGAGCTTGTAGTAGATCCTTTTGTCGGATCCGGAACAACATTACTTGCAGCACAGGATTTAAATCGAAATGCTGTCGGTTTCGATTTAAAACAAGAATATGTCGATTTGTCAAACTCACGCGTTGCTACTCCTCCAATGGACTGTCAATGTAAACAGCTGGCTGTCTGCGATGATGCGCGAAATATAGCCAATCGCATCATGCCTCATACGGTTAAGCTGGTATTTACGTCTCCTCCATATGCTAATATCCTCAATCGAGAACGCAAAAACAAAAGCAGACGCGGAGACTTACGAGACAATGACCAATTTGGAAAAGTTGAGCAATATAGCCAAGATCCGAACGACCTTGGAACTCTTTCTGCTGATGACTTTGAAAGAGCCATCTCCGAAATATTCAGAGAAATGATGCCTATCTTCGAGGAAAAAGCTCACATACTAATAAACATAACCGATGCATGGATAGATGGGAAACGTGTACCATTGCACATCAATATAATAAACGCCATGAGAGCTGCTGGTTATGAATTTAGGAACACTATCATTTGGGACAGGAGAAATCTTGTAAATAAAATTGGTATATTTGGTTGGCCCAGTAGCTATATAACAATGGGAACAACATTCGAATACATTCTCGATTTTTCGATTTCCCCAGCGCCTAAAAGTGCAAGAAAGGAATAGCAAACCGTAAAGGAGCGTTCAGCTTGAACGCTCCTGGTAGTGCGTAAAAATTTGTGTAAAGTCGGAAAGTCAGGATAATGAACCCCTGAGTTAAAGTGATATTTTAATCCTGTCTCCGAAATAAATCATAAGATTGTCCAGAATCAAGCCCCAGTCCCGAATGGGCATCGTCCATTTGTCTACGATATTCATTGTAGCAAGATAAAGGATCTTCATAAGAGCACTATCGGATACAAACGCGTTTTTTGTTTTCGTCACCTTGCGGAGCTGGCGGTTAAAATTTTCAATGGCGTTGGTGGTATAAATCAGTTTCCGGATTTCAGGCGGATATTTGAACATCGTGGCCAACTCATTCCAGTTAACCCTCCAGGATTTTACAGCAAGGGGATACTTTTTGCCCCATTTGGCTTCAAATTCATCCAGCGCGGCCAAGGCCGTTTCTTCCGTCGGCACTTTGTAAACGGGTTTCAGACCGGCGGTAAACTTTGTAGGAAACATAGCGGGTAGAAGACCGAATCTGATGGACGATACAGCGCTGAACCTCTGTTTTGGGGAATGCCGCACTGATGGCTTCAACAAAACCGGACAGCCCGTCTACTGACACGATCAGAATATCCTGAACACCACGGTTTCTCAGACCGTTCAGAACGGAGAGCCAGTATTTTGAGGACTCGCTTGCTCCCAGCCAAATACCAAGCACATCCTTTTTGCCTTCCAAATCGGTGCCAACTGCCACATAGGCCGCTTTTTTTGTAACAATTCCATTTTCGCGGACATTGTAATGAACGGCGTCCAGAATGACCATTGCATAAACGCTCTGAAGAGGCCGTTCCTGCCATTCTTTGATGAGAGGCAGAATTTTATCTGTGATTTTAGATACCCGGCTGTCATCTACGTCGATCCCATACATTTCCTGCATGGTTTTCTGAATGTCTCTTGTAGAGATGCCCTGCGAGTACAAGAAAATGACCTTATCTTCAATGGCAGATACGTCCGTTTGATGCTTTTTGACAAGCTGCGGTTCAAATTCGCCGTTGCGATCCCGCGGTATTTGAATTTCCATTTCTCCGGCACTGCTCTGGACGGTTTTCGGAGAATATCCGTTCCGGCTGTTGGCAGTCTTTTTGTTCTTGTAATCGTATTTCGAGTATCCGAGATCATTTTCAAGCTCAGCGTCCAATGCTGCCTGTATGGTTTCTGCGGTCAGCATTTTCACAAATTCATGGACATCGTTCATATCCTTGATCCCATATTCGTCGATCATTTGTCTGAGCTTGCTTTTTTCTTTTCCTGCCATTTCTGTAAACCTCTCTTGTCGTTTTATTTATTTTACCTGACTTTCGAGGTTTACACAATATTTTAGATACTACCACGCTCCTTTTTATTATACCGTGATATGCCGTTGATAAAGGTCTGTCTTGCTTGAAGGACGAATTCTAAATTTTGTACCGTGATTATGTCCTGTTCGTGCATCAAAATCTACGTAAATAGCACCGTCCTTAATCAAAGATAAAAAACGGTCGAGCGTTGGGTCCACATAGGCTTCGATCTGATTGTATTTGAAGTATTCTTCTCCGCCGACAGTCTTCCTATCGGCACGTACGTACATCAGGTTATTTAGCTTTGTGGATAATTTTCCTTCAATATCTTGGAAAGTCCAGAACGGGTTCGGACTGATATCTCCTGTACCTATTCTGTTTTTTACGCCCGTGCGCCATTCATCATGGCGGTCATCAATGCGGGAATAGTCGAAATTAATGAAAATCGTTCTACTGCCATAGTCGACGTTTACGCGAAATCCTCTATCGCTATATGCAGTGGCATTAATGGTTTGCCGGAAGCTGCGTTCATTAGCAGGATAAACTGTTCCTGCTTCTTGGTGAGGCCATCCATATTTTAAGAGCAGAATCTTTGGCACTATTTTAGCTGCGCGAGGTTGCGGCTCAACATGAAAAAGTGTAAGTAACGAACCAGTGTCTGCTCGTTGACTCTTCAACTCCCAGTCACCAAAATCAGGGAGCTGTAGATTGTTTTCTGCAACATCGAGCAAATCCTCCAGTGTATTACCTACTCCGCCAGCATTGCCGGGACGTTGATTTTTAATCCATCCCATCCCTTTGATTTCTTCGAGTTTATCTCTCAACAAATTTAAGTCGTCATCTCTCATAATAGTTTCTCCTCACAGAATTTGTTCAACACTGTCAAAAAGTGCATTGAGTTTTTTTACAGGTATTCTTATATGCGGGCCTCTGTCATGAGGCTTTTTTTTTAGATAATCTTCGGCAGGCTGATCAATACAAAACTCTAAAACAACCGCTCCATTTTGTATCGCCTCATAAATATTCTTTGGGTTGCTAAGGATAAAAGCCTTTATAAAGTGAAATTTTTCGCCTTTGGAATTAGCAGTGCCTTCCGTCTCAGCCATAGCAAAGAGTATCTGTTTTATTTTTCCTTCGCCGGATGACAAATCCCACGTACACAAGTACTCGTCATGATAATACAGGTGAATTTCGGATTCATTGGTTGACTTTAGTGTTAAGCCAAGATTATTTTGCCGGTTTCCCTTAACTGTTGTAAAAAGTTTTCGCTTTAAGCTACCGTCCCTTTGAGATGGCCTTTCGTAGCTAAACCGACTGAAGATTTCGTTTGGCGACATACCGGATGTTGGTTTTTGATGAAAAAGAGTAAGCTTGTTGCTTTTTCCTTTTTTTACACGCATTCCTTTTAGCTCATATGTACCGAGGTCTGCAATGTGAAGGTTGTTTTCATTAATATTAAACTCACGCTCTAAAAGCTGACCGACAATACCATCGTCATTTCGATACATTCCATCAGGGATGCCTATAAATCCTTTTTTACTTACTTCAGCTATTCTATTTATTACTGCTTCTTTTGTCCATTCCATGCCGTCTCTCCTCACTAAAATATAGTAACTAAGAGAGATGCAGCCTGCCGATGTGTATTCGGCAGGTTTTCTTCTTAGCTGATTGTCGTTATTCTGTCATAGTGCCTTCCTTGATATGGTATGCGATGCCATGCTCGTTGCAGAAAGCAATCACAGTGCGCGCTTGTTCATTATAAAACGCTTTGTGCTCCGCATAAGCGGTCACCACCTTGTTATAGTGCGTCCGACCGAAGATGATTTTATCGGCAAAAGATACGGCATCAAGGAGCGCGTCTATATCCTGCTCGACAAGATTAGGTGTCGGGTACGGTTCCATGCTAATCCACGTTTTACATCCAGCGTCGTGAAGCGCCCTTAATGCAGCAAGTCTGTCAGCATACGAAGCAGCACCCGGCTCCATTCTGGCACGAAAATTCTCATCAAGTGAGACAAGCGTTATACCATATTCGTTATCTCGCGAAAGCTGTGCCAGATCAATTGGTAGAACACCTTTCGTAAGAGTACTACATTTGATTCCAGCCGCATTGAGCTTTCGCACCGCAGCGATGCTCATGTTGGCTATTTCAGGATATCCGCACATAAACGGGTCTGTCGTGAAGCAAAGCTCGACCGACTTGATTTTCTTTTTCAGACGTGGAATCTCCGTATCGAGCAATTCAAGTGTATTGGATACCAGTCGCGGCTCTAACCAATCTTCGTAGCCTTTAATCTCGCCGAAACGCTTCTTCATCATATAAGCGTAGCATGGAAACTTGCAGCCGTGAGCGCAGCCGAGTACATGGTTCATTGTATAATCGCCATACTCTACTCCGGTTTTATAGAGCATAGTTTTCCTCTGTAAGTATCCTTTTACTTGTTTCATATCTTGTTTTCTCCTGTGGAAAAACTTATTTTGCTCCTTGACACCTGCGCGCCATAGAGCTGCTTAAGCTCCCTTTTTATTTCATTTCGATAGCAGTCATACGGGAATATCGGATGCCTGTCCAATGCATTCCAAACAGTATTTAATGGCACTTTTTCCTGCCCATTGAATTGGTTTTGTAGGTATTTGGCAATGTCGGTAATATGGTAGCAATCTTCATCTGTAGTCGTTGTAACGCTGAACTTGCCTGTCACATCAAAGCTAAGCTGGTTTTCATCCCCATGCGTGTCTTTCGTGGAGGATTGTCCTCCAAAGGTTTGCCACGCCGACTTTTTATAGAGACGAAATCCAGCAATATTACTCGTGCAATGAATCAAGTTATAAACAATGGTGTTTTTCTTATTAAAAAACGGAGCAGCAGCAATAAAGTAATCTCTTGTATTATCACGACGAAGCGCTTTAATAATGTCTTCAATACGGCTTTCATAAGCAGCTCTATCGCTTCCATATGTGCTCAAGTCGCCAATCTTCATCTGGTATGTACCTTCGTACTTGCTGACTGCTGCGTCAGATTTTGCCATTTTAACAGCTCGCGTTGAATCCATGAGAGCATGGTTAATGATTACTTCGCCCCAGCTATTGAAAAAAGGGTAAACCGCATTCCAGTCAATATTTGCATCATATGGATCATACACCAGCAAATAGTGGACGTTTGTCATACGCATCAGGCTTTGTCCCATTTTTTTCAACAGTTCATTGCCGTCTCTTACACTTGTATGGATATGAAAGTTACTTTTATCTTTTTCAATGAGCTGTTCCAAGTGGTGAACTTTATCAGCCGAAATATCATTAAAATACAGATATATTTGCTTATTAGGATATTGTCCCGCCGCCTCGCGGAGCACTTTTGATACCCGGACTGCCGTTCCAAATACCTGCTGATGATTATCGTCATAGTACTCACCACTATTGCACATGCAGTCGATGAAAACCAGCCCATTGCAATATTGGTTGTTGAGCAATTTTTGTGCCCACGTTTTCACATATGCTTCAATCAGCTCGAATTTTTTAATCGTATGCGGGCTTGCTCTACTGATTACTTCGTCATTATTCGCACTTGACATAATAATCACCTCACTGATTTTCTTCCGGGATCAACTCCATAACATCTCCAATATCGCAGTTCAAAGTTTTGCAAATTTTTATTAAGACTTCCATGCTCACGGTTTCACCCTTGGACAGCTTGGTAACAGATGCCCAGCTTATACCAGCGGCCGCCTGCAGGTCTTTCTTTTTCATATCTTTATCAATCAAGATTTTCCATAGCTTCTTATAGCTTACTTCCATTAGCCTCACCTCACGCAAGAACTTAAAATCAGGACTACACATTTTCACAAAATAATCATATCATACAAAAGTGTAAGTTACAATAGATTTTCTCTGCTCATGCAGGAATTATTATTGATATAAATTGAATTATCTTTATTCGAGTGTTATAATTTTCCTTGAGATTATAAAGTCAGGGGGAGTAGCGTTGGCAAAGCAATATGAGTCTTTTGCGGCTTATCTTGAAGATATCTACTACAATGAGATCTTCGGACGGCTCAAATCTTATTTGATTACCAATAAAAGCAGGATGAATCTGTCCACTTACTCCGTACCTGATCCATCCTATGTGGATCTAAGTAATTTCCACATTATGGGCATAGCTTTCCATGAATCAGACAGTGACCAGATTTGCTTTCGTGCTTCCGTTCAGGCCGATATTGAACTTTCTGGCAGAAATCGTCGTGATTACGAAAGCGACTCAACCGAATTTTGGTTTGCTGTATCCTTTACTGCTGTTCTGCGCGATGGACTTCATAACGTAACAATTACTGGTGTGTCGGAATATACGAAGGAAAAATTCCAAGCGGAGGATTCGCTAACCAAATATCTGGTTCCGTATGTATATGCAAAAGATTTGGATTTGCATGCCGAGAAATTCCTAAAAAAGTACTGTCCTCGTGCCTTAGACGAGCCCATGGCCTTGCCAATAAAAGAGATTATTGATGCAATGGGCCTTAAAGTGTTTCTTGCTCCACTTCCTGATGGGATATTCGGTCGTACTTATTTCAGTAACGCAACCGTTGACACATACAACAATCTTGTGGATAGGTCTGTGGTGCAGATCAATATTGGGGCCGGTACTATTCTCGTGAATCCGGATGTTTACTTCATGCGCAATATTGGCTCGGTGAACAATACAATCATTCACGAGTGTGTCCACTGGGACAAGCATTATAAATTCTTTGAAATGCAGAAACTCCTCAATCCCGAAATTACGTCCATTTCATGTGCGGTCGTAGAGAACTATAAAAAAGGCTCTGATCAACTCACTGAGGAATTGTCGTGGATGGAATGGCAGGCAAACGCAATAGCGCCAAGGATTCTCATTCCCGCTCGTACAGGTCGTTCCAAGCTAATTGAAATATTGAACAAACTGAATAGGGGCCTGTCTCATGTACGAAGCGCATATATAATGGAACTCGCAATCAGCGAGTTTGCTGATTTTTTCAAAGTATCTACAACTGCAGCGAAAATTCGCGCTGTTGAGCTCGGATTTGAGCAGGCAGCCGGTGTTTTCAACTTTGTCGATGGTAGAAATTATCCTCCGTTTTCGTTCTCTAAAGGTAGCCTTAAAAAAGCGCAGACCTTTATCATTGACCGAAATAACGCCATAGTTGAAGCTACATTTAATTCGGCAATTTCTGAGGATATCCAATCCGGGCGTTTTATTCATGCTGGCGGAATGTTCGTCATCAACGATCCGAAGTACGTTAATACCGATGAAGATGCCGAAGCCACCCTGACAGAATATGCACTTGAACATGTGGATGAATGCTGCCTCGTCTTTGATAGGACAACCCGCGTCAGCAATAAATATGATGATTCTTTCTACAGAATCTGTTTTTTATGTCGTGACGCAGACTCCAAGAGCTTTGTCGAAGCAAAGTACAATCCTGATGAGGGAAAGAACGAGGATGTTGTCAAACGCGCACGTGAGATGGCGGCAATCCGCAACGAGGCAAAACGCCTTCAGGATATTCTCAGCGTCCTTCCATCTTCTTTCTGCGGATCACTGGATTACCACATTAATCGCCGTGACTATACAAATGAAAAGATGGAGGAGCGCTCTGGCATCAGCGCGAGGACTATCCAAGACTACCGAAATAAGATTGATGCGAAGCCGACCCTGCAAAGTGTCCTTGCCCTCTGTATTGGATTAAATCTTCAGCCTGCTTTTTCCTATGACTTGATTGCAAAAGCTGGATATAACATAATGATCCCCTCCGAGGAAAATTTGCTTTATCGGTATCTGATCGACCACCACCATATGGAAAACATCTATATGTGGAATCAAAAATTGCAAGATGCTGGTATTCAGCAGCAACTCCCGAAAAACGGCAATAAAAACACATCTGAATAAAAATAATCCGGAAGTGCGACTTCCGGTTGTTACCCGCCGATAATACGGCCTTTATGCCTGACAGAAAATCTGTTGCTGGCATGAGGGCCGTATTTTTTTGCCCTTTTTTAGTGTATTTCTGCCGCTATTCAGAAGTCCCACTTCCTGTTTGAAAATGTATTTCTCCATTATTATGTGCTTAGTGGTTGAGGCCACTGCTGCCGTATATCGCATTGATCGATCAACGATGGCTCACTTTATCCGACAGCCAACTGAATAATTTCACAGCTTGCCTTTGAGCGGGAGAGCTGCAATCCGAAACGGAGATATCCGTAAGGACTGCGGTCGGGTTTTCATGCCTATCTCCCGGTTAGCTCTGCAGATTCCTCCGTTTCGGAAAACGACAAACGGAGGAATCTTATGAAAATCAACGACAACAAATCCGCAGAACGTTCTATCTATCTCAAGGACCTGCACCAGTGGGTGTCGGTCAGCAAGGTCGACTATGACAATTACTACCGCGACATCAACACCTATCGCCGCCGTCAGCAGGAACACGGCCGCTGCGTCTGTCCGGCAAGTAAGCGATACCTCTGTGATATGGACTGCTGCTCCTGCCGTTTTCACAAGGGCGGCGACTCGCTCTCCCTCGATTACACCATCACCGACGAGGAAGGCAACGAGAAAAGTTGGCTCG
>ENA-UOOI01003949-UOOI01003949.1-fermentation-metagenome-genome-assembly--contig:-NODE-3949-length-10356-cov-8.956897_pt1 | contig 10356 bp, 13 predicted proteins | sample MGYA00245779_ERZ724027 | MGnify/ENA primary metagenome ERZ724027 (study PRJEB28704, sample SAMN03018318) | fermentation metagenome | biome: anthropogenic terrestrial biome; feature: soil; material...
TTTATACCCCACTTTGGAATTTAATTTACTTTGTACAGCAGCACTTAAAAGCCCTGTAGCATAGTCAATTCCCATAAACCAAAATAAAACCATTATAGGAGTATCCCACCCACCAAATATATAAGTACATACACCTCCTATCCCTGCTACTATACTGTTAAATATATGTTTACTCATCTGTAGCCTCCTTAATTTTTGGTATTAAAAAAGAGCTCTGGATTTCTCCAAAACTCTTATATTTTTATATACTTTGCTGATATTAGATCAAGTTCTTTAAGAAAGTGTTCTTCTTTTTCAGTTAAACTATCTTTATCTAATAACTCACTACCTAACTCAAAACAACTTTTAATAAATTTTTCAAAATCCTTATTCATAAAACTATCTCCTATCCCTTGGATTTTATAAATTCAACAAAATTTCTACCTAACATACCAATTTTTATTCTATCTGCTCCAATCTTATATTCATCTGTAGTAAAATCACCATACAATTTTTGATAAGTAAGCAAATTATATGATTTTAGTTTCTTTATAATATGATTTTCTAATGCTTCTTCACTATTAGATACTGGCAAACTTTCTTTTTTAACCTCAGACAACGTGGAAACGCTAGTCTTTTCATAATTATATAAAGATATAAAAACCTTTAAATCTTTATATCTTAAACTTTTTAAAATATCAAAATAAGTCAATATTAAATCTTCATCAAATATTCTATACTCAATTATAGTCTCTAATCCATTAATTATAAATTTTATTTTTTCTTCTTGTTGTTCGTCTTGAACGTTATCAATTATAATTGGAATTATGTGATCTTCTAAAAAATCGACTTCCTTGTTCGATAAATTATTTACACTAGATTCAAGTTTTTCAATTCTAACTTTTAATTCATTCCCTAATGCGTTAATGTTTCTTTCAAAACGTTTTTGCTTATATCCTAAATAAACTGTTGCTATTCCAGGTGCTACTTGTCCTACTAAAGCATTTGAAAACAACCCACCTAAAATAGTACTTCCAGTATCTAGGGCTGTATCAAAATTTTCTTTAACAATATTTTTGATTTTTTCGTACATAAAACCTCAACTCCCATCACATTTACTAATTAATATAATATTTGACATGAAGTTGAGTTTCCCTTTAATTATTTTTTTCACATTAAAGACAAAATAAAAAAGCTATCTCTAGCCCCTATTTTGCCTTGTAGTTAATCTAAGCAATGATGTAATCATACTCTCCTTGAGTAATTCTAGTCTCTGACAACAAGTTCTCCAATTTATCTATAGTGATTTTACTTGTAAAATATAATCTTCTTAATGTTTCTACAAAAGGACTCATGCTATATTACCCCCCTTGTAATCATATCTTCCATTAATTTATCCTGTGCCTCTTTCTCTTGTGCCTTTATCAATAAATCCAATCTATTATTATCCTGTTGATGCAGTGATTTATCTTCTTCATCCATGTATTTAGTTAACAAGGCTGTAATCAATAAACTGCCATCAGTATTTTCATTCAATAAATTTTCACCTTGTAAATCATCACGCAAAATTATTACCGCAGGGGTAGCTCTGATATTAAAGGTATCTTTGACATCATCTAGATTAGCCACTTTTAATTCTGTTATAGAAGAGCCTATTTCGGTAGATGCTCTGGTAATCATATTTCTCTGTATTTCTGAATTTTTATCATAAACGTATATTACCCTCATATTGTTCCTCCTATCTTATGTGTATATAATGTTCCAACTGAACCAGAAGTTCCAACACTGCCTGATACTACATTATATTGTGAATTTACTGTACCGCCTATACCCCCGTTTAGTTGAATTGTTCCGGAATTTGTATAAGTATTTTTATAAATTAATATAGCACAACCACCGCCAGCACCTCCTCCACTACCTGCACCTTGAGAATAAGATGTATTTGCATAGCCAGCACTAAGAGCTGCTGCCCCTCCGTTGCCTCCGTTGCAAGAAATAATTCCTCCAGAAGCTATAGTTATATTATTTTTTGCAATAAGGATTATTAAGCCTCCAGCATATTCTCCATTACCACCATTACCACCAATTACAGATGCGGTATTAGCATATGCATATCCACCACCACCACCACCAGCACCATTACAAGCTCCACCTTTTCCACCGAAACCATCAAAGCTAGCTGGAGATGAAGACGAAAGTGCACTACCACTTCCACCAGCACCATTTATTCCGTTTTCACCATCTTTATAAGTACCATAAGAAGAGGCTGGTGCACTAGTACCAGATATATGCATTCCTCCACCAAGTTCATCAAAAAGAATCGTTCCACCTTGTCCTGCTACTATAGGAGGGTTTGTTGTTATAAAATTTCCTCCTGCCCCACCACCACCAAAACCGCCTAACAATGTTCTGCCACTACCGCCGGTGCCTCCAGTAATACCAGCATAACCACCACCAGCACCACCGTTACCACCAGAACCGCCTTTAATAGTAAGCAATGTTTCATTTAGATTTACCATCTCGTCAGTATTTTTGCCAACCTTAAATAATGGCAAATTAGTTATAGGTACTACACCTGCTTTTTTGCTCATATCTATAGTTCCGTTTATTAATATATCTCCTTGACTATATATAATTAAGCCTTTACATGGATTGCTAACAGTCAATTTATGTCCTGCATTTAAAGTAAAATTAGAATATTTCTTTATTACAAATTCTCCATTTAACGTACTCTCTAAGGTTGTATCGCTTGTACTATTAAAATTACCATTTGAACCATCCTCATAATTTTCTTTAAATGAAGACACGCCTATACCATGTTTACTTAATAAATCCATTAGTTTATCACCTCACTTGATACATTACTATCACTATCATAGGTCAGAGCATATACTACAGTACTTTTGACTGTAGTTCCATCTGCTTGATAATAAGTTTCTGTTCTAGTAGTATAATTTGGTGATGTTCCACCACTTAAAACAGATTTCATTATTAAAGTTCCGTTTGACCTTTTTAAATTTATTTCAGTAGCAATACCATTAGAATCAATTTCACTTTTATAAGTAGAATACTTTGTAATATCTGTAAAATCATCTTGTTTTGCTGCACCACCTGTTACTCCTAGCTGCGTAGTCTGTAAAAATGTTGTAGCTTCTTTCCCATCTAACAAATCTGCATCAAGCCCACTTCCAGAACCATCTACAGTTTTTAATTTTGCTAGTACATCTGCCGCGGTGTAAGCAGATGAATTTAATTTAGTTGCTATGGCATTTAAAATAGTAGTTCTAAAATTAGGGTCGTCTCCTAATGCATCTGCAAGTTCTTTCAAAGTATCTAGTGCTGCAGGTGCAGAATTAACCAAAGCGGATATTTTTGAATCAGCGTAAGATTGTGCTGCTGTTTGTGCTTCTGTAACTTGAGTTATTAAAGCCCTTTTCTTTAATTCAGAATCCACAATATCGGCATTTTCATTGAGTTTTGAAATATCAACTACATCTGTTCCATCTGGTTTATTTAAATTATAATTTGCTGTTTTCTGCATTTAGTTCCCTCCTATTCATCATAGACTCTTAAATCATTCCAAGTTTTAGGTTTGGCCTGTCCCCATGTAAGGTTCTCATTCTTTAGAAAATCCCAAACTGTGTAAGTATATTTAAGGTAATATCCTAAATGTGCAGGCTTGATGTCTTCAAGCATATGTTTAAAATCTTCAAGATTCTTAGGTATTCCCTTAATTCCGATAAATTGAACTGTAAAGCTATTATCTTCTGGATGCATTATTACATCACATTCACCACCTGAAAAAGCTTCAGCAGTATTTTTTATCATCTGTCTTGTGGTGGTACCTGAACCTCTTAGTTTTGCTTTTATGACTGCCCTTCTGTCTTCATAGGACTTGTTTAGGTCAGTGGTAATGTTAAATATACTCTCCCAAAACACAAGCCCCCAGGTTGCAGTATCTACAAAACATTGATTTAGAATATCTTCTTCCTGCCACGCAGAAAGTCCAAGTTCATAACTTGATACATCACCCCAGGACTTAAATTCAGAAATCTCCTTTAGATGGGGAGGCAATCTGTATAATAAATCAGGCTTGTAAGATTTAATTTCTTCATCAGATATCTGCTCTTCTTGGGAATATCCGGTTGTTCCATATTCTTCAGTACTATACATAAGTTACACCCCCTTGAGGTCGTTCCAGGTACAACCTTTAGGAACAAATGAATTCGCATGACTTCCATCTAATAAATCTGCATCTAATCCTGAACCCGGGCCATCATTCTTATCATTCCAAATTTTTCTCCACCCTGGTGAATAAGAGCCTCCATTATTCACATAAATATATTCTGTATTAATTGTTCCATCGGAAGTAGTAGTTGGTGTATGAATCCTAATTGTATAATTAGATGAATTTCCTATAACTTCAACCGTACATCCTGCCAAATGTATATTTCCTATTCCTGTATCTGAAATATATTTATTATAAGCGTATGCCCATGAACCTCTAGCCACCCAGTATGGTTGACTAAATGCCCCTAACCCATTTAATAATGTAATAAAGTCTGCTGTAGTTATAGCTGCTTGAGAACCTCCGAATGGATAAGATGATGAATAAGGCCTGCCAAAATTATTTGCATGTAATCCTCCTATTGTATTACTATCCTCTGCCTTATCTACAATACCATTATTGTTAGTATCATATACACTTTTTAACATATCACCATATCCAGCATTAGATATTTCATCTTTGGTAGCAAATGTATTGTTAGCTTCGGATTCTGTGAAGTATCTATCGTCATGGGTATGCCCCGTATTAGATTTACCCTCTAATTGATTCTGTATATCTTCAGGAGCAGGGCTCCAGTCTGTGGCTTTGTCTCCTTTCTCTAATTTCAATTCTGAAATGGTTATAGTCTGATTTGTATAAAAAGCTAAATTTGTTTGTTCGTCTCTGGTAAAATGTACCGATTTAGAATAATAAATATCTGTCCCTGAAGATAAAGTTGTTGCTAATTCATAAGAACCATCATAAGCACCACTTGAATTTCCTAAACTAATTCCAATAGCATCTGCTACCGTTATTGTATATTTAAAACTAATAATATAATCTCCAGTCACCATTTGCTCCGATAAAATCCAATTAGAAGTCACCCATCCAGATCCTGTTTTGCTTATGGTTGTTCCTGTATTTAATATCAAGTTTCTTCCGCCAATTTTAATGGCATCTATTTCATTTTTCGTATAGACATCTGGGAAATCTGAAATCTGTGATTTTGTATGGCTATGCGTCTTAGGTGGTTGGGTATTTACTCCGGAACTATCCAATGTAGCCACACCACTATTAGCCCCCATTTCTGTTCTTTTCACCTGGGCATCATTAGTTACATTTCCCAAACCCACATCATTCTTTGTCGTTCCATGTGGATTGGTACCATTTCCAGGGTGGGAATACACTGTTTTTTCTGCACCATCTATTTTTATATTTCCATTGGTTGTGGACTGCTCTACTTTATTTGCCCCTATGCTTATCCCATCTACTTTTGATTTATAGGTATTATCAAAATCATTCGTAGATAAACTTTTACCTGTTATCTTGTCAACTTTATTACTTACTGTATTCCATAAAGTTCTTTCAGTACTGGTTATATGCTTTACAGCATCCGATATATGAGTGTAGGCAGTATTCCATGTATCTATTAAAGCTTGGGTTATGGTTTGGAGTATAGATAAATTATTATGAGTATGCTTTTTACTGTTCATATCGTCATGGTCTATTTTGTCTTGCTTTGACATCTTTCCATCTACTGAAGAAGTAGCAAGTGGAATAGAATTGGCTGATATTGCTATCCATTCAGTCCCATTATACCTATACGTTATATCAGTGTCTTTTACATTCACAGTCCACCCATCCTCTGGATTTGGGTATGTGGTGGCTATATCGGCATAAGTTGCAACGGATTCTTTCCAATCCATGTTGCTAATAACTTGACTAATCTTATTATCCACTTCATTTTTAGTATACTTATCATCCCAATTAGGTTTATTACTGCTAATTGTATTATTTATAGTGTTTTCAGCAATGGCAGCACGAGTTATTTCTGAATTTAAATTATTAGTTAAGGTATTTTCTACATTATTTGCCCTATTGATTTCTGCATTTAAATTAGCTGCTAAAGTATTTTCAGCACTTTCTGCCCTACTAATTTCACTGTTTAAGTTACCTTCTATAGTATCTTCCCTATTTTTAGCCCTGTTAATTTCAGTATTTAAATTATTAGTCAATGTATTTTCAGCTTGTTCCGCCCTAGATATTTCAGTGTTTAGATTATCCTCTATGGTGTTTTCTCTATCTATTGCCCTGTCTTTTTCTGTATTTAAAGCTATCTGGGTATTTACAATACTGTCCTGAACCTTGTTTATATCCTCTGCTTCCACAGTATCTCCCTGTGTCTGGTAGGTTATATAAACTGGGGATACGTCAGAAAATATTTTAATTGTATTCTTCCATGGAGTTAGACTTGGTGTAGACACTATAACATTTTCTATCTTAGTCCCTGTCAATTTACTTCCTGTATACACATTAATAGAAGGCAAGCTTACATTATCATGTTCCAGCTCACCTTCATATACACCATTTGTTAGGGTTGCTACTTCCTCTATAACATAGGTGTTGTTATCTAATTTATTCAGTTTTTCTGTAAATTTGTCTATTTCTTGTGGATATGCCATTTATCACACCTCTAAATTTAGTCATAAAAAAAGAACAAATTTAATTGTCCTGTTCTTAATTTCATTACTTATTCACATATTTTTCTACAATAGTAGCCAGCGATTCAAGAAATTCTTCTTCTTTTGGTGTTAAATTCTCTTTACATGCAATTTCCTTTCCTAATTCAAAACATACTTTTATAAAATAGTTTATACTTTCATCCAATATCTTCACCTCCGGATTTATTCAACACTTATACCAAAAAACTCAATAATCCTTTTCCCTAATGTACTTATAAACAATCTATCTTTTGTCATTACCATTTCCTTTCCCTGCAGGTCATTGAATGTTTTATGGATAGTTACTAATCCTAATGATTCAAGTTTTCTAGTTGCATATAATTCCAATGCCTCATATTCATTTTCTATATCACAACCTCTTTTCTCCTCTTTTGCCTTTGAACTTTCCGTTCTCTTATGGGCATCTACCAATATCCTTATATCTAGCATTCTAAGTTGTGACAAGATATCATGAAATCCAATTATTATATCTTCTTCGGTTAATGGTTTTTCTATAGCACTAATCATACCATTTACAAAGTATTTTATTTTTTCTTCCTCTAGTTCTTTTTCTATTTGACATAACATAACTAAAACAACATTATCTTCTACGAAATTTAACTCTCTTTGGGATAATTTCTCTAATTTCTCATCTATCTCATCAATCCTTTCATTTATTTGTTTAATTGCTTCTTTAAACATTCTCTCAGTTTTCTTTTGTTTTGCAGTAAAAATAATAGTTGTAGCACCCGGCAACACTTGACTGATTAGAACTTCTGAAACCATTCCTCCAATAATTGATGATGCTGTTTGAATAGATATCTCTGAAACATCTTTTATTACTTCTTTAACTTTATTTTTATCCATGAAAATCACACTCCTTCTTATACTTTTAATTTTACATAAGAATGTGATTTCCCTTTATAAAATATCTATATTTGTAAATCTACAGTCCCTACCACAGGTATTTCTTCATCATTTAAAGGAATATTGGCAGTACCATTATTCAAAGTTAAATTACTATAGTCAACTATTCCTCCAGCACTTAAAAGTATTCCTCCTACTTTTGCATAACTAACATAGGTATCGTTAAAGGCCAGGTCATTTAGGTACTTTTCAAATACAGTATTAAAGTTATCCTGTGCCTGCTGCAAAGTGTATCCACTAGCAAGAACTACTGAGGCTGTTATATTCATAGCTTTCTCTGCAGCAGAAACTACCGTACAAACTGCACCTATAGGAGCCTGGCCTTCTCCTTTACCTTCTGGTTCCGGATCTATATAATCTTTTACTTTCTGGACTAACTCACTATCTGCAGCCTTTTTATTTGCATTTATTATTACTACCTTAACGGTGCCATTTCCATTCCAGAGTGGAAACACTTTTGCATCTCCCACCCCTGGTACTTCTTTTGCCCAATTCTTATACTGTGCTTTATTTGCACTTGTTTCTGGTTTCTGCATTTTTTCCAAAATCCTCTTCTTATAATCGTCATTACTTTCAACATCAGTGCCACTTATAAAATCATGGTCATTTGCTATGCTCTGAACTCCATTTATAGGGGTTGTAAGTATAGTTATGGTGTTTGCCTTTACATTTCCTACAGTACCGGCTTCAGTACATTCCACCTGTATTTCAACTATTGCAGTATCATCTATAGTCTTTGATTCAAGAAATTGAAATTCAATACTCCTGTTATCTTCTGTTGAAACTGTACTGGCTATTTTACCATTTTGAATAACTGTGCCAGATACTCCCTTAATTTTTATTGTATCCTTTGTTTTGGTAGCATCTTTTCTTATAACTCCTATAGCAGCACCTATAAGGTCTAAATATCCATCATAGCTAGTACCTAAATACACTAATTTTATAAAAGCCATCATAAGTTGCCTGTGTTTGTATTCTTCTTCTGCTACCGGCCTTGTAATACTCCAAAAAAAGTCTCCTTCCATTGTACTTATATCAGAAGGAGCTTTAGAGAGCATTCTTGCATGTATAGTATCTGTATCTTCTTTTAAAAAATCAGGTACTGCAGGCATTGTAAGATCCGCCATATTATCACCCCACATTCACAGAATTGCTTAACCCCACCTTATTATTATCTACAGTAACTGCTGTGTATTCATAGTACAGCTCTCCATTGTTCTGCCACTTAAAAGTAAAGCCTGTGACCTCTTTAGTTCTTGGATGCACCATTAAAGCTTCCACTGTCATTCTTTTTACTTCAAGCTCTATGGCATCCCTTGAATACTTGCCATCTTCAAGCCTTGAGAACTCCTGTCCAAATAAGTTACTGTATATATACTTATACCTATCTGTTAAGAGTGCCATCTGACACCACTGGGCATAGGCTTCTAAATCATCACACTTTTTTATAGTTCCATCTGGATTCTTTATAAATTCGCCCTTCTTAAAATCAAACTTATAGGAGCCTTTATACTCAATACCAGTATTAGTGTTAGTTGTGCTACTTCCAGTGTTCTCTGTATAATAGCTATCAGGAAATAGATTAGCCATTTCTCATCCTCCCCAGTATTACAAATTCAGCTCCCACCTGTGCTACCAAAACCCTGTCACCACTTTTTAAAGGTTTCAGTCCATCAGGTGTTACTACTTTATGTGAATGGCTATATTCACCGACACTATTGGTATCAGTAAAATAATCCTTATCCATAGTCAAATAGTCAAGCACCTTGTAATCTGTTATTATATCTTTAAAGTTATCAAGCTTCAGTCCTGTTTCTGTCATGGTACCAAATTCAACTCCCAGTCCTGAAACAGCACTATTTACAGATTTATTAGTTTCGTCTTTCACAACTCTAGCTAGATCCTCCATCTCCCGCATAAAATTTCCCCCTTATATAATCCATGGTTCCAACAGTTAACTCCATCTTTCCACTACTTCCAAGGGTGTGTGTGACACTTGCCACATATAGTTCAGCACCATCAAGGCTTACTTTATCCCCTGCCCTTATGGTGTTGATATCCACTGCGCAGCTTATATTTATATAGTCCTCACCGGTGCTAAATATAGAATCTGCCTTTTTCTTGGCTTCATCAGCATTTGTTACCTTGTCGTCCTGGACTATCTTCCTTAAAGTACCATATCCCCTGGTTTCTTTTTCATAGATACCATTAACAGGACTTAGGCTTTCATCCTGCTGTGTTCCTAAAACTTTCACCTGGGTTACAGCACCTTCTAGAGAACTGTATTCTTCTATTTCCTCTGCTATGGATTCCAATTTCCATACAGTGGAGTTTGTGCCTATCTCAATTAAATCCAGTTTATCTTCCTGCATCCTTACCTTGTAGAGCTTACCGCCTTTCTGGGCTGTTTCTTTAAGGTCCTTCAATATCATGTCAAGAATTTTGTCTCCACCTCTATACACGCCTTTAGCAAGTCCTATGCCTGTATCTGCAAAAGTCCCTATAGGTATATTCCAGTCATTAGCATACCTTGTTATCCTCTGGGTGGCGGTCTGTCCTTCTGGATGTAAATATTCATCCTCTGAATTTTCAAGGTAGACTGTTCTCTCCTTACACTCAAGGTTAAGATATAGGTGTTTGCAAAACGCTACAACCCGCATAAATGCGGGATATTTTTGTTGT
>ENA-UOOI01003950-UOOI01003950.1-fermentation-metagenome-genome-assembly--contig:-NODE-3950-length-10356-cov-3.624988_pt1 | contig 10356 bp, 11 predicted proteins | sample MGYA00245779_ERZ724027 | MGnify/ENA primary metagenome ERZ724027 (study PRJEB28704, sample SAMN03018318) | fermentation metagenome | biome: anthropogenic terrestrial biome; feature: soil; material...
GCTTTTTGCACCGTCTTATCTGCGCGTGCATGAATGCTCCGACCCTTGCATACTATAGAAGGACGAGAAATCTTCCAGTGTACCGGCACTTAAGTAGAAAAGGGGGAGCATGCGTGTACGATCGTGGTTTATGGATATTGGAACAGTACGGATTGACAGCAAAGACATCCTGCAAAGGCAGAGGCGTCATGCTTTATGAAACAGAAGAAGGGTGGATTAGCATTAAGGAATGCAGCAGTACCGAGAGCAAGCTTGGTCAGCAGTACGCGCTGATGGAGCAGGTGAAAGCTTCGGGGTTCCCTTATCTGGACTGTCTTTTGAGGAATCTTGAAGGGAATCTTTTATCTTATGACAGAGAAGATCACGCATATGTGGTCCGAACCTGGTATTCCGGCAGAGAATGCGACACCCGTTCAATTTCAGATATTGAACGGGCAGTGGAAACACTGGCATCTATACATAAAGTGATGCACCTTGAAGTAAAAGAAGAGTATACGAGGGAAACACTGATTCATGAATGTACCCGGCATAATGCAGAAATAAGAAAAACCAGAAAATTTATTCTGAAACGCAGAAAAAAGAATTCATTTGAAATGAACCTGCTTTCCAGTGTAGAGCCTTTTCTGGAATGCGGTGAGCAGATGGTGGACGAATTAAAGCGCTCAGATTATGAAAGCCTGAGGGAACAGAATCTGAAGGCCGGAAGCATCTGTCACGGTGATTACAATCAGCATAATGTGCTGTTTTCAAAAAACAGAACCATCGTGACCAATTTTGATAAGTGGAGTTATGACATCCAGACTGCAGACCTATATCACTTTATGAGAAAAATACTGGAAAAGCACAACTGGGATATCGCATTCGGTGTGGGAATGTTGGAAACTTATCAGAAAGTCAGACCTCTGTCAGATTCGGAACTTTGTGATCTGAAGCTGAGACTTTCCTATCCATGGAAATTCTGGAAACTGGTCAATCATTATTCAAATAACAATAAAGTCTGGATTTCCGGTAAAAATTTAGAAAAACTAGATCAGCTCCAGGCACAATTCGACAAGTGGCAGTATTTTTTGAAAAATGCATTCTAGGCGTTTCTTTTTTCTCTGTTTTGGTATATAATCTTCTGGTAGAAAGCGCAGGTTACAGCGCTTCATGTCTAGAGGATATGAGCAAAATAAGAAAGGAGAACATTACTGATAAACAAGTAACATTATAAAAAGAAAACAAGATTTGCCAATAACCTTACTGCACAAACATAGGATTTAACTTTTTATAAGTTTTCAGTAACGGTATCACTATGGATTATAAGGAGATTTATGAGTCGTGGATAAACAACCCGTACTTTGATGAGAAGACAAAAGATGAACTGCGTTCCATCGCCGATGACGAGAATGAAATAAAAGAGCGTTTTTACAGAGATCTGGAATTTGGAACGGCAGGTCTGCGCGGGATCATCGGAGCGGGGACAAATCGGATGAATATTTATGTAATCCGCAAGACAACACAGGGTCTGGCAAATTATATTGCCTCTGTAGACGAAGAGTCAAACGGAGTTGCAATTGCCTATGATTCCCGACATATGTCACCGGAATTTGCCCGGGAGGCAGCACTGTGTCTCGCTGCAAATGGAATTAGGGCATACATCTTTGAATCGCTGCGTCCGACCCCGGAGCTTTCTTTTGCGGTGCGTAAACTGGGATGTATTGCCGGAATCAATATCACCGCCAGCCATAATCCGTCAAAATATAATGGATATAAGGTATACTGGCAGGACGGTGCGCAGATCACCCCCCCGCATGATACGGGGATTATGGCGGAAGTCAAGAAAGTGACTGACTTCAGTAATGTAAAGACCATGAGTAAAAAAGAGGCTGAACAGGCTGGATTATATCAGGTAATTGGATCTGAGATTGACGATGCGTATATCGAGGAGCTGAAAAGCCAGATTCTGCATATGGATGCCATCAAAGAGGCGGCAAAGGATCTTAAAATTGTGTATACGCCGCTTCATGGAACCGGTAATATACCCGCACGCCGTGTGCTAAAGGAACTCGGATTTAAAAATGTCTATGTTGTGAAAGAGCAGGAACTTCCGGACGGGGATTTTCCGACAGTGAGTTACCCCAACCCTGAAACAGATGAGGCATTTGATCTGGGGCTTAAACTGGCAAAAGAGGTGGGAGCAGATCTGGTTCTGGCAACAGATCCGGATGCGGACCGTCTGGGTGTTCGCGTTCGCGATAAAAAGGGTGAATATCATACGCTTACCGGTAATATGTCAGGCTGTCTGCTTGCAGATTATGAAATCGGACAGAGAAAAGAATTAAAAGGACTTCCGGATGACGGTGCTCTGATCAAGACCATTGTGACAACGAATATGGCGAATGCGATTGCTGATTATTATCATGTGAGACTGATCGAAGTTTTGACAGGATTTAAGTATATAGGACAGCAGATTCTGGGATTCGAGAAGAGTGGTAAAGGAAGTTATTTATTCGGCTTTGAAGAGTCCTATGGATGCCTGATCGGTACGTATGCCCGTGATAAAGATGCTATCGTTGCAACTATGGCTCTCTGCGAGGCGGCGGCTTATTACAAGACCAGGAATATGACCCTCTGGGATGCCATGACGGAACTTTACGAGAGATATGGTTATTATAAAGATGAGATTTCATCGATCACCCTCGAGGGAATCGAGGGGCTCGATAAGATCCAGTCAATTATGTCCACTCTTAGAAAAAATCCGCCCAAGAAGCTGGGAAATTACAAAGTACACACATTTCGGGATTACGAAGAGGACAAGATAGTTAATGTGGGAACAGGTGTCGTAAAACCCACGAATCTTCCGGCTTCCAATGTTCTGTATTTTGAATTGAGCGACGATGCGTGGGTTTGCGTGAGACCGTCAGGGACCGAGCCCAAGGTTAAAATCTACTATGGAGTGAAGGGGACTTCTCTTCGTGATGCTGATGAAAAAGCGAAGGCTCTGGGAAAAGAGGTCAAAGAGCTTATCACACAGATGCTGGAATGACCGAAAATAGGGGAGAAAACCCTTAAAAGCTAAGAAATACGGTAAATTCCTTGACAAATGAGAACACAAAGTATATAAATAATTGTAGAGTAAAATTAGAAGAAAGTACAGGAGGAATCACTCATGAATAAAACAGAATTAGTTGCAGCTATCGCTGAACAGACAAAGTTATCCAAAAAAGACGCAGAAGCTGCTTTAAAAGCTTTTACAGATGTGGTAGCGGATGAATTAAAAAAAGGCGGTAAGGTACAACTGGTTGGCTTTGGAACGTTCGAAGTATCCGAGCGTGGCGAGAGAGAGGGAAGGAATCCTCAGACTGGTGAGACGATGACGATCAAAGCCTCCAAATCTCCGAAGTTTAAAGCTGGTAAAGCTTTAAAAGATATATTAAATTAAATATATATGAGACTAGACAAATTTTTAAAAGTATCCAGACTGATTAAACGCAGGACCGTTGCGAACGAAGCATGTAATGCAGGACGTGTTCTGGTAAATGACAGGCCTGCAAAAGCATCTGTGAAGGTTAAGCCGGGTGATATTCTGGAGATTCGGTTCGGAAGCAAATCGGTAAAGGCTGAGATTCTGCGTGTACAGGAAACTGTTCGCAGGGAGGATGCTCAGGAAATGTACAGGTACCTTTAACAATCCGTGTATCATTGTAATAGTTAGGTGAAAGCCCCCATATAATAAGAGAGAAGTTATATGGAGGCTTTTTTATATGGATGAACATTCCGGCGGACTGCATCAGATAAAGCTTACAAACAAAAGCAGCGGAACCATAAGCGGTGTGGTGGACGTGTTTTCTTTTGATGAAAATGAAATCCTGCTGGATACCACCGAGGGGAGGCTGATCATAAAAGGAAAAAATTTACATGTCGGACGGCTGCAGCTGTCGGAGGGCGAAGTAGATCTGGATGGAGAAGTGGAAAGCCTTGTATATAGTTCTAAGGGCCCGAAAGAGAAAGACGGATCCCTTATTAAGCATCTATTCGGGTAAAACATATGAGTGCATATATGGGCAGAGAACTTCTGCTGTTTACAAAATCGATCTGGTACGGCGCCCTGCTGGTGATTACCTACGACATTTTGACGATTTGCAGAAATGTGATCAGACACAGCACTGCTTTTATAGCGTTTGAAGATCTGATCTACTGGATATTCTGCGCTCTTTTTCTCTTCAGCAGATTCTTCAAGGAGAACAGCGGCATCTTAAGAGGGTATCTCGCAGCGGGAATTCTGGTCGGAAGTCTGGCGTGCTATTTCAGCATCAGCCCGTATTTTGTAAGATTCTTTACATTCTTGTCTAAAAAAGTCTTGAGAGTACTTGAAATACCGCTGAAGATTGTAAGAAAAATGATGAAAAGGTTGAAATCTAGTCTGTTTCAAGGTAAAATGTTTGTAAAACGTAAGATCAGTTCCGGGAAAAAAGGCCTGGGGAGGCATTTCCGGAGGAATAATAAGGGTGAGGCAGATGAAGAAAACAAAAAAGGCAGGCAGAAAAAAACGCGAAAGCGCAAGAAGCAGGAAGAATAAAGCCGCTATGCGCTGTATTTCTTTTGTCGTGACAGTATTATTGGCAGTTTTACTATTTGAAGGGCATTCGCTGAAAGTGAAAATTGATGCGAATGAGGAGAGAACTGCGAAGCTTGAAAAGCAGATAAAGAAGGAGAATAAGAGGACTGACGATATAAACGACCTTTCGAATTATATGCAAAGTGATGAGTACCTTGAAAAATCTGCGAAGGAAAAACTGGGTCTGATTAAGGATAATGAGATTATCTTTAAAGAGTCAGAGTAGAAAACAAAAGGTCAAAAAAGAAGCGGTTTTTGACGAAAAGTTTTTTTGATTTCTATGTTCTTTTGACATTTTTTTTACAGGTGAACGGTTATAATATTCCTTTAGTACAGGGTGAAGAGGAGGAGTATATATGCCGGGTTGGATAATTGCCATGCTCTCGATCGGCGGCCTGCTGGTTGTACGAGACATGGCATTCACTGTTTTAAGAACAAGAAAAAGCAGGGTGGAATCTGAGATTTATGACAAACATCCTCAGAAAGAACAGATGGAGCAATACGCACATTCTTTCCAGAAGCTGGCCAATACATTCTATAGTATGCCATATCGGAAAGATCACTTATCGAGCCAGGAAAAAGATGAGATTTTAAATCAACTGCAGGGAGAACTTTGTGAAGGCTGCAGTAAGTTTGATTCCTGCTGGAGGCTGTGTTACCATCTCAATTATCAGCAGGCCTGCGATTTGATCGGGACTCTGGAAGAGGGAGATCCTGATCAGATTACGCGTGCGCAGGGTGACTGGATGATTCACTGTATCGATGGCGCTCATTATCTGGAGCGGCTAAAACAGCTTTTTTTCCACTCGAGGCAGGCGCTGGTCTGGAATAATAAGCTGATTGAGAATCGCCTCGCAGTTGCGGAACAGCTGGGTGAGGTTGCGAACATCATGCAAAAGACTGCCGAAGATATCTACAGTATCAGTACAGTGCCGGATAACCTGGAGGAACAGGTGACAAAGGCACTTAGAAAACAGCATGTGATTGTCAAGAAGATGTGGATGCTGGAAAAACCGGAAGACAAGATTCAGATATTTGTCACCATGCGTGCGCGTGCGGGACAGTGTGTCACACTGCACGAGATCGCCAATATTCTATCGAAGATCTGTGGGACAAGCCTTCGGGCCGTAAAAGAAGGACATACGATTATCAACGGCGAATACAATACAGTACTGTTTATCGAGGATGTAAATTTCCGCGTTTTATATGGAGTTGCAAAAGTAACGAAAGAAAATGAGAGTATTTCCGGCGATAATTACACCTGTACCGATGACAGCGGTCGTTTTGTTATGTGTCTATCGGATGGAATGGGATCAGGGCTTGATGCCAATAAGGAGAGTGAGGCTGTCGTAGATTTGATGGAACAGTTTATCACTTCCGGATTCTCGAAAGAAGCTGCGGCGAAAATGATTAATTCAGCCCTGGTACTTCAGAGAAGTGACGGGATGTTCTCAACAGTTGATCTTTGCTCCCTGGATCTTTACAGTGGGGTATGCGATTTTTTAAAAGCAGGTGCTGCCACTACATTCATCAAAAGAGATCAGTGGGTGGAGACCATTACATCCACAAGTATCGCGGCCGGTCTGGTGCAGCAGCTGGATTTTGACACGAGTTCAAAAAAAATGTATAATGGTGATTACCTGATTATGGTAACGGATGGAGTTTTGGATGCCCTTCCTCTTTCTGAAGAAGAGGACACTATGAAAGAAATTATTATGCAGATACATAGTACCACTCCAAAGGAGATTGGGCGTGGAATCCTGGAACGTGTGATGGCATACTGCGGGTACAAAGCGAAAGATGACATGACCGTGCTTGTTGCCGGAGTCTGGGAAAAATAGAAAACAGGTAAAAATATGATCGAGGCTCGTGTTTTAAGATTTATAAAAGAATATAATATGCTCATCCCCGGGGATACCTGCCTGGTTGGCCTTTCAGGGGGCGCAGACTCTGTATGTCTGCTTGTATTGCTGAATCGGCTGAAAGAAGAGACAGGCTGCAAGATTCAGGCAGTTCATGTAAACCATAATATAAGAGGAGAAGAAGCTAAAAGGGATGCCGGATATGCAAAAGGTTTATGCCTTTCTCTTAATATTCCCTTCTATGAGTATTCTTACCGGGTACAGGAACTGGCAAATGCGAAACATATTGGAACGGAAGAGATGGGAAGAATAGTGCGCAGGGAGGCTTATGCGGACTGTATGGATCACCATGGAGCCACAAAACTTGCGCTCGCTCATCACCAGAATGATCTTGCCGAGACTTTTCTGTTTCACCTGGCCCGGGGGACATCCCTGGGCGGTCTGGCAGCAATCCGCCCGGAGCGTGAAAATGTGATCCGGCCGCTTTTATGCGTAAATCGAAATGAAATTGAAGATTACTTACATGAGAATAAGATTAAATATTGTGAGGACAGTACAAATGCTGCGGATGATTATACAAGAAATCGAATCCGCCATCATGTGCTGTCCTATTTGACGGAACATGTGAATAAAAAAACCCCTTCTCACATCTCGGCTGTCTCATTTGACATTTTGGAAGTATTAAATTATATTGAGAGGCAGACGAAGAGGATGATCGCTGAAAATATGGAGTTTATCCGGGATCCGGGTGTGCCCGGATCAGACAAAATCATAAAAGCCGAAATCAAAGAAGGCTTCTTTGAAGAGGATCGTGTATTGCAGAGGACGGCTGTGATGCGGGCCATGGAAACACTTTGTGGGGAGAAGAAAAATATCACGAGGGAACATGTGAAACGTGTGCTGGATCTTTGGAATGACCCTGTGGGAAAGAAAATTGATCTGCCTCATGGCATAACTGCTGTTCGGAATTATCGCAATATAGACCTTACGACGAGGTTCCCGGGGAATGACGTCCGTGTCGGTGAGATTTTTAGAATTCCTCTGCATCAGCACATAGAGTGGGGGAGACTTTGCGTAAAAGCGAGGCTTCTTAACTATACTGGGCAATTAATTCCGCAAAAAACATATACGAAATGGTTTGATTATGGTAAAATAAAGTCAGATGCCGTTTTTCGTACCAGAAGAAGCGGTGATTATATCATGATAAATGCCTCGGGCGGTCATAAGAAGTTGAAAGACTATCTGATTGACTGTAAAATCCCAAGGCAGGAGAGGGACCAGCTTCTGCTGTTTGCATCCGGAAGCGAAGTACTCTGGGTTGTCGGATATCGGATTGGTGAATCCACAAAGATTGATGAGAACACAAAGCAAATATTAGAAGTTCAAGTAACGGGAGGAAATACAAATGAGTGAAAAGATTCGGGAATTGATTAGCGAGGAAAAGATAGATGCCCGGATTCGTGAAGTGGGGGAGCAGATCAGCCGGGACTATACCGGCAGGAAGCTGCATATGATCTGTGTACTGAAGGGCGGAGTGTTTTTCATGTGTGAGTTGTCCAAACGAATTACCGTTCCTGTTACCCTTGATTTTATGTCTGTATCAAGCTATGGTAATGAGATGAACTCCAGTGGGGTAGTCAGGATTGTGAAAGATCTGGACGAACCATTAGAAGGAAAGGATGTACTGATTGTCGAGGATATCATTGATTCCGGACGAACCTTGTCTTACCTCATGGCTATTCTGGAAAAGAGACATCCGGCAAGTCTTAAGTTATGTACTCTGCTCGATAAGCCGGACAGGCGCGCTGTAGATGTACAGACACAGTACTGCTGTTTCGAGATTCCGGATGACTTTGTTGTGGGTTATGGACTGGACTATGCACAAAAATACAGAAATCTACCTTATGTAGGTGTGGTGGATTTTGAAGACTAAAGGAAAGGCTTGGTATATATTTTGAAAAGACAAACCAAAGGATATGGGGGATATTTGATATTGGCGTTACTCCTGATCGTCATATTGGGCTATCTTCCGGGGCTGATTAAGAGAGGTCAGACAGTATCAGAGAGTACATTTACAGCGGATTTAAAGAAAGGGCATATTCAGCAGATTGAGATTGCCCAGAACAGGGAAGTTCCGACAGGGAGTCTGTACTATACAACAGACGATGACGGAACTTCTACGTATGTTTTCAGTGATATCAGCGAAGTGGAAAAGCAGCTGAAGGATGCCGATTTTACAAATTACAGTCTGAAGGATGTCCCGAGAGACAGCAGCTTCTTAAGCATCCTGCTTCCGATCCTGATCAGTGTGGTTATGGTGTTTTTTGTCATGATGATGATGAGCCGGATGATGCAGGGGTCCGGCGGCGGAGGCAATGGCAAGATGATGGACTTTGGAAAGAGCAATGCGAAAGTTTCTTCAAAGAATGATCCGAAAACAACATTTAACGATGTGGCAGGACTAAAAGAAGAAAAAGAAGACCTTGAAGAGATTGTAGACTTTTTAAAAAAACCGGAGAAATATACGAAAGTAGGCGCCAGAATTCCAAAAGGCGTATTGCTTGTGGGCCCTCCGGGCACTGGTAAGACTTTGCTTGCCAAGGCTGTAGCCGGTGAAGCAGGCGTGCCGTTCTTCAGCATATCAGGTTCTGATTTTGTCGAGATGTTCGTAGGTGTCGGTGCTTCACGTGTGAGAGATTTATTCGAAGAGGGAAAGAAAAATGCCCCCTGTATTATCTTTATCGATGAGATTGATGCGGTTGCAAGGCGTCGCGGCACCGGAATGGGCGGAGGACACGATGAGCGTGAACAGACACTGAACCAGCTGCTGGTAGAAATGGATGGATTCGGCATCAATGAGGGAATTATTGTCATGGCGGCGACAAACCGTGTAGATATCCTGGACCCGGCGATCTTAAGACCCGGGCGTTTTGACCGCAGGGTTGTTGTCGGTGCACCCGATGTCGATGGGAGAGAAGAGATTTTAAAGGTTCATTCCAAGGGGAAACCTCTTGCTGAAGATGTTGATTTAAGACAGATTGCTCAGACGACTGCCGGATTTACCGGCGCGGAACTTGAGAATCTCTTAAATGAGGCTGCAATTAAGTCGGCCAAAGAAGGCAGAGTATTTTTAAAACAGGAGGATATTAAAGCTGCGTTTGTGAAGGTCGGTATCGGAACTGAGAAGAGGAGCCGTGTGATTTCTGAGAAAGAAAAAAAAATTACCGCTTATCACGAGACGGGACATGCGATCCTGTTTCATGTACTTCCTGATATGGATCCGGTCTATACGATTTCGATCATTCCAACCGGACAGGGCGCAGCAGGGTATACGATGCCGCAGCCTGAAAATGATGAGATATTTAACACAAGAGGAAAGATGCTGCAGTATATCACAGTTTCTCTCGGCGGCCGTGTGGCAGAGGAAATAATCTTTGATGATATCACGACCGGAGCTTCTCAGGATATCAAACAGGCAACAAAAACAGCGAAAGACATGGTGATGAAATACGGTATGTCAAGCAAACTTGGGCTGGTGGATTACAGCGAAGAGGATTCGGACGAAGTATTTATCGGCAGAGACTGGGGTCATACGAAGAACTTCAGTGAAGCTGTGCAGTCAACGATTGACAGGGAAGTTCATGCGATTATTGAAGAGTGCCACGAAAAGGCAAAACAGATTATCTCAGAGCATTCTTATGTGCTCCATGAGTCCGCAAAACAGCTGATGACGAAAGAAAAGCTGAATCGTCAGGAGTTTGAGGCAATTTTTTCAGAAGAGCCAAAACCTGTAGAGGGTTGATAAAATAAAAATAGACAAAAATCGACATCGGAATTTGTGAGATTTGTTGAGACTTTTTGTCTGAGTTATGGTACTATAATAACTGTAAAACC
>ENA-UOOI01003951-UOOI01003951.1-fermentation-metagenome-genome-assembly--contig:-NODE-3951-length-10352-cov-6.307468_pt1 | contig 10352 bp, 12 predicted proteins | sample MGYA00245779_ERZ724027 | MGnify/ENA primary metagenome ERZ724027 (study PRJEB28704, sample SAMN03018318) | fermentation metagenome | biome: anthropogenic terrestrial biome; feature: soil; material...
TAATGCTAAATAGCACCACAATGAATGAAAGGGATTCTTCGCAAATTCAACTTCGTTGAATTTTTGCTCAGAATGACACGTTTTCATAGCATAACAAAACTTGCCCAGAATGACACGCTTTCACAGCATGACAAAACTTGCCCAGAATGACACGCTTTCGTAGCATAACAAAACTTGCCCAGAATGACACGGTTTCATAGCAATATCAAAACTTACTCAGAATGACATGCCTAACTTTAATCAATTATTTTTTATCTATATCTAATATAGTTTGTAGCAGTACATTAGCTCCCTTAAAACAGTTTTCCAAAGGTGTAAACTCTTTTTCACAATGGCTATGTCCATTTTGGCTTGGAACAAATATCATAGTGGTTGGAATAATATCTGCAATAAACTGTGCATCATGACCTGGTCCACTATACATTCTCATGGAAGAATATCCGTATTCATTTGTATTTTTTTCAACAAAATCTACAAATTCTTCGCAAAATGCAACTGTTTTACGAGACCATAATTCCTTGCAACTTACACTGCATCTATCAACTTCGTTAGGTACACTTTTAATTATTTCAACTACCTGATTTATTACTTTAGAATCTTGGTGTCTGGCATCTAAAGTAAACTTAACATAATCTGGAATAATTGTGTGGATATTAGGAGAAACATTCATTCGACCTGTTGTATAGACTAAGTTACTATCTAGTTTATCAAGTTCATCATGTAAATATCGTATTACATTAGCAGCTGCAAATAATGCATCTTTTCTATATTTCATAGGAGTGGTACCAGCATGATCCGCTTGTCCAATAAAGGTAAACTCGTAATTTACCATTCCTACAACACCTTCTACAATACCAATATCCTTTTCTTCTGCCTCTAATACCGGACCTTGTTCCACATGCAACTCAACAAGTGCCATATAATCTTTCCTATTCAAACGGTTTTTAATGTCACCCATATAACCACTGGCTTCAAGTGCTTCTCCAAAGGTTGTTCCTTCCTTGTCTTTAGATTCCAGCATAAGTTTTTTATCAAACTTTCCAGCTATAACGCCAGATGACATCATAGCAGGGTCGAATCTGGCACCTTCTTCATTGGTCCAAACAACTACTGTAATTGGATGACGGTGTGGAATTCTTTCTGCAACAATCGTTTCCGCTGCTTCAAGGGCAGTTAGTACTCCTAATATACCATCGTAATTTCCACCTTGTACCACTGAATCCATATGGGAACCCATCATAATAGCAGGAAGATTTTCATCCCCTTTTAACGTAGCATAGATATTAGCCATATCATCGGTTTTAATTTCCATACCAAGTGTTCTGCATCTTTTACAGAATTCATCTCTTGCCGCTAATGCAGCCGGAGATAAAGATAGCCTGGTAATTCCACCATTGTCCAAAGCTCCAAATGTTGCAAAAGTATCTATTTTATCTTTCAATCTAAGTTCATCACAAGTTATCATAGTACATTCTCCTTATCTATGTGTTCTCTATTAGCTATTTGTTCTCTATTAGCTATTTGTTCTTTATATCCATTTGTTTTCTTATCTGTTTGTCCCTTTATCCGTTTGTTCCCTTATCTATTTGCTCTCTATTATCCATTTGTTCTCTACATCCACTTACTCCCTACATCCATTTGTTCTCTACATCCACTTACTCCCTACATCCATTTGTTTCCTACACCTATTTGTCCTCTATCTACATAAGTTATATTTATCAATCAGCTTCACCATTGATTTTACTATATGCGCTGTCATGCCCCAAATAGTATGATTCCCATATCGGTAAAAATACACGTCGTAGATACCTTGTGCCCACGGATAATTCTCCCCTTCAGGTATCCATTCATATGGAAAATCCTCAGGCAATTGATTGATTAGCCGGCTTTCAAAACGAGTTGGCTGTTGATTAAGGAAAAATTCCAATGGTATCTTAATAATTTCATCCACTTCATCTGTACTAAATGTATTATTATACTCATTAATTACTCCTAAATAGGGATAAACCATTAAATTAAACGGGGAAATGAAAATATCTCCTGGTCCAACTACCTCAATCTGCTGCCTTAAGATAAGTAATTCTTCCATGGTTTCTCGCACAGCACATTTCTCCAATGACTCATCTGGTTCCAGTTTCCCGCCAGGAAAACAAATTTCACCTGGTTGGCGCCTCAATTGATTCGCCCTCTTCTCAAATAATAAAAAATTACCATCTGGGGTATCTATTAGAGGTACCAGAACTGCATATTTTCTGAACTGTTCTTCACCAATGATTCCCGGTTTTCGAATAAGAAACTTATCTTTATCCTTCATTCTTTCTCCTATCATTCCATTTGTATAACAGTTACCTTTAATATAGTATTATAATTTTAGCCCTTTTATATCTTTAATTCTTGATTTGCGTGTCAAAACTCTAATATAGTTTATTGAGTGAAGAGTTTTGACACGGAAATCATTCTTTAAAAATAATATTGCAATTACCAATTACATCCAATCCTTTTAGGTACATAAGCCATCTCCCTATAATATATTATTTTGTAATAATAACATTTATAATACAAAAAGACAATACGTTGCAGTTCAGCCACTGGCTGAACTATAACGCAGCAAGGAATATTATTTTGCCGCTTTTATTGACAAAAGATACTTACAATGGTACTCTGTATAAGGCTATAAACAAGAAATTTGTAATATTATACATTTGTTTATAAATATTAATTTAGGACATTCAAGGACTTAAGACAACTATGAAAAAAGCAAATGATTTACGGAATGACTCTATCCGCTCTTTAGTAATTAAACTAGCAATTCCATCTATGATTGCGCAACTTGTAAACGTTCTTTACAGTATTATAGACCGTATGTACATAGGAAATATTCCAGATGTAGGTGATATAGCTTTAGCAGGTGCAGGCGTATGCGGTCCCATTGTTACTCTGCTCTCCTCCTTTGCAACTTTAATTGGCCTAGGCGGCTCCATCGTAATGTCTATGCGCTTAGGCGAAAAGAAAAAAAAGGAGGCAGAACAAATACTATCTAATAGTTTCTTGCTGCTTGTTATATTTTCTTTCTCATTAACCATAATATTTTTATTGATTAAAGACTTTCTATTAATACAATTTGGTGCAAGCCAGATTACATTTCCTTATGCTAATACATATATGACTATTTACACACTTGGTACATTTTTTGCTTTACTAAGCATTGGGTTAAATTATTTTATTACCTGCCAAGGCTTTTCCTTAATCAGCATGACAACTGTATTAGTTGGAGCTGTCACCAATATTATATTAGATTATGTATTTATCTTCGTGTTTCATACGGGCATTGCAGGAGCTGCCTGGGCAACCGTTATAGCGCAAATGCTCTCCTGTACTTTTGCTGTTTGCTTCCTGTTTGGTAAACAGGTCCCAATTCGTATTACTTTTGGTAATTATTCTTTCTCCATTATGAAGAAAATTTTATACATCGGTCTATGCCCTTTCATCATTCTTGCAACGGATAGTCTGATTATCATAATTTTAAATGCGGTACTACAAAAATATGGTGGACCTGCAGAGGGGGACCTACTTATTTCATGTGCTACGATCGTTCAAAGCTATATGATGCTAATAACCGGCCCAATGATTGGTATTACCGGAGGGACACAAACAATAATCAGCTATAACTATGGTGCTGCCAATTCTGCAAGAGTAAAGCAGGCGGAGCGGCTTATTTTAGCCCTATGCCTTGTATTTACCAGCTGTATGTTCCTTGTGTCACGTTTCTTTCCAATATACTTTGTACGGATTTTTACAAGAGATCAAAGCCATATAAATTTATCTATCTGGGGAATTAAAACTTTTACCCTTGGAATAATTCCATTAAGCTTACAGTATGTTTTTGTAGATGGATTAACCGCCCTAGGGCGTACGAAAACAGCTTTAGTTCTATCCATATTAAGAAAATCGACCTATGTTACTTTTACCCTTTTACTTCCTGTATTATTCACTGCAAAACATGCATTCTATGCAGAGCCAATGTCAGATATTATATGTTCTTGCATTACAAGCATTGTATTTTTACTTGTCTTTTCGAAACATTTAAAAGCTAGAGAGATAGCGGTAAAAGCTACCAAGCAGGTACCCTGAATGCTCCTATTTAAAAAGTGAAAACTGATTTGAAAAAGCCTATCACAAATAAGCCTGTTGCATTTTAACAGGCTCAAATTTTTCCTATTGGCTTATATTTCATATTTTTTATAATATCTTATTGTACTTCCGGTACATTTTTCATATTTTTGCTGAAGTTCTAAAAGATCCACATAATAATTACTGAGAATTTTACTGATATAGCAAACACTGGGCGAAGTATACTTTACTCTATACTTTATCATCCAATGCAGTATTTTTCGTAAGATTCGAAAAGTCCTCCATTTGTACTCCATTTGTGCGATTATCTTTCGTTCTTTCACTTTAATATCCACCCCTTTCATATCACTCAGGGCATAACCTTTTTGGTTCCTCTCTCCCGTTTGCTATTACATAATAGCACCATTCTAGAATAAATGCTACTAACAATATCCACAGGCAAGCATTTTTTATCTATACTTTACTATGAATAGGTGGTGAAATGATGAAAAATGAACTTTTAGCCAAAAGATTAAAAGAATTGAGAAAAGCGAATAACTATACCCAAGAATATGTTGCTTCCTACTTAAATATTGGGCGTCAGGCATACTCTCATTATGAGACAGGAAGAAATACGCCAAGTTCAGATACCCTTTATAATATTTCAGCCCTTTATAGTATACCATATCACAGTTTAATTGAATTAATGATGACCAATGACCACCCTTTTTCCTATCAGACGTCCCCTGCCTATACTCCTGTAGTAAATGATGTATCTGAATTTTTAGAATATATAAACGATCCTAAGAATGAGAAGAAATTAAAGCTGCTTAGCGTAAAAGAAAAAGAATTGCTTTATTATTTTGATAAATTGACTGTAAAGGATCAGGAAGATATTCTTGATTTTATTAAAATAAAAGTAAAGAAGAAATGATGTTTTCTGATTTCATATATCTAGCAATTAATAGCAAAACAGATGTAATTTATGCTATTTTTTATTGACACATTAAAAATCAAGTGATATAATGAACACTGTTCATTATGAAAGATAGTAGTGAACGAATGCAATGTTTTAGTTTAGTAATTCTACAATTCTTTGCTTTCAAAGGTAGATTCGATTGCTGGAATGCCCGCCTAAACAGCGGGTTTTTATAAAACTAAAACTGAACATAGTTCAATTATGAAAGGAGATTTTTTATGCAAGCAGTTATGGAAACTTTATTCGATGCGACCTATCTTACTACGGTAATTACCATCGGTATACTGATGATAAAAAAAAGCAATGGTAATCCACAGTACCGATTGTTCGGAATTATGGCTGTTACGCTAGGATTAGGTGATTCTTTTCATCTAGTTCCCAGAGCGTTGGCACTTTGCACCACAGGACTTGAAAGCTATACCGCTGTCCTTGGAATTGGTAAATTCATCACCTCAATTACCATGACAATCTTTTATATTCTCCTCTATTATGTATGGCGTTTACGTTACAAGGTAGAGGGAAAACAGGCACTGACCGTTACTGTATATACATTGGCAATTCTTAGAATTGCACTCTGCCTTATGCCTCAAAATGCTTGGACCAGTGGGGCTTCTCCATTGTCTTGGGGAATTTACCGAAATCTTCCCTTTGCCGCTATGGGTATTATAGTAATTGTTCTGTTTTATCAAAGTGCCAGGGAAACCAACGACAAAGCCTTCCGTTATATGTGGCTGACCATTGTTCTCAGTTTTGCCTTCTACATACCGGTAGTGCTATTTGCTGACACCATTCCTGTAATCGGAGTGTTGATGATTCCAAAAACCTGTGCTTATGTTTGGACTATTCTGATTGGTTACAACGAAATGAAAGGATTGAAATAATATGAAAAAATTAATTAATACTGCTTTTATCTATGCCATTGCTGCAATGGTCTGTGGTATATTTTACCGAGGGTTTACCAAATCAATGTCCTTTGATGGACGCACCACATTAGCCTTTACGCATTTACACTTATTTGCACTGGGTACTATGGTATTTCTGATTCTTGCGTTGTTCAGCCTCAAAACTGATTTACTAATGCAAAAGAAATTTAAAGCATTTTTCCTCACCTATAACATCGGTCTTCCGCTGATGGTCGTAATGTTTTTTGTACGTGGCATCTTACAGGTATTAGGGACTCCTTTGTCAGCTGGCATGAATGCTGCCATTTCCGGTATTGCAGGAATCACACACATTATTCTCGGTATTGCAATTGTTTTAATGTTCCTTTGCTTAAAAGACGTTACTATAAATAAATAATTTAAGTATAAAAGACAAAAGGGGCTATTGGAAAATAAAAAATGTCATTCTGAGAGCAAATTCAGCTTGCTGAATTATGCTCGAAGAATCTCACGTTAAAATGAGATTCTTCGCCCAATTTAGCAAAGCTAAATTGCGCTCAGAATGACAGTTTTATTTTACAACAGTCCCTTTTTATTACTCTGTATTGAATACTAAACTATTTGATCCTTTTTGTTGAATTCACCAGCCCATTCGAAACCTTTTTTCGCTGCGATTACAGCAATAATTTCATTAATTACAGCTGCCGCTGCAATAGTTCCCTGAATTATTTTTGCACATTCAGGAGCGGGAGTGGATAAAACAGATACTGCTATACCGGTAAATACTAAAGAAACACCGGAATGAGGCCAAAGAGTCAGTCCAAGATATTTCTTTACCGTATCTGGTAACTTTGTGACGCTTGCACCAAAGTATGCACCAAAATATTTTCCAAATCCTCTGGAAATGATGTAAATTGCGGTAAATAAACCAGCTCCTAAAACTAAATGATAATCTAGTGGTGCACCAAGATTTAATATTGCAATAATCATTGCAATACCTAAAAATGGGTTGAAGTTATCCATAATCTGATTTAACCGTTCATCCGAAACCATGTTAGAGAAAGTACCGGAAAATGCCATGCCCATTAACATGAAATTCAGAATAGGTGATGGCAGCAAATAATTGTTGCAAAAAGCTCCGATAACAGAGGTAAGTATAATCAATAAAATCAGAATCACAACGGTAGCTGGAGCACTACGCTCTTTTTTCAATAATACACCTCCCAAAAGTCCAGTTATAATGCCAATAATAAGTGGTAAGATTATTATAAGCGGAATTACATATACCGGTAACTTTTTTTCGGAAATATTACTAGCAACGATTGCCATGGTCGTAAAGAATACAACAACTCCAACCATATCATCAAGTGCTGCCATGGGAATCAGTGTCTTAGTCACAGGTCCATCAGTCCTAAATTCCCTTACAATGGAAAGAGCAGGCGCAGGCGCAGTTGCAAGTGCAATTCCTCCAAAGATAAAAGCAAGATAGACAGGTATATCACTTATTATAAATACAACGGAAAATGCCAGTGATACAACTAAAAATGTACCAAGTGACTGAGTCAATGTTGTAATGATGATAGCCTTGCCGTATTTCTTAATATTTCTCCATACAAGTTCCGTGCCAATCATTAAGCCAACAGAGCACTCAAAAATGTGATTCAATGCCACATACCAGCCTGCACTCAGAATTTCGTTATTTATTAAAGAAAGTGCGTGAGGGCCTAATATCATACCCGTAATTAACCACCCTAAAATAGAGGGCAGTTTGATTTTTGATACAAGCCTACCAACAAAATAAGCTACTACAACTGCAATCAGCAGTCGAATAATAAATAAAATCATATTTTTTTTCTCCTTTCTGCAATACCATATAACATATAATCCAGTAGTTTTGACAACATTATTTCATGATCTGCAATGACATTCGTAAAAGTTGTGTCACTGTAAGCAGGACTACTGAAATATCCATTGAACATTTTCTGTACAATTTCAAAATATTGTAAGGCTTCTGACTCTTTAACCCCATCACGTAGTTTGACCGTGGACAGCGTCGAACAATATATTTGCATATTCAGCCCATCGAAATCTTTTTTTAACTCCTTTATCCTTTCAGATAACTTTTTCGGTGGCTGCAAAACTGCTTCAAAGAATATTCGTGCATAAAGTTCGTTTTCAGAGAAGAAATGAAACCTTAAGTCCATATATTGCTGCAAATCAATATCAGCTGCTTGACCCTGCAAATATGTCTTTAAAGACGAAAAGCATCTTTCCACACAGGCAAGATACACCTCATCTTTATTCTTAAAATTATGATAAATCAACCCTTTGGAAATCCCAGTGTTGCTGATATTGTTTAGCGATGAACCATCATATCCCTTAGTGCCGAATTCTAAAATTGCGGCATTGATGATTTTTTCTTTTGTAAGTTCAGTTTTTTCTTCCTTTTTCATAAAACCTATCCCTCCAAAATCATTATTATCTAAACAATCTATCATATTATAATCATCATAGGCTGATTGGCTATCATACTATAATCATTATAAACTAACTGGTCTATCATTGTTATAACCATTGTAGACCAACTGGTCTATCATATTATAATCATTATAGACCGATTAGTCAATAATAATTTGAAAAAATTTTTTTATTTTAAATAATTAAAATAATGCTTAAATAATGTTTTAGATAATGTTTTAAAATGTTTTAAATAATACTTAAATGATTATAGTAATGTACAATGTAATTGATTATTAATTCAATTATTTCCCTAAAAGACATAAAAAATTACTTTACTACTGTATAATTAAGACAACTGGCTTAATTATACAGTAGTAAGGGTTGTTGCAAAACTGTCATTTTGCAATAGCCCCTTAAAAGCGGTATCTTAAATCGGTGCCTGGCACCATTTACTCAATTCAGCTTACTGAATTATAAGCGCGAAGAATCTCAATCCAAAGTGGGATTCTTCGAACAAATTCAGCAAGCTGAATTTGCTCTCAGAATGACAAATTTTTCAATCGGTAATTCGGTGCCTAATTCGGTGCCTGGCACCAAATAATATATAATAATAAAACCATCAAGGCACCCTCTTAAATGTGTTCTTGATGGTTTTATATGCATACTTAGTATGTCTTTTTACACTTAGAATTTTTCTGCTTGTTCTTGTGCTTTTTTAATTGCATTTCCAACAATGGCTTCAACATCCTGACCTATTACATCCAGGTTATCTGCTGATATAGTAGTAAAATCTGTTACTCCTAAAAAGCCTAAAATGGTTCTTAAATATTTATCTCCCATTTCCCATTCTGCAAATTTACCTTCTGAATATTCTCCACCTCTGGCAGTAATGTTGATTGCTTTTTTCCCTTGGCATAGACCAACAGGTCCTTCTGCTGTATATTTAAAAGTTATTGTAGTTACACAAATGTAATCAATATAGGCTTTCAATATTGCAGGAATGCCTAGATTCCATAGAGGTTCGGCAAATACGTACTTGTCAGCCTCAAGGAACTGGTAAGCATATTTGAGAATCGGATGATTTCTTCCTTCTCCTGGTTTAGGCATATGCATCATAATACCTTCTTCTGACAGAAAATTAATTCCCTCCTTATATAAATCCAAGGTAATAATTTCATCATCAGGATGATGCTCTTTGTAGGTTTCAATAAACTTATCTGCTATTCTAAATGTTCTTGATGTTCCTTCCGGCTTTGCATTAGCCTTTATATATAGAACTGTACTCATTGGTATCCACACCTTTCCTAATTGTTATCTTCTTAATTATTGACATTGTTTTTGTTTTAACACATATAAATCTACTACATTTCTTTGCATGCAATAAGAATTCAATAAGAACTTATACGATATATAATATTATTTAAATATTCTATTTGCAATAAGGCACTTATTTGTGCTATAGTATCTAAAAAGATACTGTTATGAGGTGATAATTTGTTAACTAAGGAAGAAAGACATGAGACATGCTATATGCAACTAAAATGTGCCAAATTTGACGTTTGTCCAATGGTTCTTGTACAAAATTTGCTTTCAGGAAAACGTAAAATTTTGATTTTATGGTATTTGAGTTATAAAACTCTAAGATTTAATGAGATTAAAAAAAAGCTACCTGATGTTACCCAGAAAATGCTTACACAGCAATTGAGAAGTTTGGAGGAGGACAACCTGATATATCGGAAAGTATACCCTATTGTTCCTCCCAAAGTAGAATATGGACTGACTGAATTAGGTGAGAAAATAATCCCTATACTAGAAATGATGCATAGCTTTGGAGCAGATTATTTGGAATCACAAAATGTTAATCAAATGGAATCGCAAAGTGCCAATCAATAAAATCATAGAATGCCATCAATAAAATCACA
>ENA-UOOI01003953-UOOI01003953.1-fermentation-metagenome-genome-assembly--contig:-NODE-3953-length-10346-cov-25.798562_pt1 | contig 10346 bp, 6 predicted proteins | sample MGYA00245779_ERZ724027 | MGnify/ENA primary metagenome ERZ724027 (study PRJEB28704, sample SAMN03018318) | fermentation metagenome | biome: anthropogenic terrestrial biome; feature: soil; material...
CACATACAGGAACTTTCATCCTGTTAGCTTAATACCATGCCCGACATACCAAAAAGTCCTGATAATCAATAATTATCAGGACTTTTCTTGATTTTACTCAATTTCTCAGTGGACCTGGAGGGATTCGAACCCTCGTCCAAACGAGGAATTAATTTGCTTTCTACATGCTTAGTCTCATTTTAATTGTAGGGAAAGAGCGCGACTGAAACCACCAAACTCCATCCTTAGCTTTTTAATTTCGGAAAGGAGCCAAAGCTTCTCCCCTCCTATCTCCGATTTGCCTGCACCACCTGATCGGCACGCTTCGAAGCCACAGCTTCCGGGTGATGTCCTGTCCCGGCACCTTGGCCGGGATTAAGCGATTAACCTACTGTACTTCGGTTACGCAGCAAGAGCGTAATTGTTATTATTGCCAGTTATAGCTTTGAAGATTGATATTAAAGTGCAAACCAACAACGCACTGCATGCTTACAAACCACTTCTGCCCGCTGTCAAAACCGGTCAAGCCCATAATTGAATCGTGTAATTCGACACAAAGTTAATGAATTGGTTTAAAACGAACAAATTTTTCTTTTCAGTGTATAATGCCCCGCAAATACGCATGTACTTATCACATATATACACAGTAAATATTAGACACGTAAAGGTTTTACGGGATTCCCCGTACGGTGAAACAAGGACAGCAAACATCCAACTTCAGTGAACGGTTTAGCGATTTTTATAACACCTGTATAAGTTCAAGCATGCAAGGGAAAGAGGAGTTGCCACATTTTCGACCACAATTTGAAGGGTAATCTCCTCGTTTTTTGAATTAAAATCTATATTTTTGTAAAAAATTACCAGATCGAATGAACAAAATTATAGCGAAGGAGAATTTTTCCGACAAAGTTGTCAAGTTTGAGATTGAAGCCCCGTTGATTGCCAGAAGCCGTAAAGCCGGTCACTTTGTGATGGTCAGGGTGGGCAAGAAAGGGGAAAGGGTGCCTTACACCATCGCCTCATCAGACCCCGTGAAAGGTACCATAACCCTGGTGATTCAGCGGGTTGGAAAATCTTCAGAAAAAGTTTGCCAACTGGAGCCGGGAGACTATATTACGGATTTGGTCGGCCCGTTGGGAAAGGCCACGCACATTGAAAATTTCGGTACGGTCCTTTGTGCCGGAGGAGGTGTGGGTGTTGCCCCCATGCTTCCGATAATTGAAGCCATGAAAAATGCGGGCAACCGGGTAATTACCGTCCTTGCCGCCAGAAACAAAGACCTGATCATCCTGGAAGATCAGGTACGAAAATTTTCAGACGAAGTGATCGTTATGACCGACGACGGCTCATACGGACAAAAGGGATTGATCACTGCCGGAGTGGAGCAGGTAATTCTGCGCGAACCGGTTGACCTGTGCGTTACTATCGGCCCGGCAATCATGATGAAGTTCGTATCGGAGCTGACGAAAAAATACAGTGTGCCCACCGTTGCCTCACTCAACACGATTATGGTTGACGGCACCGGGATGTGCGGCGCCTGCCGGGTGACGGTGGGTGGGGTCACCAAGTTCGTCTGCGTGGACGGGCCGGAGTTTGACGCCCATCAAGTAGATTTCGATGAGATGCTGATGCGGCTGAAAGCGTATAATTGATCAGAACAAAGAACAAGTAACAAAGAGCAAAGAACAGAGAATAAATGCCTACACAAGAATATCTGCAAGCAGAAAGAGCACAGTTGTGGCGCGAAGAGTTGCGCAAAACGCTAAAAAACAAGGAGAGAACCAACCTCGTTCGCGTAAAAATGCCGGAAGTGGATGCGACAATCAGAAGCCGCACATACGATGAGGTCAATCTGGGACTGACTCCGGAACAAGCGCAAGCCGAATCTCAACGGTGCCTCGACTGCGTTAATCCCACCTGTATTACCGGTTGTCCGGTTGAAATAAACATCCCCAAGTTCATCAAGAACATCGAACGTGGAGAGGTGCTGGAAGCGGCTAAAGCGCTAAAAGAGACCAGCGCCTTACCTGCGGTTTGCGGTAGGGTTTGTCCACAGGAAAGGCAGTGTGAAAGCCAATGTTTTTACACCCTGAAACTGGGCAAGGAGCCTGTAGCTATTGGTCATCTGGAACGGTTTGCCGCTGACTTTGAACGCAAAAGCGGCAACATTTCCATTCCCGAGATTGCTCCGGCAAACGGTATAAAGATTGCCGTCGTGGGATCCGGCCCTGCCGGGCTGGCTTTTGCCGGCGACATGATTAAACTGGGTTACGACGTTACGGTTTTTGAAGCATTGCATGAACTGGGGGGCGTTCTCCGCTACGGGATCCCCGAGTTTCGCCTGCCCAACGATATCGTGGATATAGAGATTGATGTTTTGAAAAAAATGGGTGTTAAGTTCATCACCAACTGCATCATCGGGAAAACCATTTCACAGGAAGAGTTGAAAGCCGACGGCTATCGGGGTATCTTCATCGGAAGCGGTGCGGGATTGCCGAATTTCATGAATATTCCGGGCGAAAATCTGATCGGAGTGATGTCGTGTAACGAATACCTCACGCGGGTAAACCTGATGCAAGCAGCAGACCCCGAAAGCGATACCCCCGTACAAATGGGGAAAAAAGTCGCCGTTATCGGAGGAGGCAATACCGCGATGGATGCCGTACGAACAGCTCGCCGGCTGGGTGCGGAAAAAGCAATGATTGTTTACCGCCGTTCGGAAGAAGAGATGCCTGCACGTCTGGAAGAAGTGAAGCATGCCAAAGAAGAAGGAATAGATTTCCTGACATTACACAATCCTATTCGTTACGAAGGGGACGAGCGAGGACATGTACAGCGGATGCTGCTGCAACGGATGAAGTTGGGTGACCCCGATTCTTCCGGCAGGAGAAAGCCGGTGGTGATCGAAGGGGATACGGTCTGGGTGGACGTAGACGAAGTTATCGTGAGTGTGGGAGTATCGCCCAACCCACTGATCCCATCCTCTTTTTCGGGCCTGGAGATCACTTCGTGGGGAACCGTTGTGGTAAATTCAGACACCATGCAAACTGCCGATGAGACCATTTTTGCCGGCGGCGATATTGTCCGGGGCGGAGCAACAGTGATCCTTGCCATGGGTGACGGCAGAAAAGCAGCCAAGGCGATGCACGCATCAATGAGTTGACAGGTACTCCCCTATCCTTCCGCTGATCTGTAACAATGAAATTTCGTAAAGTTTGGTGCGGTACTGTGCGGTGAGTAATCGCTGCTCGGCCTGAAGAAGGCTTACCTGTGCTTCACGCAACAGAATCCCCGAAAGGTCGCCCAGCTTGTACCTGTCCATCGCAATCTCGTAGTTGATCTGCGCATTTTCCAGGCTTTCCTTTTCGAGGTTAGTGAGTTGTATATTGTTTTGATAGGCAAGCCACATATTGGCAAAATCGCTTTGCAGCATAAGCTTCTGCCTTTCCACCTGAAGTTCTCGGTTGTCTATCCGGATCCGTGCATTTTTCTGTTCACGACTCCTATTAAACCCGTCGAAAATGGTAAAACCAAGCGTAACCCCTACCGTAGGGCCCCAGGTCCGCTGCTTGTCGAAATTCCCTTTGGTGTAGTCGTAGTGTGTGAATCCGTATCCGCCGTTCAGCCTCAGGTAAGGATAATTCTGGCTTTGCAGCGTTTTCAAATCGAGTTCACTCAGCACCTTGTTTTTTTCGGTCAGGAGCAGTGCCGTATTTACTTTCATCATGTTGTCGTAAAGTGCCGGTTTAGATAGCATCGGGTCAAACGAGATGGTTGTATCGGCAGCCATAAAATGCTGTTCAACATTACCTGTACCCATCATCTCATTCAACAGAATGCGCGAACTGTGCAAAACCTCGTATTGCTGAATCAATTGCGAGCTGTCGGCATTAAAATCCACGCGCGCCTGCTGCAGGTCGAGCCGGGAGAGTGAACCTATCTGGTAACGCGCTTCCACTATTCGCAGCCGCTCACGTGACAGGTTCAGCGCCTGGCGTAAATTCCGCATGCGTAACGTTTGCTGAACATAGTTGTAGTATTCAGCCGAAATATCAGCAATAAAGTTCTCCACCGCCAGCTGAGTATTCAGTTCGCCCACCGATTTCAGTTCCTGCAGGCGTTTATAGTTTGTCTGGACCTTGAATCCTTCAAAAATGGTCCAGTTCAGGTTTAATCCGGCATCAAGCGTTTGTGTCACGGAGTTTCTTGTCGTGACTGCCTCGCCTCCATCGGCCGGAAACTGATCGGAGTTGTTTTCCCGTACACTATACCCTGAATTCAGTCCCACTGAAGGAAGGAATCCGGCATTACCCAACGTCAGGTTGTTGTCGGAAATCTGTTGTTCGTTCCTGCTGATTTTCAGGTCGTAGTTGTTCTCCAACCCGATACGTATCACTTCATTTAAATCTATAACTGCCTGTGCAGCCGATAAAAAAGGGAGCAGAAGCACAATAGCCGGAAGAGCGAATCTCTTTAATTTAAACATGTTGAACTTCGATGTTTTCTTTTGTTTTCGATTTTCTACTGGTGGATACATACATGTACATGGCCGGAACGACAAACAACGTTAACAGTGTGGAAATAAGCATGCCGCCAACTACGGCAATACCCATTGCAATACGTCCGTTGGCTCCTTCTCCGGTGGCCATTGCCAGCGGCAACAACCCCAGTATCGTGGATATACTTGTCATTAATATCGGGCGTAAACGCTGGATGGAGGCGCCCATCACCGCGTCGTACTTGTTCATTCCCGCTGCCTGGCGCTGGTTGGAAAACTCAACGATAAGGATTCCGTTCTTGGCGACCAAACCGATCAACATAATGATCCCGATCTGGCTGTAAATATTCATGGTAACCCCAAACAACCACATAAAGAGCAAGGCGCCAAAAACAGCTAACGGAACGGTAAGCATAATTACGAACGGGTCTTTGAAACTCTCGAATTGTGCGGCCAATACCAAGAAAATAAGTATGATGGCCAGCCCGAAAGCGAAAAGCAAACTGGAAGAGCTTTCACGAAAGTTTCTCGATTCGCCTTCCAGCGCCGTCCGAAAGGTTTCGTCCAGCACTTCTGCCGCGATCCTGTCCATCTCTTCCAACCCTTCGCCCAGCGAATACCCTTGTGCCAAGCCGGCTGAAACGGTTGCTGAGTTAAACCGGTTGTATCGGTACAACTGCGGGGGAGCAACGGTTTCTTCGAGTTTGACCAGGTTGTCCATTTGGATCATCTGTCCCGAGGAATTTTTCAGGTAGATGGTTTTCAGATCAAGCGGTGTGTTCCGTTGCTGGCGGTTTATTTCTCCCAGCACCTGATATTGTTTTCCGTTCATGTAAAAGTAACCCATGCGCTGGCCGCTTAATGCATATTGCAAGGTTTGCCCGATATCGCGGGTGCTTACGCCCAGCAAAGCTGCCTTATCCCTGTCGATCACGATCCGGGTTTCGGGCTTGGTGAACTTCAGGTTGACGTCGGCCATCTGAAAATAAGGGCTTTGATTCACCTTTTCCATAAATGGAGGGATAAACTCCTGAAGTTTTTCGATGTTGGGCGCTTGCAAGATATACTGGATAGGCATCCCGCCACGACGGCCGCCAAAAGTGGACTGCTGCTGCACAAACGCACGGGCTGCAGTCTGGTTTCTAACCGCAGCAGACAACGCATCGGCCACTTCCATCTGGCTTCTTTCGCGCTCCTTAATGTCCGGTAAAACAAGCCGGACCATTCCGAAAGTACCCCTGATCATGGTAATGTTTGATTCTCTTTCCCAGGCCACGGAATCTGCAATTCGTGAAATACCTTCGGTATAATCTCTTGTAAACTCAAAAGTCGCCCCTTCTGGGGTAGAAGTCCGGATCATAATTTGTGATCGGTCTTCCAGGGGAGCCATCTCGGCCGGAATGGTATTCCACAAAACCACAATAAGTACCAATGCCACCCCAATAACCGGATAAATCAACCACCTGCGGTGAAGAAACGCCTTCAGCGACCTATTGTAAAAAGCATTCATTCCCTGGAAGAACTTCTCGGTCTTTTCATAGATCCTATCGTGTTTTTCTTTCTTTTTCAGCAGTTTCGACGAGAGCATCGGAACAAAGGACAGTGCAACAAAAGACGAAATTATTACCGCTCCCGAAATAACGATACTGAACTCCCTGAACAAGCGTCCCGTCATTCCTTCCAGGAAGATTATCGGAAAGAATATGGCGACCAGCGTAATGGTCGTGGATATAACGGCAAAAAATATCTCTTTCGAACCTTCCACAGCCGCATCCCTGGGAGACATTCCCTGTTCCACTTTCGCATAAATGTTTTCTACTACCACGATGGCATCGTCCACCACCAGTCCCACGGAAAGCACCACCGCAAGCATGGAAAGCACGTTGATGGAAAATCCCGCCAAATACATGATAAAGAATGTCCCGATAAGCGAGATGGGGATAACCAGTGTGGGAATAAGCGTTACACGGGTATTTCTCAGGAAGAGGAAGATTACCAGCACCACCAGCACAAAAGCAACCAAAACCGTCGTTTGCACTTCGGAGATGGACGCACGGATAAACCGTGTATTATCGAAAGCGACATCGAGCTTAATATCTTCAGGCAAGTCCTTGCGCATCTGATCTATTCTCAATGCAGCCTCGTTGGCAATCACAATCTGATTGGCCCCGGGTTGCGGAATGATCACACAGCTGACCATAGGTATACCGTTACGCCTGAGGATATTTTTCCGGTTTTCCGTATCCAGTTCTGCCGTTCCGATATCGCCAAACCTTACGATCCGGTAATCGTCCTCGATAATCACCATGTTGTTAAACTCTTCAGGGGTCTGCATCAGCCCCATGGTGCGGATAGATTGCTCAATATGGTCTCCCTCGATGCTTCCGGCCGGCAGTTCAATATTTTCCCTGTCCAGGGCATTTTTCACATCCATGGGGGTAATGTTATAGGATGCCATTCTTACCGGATCGAGCCACAAGCGCATCGAATACCGGTTTTCTCCCCAAATCTCCACCGCACTCACGTTGGAGATGGTCTGCAAACGTTCCTTCACGGTAAGCTCGGCTATTTCGGACAATTGCAACAGCGAGCGTGTGGGGCTTTCGACCGTAACCTGCATAATCGGGTCGGCATCGGCATCGGCTTTGGCAACCGTTGGAGGATCCGCATCACGAGGCAAATATCGCATAGCCCTGGAAACCTTGTCGCGTACATCGTTGGCCGCCGTTTCCAAATCAACACTCAATTCAAACTCAACAGTTATTCTCGAGTTTCCCTGGCTGCTTTGGCTCATCAGCGAGCGAATACCAGGGATCCCGTTGATGTTTTGTTCCAACGGCTCTGTAATCTGGTTCTCGATCACTTCGGCATTTGCACCGGGATACCCCACGGATACCGTAATGATGGGATTATCCACGTTGGGATACTCGCGTACGGCCAGGCTGGTATATCCGATCACCCCGAAAATGATGATGATCAGCACCAACACCGTGGCTAAAACCGGACGATTTATACTGAGTTCGGATAAGGTCATACTGTTAGTCCGTTGGTTTGGAAATTATTTCTGAAATTTTTACCGGCAATCCATTTCTCAACTGCATCACACCGGTTGTAAGTAATGTATCTCCGGCAGATAGTCCGGAAAGCACCTGTACGGAAGATGCTGTCCGGTACCCTTTGGTTATCTCTACTTCCTGTGCCTGCCCGTTTTTATAAATGTAGGCAATATCCCTTCCCATTTCGGTAATGCTTGAGATGCTCGGAATAACTATGGCATCGGGAATTTCGCTTATTAATGTCTGAATGGAGGCAGAAATGCCCGGTTTCAGCTTTCCGCCCGGATTAGCATAGCGTGCGCGGGCTTTCAACGTCAGCGTCTTGGGATCCAACTGCGATTCCACGGCATATACCTCTGCCTCATATGTCGTTAGGTCGTTGGCTACCGTAAAGGTTATTTTTGCTCCGGGAGGTATCTGACTGACTTGATTTTCGTTCATGGAGAATTCCAGCTTCAACGGCGAAATTTTCGTCAGTTTTGAAACGATCACTGCAGGTGATGCATATGCTCCCACACTTACCTGGCGCAATCCGATAACTCCGCTGAACGGCGCCCTTAACTCGGTTTGAGCAATTCTAGATTCAATCAGGTCGATATCGGCCTTCAGCTTTTCCAGTTCAGTGGTTACCGTCTGATACGTCTCCTGGCTGATGGCATCTTTTTCGAGCAGTGTCCCCTGCCTGTAAACCCGATCCTGCGCCAAAGGAAGCTGCGTCTGAAGTTTTCTTAATTCGGCTTGTAAAGGGGCATCGTTTACCTTGGCGAGCAAGGCTCCCTGAGTAACAAACGACCCTTCTCGAAAATAAATATGGGTAATCTTACCGGAGGTTTCAAAAGTGAGGTCAACTTCTTCCTCGGGCAATAAAATGCCCCGGGCAATATAGAGGTCACTTCGCAGGACCTGCGGTTGTAAGACCATGGCAGTCACACTCAACTGCTGCCTTCCTGCTCCTCCTCCGCCACCCCCTCTAGGCGGTCCCTGATTTTCTGTTTGTGGATTACCGGAAGAAAAAAGCGATTTTATTTTCGGGAAAAAAGCCATTCCCAAAATCAGTAAACCAATAACTGTAAATAGTGAAATTTTGGCGTTTTTTTTCATTTTTCAGTCCAAATTTGGCCAAATTTAGCGATTAAAAGCCACAACAAGAGGAAGCGGACGTTCTTTTTAGTCTTTTTTAAAATTCAAAATCGACAGACCGGACAAATCCATCGACGAAAATCAATAAATCAAACTCGAGAGCCCGCTAAATTTTCCTGGGTTTACAGGCTTGTTTTTCCTTCTTAACCTTTGCTCCACATTTCTTACAAACGTATTTCGGCTCTTTGGCTTCTTCAAAATCTTTTTCTTTGCAAGCAGTCTTGCCCATACAGATATTTTTTTACCCGATAAAACAGCCAAAAACCTGTTTTTGTTTTGAAAACCGAAATAATTAAGTTTTATCGGACAGCATATCCGAATCATGCCTGTTTTAGAACACAGTCTCTCCACAAGACATTTACAGATCTCATATTTAGCTGTATATACTATTGATCAACAATAAACACATAAGCAGTAGCATCGGGTATACCCATCGCACCGTAATAAGTACCAATTTTTCCTTTTATTTTTACCTCTTTGCCCAGATTTCCCGGATTTGTTTTCAGATTCAAGTTATCTCTGATTTCTCCCGGAGGAAGAGACACGGGAAATGTCTTTGCACCGATCGTTTCACCGGGTGATTCGGCTAAAGCGAGTGAAGTATCTTTAACTTTGGTGTTATTCGTCAGGTCGTTGGTAAAAGTACCGACGGTAGTGCCGGCATAACCACCCGCGATAAATCCTTTTACCCAAACCCCGCTTGACGGTGATACATTTCGGGCATCTTCAAGGGTATATGGATTTTCCAAGGTTCCCTCCCCCACGGGTTTATAGACCTTAAAATCTTTTGACACCGTTGCCGTTTCACCTGGCACATCCAGCCAATTGGCGATGGTGGCCGTTGCGCTGAGCGGATAACGTGTATCCAACTCAATCGTATAGGTGTATTTATATCCCGACTTGAATGAGGTGATGATTGTTGAGCTGTTCAAATCATAAACATAACCATATTCCCCGTTAATGATCTCCAGGGTTGCATCCGCCAGGCTTTCAGCAGGCAAGACAATGGCTTCGGCTGATGCTCCGTCGTCACTCATTCTCATTGCAATATCTCCTTTTGCTGAAGCTGTTTGCGACTTGTCCGCCAGGGAGAACACTCCCTGGGTATTGGTTCCTTTTATCGTTACTGCAGTGTTCATCAAAGCCGATCCGTCGATGGTTTTAAGATAAACGACCAGCTTCGATAACTGATGAGTGAAAGAGAGATCGACGGATGGAGAGTTCTTATTTAAATCTGTGGCATTGTCTGCATACAACAAGTCAATCGCAGACGGGTCAGTCTGATCAGTCACATCGACTGCATATTCAAAAGCCGCGCTAACAGTTCCGTGGGGGTAATAGGCAATAAAATCCACGTTTGTCCCGTCAATTGGAAACTTCACATCGTGTGAAACGGCAATAGGGTTGAAAGTTCCGTCGCCCTCCGTTACGTATTTCGCATTTTTTGCTCGAACGGATCCTTCGGTAAGCCCATTTCCGGCCGTAACCATATAAATCCCGATAGCATCCCCTTCAGTCCAGGTATCGTTAGAAACCCGTGTCCTCACGCCGTCAATGCAGGCATTCACCCTGATGCTTCTGTTTATGATTGAAAAATCGATTCTTTCGCCTTCACAGGCAAGTAAAAACGGAAGCATAAGAAATAAGAGCAGATGATTTGTTTTCATAATTCT
>ENA-UOOI01003954-UOOI01003954.1-fermentation-metagenome-genome-assembly--contig:-NODE-3954-length-10346-cov-3.990574_pt1 | contig 10346 bp, 10 predicted proteins | sample MGYA00245779_ERZ724027 | MGnify/ENA primary metagenome ERZ724027 (study PRJEB28704, sample SAMN03018318) | fermentation metagenome | biome: anthropogenic terrestrial biome; feature: soil; material...
GACCTTTTCGAGCTCTTGATTTTGAGCCTCTGACTTAGAACTTTTCTAATCTATTGTATTTACTCCGCTTCCAACATATACTGTATTATTGTATATCAGGGGAGCATCTGTGGAATTGGAAGGAAGATAATGGAATATCTCTTGTCCATTTCCATTGCCATCATTCTCACTAATGTTATACCTGAATACACTGTCTGTACTACCATTCATAAAAAGACAAAAGCCTCCCGGGTTATTATGACTATAGTTATATTGCATAACAGTCCCCTTGTTATAAAGATCAATGTCAAACGCCTCTCCGTCATTATATCCATAAACCCCACCATAAACTTCATTGTTTTGGAAAACGGCATTTTCACAATTATAATTCCAGCAACCTGCAAAATTAAGATTCCCCCAATTTGCTCTGCAATGTCTGCTAATGATGTTTCCTTCAACAATTCCTCCCGAACCAACATTTTTAAGTACAATACCATCACCAGCAATATCATCAACCGTATTGTTTCTAATGATTATATCATTATTTAATCTATCTCCTCCACCTGCAACTCTAATTCCTTCTACGTCAACCGTTTTTACCTTACAATTTTCTACTACAACGTCATTAAAATATCCTATGATTCCTGTGTCGATATTCTCTTTATCATAGGATGTATTACTAATTATAATACCACCTGTCCCTTTGTCTTTTAAACTTGAATCTGAATTTACATCATGTACATAACAATCACTAATATAAATATGATTGTTCGTACTTATTCCAGGTGATTGAATTAGCACTCCTGATCTCATTGATGTGACAGTATTACTGTAATTTGTAATCTCTAGATTATTTAATTCAAAATATCCCGTCTGGTAAAGCATAATAGTTGCTGATGACTTCGGATAAGTTGTCCCATTGCCACTAATGATCGGTTTATCTCCTGATCCATACATATCAACCACAATCGGATTTTCAGGTGTACCAGATCCCTTAGGCCAAAACTGTCCATTCCATAGTCCTCCTGCCTTAAACAGTATGTGGTCTCCTGGAAGAAGCATAATACTATTCACTTTACTTAATGTCTTCCACGGCTCTGATCTACTTGTTCCAGCATTATCATCGGATCCATTTACAGAATCAACATAATAAGTAATGCCTTTCACTTCGTCGGCATGAACAGTAAATCCAAAGATCACTGTTACAATTGTTCCCACAAAGATAACTAAGAGGAGAAAGCTTTGTTTCTTTTTTTCACCATGATAAACCTCCTTGGTATTAATTTTAAAGCTAAGTTTTACACAACTTGTTTATAGTGGCAATATAGAACTTTTTGATTGTTATACGAAAAATATGATATATACAATTTTCTTTGTTGATATAGTACATTAGTTTTTTGTTCAAGCTATTGTTTTTTTGATTATTATTGACATCTTTTTGCTATCGCTTTATAATAAACACAAATTTTAGTTCATATTTTCATTTGTGATTCCGGGGGAGGTAATCTATGAAGGGAAAGTTTAAAAGACTTAAATTATCAAAATCAATTAAAGAACACTCTTTTTACTACCGAATATTAGTTTCTTTCTCTATATTCAGTATCCTAATTGTGTGTGTTACTGCCTGGAGCAACTGGAATTTGATTGCCAGTAAATACGAAACGAAAAACAAAGAGATTAACAGACAGCTTTTAAGGCAAACCCAGATCTACACCGACCATCAACTATATGGTGTTGTCACAGCAATTCTAAATGATAATTTTTTGAATGGCTTCTCACACTCAGATCTGGATCCTTTTTTTCTTTATGGAAAGCAGGCTGATGGATCTGCAATATTAAAAAGTTATCAACTTATCAATGATATCTGCAATAAATATTCATTTGTTAAAAACATAACCTTATATCAAAAGCAAAATGATATTCTAATTGATAGTACCTATGGACTGTCATACAATGCTTTGGAGAATTTTAAAAACATTGATAAAAGTCTTCCTTTTAGCTATTATAATAAAACTGTATTCAATACCAAGAATCAGTTACAATATATTCCCTCCTACGCTTTCCCAGAGAACGAGAGATCTGATCTTACTTTTGTGAAATCTCTGCCTCTATATTCATCTTTTGATTCAAGCCAGGGATATATTGCAATTAATATTGATGAGACTTCATTTTTGCACACAATAGAAAAGGATTTCCCATTACAGGGAGGACTTTTTATTCTTGATGAAAACAATACCTTCCTGCTGTCTTTAAATGATTCATTTATTAATTATCGAAATTTTCATCAAATAGTAAGTCCGGATAAACTGACACCTTCTAAAAACTATTATGACTTTACTTACCAAAACACATCATATTCTTATACGATATTGCAATCGGACAGTTCGAATTGGAAATATATTTACTATATACCAAGCAATATTTTAAACGCAGATGGAATGGCGATCAAACAGTTGATTATTATGATCGTACTCCTTACCATTTTATTTTCATTGATCGCTATCCCTGTCATATTGAACCATATTTATCGCCCTATTATAAGATTGCGCAATGATATTACTGCAAAACATCAGGGACTGGAATCTGTCAATGATTTTGATGCTATTTCGAATACTCTGACATTTCTGGAATCTCAAGTAGATGACATGGAGCATACGATATCTCAAAACAAAGAAATCATGCAATATAAATGTTTGACAGATTTGCTTTATAAAAATTATGTCTCAGAAGATGATATTCAAAAGAAATTATCACTTAACAATTCGAATTTAAAAGAGGATGACTATTGCCTTGTTATTCTAGAATTAGATAAAATAGTGTTTTACAGCTTATCCTTAGAGCAGCAGGAATATATAAATGTAAAGATATTAGAAATATTCAAAAAAAATTATGGTGATTCCATACTTCTAATATCAGAACCTTACACAGAAAATCGAATTGTGGCACTAATCAATTTATCAGAAGAAGATTACCCTTCCTTATTAAAACAGCAATACGAACTTATTGATTCCATAAGGGATACTTTACATATAGAGGTTAATATTGCCATTACAGACTTAATAGAAGATTTGACTACCTTAAAAAGACTCCACAAAACCATCAGTGGTTTTTTTAAATATTCGTTTCTTTATCACTATGGAAACGTTTTTACTACAAGCAAGATAAAACAACTAGATAAAAGTGATCACGAATGGGACAATGAAAAATATCATCAGATAGAAACCACGATGCGTAAAGGTCATCTAGAAGAATTAGCGGTTAACGTCCGCCAGGATAAGGAAGAAATCTTAAGCAAACAGTATTCTTATAAATCAGCAAATGATTATCTTATCCACCTTTACAAAATAGTGTTTCGTATAGGTAAAGAGTTTGGTATCCTTGATGATAAAGAGTACAAGGAGCAGGTGCTTCGTGATTTTAATTATACAACATACTTTGATGAATCGATTGAAAATATTCTTTCTCTTCTACAACAATTTAACGATACCTATCATAATGATAAAGAAAGCAAAAACACGGAACTGGTAAAAGAAATTATCATTTACATAAACAATAACCCCTTGGAAGAGTTGTCACTATCTTCCATAGCAGAGCGTTTTAAGATAAGTTCATCGCACTTAAGCAGAATCTTTAAAAAAGTTACTGGTGAAAACTTCTCCAAACACGTTGTTAATGCAAAATTAGATACAGCTGCTATGTTATTAACTTCCGATCCATCTCGGTCTATTACCGAAATCGCCACTTCTCTTGGCTATTACTCTTCTTCTTACTTTACAAAACTTTTTAAAAATAAGTACGGAATTACTCCATCACAATATCAAAAGATAAGGGAAGTTAAATATATAAAGGGTAAGTGATTCAAAAGATAGCGCAGGAACATATCTGGAATGATCATCGATGGCGGAAGTAAGATAAGTACGTTCCATGGCCCCGTTTTTACCAATCAGAAAGCTTTATTCCGTACTTAATATCGCCTTGAATAAGAGCATCCGATGGGGTTTTCAGAAACGTTTTGATGAACTTTCCCATGCTTCCGTGTACATTTTCATCTGACGGATGCCAAATCCCTCCTGATAAAGATGACGTTCGAGCCTTGTGTATTGGCACTCATTATGTATCAGGATCAATTCCTTTTGAGACAAAGACATCACATCTATGGAATCTTTCTCTGTGATCAGGCAGAGAAAGACTCTACAAACATGCATCTTCTGCTAAGTGGAAGTGATTTATTAATTCTCTTGGCTGACACCTAAGAATACCAATGCTTGATATGCTTGTAAAACCAATTTATCTCCTCTTCATCTAAAACGTTATAATTGTTAATGATACACTTTTCTTTAATATTCAGAATCTTCTGTACAAATTGATTTAGGCTCACAATTGCAATTACTTTCTGCCCTTTTTCTGCATATATGGTTTATCATTGTAATCTTCAAAGAACAACTGAAAATCTTCCACAAAATCAACTACTTTTATAAACAGTTTAACATAATTCAGACCATTTCACAATTACATATTTCATTGGAAGTATATCATACAAATATCCATGTTTATTACTTCCACCTAATTTAATACAGAAATCAGCATCAATTATTATCTTAGCTACCATGCTCATTTCTCCATGATACTGTCTAATTCATCATCAGAAGGGGCTTCATAGGCAGTTTTCTATGCTTTTTCGGATAACCACTATCAATAAGCTCATGTAGATATTGTTTCCTGCCACAACCTGTAACTAACTGCTTCACCTGTGCAATTAATTAATATGTTTTCTTTATGAGAATCTCTCATGTTTTCCTGATACTTTCCAATTGTTTCTCCTACATCGCTGGACCAGGGTTTCATAACGGTTTACATAGTGAAATTAAATCATCTATGTTAGCGGTTGCCAGACATTCCACTGTATCCGATGCACCATAATATATCTTAACCGTGCCATTAGGTTCGGCAATTAGTCCTCCGGGGAAGACTACATTTGTACGGTAACCTGTGCTAGTCTCATATTTGGTTTCCGGTGCAATAAGTGGAGTGAGACAAATTCCTATTATTTTAGTTGGATCATTTAAATCTAACAGCATTATACCCGCACAATATCTTTTCTTCCAGGTATCTTCCCAGCCATTTTTACCCCGTGATTGGTCGATATCGACAGCATGGAAAATAACCAGCCATCCTTCATCGGTTCTAATAGGCGGAGCACCCGGCCCGGTCTTATCGTTGCTCCAGGGGACAGACTCAACCGGCAGGAGCAAGCTGCTCTCGCCCCAGAATTTCATATCCCTGGAAAAGGAAATCCAAGTATCAAACCGGTCAATACCTCCTCTTGAATAAACGGGAAATGGACGTTCTAAGCGAGCATAATAGCCATTTATTTTTTCAGGAAAAAGTACCATATTACGGTTATCAGGAACTGTTAAGGAGAGTATTTCAACAGTTTCAAAATCGTCTGTTACCGCAATTCCGCCGCGTACCCCATGGTGCGTATCAACTGCAAAACATATATAACAGCGATTATCAATAACTGTAAGTCGCGGGTCATATACGCGGGTTACGTCAGGATCATCAATCGCCTCTTTCGTTAGAAATGGACGATTAGAAACCTCCCAGTCGGTACCAGAGTTGCTAAAGGCAATTCCTATGATGCAACCATCGAAGTGTCTTCCATTGTAACCATAGTCATCGCGGAAAACCATAACATAACGGCCTTTGAATTTAGTAACACCTGCATTAAAAATGCAATCTGCCGGATAAGGAATATCTTCCTTAGACAGCACGGGTTTCCCCTCATTATAGCGTTTAATTTTATTACTTGAATTTAGTTGTGGCAACATTACAGTCATTTCAAACTCTCCTTATATAGACTCTCCATTCTGTCATAGTTCCTGCAAATTTGAAATTATAGACCGTGAAGATTAACATTATTTTTCTCGAGTACTGCTTGTAATTCATCAACAGGCACTTTGTGAATCCCGTAATCATTCATAGATGCCATTGCCGCAGCAGTGCCTGCAGCTTGACCCGTTACAAGTGCTGGTGGCATTACCCTTACGCTCCCCAGTACCCCTCTATCACAACTTATTATTTTGCCTGCAACTAACAAGTTATCTATGCCTTTAGGAATCAAAGACCTAAATGGAATTCCATAGCTCTCGCCCCTATTATAACGTCCTAATTGCAGAAACTTATTAGTGCCGGCATTATCACTATCTTTAGATTGGGGAAGTGATTGATGTACATCAGCATAATAACAACAGCGACCTATTTCATCCTGAAAACTATGTCTTGCAATATAGTCATCTATAGTCAGGCGATACTCTCCTACAATCCTTCTGGATTCTCGGATACCCATTACCGGTGCTGTTGCCGAAAGAAACGAAGAGGCAAATGCGGTCGAACAATATTCTTTCAGACTATCGTGAAATTGATTAGCTAACTTTCTTCCTCTTATTAATGCACCTGAAACGCTTGTTGGATCTGTAGGATTAACATTTTCAATATGCCCGGCATTGAAGCCCACACTGTTCGGGCCTACCAGATTATTGCACATATGACTATCAATAATTAAATCATACTTATCATCCTCTAAAATATCATAAATTGGACTTTTTTTATTGTTACTATGTAGGACCGGGCCATTTAAATAAGAATAGGTATCTACATTTGATAACTGAAAACAATGCGTAGCTGGCTGCACTTCGCCTTGACTACCTCCATATTCAAATTCCAATCCACTCCATGCAACAAGATCCGCATCCCCAGTACAATCAATATAGACCTTGCCCGTGTAAGCAGTTAATCCAGCTTTATTCGATACAACTATATATTCAATTTTGTTGGCAATTCTTTTTGCATCACATAAGGAGCTCTGAAATAAAACATCGCAGCCTGCTTCTATTACCATTTCATCATAGACACGTTTCAAGGCTTCCGAATCAATACCAACCCAGTCAGTATCCTCTTTTTTATGATGTTTTACCCCTTGTTTAGCCCTATCAAAAACCTCTTCTGCTATTCCCTTATAAATAATTTTCTCCTTATCGGAAAATGGGCACCAAGCTGGCACAAGACCAATCGTTCCCATACCTCCCAAGCTGCCAGATGCCTCAAGAAGCAAGGTTTTTGCACCTAGTCTAGCTGCCGCTATTGCCGCCGCACAGCCTGAGGGTCCTCCTCCGGCAACAAGAATATCATATTCTGAGTTTAAAGCAATTTCTTTCTCCCACTTCATTTATTTGTCCTCACAACATCCCCACTTCTGTTATTATTTCCCGGATAACGTCTCATCCTTTAAATATTCGGTCAAGGCCAAAATAGCCAGTGCCGGGCCGTAGGGCATATCTGTAATTGCGATATTTTTGTAAAAATCAGCATTTCGCCCTACGCCTGTTCCGGCGGAAACATTGCCTACCTTCCCATCAACGATATAGGGAAGTGCTCCTCTGATTGCTTTGACTCCTTTTTCCTGATATTTACCGGGATCGATGATTCCCATATGACTTGCTTTTAACAGGCCATAGGCAAAACCAAACGTTCCCGAAATCTCAATATAGGAAGAAGGATCATTGATCAGGGTATGCCAGGGGCCTTTCTCATCCTGGAACGTAATGAGTGCTTCCACCTGACTTTCCAATACATCCGTTAAAAACATGCGGATCGCCGGAGAAATCTTATCGCCTAAAATGTCAAAAAGTTCAGGGATTGCGATCGTGATCCAGCAATTTCCTCTTGCCCAGAGTGCTTCACCAAAATTATTTCCTTCTTCAAAGGTCCACCCATGAAACCATAAGTTCGTCTTTCGATCCATTAGAAACGTAGTGTGAACAAGAAACTGCCGCTCTGCCTCGGCAATATAGCCGGGTTCTTCCAGAAGGACACCTATTTTTGCCAAAGCAAGAACAGCCATCATCAAGGTATCATCCCATAGCTGGCCTTTGTTTTCCGCAACAAATACTGTATGTTGAAAGCCATGAAATTTTGTTTTAGGGAGCTGATTCATTGCCCAGTCCGCCCAGCTTTTTAAATGAGGAAGAATCCTGTCGTCGGGTTTCTCTTCATATATAAAGCTCAGTGCCAAAATGGGTGCCATAAAGTTGACGTTCTTCTCTTTCACCTCTTCTTTCAGGCAGACTTCATACCATTTTTCTATTTCTTTATACATTTGTTGGCTATTCCTCAGTTTTGCGTATTTATATAAGCCGTATAACGCAACCCCCTGTGCCCAGTTCCAGTCCTGCCATTTTTTATCGCTGACAGAACCTTTATCTTTTGTCGTAAATGTACACTCGCCATGATCTTCAATGTGGATCAGATCGTCAATCAACATTTCGATCTGATTGATGATACTCTGCGAGGTGATTCTTTCACTCGTCATGGTTCTCCTTCTCTTTCATTTTTTTATAAGAAAAATCTTTGAGTTTTTCATATTCTTTGGTATCAAAGTAATCCGCCGCCTCTAAAAAACCATATAGGGTCACACCCATCCAATAGGTCCAGTGCGCAAACAGGGCCGCGTTTCTGGCCAAACGGATCCGTCCGCCGGCAAGAGGAGCCTTCCAGTATATCAATGTCTGATCTTCACCTGTCTGCAGGCTACCAGCCTTCCTCGTCATAAGGGTTCTGTTCCGGAAAATCAAGAACCGGACGGTACGGAATCTCCGGATTGGCCCCGATGAAGCGTTGGATCAATGTAGTTAAAATACGTTTTGTATGATTTCCATAATTTCTTTTTGCACTATTAATCGGGTCAAAATACATCTGACATTCTCCTTGTTGGCTATTTTTGTCTTTCTGGTGACGCGCTCATCCTTTATCCTTTGACTGCTCCAATCATGACACCTTTGATAAAGTACTTCTGTAAGAAAGGATAGATACACAGCACAGGCAAAGTTGAAATCATAATGGCTGAATACTTGATGGTCTCGGCAAATGTGTTCACAGCATCCAGGGAATCGGCTCCCTGATTTAGAGAACTGTCATTGGCCAAAAGCACGGCCCGCAACACATTTTGAATTGGCAATAAAGACCTGTCCTTTATGTATATAGAAGCACTGAACCAGCCGTTCCAGTGACCCACACCATAATATAAGAGCAAGACCGCTAATGTCGGTTTGATTAGTGGCGTAATAATCCTAAATAAAATTGTAAAGTCATTGGCACCATCCATATAAGCGGCTTCTATCAGACTGTCAGGAATAGCCTCCATGGCGGAGCGGCAGATGATCGCATTATACAGGCTCAAAGCACCCGGTATGATCAATGCCCATAAATTATTATACAAGCCTAATGATTTTTGATTTAAATAACTGGGAATCAAGCCCCCTCCAAAAAACATCGTAAACATAAAGAAAGAAACAATCGCCTTTTTGAACATCACGTTTTTGGAAGCCATAAAATACGCACATAAAAGCGTCATTAACATATTAAGCGGTAATGAAAAGGCCAGAATAAATAAGATATTCCGATAGCCACTCAAAATAAGCGGATGTTTAAACGCATTGATATAAGCTGTAAAGCTAAAACTTTTTGGCCATAATAACTTTCCGGCATTGGCGGTAATCGCACTGCTGCTGGAAAAAGAAGCGACGAATACATACCAGACAGGGTATAAACAAACTAAAACTAATAATGTAAGAAAGAGAACATTACAAACGTCAAAGATTCTGCTTCCCAGGCTTGTTGCATTGAGTTTTTTTCTTTTTGACATGTCTTCCCTCCTAAAACAGTGCAGTGTTTGCTATTTTTTTAGCGATTCGATTGGCAATGAGCAGTAAAGTCACATTTACTAACGTATTAAACAGTCCAATCGCAGTACTATAACTAAAGTCGGCATTTAGAATACCCATCCGATAAACGTAAGTCGAAATCACATCGGCCACCTGATAAGTCGCGGGTGAATACAGCAAGAGGACTTTCTCAAACCCGACACTTAGAAGATTCCCCATTCGCAATATCAATAAAATAATGATCGTCGACCGGATTCCCGGTAAAGTAACATGCCAGATTTGAGCAAAGCGGCCAGCCCCATCTATTTTTGCCGCTTCATATTGATCCTGATCGATTCCTGATAAGGCAGCCAGATAGATAATGGAATCCCATCCAACGTTCTGCCAGATTCCGGAAATCACGTAAATCGGGATAAAAAAACTTTTATTGGCTAAAAGATTCGTTCGCACAGCGCCAAAATGAACCATAAGATCATTGAAAAGGCCGTCGGACTGAGTAAAAACTTTGATAAGACTACACATCACGACCAGGGAAATGAAATAAGGCATGTAGGTAATCGTTTGAACAAGTCTTTTAAAAACCTTGCTTTTAATTTCATTGATCAAGAGAGCCAGAATAATGGGCGCCGGGAAACCAAAGATCAG
>ENA-UOOI01003955-UOOI01003955.1-fermentation-metagenome-genome-assembly--contig:-NODE-3955-length-10342-cov-3.511519_pt1 | contig 10342 bp, 6 predicted proteins | sample MGYA00245779_ERZ724027 | MGnify/ENA primary metagenome ERZ724027 (study PRJEB28704, sample SAMN03018318) | fermentation metagenome | biome: anthropogenic terrestrial biome; feature: soil; material...
GCTGGCGCGCGGGGAGCTGCACTGCATCGGCGCCACCACCCTCAAGGAATATCACCAGTATATTGAAAAAGACGCGGCTCTGGAGCGCCGTTTCCAGCCGGTCATGGTCGAGGAGCCGAGCGTAGAGGACACCATCGCCATTCTCCGCGGACTGAAGGAACGGTATGAGGTGTTCCACGGCGTAAAAATCACGGACCAGGCGCTGATCGCCGCCGCCGTGCTGAGCAACCGGTATATCTCCGGGCGGTTCCTGCCCGACAAGGCCGTTGATCTCGTGGACGAGGCCTGCGCCATGGTGCGGACCGAGATCGATTCCATGCCCGCGGAAGTGGACGAAGTCGGAAGACGCATCATGCAGCACGAGATCGAGGAGGCCGCGGTCAGAAAGGACCCCGATCCCATGGCTCAGGAGCACTTAAGGCAGATTCGGAAGGAGCTTGCCGACGAGAGGGCCCAGTTCAAGGCGATGAAAGCCAAATGGCAGAATGAGAAAAACGCCATCACCAAAGTGCGCGGGCTCCGCGCGCAGATTGAGCGCATCAACGCCGAGATTGAGAAGGCGGAGCACGGATATGACCTCAATCAAGCGGCCGAGTTAAAATACGGAAAGCTGCCGGAACTAAAAAAGCAGCTGAAGGCGGAAGAAGAAATTGTCGAGAAGACCCAGTCTTCCGGGTCCCTCCTGCACGACCATGTCACGGAAGAGGAAATCGCCAAAATCGTCGGGAAATGGACGGGAATTCCGGTTTCCCGCCTGATGGAAAGCGAGCGGGAAAAGCTGCTGCGGCTCGAGGATATTCTTCATCAACGTGTCGTCGGCCAGGACGAGGCCGTCAAAAAAGTCTCCGACGCCATTCTCCGTTCGCGCGCGGGGATTCAGGATCCGAACCGCCCGATCGGTTCGTTCCTCTTCCTCGGCCCGACGGGCGTCGGTAAGACGGAGCTCGCCAAGGCGCTGGCGCAGGCGCTCTTTGATGACGAGAAAAACATGATCCGCATCGACATGACCGAATACATGGAAAAATTCTCGGTCTCGCGTCTTGTCGGCGCGCCTCCGGGATATGTGGGATATGAAGAGGGAGGACAGCTTACCGAAGCAGTCCGCAGGCACCCCTATTCCGTCGTGCTTTTCGATGAAGTGGAAAAGGCCCACCCCGATGTTTTCAATATTCTCCTTCAGGTTCTGGATGACGGGCGTATCACGGATTCGCAGGGCAGGACGGTGGATTTCAAAAATACCATTATCATTCTGACTTCCAACCTCGGATCGAGCTATATCCTCGAGGGAATCGGCCCGGACGGGCAGATCAGCGAAAAGGCCCGCGAGCAGGTCCGGGCGCTCCTGAAAAAGCAGTTCCGCCCGGAATTTTTAAACCGGCTGGACGAAATTGTCTTTTATCGGCCCCTCACGAGGACTGAAATTACGAAGATCGTCGATCTGCAGATAGCGGATCTGAAAAATCGCCTGAAAGAAAAGCAGCTCGGACTCGAACTTTCCGACGCGGCGAAAAATTACATCGCGGAGAGAGGATACGACCCCGTTTACGGCGCCCGCCCGCTCAAAAGGTTCATCCAGAGCAGCCTTGAAACCCTCATTGCCCGGAAAATCATCGGGGGAGAGCTGAAACCGAGGACGACGCTGCGGGTTGACAGCGGCGGATCCGGTCTTTCCATTTCTGCGTAAGGCGGCCTGTCCTGTTTCCGCTTTCCCGGCGAGGTCTCCCGGAAAGAGAGAGCTCCGCCGGGATTTCTTTTTGCGCCGCTTTTCTCCGGCTTTTCCTAAGGAAAATCCGGCGAAAAGCGGCGCGAAACCGGGAAGGGCAGGGAAGCACAAAACCGCCCCGGCCCAGGAAGGGCCGGGGCGGAACCGGATTTTTCTGCCTTTTCTATTCTTCTGTCCGGAAGGTGGAGCACTCCGTCTTCTCCTGTCCGTCGTTTACGCGCGTTTTTTTGATGTCCACATGGCGCGCCTCGCAGGCTCTGTCCTCGTTATAGATGCAGTTTGCCACTTCGCAGTGGACGTCGAGGGAGGAATTCGGAGAATCACTGTCTACGGCGTCTTCCGGGAGATTGTCGGATCGCTCTAGAAAATTGGCGCAGTACGTCTGTGCCGCGTCCTCGGAATCCGGGCCACCGACCATGATGTCAGGCCGGCAGCAGAAGTTTTCCTTGTTATTCGCGCAGTTTTCTACGCTGCAGTGAAGTTTCGTCATTTTTTTCGGCACCTCGCTTCAAAGTCAGTCCTTTTCAAGACCTCATTTATTTTGTGCCGGAAGTCGGTTTTTATTCAAAATTATGACGGACATGCTTCCGGAGCGGGTATCCGATGAAATAGGCCGCGCAAGCTCCGATAAAGGCTTCCGGAAGGCCGTTTGTCAATATGGTCAGCCCCACGATGGCGGGAAGCGCGCCGTAAGTCTGACCGGCGGCCGCCGCGTAGGGGCTGCCGAAGAAAAGGTAGATTCCCCCGAGCACCAGCACCGTGTTGGTCAGGCTGCCGAGCGCGCCGGCTGCGGCATAGGAAGGAAAGGATTTCCATTTGAGCCTCGTGAAAAGCCGGAGAAAAGCGGCGGAAACCGTGCCCGTCAGGATACGGGGGACAAAACAGATCACAAGGCTCCAGAAATTGCCCGGCGGATACGCCGGCGTAAAGACGAAAGCCATCGGCGCGCTGAGCGGCGGGGGCATGAAAGTCCACACAATCAGGCTGAAAAGGCCCGCGAAGGCGCCCATCGCGCTTCCGGCGCCCATCCCCATCACGATGGCCGTCAGGATCACGGGAACCATCCCCAGCGTTGCGACCAGAGGCCCTACGGCTGGAAGGGAACCGAGGGGCGTAAAACAGACGACAGCCTCAATTGCCAGAAGCATGGCGAACTGGGCGAGCCGGAGCGTTTTTTTCCCTACAGAAGCCCGCATAAAAAATTCCTCTCACTTTCTTATGGAAAATTTTGATTCGCTTGTGATTATTATAACACATTATACCACAGCCGCGGCGGAAACAAAACGGGGGACCGGAAAACGCGCGGCTTATGCCGGCTTTCCGTCGTCCCCGACCCGGATCATCCGGTAACCGACGCCGACATGAGTCTGGATATACCTGGGGTGCGACGGGTCTTTTTCGATTTTTTTCCGCAGGGTCGCCATAAAGACGCGAAGGGCCGAGACATTGTCGGAATAGTTTCCCCAGATTTCATGCAGAATGAAATTATGGGTCAGGACTTTGCCGACGTTTTTTGCGAGAAGGCAGAGCAGCCTGTATTCGATCGGGGTCAGGTGGATTTCCCTTTCGCCGACGCGGACGCTTCCCGCCGCGTAGTCTATTTTGAGGTCTCCGTTGAGAAAGATCGTGGCGTCTCTGGGGGGCTTTTCCCGGTCATAGCGGACGCGCCGGAGACTGACCCGCAGCCTCGCGAGCAGTTCGTCGACGCTGAACGGCTTTGTCAGGTAGTCGTCCGCCCCGGCGTCCAGGGCGTCGATTTTGTCCCGATCTTCTCCCCGGGCGCTTACAACGATGATGGGCGTGCTGGACCAGGTCCTCACCTTTTTGATGATATCGACGCCGTCGATGTCCGGCAGGCCGAGATCCAGGATAATCACGTCCGGCCTGCTTGAGACGGTTTCCAGGATCGCGGCCTCGCCCGTCGCAGCGGAATGATAGAGGTACCCTTGAGTCTCCAGGGTCGTCGTTATCAGGTTTCGGACGGCTTTGTCGTCCTCTACCACGAGAATCAGCGGTTTATTCATGAAGATGCACCTCCGCAGCTTCCAAAGTAAAGCCGAAAACCGTGCCGTGCGGCACATTGTCTTTTACGTAGATGGTTCCCCCGTGCAGGCGGAGGATGGATTTGCAGAGATAAAGGCCGAGCCCGAGGCCCCGGCGCTCGTCTCCCCGGGCGTTGCCGGCCGTATAGAACATCTCGAAAATTCTTTTCTTCGCGTCGTCCGGAATTCCGGGCCCGTCGTCCGCGATTTCAACCCGGACCAGGTTTTCTTCCTTTTTTGCCGTGATGACAATATGGGATCCTTTCTGGGTGTATTTGATGGCGTTGTTGACGATGTTGATGATGACCTGGATAATGAGGCGCGAATCCATCTTCGCCATCAGAAGATCGTCGGAAAGGACGGTCCGGATCGAATGCGCCGAGCTGGATCTGCTGACATGCCTGAGGGCTTCCGCGATGACGTCTTCCAGAAGCTCCGGCTGCAGGTTCAGGCGGAGCCTGCCGTTCTCGATCCGGGTGATGGACAGAAGGTTTTCCACGAGGTTGATAAGCCAGATGGAGTCGTCGTAGATATCGGTGTAGATGCTTTCCTTCTGCGATTCGTCGAGAACCTTGGAATTTTTCATCAGGACGCCGGCGTTTCCGGAAATGCTCGTGAGGGGTGTGCGCAGATCGTGCGAAATCGTTCTAAGGAGGTTTGCCCGGAACTGTTCCTGCTGCATTTTGATCGAAATCCGCTTTCTGGTTTCATCCAGCCTTTCTTTTTCGAGCGCCAGGGCGCATTCGCCCAGCATGGCGATCGTCAGGCTCTTTTCGAAAGTGCCAAGGGGGGGTTCCCCGTCCATCGCGACCGCCGCGACGGCGAGGACCGCTTTGCTCCCGCGGACCGCGAGGTAAAGGCACCTCGCTTCGGAGAGGGTATTGGTGGTGGCGCCGGCGTGCTTGTTGTTTTTATAGACCCACTCCGCGACCGCGCGTTCATCGGTTCCAAGATATTTTTGAGAATCCTCGGCGCTGTTTTTCGGGACGACCAGAGGGCTGGACAACGAATCCTGACCCGCGGGGTAGAAAATGACGGTCCGATCCAGAAGCTTTTTCATCTGCTGCGCGGTTTCCCGGAGAATGTTTTTCTCGTCCTTTGCCCGCTGCAGCTTCCGGTTTGTCTCCAGCAGGACCTCCGTGCGGTACGCTTTCTGCGCTGACTGCGTGGCCTGCTTTTTTATCCTTTTTGTCAGCATGCTGGTGATGAGGGAAGCGAAGAGCATGACAAGGAAAGTCACCGGGTATCCGGTTGTGTAGGCGTGCAGGGAGAGGTGGGGCTGGATGAAGATAAAATCGTAGGTCAGGACGCTGACAACCGACGCCGCCATGCTGTAGACCCAGCTGTTGGTGGTCAGAGCGTCCAGCAGGACGCCGAGGATATAGACGGTGATGATGTTGGACTCGCTTAGCCCGAGGGAGGAGAACCAGAACGCGACCAGGGTGCAGGCAGCCAGAATCCCGGCCGACCGGACGACGTCCGCGAGGGTCGCTCCCGGTGGCTTCTGAGGCCACGGGATTTTCCGGCGCATGGACGACTGGTTGTCGGGTATGATATAGACGTCCAGATTCGGAGCCAGCGCCGTCAGCTTATCCACAAAATTGGATTTTTTGTACCGGCGCCCGATATGGGTGGAACGCCCCATCACGATTTTGGTGACCCGGCTGACTTTGGCGTATTCCGCGATCTGCTCCGGAATGTCCTCGCCGTATACGGTCGCTATCTGGGCGCCGAGCTGCTCGGCCAGCCGCAGATTATCCCGGAGTTTTGAGCGGTTTTTCTCTTCGAGCTCCCGGGTCTTCGGCGTTTCCACAAAAAGCGCCGTGAAAATTCCATGGAAAGCTTCGGCCATGCGGGCCGCGGCCCGTATCACCTTGGCATTGGACGGGGCGGAGGACAGACAGACCAGGATATGCTCGTTGCCATAGGGAAAGGGTCTGGTCCATGAAGAAGAATCCCGGCCTCTTGCGGCGCGGTTGACGTGATCGGCGGTAAACCGGAGGGCGATTTCCCGCAGGGCAATGAGCTTTTCCCTGGTAAAGGAATGGGCCAGGGCCCGCTTCGCCCGGATTCCCCGGTATATTTTTCCCCTTTTGAGGCGGGAGATTAAAATGTCCGGTTCGACATCCACGAGCTTTATCTGGTCCGCCTTGTCGAAAATGCTGTCGGGGATCCGCTCCCGTTCGTCCGTGCCGGTAATCGAGGCGACAATGTCGTTGAGGCTTTCCACATGCTGAATATTCACCGTCGTGAAGACATGGATCCCCGCCTGAAGGAGTTCCTCGACATCCTGGTACCTTTTTTTATGCCGGAGGCCTTCGGCGTTCTGGTGGGCGAGATCGTCCACCAGAACGATTTCCGGACGCAGCCGGAGCGTGCCGTCCAGGTCGAATTCCCTGCTTTCTTTTCCTCCCGAGCGGATTTTCAGCGGGGGAAGCACCGTTAATCCGGTCAGGAGAGACGCGATTTCCGGCCGGCCATGCGATTCAATATGGCCGGCGAGGACATGGGCGCCGTCCCTTTTTTCTTCGAGGGCGTCGTTCAGCATCGCAAAGGTTTTGCCGACGCCCTCGGCATAGCCGAGATAAATTCTCAGCTTTCCCCGCGGCTTTTGCGCCGGCAGCTTCGAAAGCTGCAAAAGAAGAGAGCCTGGATCCGTCTGCTTGATTGCCATAAACCCGTTTCTCCCTTTTCTGTTCTTCTTAAAGAACAGTATAACATAAATGTCAGCCCTTCAATTCCGATGCCGGGATCCCAGCCTTTTTTAGCCCCGCCGCTTTCCCGCACCGTCCCGGGTCCCGGCGTCTTAATGAAATCTTAATGCCGCAGGAAAAATCCAAATGCCTTCTTAATCCGGAAAAGATTATACTGTTTTTTGTCGTCTGATCCGTGTCAGGCGGATTGTTTCCCGCACGGAATTTCTAGAGAATGAATGAAATTCCGGCAAGAAAGATTTCAGGAAAGGAGAACCTGAATGTCGCCAGTAGTGAATACTCTCAAAAATGAAACAAAAAACATACCGAGACTCAGGGTTTCGGAAGTTTATGACGCCCTCGGGACATCGGAAAGCGGCCTGTCCGATTCCGATGCCCGGGAGCGCACACAGAAGTTTGGAAAAAACGTCCTGCCGGCCCGGAAAGGCAGGCCTACGATTCTCGTATTTCTTTCCAATTTTACACATTTAATGGCGGTCCTCCTGTGGATAGCGGGCGTAATTGCTATTATAGCACAAATGCCGCAGCTTGCGGCTGCCATCTGGCTTGTCAATATCATCAACGGGGTCTTCAGCTTTTTTCAGGAGTTCCGCGCCGGGAAAGCGATTGAGGCGCTCAAGAAACTGCTGCCCACCTATGTGCGGGTGCAGCGGGACGGCCGGGAGCAGAAACTCCTCGCGGAGGATCTGGTCCCCGGCGACATCATTCTGCTGTCCGAGGGAGACCGCATCTCGGCGGATGCCCGCCTCGTGGAGGACAACAGCCTTCGGGTGAACCAGTCGACGCTGACCGGCGAGTCCAACCCCGTGCGGAAAAACAGTGACGAAGTGATCCGGGAGGACATTTCCCAGGTGGAAATGCCGAACCTGGTTTTTGCCGGGACGACGGTTTCCTCCGGAACAGGCAGGGCCGTAGTCTGCGGCACGGGGTCGCATACGGAATTTGGGAAGATTGCAAGCCTTACTCAGAACCTGAAGGAAGAGCCCAGCCCTCTTCAGAAGGAAATCGGGGATATCACGAAAAAAATCTCCATTATTTCCATCAGCATCGGTACCGCTTTCTTCCTGCTTTCCATTCTGCTCGTAAGAAGCGACCCGGCTGCCGCTTTTATTTCGGCGCTGGGGATGGTCGTGGCGTTTATCCCGGAAGGGCTGCTCCCGACCGTGACTCTTTCGCTTGCCATGGCCGTTCAGCGCATGGCCAAAAGGCACGCGCTGATGAAGCGCCTGTCCGCCGTTGAGACGCTCGGGTGCGCGACGGCAATCTGCACCGACAAGACCGGAACTCTTACCCAGAACGAAATGACCGTCACCAATGTCTGGATGGACGGGGATGATCTGCAGGTCACAGGCATCGGCTACGACGCCTCAGACGGAAAAATCCAGAGGGACGGCCGGCCTGTTCCCTCCGGGGACGGTTCGCTTTCGGAGCTTCTGACGGCGGCCGCGCTGTGCTGCGATGCCCGTCTGGTTCCCCCGGAAGGGAAATCTTCCCGCTTTACCGTTCTCGGGGATCCGACCGAAGCCGCGCTGCTGGTCGTCGCCCAGAAATACGGTCTGGATTTAAAGCAGATGAACGCGGGGATCCCGCGGCTGCGGGAACTGCCCTTCGACTCCGGGCGGAAGCGGATGACGACAATCCACCATCTGCCCGACGGGACGCGGGTAGCCTATGTCAAGGGCGCCCCGAAGGAAGTTCTGGAACTTTGCGCCCATAGGAAACACGGCGGCCGAACCGTTCCCATGTCGGAAGACGATTTTAAGGGCATCATGGCCGTAAATGACCAGTATGCCCGCAACGGCCTCCGGGTTCTGGCCGTCGCGGCCCGCAGCCTGACGGACGACGGTTCGCTTCCCGTAAGCCTCAGCGAGTATACGCCGGAAGTCGTGGAGAAAGATCTGACTTTTCTCGGGCTGGTTGCCATGGTGGATCCTCCGCGCCCCGATGTCGCAAGGGCGGTCAGGGAATGCCACGGCGCCGGAATCCGGATTATCATGGTGACCGGAGACTACGGACTGACGGCGGAAAGCATCGCGCGCCGCATCGGGATTATCCATGGGGAACATCCCCGGATTGTCACCGGTGTGGAGCTTCAGAAAATGAAGCCGGAAGAACTCAAGGAAGCGCTGAAGGGAGAAGTGATTTTTGCCCGCGTCGCCCCGGAACAGAAACTTCAGGTCGTAAACGCCCTTCAGGAGACGGGCCAGATCGTTGCCGTCACCGGAGACGGGGTCAATGATTCGCCCGCGCTCAAGAAGGCGGATATCGGCGTTGCCATGGGGATTACGGGCACGGACGTCGCCAAGGACGCTGCCGCCATGATTTTGACGGACGACAATTTTGCCTCCATCGTCCATGCGGTCGAGGAAGGCAGAACCGTCTATAACAATATCCGGAAATTTGTTCAGTATATTTTTACAAGCAACGTGCCGGAAGCGGTGCCGATGATTCTGTATGTGTTCTCCCGCGGGCGGATCCCGCTGCCGCTAACGATCATGCAGGTGCTGTCCATTGACCTTGGTACGGATATGGTTCCGGCCATGGGACTGGGCGTGGAAGCCCCCGAAGCCGGCGTGATGGATGTCCCACCGCGTTCCCGGAAAGAATCCCTGCTGAACGGGCCCCTTCTGATGCGGGCGTTTTTCTGGTATGGGCTGCTGGAGTCTTTAGTCAGCACAGCGGCGTACTTTTTCGCAAACTGGGAAAATGGCTGGCCGGGGATTCCCCTCGCGTCGTCCGGCACTGCCTATCGGATGGCGACTACCATGACCTTTGCGGCTACGGTGTTCGCCCAGATCGGCATGGTGTACAACTGCCGCACCGACCGTTCTTCCCTCTTTCAAAAGGGCTTTTTCACCAACCGGATGATCCTTGCGGGGATTGCAGTGGAACTTGCAGTTGTGGTATTATGGTCTTATCTGCCAATGGAAGGATTTCGTGCTCTCTTCAACACAGCGCCGCTGGGGTGGCAGGAATGGCTGCTTCTGATTGTCATCCCGCCGATTATGCTGCTTTTGGATGAGCTGCGCAAAATGTTTTTACGCCGCCGCGACCGGAAAAAAGGGCGCGGCGCCGGCAAAGCGAAGGGAGATTTGGAAGGATGAAAATTATTGTCGTCGGCTGCGGGCGAAACGGTTCCGGGGTTGCGAATGCCCTCAGCCGCAGCGGCCATTCCGTTACCGTGATTGATTCGGATCCCGCGGCGTTTGATCATCTCGCGAAGGATTTCCGGGGAAAAACCGTTCAGGGCATCGGTTTTGACCGGGAAATTCTTCAGAAGGCGGGAATTGAACGGACGGACGCGCTGGCGTCCTTTACGACAAGCGACGAGTCCAACGCGGTCATCGCCCGCATTGCGCGGGAAATCTACCACGTTCCGAAAGTTGTGGCCCGTCTTTATGACAGGGGAAAGGCCGAAATCTATAAGCGCCTCGGAATCCAGACCCTGTCTTCCACGACGTGGGGGATCAAGCGCGCGATGGATATCCTTTCCTATACCCCCCTTGATTCGGTCTATACTTTTGGAAACGGTGATGTGGAACTGGTCCGGATAGAAGTCCCGTCCATGATAGTGGGGCACAGGGTGAACGATTTGACGGTTCCCGGCGATATTCACGTGGTCGCGATCGAGCGCGGGAACCGGACCATCCTCCCGTCGGCCGGAACCTCTTTCCGGCGGGGCGATCTGCTTTATATTGCCGCCTCGATCACGTCGGGCAGCCAGCTGAAAAGAATGCTGGGCCTTTCCAGTGGGGAGGGAATGTAGGTATGAAGATTATCGTGGTAGGCGGCGGACAGGTTGGATCTTATCTTGCGTCGCTTCTGATGCAGCGCGGGCATGAGGTCAAGAACCTCGAAATCAA
>ENA-UOOI01003958-UOOI01003958.1-fermentation-metagenome-genome-assembly--contig:-NODE-3958-length-10339-cov-4.632828_pt1 | contig 10339 bp, 8 predicted proteins | sample MGYA00245779_ERZ724027 | MGnify/ENA primary metagenome ERZ724027 (study PRJEB28704, sample SAMN03018318) | fermentation metagenome | biome: anthropogenic terrestrial biome; feature: soil; material...
GACTTTAATGAAGTGTTGAATCCTTTTTGGGTCCCCGGCGTAATAGTCGATCATACTCTTTATAATGGCCGGAACATTTTTCATATCGGCTGACCTCCTGAAAATCCGTGTTATTTTTTCCGTGTTTATGTTTAAATGAAATGGAATTTAAGACATGGCCTTGACAAATAACGGAAATCCAAATATACTAACTATAGTCTGAATTCGTACCAAGAGGTGACGCGATGAACGACGACCCCATTCGAAAGCAATTAAACGAATATTATGCGACCTTTAAGGAAGCCGATGCTCTGTACAGCGCGTTCGCAAAAAGGAGCGGCTTGTCCGACGCCGCTTTCTGGGCGTTGTATACCATTTGCGGAGCCGGAGAGGAATGCACCCAAAAGACGATTCGGGAACAATGGTCAATAAGCAAACAGACCGTAAACTCCGCAATTAACGACCTTGTCAGAGACAATTTTATTGCCCTGTCGGAATGTAAAAGCGACAAGCGAAGCAAGCGAATCACATTGACGGAAAAGGGTGTAAAATTCACTGAAGAAAACATTGATCTCATCTACCGGCTGGAACGTTCCGCTTTTGAGCGGATGACCGACGAAGAAAGAGCAGCCTTGATTGCCGGCAGTCGGAGATTTCTGGAGTTATTCCGTCTGGAGATAACTCCATTTCTAAAATAAATAAATTTGTCATCGGAGGACGTGCAATCGCAATTGCATGGTCGATTAGAAGATGTCGAGTGCGCTCGGTTAACGTAGTTTAACCGAGCGCTTTTTTTATGTAAAAAGGGAGGAACCATGGACTATAAAACACTATATGAAAAAACGCCGCCAACTAAATTGTTCGCCATCGTGACGATTCCGGGAATCGTCAGTATGCTTGTGTCATCGCTTTATCAGATGATAGACGGCGCATTCGTCGGGCAATTATTGGGCTCGGATGCATTTGCAGCCCTAAACCTGGTCATGCCCCTTGTCATCATCAATTTTTCAGTAGCAGACCTGATCGGGGTCGGCTCGGCGGTCCCGATTGCGATTAAATTGGGAGAGAAAGACGAAAAGGCTGCCGGCAATATCTTTTCCAGTGCCTGTCTGATGATTATCGGAGCAGGTATTTTGCTCGGCACCGTACTGTTTGTTTTTGCAGACGATTTTGTGCGGCTAATGGGTGCCGGTGAGGAGCTTGTTTCAATGGCATCCCAGTATCTTCGAGTTTATGCCGCATGCTCGCCTTTCACCACTATCGTATTCGCCGTCGATAACTATCTGCGTATCTGCGGAAAAGTGCGGTACAGTATGATAGTCAACATCCTGATGTCAGTCGGCAGCGCCGCATTTGAATTTTTATTTCTCTTTATATTTAAGTTTGGAATTTGGGGTGCGGCGCTGGCGACATGCTCCGGTATGTTTCTCTGTGCGCTCATTGCAATTATGCCGTTCATCCGCGGTAAATTGCAGCTACGTTTTGCAAAGCCGAAACTCAGCCGGGAAGTGTTTGCAGGCATCCTGGCAAACGGATGCCCCAGCTTTCTCAACAACATCGCCGGCCGCGTTACATCAATCATAATGAATGTCTTTCTGCTTCGTCTCGGCCGTGTCACAGCAGTGTCCGCTTACGGTGTACTGATGTATGCGGACGGTCTCATTCAGCCGATGCTTTACGGCCTCTGCGATTCTCTTCAGCCGGCGGTGGGCTATAACTGGGGTGCCAGGAATTACGACCGTATCGAAGCGATCGAAAAAAGATGCTTTGGAACCTGCGGCGTGCTGTCAATCTTAATGACTGCTGTCATGCTCTTTTCAAAAGCAGATCTGGTCGGTATTTTTATTAAAGCAGAGGATGCGGCAACGATTTCCATGTCGGTTCATGCTCTATCATTGTTTGCGCTTGCGTACCTGACACGCTGGATTTCATTTGCCACACAAAGCTATCTGTCCGCCATAGGCAAGGCGGGGTACGCAACCATAATTTCTGTTTCAACGGCTTTTATTTTCCCTGTAATTTTTCTTTTTGCTCTCGGCGCAATGGGGCTTGACGGGCTTTGGCTCAATCTGCCGCTTACTTCGCTGACAGCCGCAGTCATGTCTGCCGTTATCCTGCTGCGGTTCCAGAAGAAGAATGTTCCAAACGGTTCGTCTGTCACCGCAAAGCAAGATGATTAAGCGGGCATCAAAGCAACCGGCTACAGGCCATTACCCTGTCGCTTTGCTGTGGATTTTGCCACCCATTGAGGCTTTAAAATATGCCGTTGGAAGCTGGTACCTCCATGGAGACAGTTTATTTTTTAATTATACTCCAACGGGAAAGAAAATTCATTCCAAAATAAAAAAGTTCTGAACTTGATATAAAAAATACCCCGCCAAAAGATTTGACAGGGCAAAAAAGCTGTTCAGATTCTGATACGGATTCCGGTAAGCCGCGGTTTCCAACGGGACTATTAAAATCTAATTTCTACGCCGAGGATCTTTGCGGCTGTGATTGCCTGTTCCGGAGAAAAGACTGCTCCCCGCAAATCCTCCGGGCGCGCACCCAGCCCATCGATTTCGCAGCTTGTGAAATCGATATTCGCAAGCGGTGTGCCCGACATCTGAACCTTACGCAAATCGGTCTGTAAAAACTGTATTTTTTCAAGCGACATCCCGCTAAAATCCGCTTCGGAGCAGTTGCATCCATCGAACAAGGCTCGTTTCAACCGCGAAAATCGAAAATTGGCATATTGCAGGACGTTGTGATTGAACTCGGTATCCCTCAGGGTGGCTCCGCTCAAGTCGACACCGATCATCCGGCAATTCAGAAAAGCTACGCGCAGCAGAAACGAATCGCTGAAAACCGCGTTGGATAGATCGCATCCCTCAAACAGGACATCTTCGAGCTCGAGCGAAGGCAGCGCCGCGTCAAACCGCATTCCCTGCAACTTGACTCTCGTCAAACTGACATGCTGCGCTTTCCCCGATAAAACGCCGTGCTCCATCAGGCAGTCTTTATAATCGTCGTCGTCATGCAAAGACCCGATCGGCTTCAAAAGCTGCGGTTCAAGAGGCTGCTTGGGCCGGGCAGCAGAAAAACCGGTTTTCGGATTCCGCCTATTCTCCGCCTTATGGATTTCTTTTCCCATATGGATTCACTCCCCATTTGACGGGTGATGGACAATCAGTCCATCCTGATTTTATATTCCTTCGGCACTTCCTTCTATTTAGGATAATCAGATCAATCATCGTTGTCAAGGATAGATACACAAAGCTCAATCAGCATGGATTACGTTCCGGTTTCAAAGCGGAAAAATCACCCCTGCGCAGCGGATTGGCTCTGTGCGGAGGATGTGCTGATGACGCCCCGGAGCGCCCAGCGGTACTGCTCCTGCGAAGAGAACAGGCCGATTTTCGCCTGATCGAGCGCGGCCTCGGCGCTGTCCAGGTTCATCTGCGCGTTCTCCAGGTCGAGCGCCGAAGCCACCCCCAGCGCGTTCTGCTGCTCTACGGCGGCGAACGCCTTCGCCTTCGCGTCATAAGCAGCCTGCGCGGAAGCGAGCTTTCCCTGTTTTCCCGCCACGTCGCTGTATACCTGCTGGAACGAGGCATGGAACGTATTCAGCACAAGGCTGTAATTCAGCGACGCCGCGCGGAAGTCGTCCACTGTCGAATCCAAGTCGGAATCCTTGTTGTCGTCGGCGATTTCCTTCGCCAGCTTCTTTTCTTTCAGCGTCCAGTTCTCGTCCTGTGCGGTCTGCCGGTCTTTTTCCTCATCCATTTTGGCGGCGAAATCCCCTTCCGGCTCCGGCATGGAAGAGAGCGAAACGTCATAGGCGTCCGAGTACCCGAGAAGCACCCGGAGGTTGTTTTTCACCGCTTCCATCTGGTTGACCAGCGCGGTGAGGTTATCCCCCAATGTGTTTTTCTGCTGCTGGGCGTTGAGCAGGTCGGCCTGCGTGATAAGGCCGAGATCGGCTTTCAGCTGCTCAATTTTCAGCGTGTCGTCCAGCGCCTTTTTCTGCCTGGTGAGCTGCCTGCGCTCGGCGTCCAGAGAATGGAACGTCACATAAAGCTTCTGCGCCGCCACGACGATCTGGTCCGCGGCTTCGTCCATCTGCAGCTCTGTCTGATCGATGGTATCGTCGCTGATGTCAAGCTGATCCTCCTGCCCTTTCAGGATCGAGCAGATGGCGTTGAGCGACGCGATGCTGCCCCGCAGCGACTCTGCGGCTGCCTGCTGATCCGGTGAACCGGCAATGGACTGATTGGTGAGCTGCAGCTGGCTGCTCAGATCCTGAAGCTGCTTCCGGCCGGCGGTGATCTCGTCCTGTTTTCTTTCGGCCGCGTCGTTGCCTTTCAGGCTGTCCAGCGTCTTGCCGTTCGCGCGGATGGTCTGGTTGCTCGAGCGCACGATGGATTCGATGTCCGCGTAGCTTACCTTCACGGCCTGGGGAGCGGTGGTGACCGCGGCGGATGCGGCGAACGCGGGGGCCGGGATTGCACCCAGCAGAAGGACCGAGAGCAGCCCGGCGGCGATTTTTCGGATTTTCATCAGAATTCCTCCTTTAAAGTTTTTATGACGGCGGATTCCACTTAAGATTGCAAGCCCGATCTATTCCCACATGCTTCCGGCAGGGAGAAACGGAAGCATGTTTATTTTTTAAAGTAAACATCCGCGGTATAGCCCGGCTTTAACAGGTGGTTCGGGTCGCTGGGCTTCACCAGCACGCGGATCACGCGCTTTCCGTCCTTTTCCACGGCGAGATCCGGAATCTGCGTCACGGTGCCGGTGAGCGAAGCGTCCGGGGCCGAGGCCGGAACGATCTTAACCGTTTCGCCGGCCTTCACGCCGCCGATGAACTCCTCGTCGACCTCCGCGCTGACGGTGAGGGAATCCGCGTCGATGATCTGGAGCACTTTGGTCGGCGCGTTCTGCGCGCCGAGATGGGCCGCGTCGCTGACCGCGATGTTCTGCACAATGCCGTTCCCGATATCGGAGACGATCTGACTGCCCTTGATGTAATCCTTCGCGATTTTGGCCGTCATGATATTCAGGTCCACCTGCGCGGAGGAAACGCCGCCCTGCTGCTTCGCGACATTCGCGGTGTTGCCGAGCTGCAGCTGGGAAAGCTGGGCCTGCTTCGATTGGAGCGAGACGTTCAGCTGGTCCAGCTCGTCTTTCAGGGCGGTCTTGGTCTTCCGGATGTTGTCCTGCACGTCGTTCACGGCCTTCTGGCGCTGATCCACCGCGTCCGCATACTGATCGAGCGTCGCTTTGGAAACGGCCCCGGCGTTATAGAGCGACTGGTACTTCTGCAGGTCGCTCTTTGCGGTTGCAAGCTCCTTCTGGGCCAGGCTCAGGGAATTCTGGAGCAGCTTCAGATCGGCATTCGTGCCGCCGCCGTATTCCTTTGTCTTGCGCGCGATTTGGCTCTGTGTCTGGGCGATGTCCGCCTGCAGCGCGGAAATGTCCTGCTTTGCAGCGGGCAGCGCCGCCTGATTCACGGCAAGCTGCTGCTTGAGCTTCTCGACGTTTCCGTTGTATTCGGAGAGGTCCAGCGTCACAAGCGGCTGGCCCAGCTTCACCCGCTCGCCTTCCTTTACCAGTACATCCGTCACCACCGACGGGAAATCGACACTGATGTCCTCCACGCGGGTATATTTCACCTCGCCCCAGGCGTCGATCTCCCCGGTCTGATTCGTCGTCTGCGGGGCCGTCGTCTGCGGGGCGCTGTTTTTCTGGTAAAAAAAGATTCCGAGCGCGACGGCGAGCGCGGCGAGCACGCAGGTTCCGGCCAGCGCCGGCTTTTTATGGGATAAGATCCAGTCCTTCATGAGGCAATCCTCCATCTGTTGTCATTCGACGCTTTTCAGCGCTTCGAGCATGTCAATCTGTTTCATCTTCCGTGCCACGACGTTGTTGACGATCCAGGCGAAACACAGGGTCATCGCGCCGGCGGCCAATACGTCGGGCGCTGTGACGTTGCCCAAAAGGTCCATCTGCTCCCCCATTTTGCTTGCGATCAGCCAGGACATATATCGCCCTACGGGGATACCGGCCAGCATCCCGAGCAGTACGGAAAAATAATTTTCGACCAGCACCAGGTTCCGGATTTCCCGGTGATGGAAGCCCAGCACCCGCAGCGTCGCAAGATCACGGACCCGCTCGGCGAAATTGAGGATGCTGGTATTGTACAGCACCACAAATGCCAGCGACGCGCCCATGACGATCATCATCATCACCGAGAGGTTCACCACCTGCGTGCTGGAGGACAGGCCCGACTGCTGGCTTTCCCGCGTCGCCGCATCCGCCACCGCGTCGCTTGAAAGGAACCTCTGATCCGGTGCGCCGTTCCATTTGACGAGCAGAGCCGTCGGCTGGAAGGTCTCCCCGAGGGATTTCCAGTAGGCGTCGGTCATGTAAATTCCCTGGCCGGATGCAAAGTAGGCCGTCTGCAGGATCGGCACGGAGAGGTATCCCTTGTCCGTGCGCTTGATCCGGATGGTGTCGCCCGGCTCTACGCCGAGCGTTTCGCACAGCTTGCGGGTCATGAGGGCCCCGTTTTCCGGCAGGGAGACGGGGTCCCCGGCAACGTCCTGCATATGGATCAGCGGGCTTTCCTTTGAGGTGATGGTGATCGGCTCCATTTTCCGCTCGCCGTTCGGGCAGATCACCTCAACTGCGGATTCTTCCATCTGCTGTGTGACGCCGTCGAGCCCCAGATTGCTTAGGTAGCGGGAATCGGCTTTTGCGGTGTCAAGGATGATTTTCTGATCATAGACGAACGTCGTCTCATACATCTGCTCGTTGAGCCCGGAAAGCATGCTTCTGATGCTCAGCGCCGCAATGATCGCGCCGGTGCATCCCATGACGCCGATGGTGCTCATGATGATGCGGCTCTTGTTTTTCAGAGTGTTCCGCGCGATCAGCTTGCTGCTGAACTTCATTTTCTGCCAGAGGGAAGGGATGGATTCCAGAAAGATGTGCCGCCCCTTTTTCGGCGGCTTGTCGCGGAGGAGCACCGCAGGGGCATCCCCCTGAAGCTTCCAGCAGGCATAGAACGAGACGCCCCCTGTGCACAGCAGGATCAGAAGAAAGGCGGCCGCAAAGTGCCCGAAATTGATGTTCACGCGGTAATCGGCGAACGTCAGCTTCATGCGCGGCACCAAAAACCGGCCGAAGATGTTCGGCCCCGCCGCAAGTCCGGCGAGCGCGCCAAGCACGCCGACGATCACGCCGTAAGATGTATAGTGCCAGAGGATGCTCCTCTTGCTGTATCCCAGAGCCTTCAGGATCCCGATCTGCCCGCGCTGATTTTCCACCAGCCGCGTCATCGTGCTCTGCGTGATCAGCGCCGTGATGAGGAAAAACAGAAGCGGGAATACGACGGAGAGCGTTCTGATCTGCTGGACCCGGGAATCGACGCTGCTGACGCTGCTGCTGTCTTTCTGAAGGGTCATGCCGATCAGGCCGTCGCCGATCACGGCTTCCGCCTTTTTCTCCACCTGCGTCAGGTCGGCGCCCGGCCTTGTCTTCACGCTGATTTGGTTAAATGCCTTCTGTCCGTAAACGCTTTCCAGCACGCCGGCGCGGATCACCACAAAACCGTAGGCTGCCGGGTCCGGCGACACGGTGGCGGAGTTTTTCAGGGAAAAGACCTGCTCGCTGCTCAGCGCGAGCCCGTCGATCGGGAGACGAAGCCAAACGCCGTTCAGCTTGACGGAAATCCGGTCGCCGATTTTCAGGCCGTGCGCTTTGGCAAACGCGCTGTCCAGCACCGCGCCGCCGCTGCTTTTATGGAATCGTCCTCCCTGCAGCTCGGGCTGGTCGAGGGTGCTGCGGTCATCCAGCGCGTAGACGTGCAGGGTGGGGTTCCCGGGCAGGTCGGTATCGGCGTCGATAGAAAAACGTTTCTCTACCTGTGTGACCCCGTCGATCCTCCGGATGCCCCACAGCTCCTGTTCCGAAGGGTTCTGCACAGTCACCCACAAGTCGGAAAGGTTTGTCGCGCGGTACATGGCATCCGCATGATTCTGGACGGTAAACCAGATGCTGTCGAGCCCCGTCATAATGGAAACGGCCAGAGCCGCCATAATGAAAATCGAAATGAACTGCGCCTTCGACCTCCGCATGTCGCGCAGGGATTTTTTGAGCAGCGCGCCCTTCACCATACGATTTCCTCCACGCTTTTAGGGTGCTCGTGGAATTCCATTTGTGCAATTTTTCCGTCCCGCATATGTAGCACGGTCTGCGCCATTTCGGCAATCGGCGCGTTATGCGTGACAATGATCACCGTTTTGCCGAGGTCGTTTGCGACGCCGCGGATGAGGCGCAGCACCTTTCGGCCGGTTTCGGAATCCAGCGCGCCGGTCGGCTCGTCGCACAGCACGATCTGCGGGTTCTTCGCCAGCGCCCGCGCGATGGAAACGCGCTGCTGTTCCCCGCCCGACATCTGGCTCGGGAAATTGTCCATCCGTTCGCCAAGGCCCACGCGCTCCAGCATCTCTTTTGCATCGAGCGGATCCTTGCAGATCTCCTCGGCAAGCTGCACGTTTTCCAGCGCCGTCAGGTTCGGCACCAGATTGTAAAACTGGAACACAAAGCCGATCTCGGTTCTTCGGTAATCGGTGAGCTCGCGTTCCGACATGCCGGAAACTTCTTTCCCGTTTACGGCGATCCTTCCGGCGGTGGGCGAATCCATGCCCCCGAGCATATTGAGCATGGTCGTTTTCCCCGCGCCGCTCTGGCCGAGGATCACGTTGAAGGTGCCCTGCTCCAGTTTAAAGCTGACGCCGTCGACCGCCTTGATGATGTTGTCGCCGACGTGATATTCCCGTTCCACGTTTTCAAATGTGATAAAATCCATGAACGATCTCCCTTGCTGTGCCGCTATTCTGATTGGCCCGCTTCCCACGCTCCGCCTGACCGCACGGGGGCCGGTGTGCTTCTGTGGTGTGATTGATCCGAAATGCCCGGCCGGCGCATCCTTTTGGTACGGGATGACCGCCTGCCGGCGGTATCGGCGCTCCTTCCCAACCCACCCGTTCTTGACATTTCGCTAGAAATTTATTATAATGACACTGTGTCTATTTTGCAACCATCAGATGCTTATGTATTGTAATGTTTGAGACATATCGCTATGGAAATGTCGATTTAAAAACGGAATGAGCCGAAATTGTTTTGGCTGAGGGGAGAAGCATGTATGAAAGAAATGAAAGAGAGCCGGAAGACACGTTATACGCGGAAGGTTTTGCAGGACAGCCTGTTTGAGCTGATGGAGAAAAAGCCGATCACAAAAATAACCATCAAAGAGCTGTGCGAAAATGCGGACATCAACCGTACGACTTTTTATTCGTATTACACCGATCAATACGACCTTCTCCGCAAAATAGAGGATGAAACGTTTTTATGGATGAAAGAATCGATTTCCGATCTGATCGGTAAAACGGACCGGGAGGAAAAGATGAAGGCCCTTGAGCGAATCTTCCAATACTTTCTCGAAAACAGCAGGCACCTTAAGATTCTGATGAGCGAGCAGGGCGATATCAATTTTCAGAAGCAGATGTTTACCCTGATTTACCAGCAGTGCGGGATATCTCCCTCGGCAGCGGCGGATGTGGATCTGGGTGTCAGCGAGGACTATTTTATATTTGTCGTGAATGGAAGCGTCGGCCTTTTGCAGCACTGGCTGAAGAACGGCATCAACCGGTCCGCAAAGGAAATGGCCGAGACGATTTACAACATGGCGATGGCTTCCCAGACCGGGTAAGCGGCTGCGGCGTTCAAGCTCAGAAATGCCGGAAGCCGATAAGGATAGGATCAGGGCGGGGACTTGGCTCATGCTTTTATAATTGGTCAGAGAAAAAGGGCATCTGGATCTGCCATCCGGATGCCCTTACTGCTTGAAAAATCTGCGCCCATCGCCCATGGAATTTAGATCCGTTTCCTTCCAAAAGGGATCGATCAAGCCAGGAACGGCGTTCCCGCCGCCACAGGCCCTTTGTTCCCTCGAACGGCCGGACAGGGAACTTATACGACAATCTGATGCTTTTCTCCGTCATCCTCCAGCAACACTCTGTTCCCCGGAACGGACCTGCCATCCACAGTGACTGCTTCCGTTGTCAGCGTCCCCTTGCTTCTGCTTTCGACCCTGATTTCATAGAGAGAGCTTCCATACCGATATTCCACGGAAAAATCCCCGAAGCCTGCTGGCGTCGCCGGATCGATGACCAGCTCGTTTCCTTCTTTCCGGATGCCCAGAAACCAGTTTAAAAGCCCCTGATACATCCAGCCTGCGGAGCCGGTATACCAGCTCCAGCCGCCTCTTCCGGTATAGGGCGGGCTGAGGGAGATATCCGCCGTCATCACATAC
>ENA-UOOI01003959-UOOI01003959.1-fermentation-metagenome-genome-assembly--contig:-NODE-3959-length-10336-cov-3.136465_pt1 | contig 10336 bp, 7 predicted proteins | sample MGYA00245779_ERZ724027 | MGnify/ENA primary metagenome ERZ724027 (study PRJEB28704, sample SAMN03018318) | fermentation metagenome | biome: anthropogenic terrestrial biome; feature: soil; material...
GCCACAGAGACCTCAGCCAGATACCCCGTCATCTGCCACTCGATATGAGTGAAAATGTGCTTTGCTTTCGGAAGGGCGGATATTTGAACCGGAGCAAGGCCCCACTGAGCCAGCACTTTTTGCGCGCGGGCGGGCGGAAGCGCCCCTTCTACGCTTGGGAATTCCCACATTCCGGCCAGCAGGCCCGTCTGCGGACGTCGGCGCACCGCGGTCTTTCGGCCAATAAGCAGAACAAAGACCGTTCTGCGCTGAACTCTGCGCTGAGGCCTGGGCTTCCGTACCGGAAGGGCTCCGGCTTCCCCGTTTTTCAGGCCTTCACACAGCCCGGCAAGCGGGCATCGATCGCAGAGCGGCGCCCCGTTTGGCAGACAGACCGTCGCCCCCAGTTCCATCAGCGACTGCGTGAACAGGGATGCGGCACCGGGCGGATAAACCTTTCTCAGAGCCTCGCGGATTTTCCGCCTGCAGGCCGAGGATGCCGTATCCTCGTGCGAAGAAACCAGTCTCACGGCAACACGCAGTACATTTCCGTCCACGGCCGGTTCCGGCTGTCCATAGGCAATGGAAGAAATCGCCCCCGCCGTATATTCACCGATCCCCGGCAGGCGCCTCAACTCCTCGGCGTTTTGCGGAAGAATTCCTCCGTATTTTTCCATTATTTCGGCCGCTGCTTTTCGAAGGCTGCGTACCCGGCCGTAATATCCCAGTCCTTCCCATAACTTTAAAAGGCGCTCTTCCGGCGCTTCTGCAAGCGCCTGGACACTCGGGATCTCCCGGACAAAGCGCTCAAAATACGGGATGACTGCCTCCGTCCGCGTCTGCTGAAGCATGATTTCCGAAATCCACACGCGGTACGGCGTCGGATCCTCGCGCCAGGGAAGTCTCCGGGCATGCCCGGAGTACCACCGCAAAAGCGGCTGGACAATTTTTGAAAAGTCCATATTTTTTTCATACCCTGTCGTCATATCAATGAAATCTCCAACAGAACCATTTTACCATAAAATACTCGCGTGCGAAAGAAATTACGCCTCAACTTTCGTTCCAATTTTTCCCATCCCGGTTTCCGCCCGGGAACAGAAAAAGGCGGGAAACCCTCCCCGCCTTTTCCAAAACATCCGTCTGCAGACCGTCAAGCTTTTCCAGCGCACCCGAAGACGGCGCTTATCTTGTGCTCCACCAGACCTTTGATCGCTTCGCGGGCAGGGCCAAGATATTTGCGGGGGTCAAAGTCCGCCGGGTGCTCGGCAAAATATTTGCGGACCGTGGCTGTCATGGCAAGCCGGAGATCCGAATCCACGTTAATCTTGCATACGGCCATCGTTGCCGCCTTCCGGAGCATTCCCTCCGGGATCCCGATGGCATTCGGCATTTTTCCGCCGTACTGATTGATCATCTTTACAAATTCCGGCATCACGGAGGAGGCGCCGTGCAGCACGATTGGGAATCCCGGCAGACGGTCGGAAACCTCTTTCAGAATATCGAACCTCAGCTGGGGTTTCTGGCCCGGTTTGAACTTGTAAGCGCCGTGGCTTGTGCCGATGGCGATGGCAAGGGAATCCACGCCCGTCTTGGAAACAAAATCCTGAACCTGTCCGGGATCGGTAAACTGCGCCTTGTCGTCCGCGACATTGACTGCGTCCTCAATTCCTGCGAGACGGCCGAGTTCCGCTTCTACAGATACATTGTATTTATGGGCGTATTCCACAACCTTGCGCGTAGTTTCCACATTTTCCTCATACGGCTTCGAGGATCCGTCATACATTACGGAAGTAAAGCCATCATCGACGCAGTCCTTGCAGACTTCATAGGACGGACCGTGGTCGAGGTGCAGCGCGATGGGGATATCCGGATGCAGAGTCACCGCGGCTTCCACCATTTTTACAAGGTATACGGGGTTCGCGTACTTGCGCGCCCCGGCGGAGGCCTGGAGGATTACCGGCGACTTTAATTCGGCGCACGCCTCTGTAATGCCCTGCACAATTTCCATATTGTTGACGTTGAACGCCCCTATCGCATATCCGCCCTGATAGGCCTTCTGAAACATTTCCTTTGTATTGACCAATGACATGGCTTTCACTCCCGTATGATTGAATTTCTTTTCTTTGTCACTTTTATTATACCGCAACCGGGACAAAAGATAAAGGGGCGGCTTTCCGGATATTATCGCGCGTTGTTCTTTTTTCGGAAAATTTCCGGGTGGCTCCGGCTGTAATAAAACAGGGCCTGCTGAGCCACGCCCGCATACGGTCCAAACCATTCGGATCTCTTTCCCGGAAAAAGAGTGCTCATCGCGCGCTTAATCCAGACGTCGGCGGGGAACGCGTCCAGCCGGTGAAGGCCGTAGAGCAGGGTGCAGTCCGCTACTTTCGGACCCACGCCCCGGAGATCGGTCAGCCTGGCCCGAGCCTCAGAAAGCGGAAGACGGCGAAGACTGGAAAAATCCAGCGCGCCCGACGCGACTTCTCGGGCGGCGTTCTGTACATACGGCGCACGAAATCCGCATCCCAGGGCGCGCAGATCCCGCTCGTCCGCTTCCGCAAGCGCTTTCGGAGACGGAAACGCCCGGCCCCCGCCCCGGGCAGGTTTTCCGAACGCAGTGCACAGCCGCCGGATGATTCCCCGGATCCGCCGGATATTATTGCACTGCGAAAGGAGGAACGAGCACAGCGCCTCCCACGGATCCTGGTTCAGAATGCGGATATCCGGGGCAAAGTGAACAGCATCTGCGAGGACGGGGTCGAGCCGGCAGAACCCTTTCCGGATTTCGTCGTAATCCGTTCCGAGGTCAAAATACCGGGACCAGAAAGGATCCCCCGGAAGACGCGGGAAATTTTCCTTTGTCAGGCGGAGAAAACGCCCGCCGGCTACCCCTTCCCAGGATCCGTCCGGCCTATGCTCCCAGCGGAAACATTGCCCGCAGTCCAGCGTCTGCTGAAGAGTTTCAAAATTCACCTTTTTCCCTCCATTTTGCCATTTTCCACCTTTTTTCCCCGGCCAGCCCGGAAAATACGCATAGTAATGACTCACTTTCATGAACGTTGACATAAAAAATATACATTTTTGATTTTCAACTTTCCACCTCAAGCCTGGCGGGACTTTTCCACATTTTCAACAGGGTTTTCAACAGCGGCTCCACTTTCATTCCACATTCTTATGTTAACGAATCCTAATACGCGCCGTATAAACTGCGCGCGGATGCCATTTTTTGGAATACGCCCGAATACATTTGACTAAAAGGCCTTCGGGGTTGCTGTCAAATGGATAAAAAGCGTGTTTTTATTTTCAATACTGTTTTGCTGACGGTCAGCTCGGTTCTTCTGCGGACGTCGGGTATCTGGTTCCGTTCCCTTATCACAGGGCGGATAGGTGCGAGCGGCATGGGGATTTACCAGCTGATTTTCTCTATTTTCATGCTTGGGGTGACAGCATGCACTTCCGGCATCGGCCTTGCCATGACACGCCTTGCCGCGGAAGGGCGGGGCTCCATGGGATGCGTGCTCCGCTGCCTCGGGATGGCGCTGATTTTGAGCCTGGCGGCCGCCGGTTTTCTCTGCGCCGGTTCCGGTTATATCGCCCGGAAACTGATAGGGACCCCGGCAGCCGCGCGTCCGCTCTGCATTCTGGCCGGAGGACTTCCGCTGATTGCATGTTCCGCGTGTCTCAAAGGATATTTTTATGCGCAGCGCAACACGGTTGTCCCCGTCCTGGGCGGGTTCTTGGAACAGGCGGCCACCATCGGCCTTTCTGTCTTTCTGATGGATTCCATGCCCCTCGATCCGCTTGACGCCCTGATGCTCGGATCCACGCTGGGGGAAGCGGCATCCGCCGCCTTTCTTGTCCCCGCTTTTCTATTTTACACCCGGCATAACCCCCCTCCGGAAAAAGGCGGGGATCTCAAAAGCGTCCTGCGCATCGCGGGTCCGATGCTGGCCGGCTCGTTTTTCCGAAATGCCCTTTATAGCGCGGAGAATATTCTCATTCCCATCGGACTTCGCAAAAACGGGGCCGGGGGAACGGCCTCCCTTGCCCAGTACGGTGTGATGCACGGCATGGTCATGCCAATTTTGACGCTTCCGCTTTCGTTTCTCAGCGCGGCCGCGTCGCTGCTGATCCCGGAGATCGCCGAAGCGGGTGCCCGCGGCGATCCGAGCAGTGTCCGGCGGACGGCCGGATCGGCCTTCCGCTGGACACTGCGGTTCGGGTTCCCCGCCGCGGCGGTGTTCCTCGTGTTTTCCGACGACTTCTGCATGCTGTTTTTCGGCAGTGCGCAGGCGGGGCAGATCCTGCGGATCATGGCTCCCATCGCTCCGCTCATGTATCTGGACAACGTCGTAGACAACATGCTGAAAGGACTCGACCAGCAGATGTATTCGATGCTTTATAACCTTACGGATTCCCTCATGCGTGTCGCTCTTATCTCCATCTTTATCCCGATATTCGGCCTGAAAGCCTACCTGGTGATCCTTTTTGTCAGTGAAATTTACAATGCTTCCCTCAGCATCGGACGTCTTTTGAAGGTCACCCGGATTGACGTTGACGTGACGGAGTGGATTGTTTCCCCCGCCGTGGCCGGCGGTTTCCTCTATTACGCCCTCCGGATCTTCCGACACTTTCTGCCCTGAAATTTCTACCAGGCTGGACAAAATATTTGACAAATTTCCCCGGAAAAGATAAACTGAAATCAATTTCTGCCGAAGGGGAATTGGATTTTGGAAAGGATATCGGTGCTGTTCCTGTGCTTTCTCGGGTACAGCATGATGGGATGGATCTGTGAAAGCGTCTATTGCTCGTTTGCAGCAAAAAAATGGATTAACCGCGGCTTCTTAAATGGCCCTGTCTGCCCTGTCTACGGCTTTGGCGCACTTCTGCTGATTTTGCTTCTTTCACCTCTAAAACGCAGTGTCTTCCTGCTTTTTCTGGCATCGGCGGCACTGACCAGCGGCCTCGAATACCTCACCGGGTTTACCCTGGAAACCCTGTTCCACACACGGTACTGGGACTATTCCGGCCGGCGTTGGAACCTCCAGGGTCGGATATGCCTCGAAAATTCGCTGACATTTGGCCTGTTGGGGACTCTGGCGGTTCTCTATGTACATCCCTGGCTCCTGGGCCTGATTCTCCGCATTCCCGGCCCGGTGATCCCGTTTCTCGCGGGCGCGCTGCTCTGCTGCCTGCTTCTCGACACCGTCCTGACCGTCAATGCCGTTTACAGCCTGAACGGAAAACTGGACGAAATTCAGAAAATTCTCGATGATTTTAGGGTTCGCGCCCATCTGGCCGCGGAAGAAACCGCCGGAGCGCTGCAGGCTACGCTCGCTATCCGCCTGGATGACAAAACCAGAACACGCCTAAAATCCCTGATTGAAGGGAAAGGCCGCCCAGGAATGTTTCTGCGGGCTATTCAGAACCGCATCCTCCGCGCCTTTCCAACCATGAAATCACTAAGGAACAACGAATTGCTTCAGCGTATCAAAGCTCTGATTGAAGACCGCGCAAGATCGATCCTGCATAAATAATCCATAGAAAAAAAAACAGTGGATTCTATAAACAGCGGTTATTTATTTCCTTTGGAGAAAATTTTGTCCGGGCAGCAAGATCCGGAAAATCCGTAACTTTACCGATCAATGGAGTCCTGCTTTGCGGCAGGCAAGGCTTCCGTCTTTTGTCAAATCTGCCCTCCCGTAACTGAATTGAAAAAAGCGTATCCACTTTTCTAAGAGTGCAGAACTGCCGTGCTTCAATTCACTGGGCAGCAAAAAGCGACGGACAAAAGCTCTGATTTTTTTAAAAAACCAGGGCTTTCCCGATATCAATTGCCTGAGAATTCATGCTGCTGCCTGGTAAGATTCATGTCAGAATGGCGGAATCCCCCATCAGGGATCAAAATCTTGAAGCGTCAGCAATCCGGAACCGCGTCCTCTGGGCGCCAGGGGGGAATCCTTTCTGCATGTAATCAGGCATTTTGGTCCGCGAAACCGGTTATTTGAAATTTCCATCCGGTCTGTTCCTTTACAATCTAGAAATTGTTGGATTTTTTAGGAAAAGTCATATCCGCAGGAACATGGATGGAAAAAGCTTCTGAGCGGACAGCGTCATAATGGATCACTGGTTCCGCAGTCTGAAATATGGGAAGTTACATAGTTAAATAGCTGCCCTGCTCTTTTGAGAAAGGGCAGGAAAGGCGCTTTCAAGCGTATATGAAATATTTGCAGGAAAAAGATACTATCGGAACTGACTATGATTTTCTGGAATCAGAGACATGAGGAAAAAATAGTTTGCATCCTGTTTTCACATTTCCATTCCTTCTCCGTGAATGAGAATTGATAAATACAAAATATGGGCATCCATAAGGCTGTCGCTTTTTTCCTTTTTCGCCCTTCTGTCCCATCCGGGAAGCAGAGACGGAAAGCAGCGCACTTTTTAAGACAGAATATGCGTTTTCTGAATTTTCAGGAAGGGATCGCGCTGCTTTTGAAAACGGCCGTCCCAGAGTTTTACCCGGCGGATCAAAAGCGGAAAAGATTAAATTCTCCATACCATGGAAGAAAATACAATTTCAGAGATTGCTTTAAGACAGGCGGATTTTTGGAAATCTATTTCCAAAATATCAGAGGGGGGTTCTCTTGAGCAGGAAAAACTTCTCCTCTTTTTGGTTGGATAATTTTTTCTAAAAACGCAATAAGATGTGTTTTTGTCTTTGCTTCATTTCCTGAATTTTGATATACCGTCAAAAAGCACAATAGTTTTCCATTTCGTGGAATGATCGATGTAAGCTTCTACAAACTGCATTTTTTTCGTTGACAAAATTCAAAACACGTGCTACACTGTTGCGCAACAGAATACCGAAAATGCAGTGACCGGGAAAAAACTTCGGAGCCTCTCTTTCCAGAAAGCCGCGCAGGATGAGAAACGGCAGGATACTCCGGAGCGACATCACCCGTTAGCAGCCTTGCAGAACGCAAATCCAGTAGGCAGGGTCGGTTCCGCACCGTTATTGGCGGGCGCATTGGATGGGCCCGTCCGATGCGGCTGAGCAGGCCGCGGTAAAGCGGCAAGCAGAGTGGTAACGCGGAGGACTAAAAACTTCGTCTCTGATTTCCGAATCGGAGACGGGGTTTTTTTATTCCTTTTTTTCGCTCGAGCGTCGGTATTCCCGCAAACCACACCATTAGGCTCTTGATGTTATTGGAGGAAGGAAGAGTACAGATGAACGGTTTGGCGATTGTGATACTTTCTATGGCCGTGCTGGGCGGCGGTTATCTGTTCTACGGCAGATGGCTTGTAAAAAAATGGGGAATTGACCCCTCTGCAAAGACTCCGGCCTACACCCATGAGGATGGGCAGGACTATATTCCGACCCGGAAATCGGTTGTATTCGCGCATCAGTTTTCCACCATCGCGGGTGCGGGCCCTGTGACAGGACCCATCATCGCGGCCATGTTCGGCTGGCTGCCCGCCCTGTTATGGATTCTGGTAGGAGGCGTGTTTTTCGGCGCGGTACAGGATTTCGGTTCGCTTTACGCTTCCGTGAAAAACGAAGGCAAATCCATCGGCCTTATTATTGAGCAGTATATCGGCAAGACGGGAAAGCGCCTGTTTCTGATTTTCTGCTGGGTTTTCTCGCTTCTAGTCATAGCGGCGTTCGGCGATATGGTCGCATCCACGTTTAATTCGGGGGCGGCCGGACAGCTTTCGATTACAAGTCCGGTCACCGTAAGCAGCTCCACCGCTCCGAGTGCGGCTGCGGGATCCATTTCACTGTTTTATATTCTCGGGGCAGTTCTGTTCGGGCTTTTCATGAAATACGCAAAGCCGAAGCCCGTGGTGATGTTTTTCACAGGTCTTGTCCTGTTCGTAGCCATGATGGCGGCCGGCATGGCGTTTCCGATCTACCTCAATAAAATGCAGTGGCTGCTTGTGGTCTTCGCCTATATCTTCTTCGCGGCGGTAGCTCCCATGTGGATTCTGATGCAGCCCCGCGACTACCTGAGTTCCTTTCTTCTGATTTCCATGATCGCAGGCGGCGTGATCGGAATTTTCATGACGAACCCCAGCATGAACCTCCCGGTCTTTACGGGGTTTGAAGTGAACGGAAAAATGCTGTTCCCCATGCTGTTTGTAACCATTGCCTGCGGGGCGGTTTCCGGATTCCACAGCCTTGTTTCTTCCGGAACCTCGTCAAAGCAGGTCAAAAACGAGAAGGATATGCTCGGCATCGGTTACGGCGCGATGATCCTCGAATCTCTTCTGGCCGTCGTCTCCCTGGTGGTTGCCGGAGCGGCTGCAAAGGGCGGGGTTCTTCCCAATGGCACCCCGTTCCAGATTTTCTCCGCCGGTGTCGCGGGATTCTTTGAAAGATTCGGTCTGCCGGTCTACGCGGCAAAATGCACGATGACCATGTGCGTTTCAGCCCTCTGCCTGACTACTTTGGATTCCGTCGCACGGATTGGACGCATGTCCATGCAGGAACTCCTGTACAGCGAGGACGGGAAAGCTCATTCCACTCTCACAAAATTTCTGACGGACAAATACGTCTCGACCATTATCACGCTACTCTGCGGCTTTCTGCTTTCTCTCGGCGGATACAACAACATCTGGTCCCTCTTTGGATCGGCAAATCAGCTGCTCGGCGCTCTTGTGCTGATTGCGCTGGCTGTATTTCTCAAGACGACAGGGCGCGAAGGGCGGATGCTCTATGTGCCGATGACATTTATGCTCGCTGTCACAATGACGGCGCTCGGGATGGCCGTGGTCAACACGTTCCGGAAGGCAGCCGGCGGCCAGTTCGTATTCCTGACCGACGGGCTCCAGCTTATTGTGGCGGTTCTCCTGATGGCACTCGCTGTTCTGGTCGCCGTCCACTGCTTTAAAAAGCTGGTTCAAAAGCCCGGCACGCAGGCAGGACATCCGGGTCCGCTTTCCGTTTCGTCCGAAAAAGCCGGTTAAAAACTTTCAGTGCATCTTCCGACAGGTTCTGTTTTTCTTTTGCGGCCGGGGTCTCCAGAAACCCCGGCCGTTTTTTTATCTCCGGATCCCGGTTTCTCAAGGCACTTCTTGTGCAATATCCGCCGTTTTCGCCCCGAGAAAGCTTATCAGAGCGCGGGGATCCGCCTCCACCTGCGTTCCAATTCTCCCGCCGCTAACGAATATCGTCTTTTCTTTGAGGCAACTTAAGTCAAAAACGGTAGGATACCGTTTTTTCATCCCGACAGGAGAACACCCGCCCCGGATATAACCGGTCGCTTTGTTAATTTCACTGACATGGATCATTTCGACGGACTTTTCCCCGACGCTCCGGGCCGCAGCCTTCAGATTCAGTTCCTCCGCGACGGGCACCACAAACACAAAGTATCCGCCTCCCGCCCCGCGGGTCACGAGGGTTTTATAGACTTTATCGACTTCTTCCCCCATTTTCCTGGCGACGGAAAGTCCGTCGATCTTGCCGTCCGCCGCCTGGTAATACCGGGGCTGGTAAGGTATTTTCGCCCGATCCAGAATTCTCATGACGTTTGTTTTCAGCTCTTTTCCCATTCTCGAAAGAACACTCCCTTCCCCGCCCTCCCGCGGATTTGGAAAAAAGAGGAAGACGGAATTTTTTAAAGATCGACTGGAAACACAGCCTGCTGCAATGGATAAAGAAGGAGTTTTCCCCGGAAAAGCGGGGATCTCTTTTTCCCGCCGGAACTTTAAGGATAAGGAAAAATTTGCAGAGGGAGAAGAGAATCTATTCCTGTTTCCAGCGGACGCCATTGGGCGTATCTTCCAAAATGATGCGGCGCGCCTTAAGTTCGTCTCGAATCCGGTCCGCCTCCGCCCAGTTCCTTTCGGCGCGGGCTTTCTGCCGCTTTGCTATCAGGCGTTCAATGTCGGTGTCGGTGAAGGAAGAATTCTTTTTTGCATACAGCAGTCCCAGGACTCCGGCCAGTTCGTTAAAAAGATTCAGCGCAAACGTGCAGAGCTCCCGGGAGGGGGAAGTCTCAGCCGTAAGCGAAGTGTTGATGTCCTTCGCGAGATCAAACAGAGCGGAAAGCGCGTCCGCCGTGTTCAGATCGTCTTCCATGAACTCGATGAACTTATCCTGGTACGTTTCCAGCCTGCGGCGGACGGCTTTTTCCCCTTCCTTCTCTCCGGATTTCGAATGGCTGAGAAGAAATTCAAGGTTTCCGCGGCAGTTATAGAGCCGTCCGAGAGACGCCCGGCACTGTGCCATGACGTCTTCGCTGTAGTTAATGGGGGAGCGGTAGTGAGCCGACAGCATCAAAAAGCGGATCGGCTCATATCCGTATTTCTGCGCAACATCGCGCACCGTAAAAAAGTTGCCGAGGGATTTTGACAT
>ENA-UOOI01003960-UOOI01003960.1-fermentation-metagenome-genome-assembly--contig:-NODE-3960-length-10333-cov-3.850555_pt1 | contig 10333 bp, 8 predicted proteins | sample MGYA00245779_ERZ724027 | MGnify/ENA primary metagenome ERZ724027 (study PRJEB28704, sample SAMN03018318) | fermentation metagenome | biome: anthropogenic terrestrial biome; feature: soil; material...
CAACCATCTTCACCAGTGCCTTATTAATCCCTCTGGCCTGATCAAACTGACAGATTTCTCCTTCCGGCGTAGCTCCGCAAATCGGTTTGATTTTAAGCGCAGATGCAAAAAAGGCCTTGAAATTGCTGAGACGCCCGTTTTTGCGAAGAGTATCCAGATTTTCCAGAACAAAATAAGTATTCTGGCTGCGAATATACTTTTCAACTTCTTCTACTATTTTTTTAAAGGGCATATCCTGTTCTTCATATTCCACAATCTTCCGTGCGATGAGTGTCTGACCGACGGAAGCCGATCTGGAATTAAAGACGTGAATCTTCATGTCGGGATTGTGATCCAAAGCCATCGAGCGTCCTAAAATTGCGCTGTTATAGGATCCGCTGAGTTCTGCAGAAAGTGTCACCGCATAATGATGAGTTTCCCCGGTCATATAACCGTCATAATAAAATTGGGGTGAAGGACAGGAAGATTTCGGACATTCCGAAGCTGATGCTATTTTCTCCAGAAACATTTTCTGATCAAAAGTCTCATCATCGATAAATGTTTCTCCTCCAGCCTCAAGAGTTAAGGGGGCCGATATAATCCTAGAATCCTCCTTCATCTCTTTTGTCAATTCTCCGCAGCTGTCTATTATTATATTAAAGCTCATGTAAATGCCTCCATTTGTCATCACTTCGTAATGTAGTTTTCATTACCACATGTCAAATATACTATAACATATATTATCTTCATTTGCAAAGCTTTTTACTAGTATTTCTCTTGCGAAATGTCAGATTAGAAGGTATACTGACAATATATCAGAAAGGATAATTTTATGCGTTACCTTATAAATAAAGAACTCCAGGAGGTGGCAGATGACACTCCGATTAAACCGCAGGACGAAATTCTTGAAATATTAGATGAAGACCCGGCACGTAAGCACAGCAAAAACCTGTGTTACCGAAAAGAGCTCATCCGCACTCTGGACGAGACAATCTCATACTGCAAAATAGAGATGCTGCCAAAAGCAGTGATAGGAACTTTGCTGATCCCGGATAAACAGACTCCCCTCACATCAACAATATCTGTGCAGTTTTATCTTGAAAGTAAACACCTTATTATCATCGATGACGCAAAACATCTGGCAGAAACAAAGGCACTGCTGCTCGACAAATCGTTTGCCCTGATGGGTGACAGCTATCGGTTTTTCTTCGAATTTCTGGAATCACTGATCAATGGCGATACTGTTTTTCTGCAAAATTACGAGAAGCGTCTCGCAACTATGGAAGAATCGATGTCAGATATGCTTCCAAGAGAGCTGAGTATGGATGTCACCAGAGATCGTCGTGAACTGCTCATGTATCACTCCTATTACCAGCAGTTGATGGACATGTTCGAAATTCTTTCCGAAAACATAACACAATTTTTCCCGGACGAATACTCCTCGCAGTTTCAGCGTCTGTTAGGTCGTGTTGACCGGCTCTACGACAATACACAGATGCTCAGGGAATATGCACACCAGATCAGAGAGATGCAGCAATCTCAGATTGATCTTCACCAGAATGATACGATGAGAATTTTAACAGTAGTCACCACGATCTTTTTCCCTCTCTCTCTTATCACCGGATGGTATGGAATGAATTTTAAAAATATGCCCGAAATTCATCACCCATTCGGCTATTTTATACTAATCATCGTCTGTGTTGTGATAGTTCTCGGAGAAATTATTTACTTTAAAAAGAAAGGATGGCTGTAATATGATCGCACTTACTGTAAAAAGCCTGAAAGTTTTTATGAATAGTCTCTTAATTTCTGATACTTTTGACCACTTTCTGGTTTCGGAGGCGTCAATCACCACCTTTACCACATTTTCTATAGACGGAATTCTTCACCCTGATTTTTACGGCTCTGATATTTCTGATAAATTACAGGAATCGGACAGATCCCAGGTTTTCTGGAAAGAGATCAAAGCCTATTGTTTCTCAGTCATAAAGGGAAAGCACACTCCTCTTTCATTCAAATTTGTACTTCAGCTCCCAAAAGAGGAAGCTGAAAAGCTGATCATGAAAAGCTATCTGAATATAGAGAAGCAGGATCTCTTCGGGCTCTTTCTGAACTGCCAATACAACGGTGAAACACTGACGCTTACCACAGGTACTTCTCTTCGTGTATTTACACTGGACAAATCACTGGATGAGGCTTGGGATCAGATGCTAAAAGCCTTCCTGGCCGAGAGGAATATAGATGTAGACGAGTAATTCGCACCATAGCAAAACATCGCAAAAGAGCCGAAATCCTTCTCATTGGACCTCGGCTCTTTTGCTATTCTTTCCTATCTATCATATCAGATTCAAAATATTCGATTTTTACTGAGCAATCAGCATCATAATTTCATTGCTCCGATTGATAAACTTTGTCATCTGGTCCGGTGCCAGCTGTTTATTGCCCAGGCATGCCAGATCGTACAGTTGTTCGCAGATCATGGATGCATGTTCTCCATCGGCATGTTCGAACAGATATTTCACAAGCGGATGATTTGCATTCAGTACAAGGTTTTCTGTACCGCCGACCATCGACGGGTCAGCCCCGGCCATACCATACATCTTCATCATCTCCTGCATACGCCGCGTTTCTTCTGATATTGTAAGCATAGATGAAATATTCTGATTCTTCAGATTCTCTACCTTCACTTCGAGATTGGACTTGTTTAACGTTTTCTTAAATAAGTCATTTAACGCGGTTGTCTCTTCAGCAAGATTTGCGGAATCACCCTTCATCTCTTCTGTCAGATCAGCATCGATTCTCTGAAACTTTACCTCTTCATTTGTACGTTCGATATGAGAGATAAACGCAGAATCTATATTATGTTTTAAAATCACCGCATCTTTATTCTCTTCGCGGAACATATTGATGTACTGACTCTGCTGCGCCTCATCTGTCACATAATAAACTGTAGTCTTATCAGGCTCTTTTTCTTCTTTTTCATCCGAAGATTCTTTTTCTTCTGAAGACTCATTTTCATCTGGAGATTCTTTTTCATCTGGAGATTCTTTTTCATCTGGAGATTCTTTTTCCGAAGAGTCCTTCGCTTCATCGTCTGATTCTCTGGTCTCATTCGTCTCGGCCGCTGTCTCATCAGCCTCTTCCGGTTTTTTATTCTCTTCGATGCAGTCAGAGAGAGTCAGATACTTTCCATCTATATTCTTATAGAGAATATAGTCAAACATCTTCTTGGAGAATTTTTCATCCTTAATGCATCCGAATTTAATAAATGGATTAATATCGTCCCAGTATTTCTCGTAATTTTCACGGTCAGTCTTACACATGCCACTTAACTTGTCCGCTACCTTTTTAGAGATATATTCTGCAATTTTCTTTACGAATCCATCATTCTGCAGTGCGCTTCTTGAAACATTAAGCGGGAAGTCCGGACAGTCAATCACACCTTTTAAGAGCATCAGATATTCCGGAATTACCTCTTTGATATTATCCGCGATAAATACCTGATTATTGTACAATTTGATCGTTCCCTCTATGGAATCGTACTCTGTATTAATCCGCGGGAAATACAAGATACCTTTCAAATTAAACGGATAATCCATATTCAGATGAATCCAGAATAACGGCTCACGGTAATCATTGAATACCTTGCGGTAGAATTCTTTATATTCCTCATCGGTACACTCATTCGGATGTTTTGTCCAGAGAGGGTGAATATCACTGATAGAAACCGGACGTTTGTTGATTTTAACCTTCTCTTTTGCAGGGGATACTTCTACGACTTCTTTCTCGCCTTTTTCGTTTTCACGCTCTTCTGTCTTGGCATCCTCGTGTACATGCTCAACTACGACATCGTCTTCTCTTAAATCACTCTCATCGATTGTCTCATATTCCTGAGGTGCATCTGCCTTGGAAAGGAATATCTCAACCGGCATAAATGAACAGTACTTTTCCAGGACTTCGCGCATACGGTATTCATTTGCAAACTCCAGACAGTCTTCATTCAGAAATAATGTGATTTCCGTACCGACTGTATCCTTTGTACCGTCTTTCATCTCATATTCGGTGCTTCCATCGCATTCCCAATGTACAGGAACACTGTCAGGCTGGCAGGAAAGCGTATCGATATGAACATCATCCGCAACCATGAATGCCGAGTAAAAGCCCATACCAAAGTGACCAATAATCTGATCCTTGTCTGTCTTATCTTTATATTTCTCTAAAAACTCAGTTGCACCGGAAAATGCAATCTGTGTAATATACTCTTCCACCTCTTGTGCCGTCATCCCGATACCATTATCAATGAACTTTAACGTCTTATCCTCTGGATTGACAATAACATCGATCTCGGGCTTATAGTCCTCAGGAAACTGATAGTCACCTATCACTTCAAGCTTTTTTAGTTTTGTAATGGCATCACATCCATTTGATATCATCTCACGTGCAAAAATATCGTGATCGGAATACATCCATTTTTTAATAATCGGAAAAATATTATCGCTGTTAATCGAAAGATTTCCATGTTTCTCTGCCATGGTTTTACACTCCTTTATCTTTTATTCCTTTTTTTCGGGCTTCAAAAGTCATCTTGCATCCTGCAGACAGGAAACGATTGGCCTATGACCCTGATATCATCTATCTTAGTCCTTCCAGAGGCAAAAGTCAATAGAAAATTAGCACTCATTCAAAATGAGTGCTAATAATCAGATGTGATGACTACCCGAAAAACTTACGGATTACCTTTTCTTTTATTTTTCCGTAGGGCGGATATCTAAAAGGGATATCTATCAGCGTAGATTTATTCATAATACTTTTACTATGGGTAAATGTATCATAGGATTTTCTGCCATGATAACTCCCCATGCCACTGTATCCGACTCCTCCGAATCCCATACGGGAAGTTGCCAGGTGAACGATGGTATCATTCACACATCCACCGCCAAAAGACAGATCCAGTATCTCCCGTTCCACCCTGCGGCTTTTGGTAAACAGGTAGAGTGCCAGAGGCTTTTCTCTTTTTGTGATAAACTCTTTTGCCTCATCCAGGGTATTGTATGTCAGAATCGGAATCAGCGGTCCGAAAATCTCCTCCAGCATCACCGGATCATGTTCATTCACGGGATATAAAATTGTCGGTTCAATTTTAAGAGCATCTTTTTGATATCTACCGCCTGAATATACTTCGCTGCCGTTTAGTAGTTTTATCAGTCTGTCAAAATGCTTCTCATTTACAATTCTGGGGTAATCCGGGTTTGTAAATACATCATCCCCGTACATTGTCCCGATCCAGTGTTTCATATATTTAAGGAACTTCTCTCTCACTGTTGCCTGTACAAGAACGTAGTCCGGTGCGACACATGTCTGCCCTGAATTCAGAAACTTGCCGAATACAATCCGTTTTGCTGAAAGCTTCAAGTCAGCCGATTCTTCCACGACGCAGGGACTTTTTCCGCCAAGTTCCAGCGAAACAGGGGTCAGATATTCGGAAGCCTTTTGCATCACAAGTTTACCTACGCTGACGCTTCCGGTAAAGAATATATAGTCAAACCTCTGGTTCAGAAGATTCGTATTTTCTTCCCGTCCGCCTTCCACAACTGCTATATACTTTTCAGGGAAAGCTTCCAAAAGCAGCCGGCGAATCACGGTCGAAGTAGACGGTGCATATGCGGATGGCTTGATGATACAGCAGTTTCCGGCTGCAATCGCACCAATCAGAGGGTCAATACTCAGCATAAAGGGATAATTCCACGGCGCCATGATAAGAACCAGACCATATGGCTCGGATTTCACAAAACTTCTGGATGGAAACTGTGCCAGAGGGCTTAAAACCTCTTCGTCCTTATCCCACGAGCACAGATGGCTTTTTACATAAGAAAGTTCTGAGTAAACCATACCCACTTCGGTCATATAAGATTCACAATTTGATTTTCCAAGATCTTCCTTCAGTGCCTGCTGTATCAGCTCTTCATGGCTTCTGACTGTCCTTTCCAGCCGTACCAGAGCCTTTAGACGAAAATCAAGAGATTTCGTCTTCCCCGAATCGAAAAATCCTCTCTGTTCTACAACAAGTTTCTCAACTGTCTTCATATTATGCGCACCTCCACTTTAGTCAGTGAATGTCGGGATCAGCCCTCAACGATGAGATACGTTCCATCCGGCAGGGGAAAAACCTCAGATGCCTCTTCAAGGTCCTCATCCTCCATATCATTGACATCCATACCACTCTCTTCCAGAAAGGTACGCACATCATCAATTGTATCGGCAGTCACTGCCATACAATCTTCCAGAAAGGCCTCGGCCTCTTCCGGGTTTTCTGCCACATCCTCATTATAAAGCTGTCTCTGATTTTTTAAAAACGTATCCAGACATTCGTCGCTATATTCATTCATTTTTCAATTTCTCCTTCGTATTACATTACACTTTTACGCAATCAGGTTCAGAACCTGTAAAGGACTGTCGATCGTCATATCTGCATGATTATCTTCCAGTTCTTTTCTGGGGCGAAATCCCCATGTAACGCCAACGGTAAACATACCGGCTGCTCTGCCGGTTTTCATATCAGTATTTGTATCCCCAAAATACAAAACCTCATCCCTGTTTACGCCAAATTTCTCTGCTATTGTAAGGGTGCCCGTCGGATTCGGCTTTTTTGGTACCTCATCTGACTGTCCCTGAATCCAGTCAAAGGTGGCCCGTCCAAAGATACGCGTCACCACGGAAATAGCGGCTTTATGAGGTTTGTTGGACAAAACCGCTATCAAAATCTTTTTTTTCTTAAGCTTTTCCAGCAGCTCCGGAATTTCGGGATACGGTTTTACATGATATAGCGCATGATCATTAAAATAATCTCTGGTCATGGGAATACCTTCTTTCATATGCAGGCCGTCGACGTCCCCCGCTGCAAAAAGAGCCCTTTTCAATGCCTGATCTATTCCGTCCCCGGCATAATAATTATATTCTTCAACCGGACGCGGTGCAAAACCCAGATTGTTTAGTGTGTGATTTACTCCATGTGCAATCGATTCAACCGTGTCGGCTAAAGTACCATCCAAATCAAAAATACATGCTTTTATCATTCAAAACCCTTTCTTTCATATTTCTAAAAAAGTCAAAGCCTCAATGGAGGCATTGCTTTTCTTTCAGTATATCACGCGTGGGTTTACAGTTGCAAGATGTGATTTTTTCAATTATACTGATCTTTGCAGCAAACAATATTCATCATTTAAGGAGATTTATGAAACCCAAAATACTATTTACTGATTTAGATGATACTTTATTGAATTCGAAAAAAATCGTCTCGAAAGATAACCGGGAGGCTATAGACCTGATGCTGGATGCGGGACATAAATTGGTACTGAACACAGGCAGGCCTCTGCTCAGCTGTAAAAGCGTGACAGACCAGCTGGACCTCAAAAGAAACGGATGTTTTATTTCGTCATTCAATGGCGGCCTCATCTATGACTGTTATACCGGGAAGACACTTTATAAACGCACGATCTCTTTGGAATATACAAGACATATCTTTAAAGAGACGGCGCGAGCGGGAATTTACTGCCAGACTTATTCCAATGAAGGCGTTCTTGCGAGAGAAATGACCTCTGAGCTCTCACATTACGTCAGCGAGACTCATACTCCATATAAAATCGTTCAGGATCTTCCGGATCATCTCAGGGATGAGCCTGTAAAAATTCTGGCAGTACATATGTCCGATAACCGCAGTGTGCTTGATGCTTACCGCACAAGACTCAGTGGATGGGCCAGAAAAAAGGTGTCCACGTTTTATTCAGATCCATGGTATCTCGAACACGTTCCTTACGGTATCTCCAAGGGATCAGCCATTTCTTTTCTCTGTAAACATCTGAATATCCCCATCTCCTCTACACTTGCAGTTGGAGATGAAGAGAATGACATCGCCATGATCCGCACAGCACATATTGGAGCGGCAATGTCAAATGCGACATCGCAAGTTAAAACCTGTTCCAATTATATTACAAAAAATGACTGTAATCACAGCGGAGTTGCCGAAGTTATTCATCGCTACATCATATAAATATAAAAGAATATAGTTTTTTTGCTTTCTTTTTCTTTAAAACAGTGTATACTATGTAAGTATAGTGTTGTATCTATACACTTAAGACCTTTTCAATTGAAAGGAGTTATATTCTTTATGTCAAAAAAAGTCGGAAAAACTATTGCCGGAATAGCGTGTGCAGGCGTTGCTGCCGGTGCAGTGCTCGCATATCTGAAATCTTTGAAAGACAGTGATACGTCCCGTGAAAATGATTTTGATGATTTCTCGGACGAGTTTGAGACACACGAACGCAGTTACACTACGATTCCAAAAGATATGGAGCGGACAGCTGAAACTGTCAAGAAAAAGGCGAGGGATGTTGCTGAAGACGTAAAATCTGCTGCAAAGGACATATCTGAGGATATTAATCCAAAAGATCCTTCTGATCATATGAAGGACGCAGCCGAGAATACCATGGAAGCTGCCGAACATGTGAAAGACGCGGCCAAAGGTACAGCCGAACATGTGAAAGACGCGGCCGAAGGTACAGCCGAACATGTGAAAGACGCAGCCGAAGGTACAGCCGAACATGCAAAAGAGAATGTCAAAGACGCCGTTAAAAAGGCAGAAGACATTTCGGACGAAATTTTCAAAACCGATAAAACTGAATAATGCAGCCGGTGAAACGGCATAAAAATAGCAGCTGCTATTAGAATCAGGTTCTAATTCAGCTGCTATTCGTCTATAATTTTTTCGGAAGCTTAAATGAGCTCTTTAATGATACAATACGATTAAACACCGGTACGCCCGGTTTCGAGTCGCACGAATCCACACAAAAAAAGCCATTTCGCACAAACTGAAACTTATCATACGGTTTTGCATTTAAAAATCCGGATTCCAGCATACAGTCATTTAATGTAGTCAGGGAGTCCGGATTCAGGTTCAGAGAACCATCTTCGTTATAGACGCCCTTGTCTTCATCAATAATATTCTCATACAGACGGCACTGCGCACTGACTGCCGTTGTCTTCTCAACCCACTGGATTGTTCCCTTTACCCTGCGTCCGTCAGGTGAATTACCACCCCTGGAGGCAGGATCGTAAGTACAGTGGATCTCAGTAACATTGCCATTCTCATCTTTTTCAAAACCTGTGCAGGTTACAAAGTAGGCATTCATCAGCCTGACTTCATTACCGGGATACAATCGGAAATATTTTCTTGGAGGTTCCTCCATGAAATCATCTCGTTCAATATATAATTCATGGCCAAATGTGACTTTTCTGGTCCCCAGTTCCGGATTTTCCTTGTTATTTGGAACATCCAGCTCTTCCTTCTCATTTTCCGGATAGTTATCAATTACAAGTTTTACCGGATGTAAAATCCCCATCATCCGCGGTGCCTTTTTCTTCAGGTCTTCGCGGATACAATAGTCCAGCATTGCGTAATCAACGGAACTGTTAGCCTTCGAAACTCCGACCAGATCGACAAACATGCGGATCGACTCCGGCGTATATCCACGTCTTCGAAGCGCCGCTATAGTGACCAGACGGGGATCATCCCATCCATCAACTATTCCATCCTCCACTAACTTTTTAATGTAGCGTTTTCCGGTGACTACATTTGTCAGATAGAGTTTTGCAAATTCAATCTGGCGGGGAGGCATCTTATATCCCACTTCATGTACCACCCAGTTATACAGCGGACGATGATCTTCAAACTCCAGTGTACAGCAGGAATGTGTAATTCCCTCAATTGCGTCTTCAATCGGATGTGCAAAATCATACATCGGATAAATGCACCATTTATCTCCTGTATTGTGATGTGTCATGTGTGCCACACGATAGATTACCGGATCCCTCATATTGATATTTGGAGAGGCCATATCAATCTTAGCACGCAGCACTTTGCTGCCGTCCGAATACTTTCCGACTCTCATTTCTTCGAATAATCTCAGGTTTTCATCGATGCTTCGATTCCTGTACGGGCTTTCTCTGCCCGGTTCCTTTAAAGTTCCCCGATACTGTCTGATCTCCTCCGCAGATAAATCACAGACAAATGCTTTTCCTTTTTTAATCAGTTTAAGAGCCGCCTCATACATCTGATCAAAGTAATCTGATGCGAAATACAAATGGTCATTCCAATCGGCTCCGAGCCATTTGATATCCTCTTTGATCGATTTTACATACTCTGATTTCTCTTTCATCGGATTTGTATCATCAAAACGGAGGTGAAACTCTCCGTGATATTCCTGTGACAGACCATAATTTAAAAGAATAGATTTAGCATGTCCAATGTGCAGATATCCATTGGGCTCCGGTGGAAACCTCGTACATACATGATCATATA
>ENA-UOOI01003961-UOOI01003961.1-fermentation-metagenome-genome-assembly--contig:-NODE-3961-length-10332-cov-17.724336_pt1 | contig 10332 bp, 13 predicted proteins | sample MGYA00245779_ERZ724027 | MGnify/ENA primary metagenome ERZ724027 (study PRJEB28704, sample SAMN03018318) | fermentation metagenome | biome: anthropogenic terrestrial biome; feature: soil...
CTTGGCGATGTACCACAGAAGCATGTAACAACAGCAGCACGTAAAGGTATGAATATTGTTAAGAAACAAGCAAAAGCCGATGCACCATATCTTTCAGGAGACTTGCAGAGAGGAATCATATCCGTAGCTGAAAAAACTAAGGTTAAAGGGAAAAAAGTATATCGAATAGTATTTGATAGAGCTATGAACGATGTATTTCAGCATAAAGCTCAGGGCGCAGGTTTTAGATATGTAACAGTTAAAGGCAAAGCGGTAAAAAGGGCGGTAAAAGCAGGAGACGTAACGGGATATTATCCAGTAAGCCAAGAATACGGATACTTCTCCAGAGGTGGTAGATATATTCCAGGATTCGCATTTACAAGGAAAGCCCTTGAAAGCAAAGCTCCAGCTGTAGAAAAAACCATAGTTGAGACAATGAAAAAGAAAATAGATGCAGAAATAGCGAAAGGGGGATTGAAAAAATAATGGAACAGGCACTAAGATATGAAATAGAAACAAATATTCCTGAATTAGTTGGAGAAATCTATCCTACTAATGCCCCTGAAACAAGCACAAAGCCATATTTAGTATACTCTAGAATAAAAACACGTAAGGTTAAAACTCTTGAAGGATATACCAATAAACAAGCTTTAAGCTACATGTTTAGCGTTATGGCTACTAGATATGGAGAAATGAAATCCTTAACTAAAAAAGTTGAGGATTTATTAATGTCTATGATGAAAAAAAGAATAGGCGAAAATCAAGAAATCTATGTTGAAGATTTAGATATAAACAACATAGATGAAGTATACGAGTTTAATTTAAAAGTTAATAGAGGAATTATTGATTTTACAATATATTTTTAGAAAGAGAGGAATGAATTATGAGTGATGCAACAAGGTCATTAGGTACTACGCTGGAAATAAAAAAAACAACTCCTGTTACGGTTGCTAATTTAACTGCTATAAATGGTTTAGAGTTATCAGCAGAAACAATAGATAGCACAAATTTAAGCAGCGAGGGAGGTTATAGAGAGTTTGTAGCTGGATTTAAGGATGCAGGAGAACTAAGTATTGAGGGACAATTTAATCCCGCTACAGGCAAAGGTCAAGCTGAATTATACACGCTGTTTGAAAGTGGAGTATTAGAAGATTTTACAATCAAATTCCCGCCTGAATTAGGTGCAAAATGGGAGTTTAAAGGGCTTGTAGTTGGTTTTAGTACAGGTGCAAGTTTGGAAGATTTGTTAAGTTTTTCAGCTACAATAAAGATTTCTGGAAAACCAACATTGACGTTAGGAGAGGGAGCTTAAGGCTCTCTTTTAGATTGGAGGTAAATATGCAACTACATGATTTTGAAATAGAACAGATAAACAGAACAACAACTAAAGTAAAGATAGACGGAAAAGAACTTCAAGGGGTTATATATGTAGACTATGAAAATAGGGTGGGAGATGCGCCAGAAATAACAATTAGACTTGTACCAGGCACGTTGAATTTGAAAGATAAAAAGGCCGATAATGTAACAACGACAATCACTACACCTTGCGGAAGAGTTTCAGGTTTAATTGCGGAAAGAAATATGTATGAAGAATTAAAGGAGGAAATATAATAATGTATATACCAGTTGAATTAGATAAAAATAGAAACATTTTGTTAGGATTTGAGGGATTACAGCTTTTTAAGAAAATGACAGGGCAAAGTCTGTCTAAGCTTGATTATGAAAATACAGACATAGAAGATTATTTGCCAGTTATAATACATTGCGGATTAGTACATGAAGATAAGGACATTACATTAGAGCAGACAACAAAGTTAATAGATAAACACATAGGGGTAAACGGTGCATTGAAATTATTACCCAAAATAATGGAAGAAACATTCGGAAAAGAGGAAGAGGACAAAAGCATAAAAAACGCACAAAGGGCAGCGAAAGGGAAATAGATTTCGAGGATGAGTGCTTAAAGACCGCTGCCCTTATAGGCATTCCTTATTATGAATTTTTAAAACTAACTCCAAAAATATTAAGAGTATATACTAATGCTTACGTTGAAAATAGAGAGCAAAAAATAAAAGAAAATACATACCAATCTTACTTAATTAGCAGGTGGGTATGGCAGAAAAAAATAAACATAGAGAAATTATTGAACTATAAACAAGAAAATAAGAAAATGTCAGATGAACAGATGTTAAAACAGGCACAGTTGCTTAATTCTATATTTGGTGGGGATGTAAACAGCAATTGACAAAATTTACCCATTTGAGATAGACTATAATATATAAATATTTCAGAGAGGGGAATGCCATTATGAAAAAATTTTTATATATCTTATTCTTTCCGTTCTACTTGGTTTATTGGTTTATAAAATCAATATTGAACATTTTTAAAAATGAAAAAGCAAAACATGAAGATGGCAGAGGATTCAGAATATATATAGCTGGAATTCAATATAAAAATGATGACGGAACAGACAGACAACTAATCATAAAAAAATGTAGAAAAGGTGAGGAATTATTACTTGTTAGAACTTCGAGCAAATATGATGATTGCGGAATAAGAATATGCAGAAAAAACGGGGAATGTCTTGGGTGGGTTCCTGCAAAATTCTCGTATGAATTTACTTCTGAAATGGAGAGGGGTATAGAAATAAGCGCATTTTTTCACAGTTTAATTAAGCCTGAAAGGGATTTTAATTTTTACGGTGCAAGGGTGACGATAGTTAAAAGATAAAATAAAAAAGCGCTCAAAAGGGTGCTTTTTTATTGCAAATTTTTAAGGAAAGGCGGTGATGGAAAACGGCGGGTAAATCAAATTTTATAGTCAGAGGTGGAGCTGATTTCTCCGGAATTAAAAAAGAAATTCAAAAAACACAAGCAACTATGGCTAACTTTCAAATAAAAATGTCTAAAACAATGTCTGCTGTGGGTAAGATTTTAGGTACTCTTGCAATAGGAAAACTGATAAAAGACAGTACAGCAGTTGCTATGGGTGTTGAAAGCGCCATGGATAACATAAATCGTAACATGGGCAATAGTGCAAAAACATTTCAAAATTGGGTAAATACTCAAACTAAGGCTTTAGGAATGGGAAAGGCAGAAGCCTATAAATATGGCTCTACATTTTCTAATCTATTAGGAAGTTTTCAAAAAGATGCAAAACAAACAGCCGATAGCACTCAAGAACTTATGAAAGCCGCAGCTATAATAAGTTCTAAAACAGGTAGAACATATGACGATACTGCAAACCGTATCAGAAGTGGTATGCTTGGTTCTACAGAAGCTATAGAAGACTTAGGTGTTTATACTAATGTTTCAATGATAGAATCTACAGAAGCATTTAAGAAGTTTGCAGGTAGTAAATCGTGGGCACAGCTTGATTTCCAAACACAACAGCAAATACGATTAGCTGCTATATTGGAACAAACTTATGCCCGTTATGGAGATACTCTTGCGGACACTACCACTACAAGACAAAATCAATTTGTAGCAAGCTTGAAAAATACACAATTAAGTTTAGGCCAGGCATTTTTACCTATTTATAATGCTGTACTTCCAGCACTTACAAGAATGACAGATGCTTTAGGTGCTGTGATAAATAAAATTGCACAATTTAGCCAGGCGTTATTTGGAAAGGCAAATGTGGGCACTACACAAAACACAGAAGAACAAGCGGCAGCAGTTTCAGGACTTGGAGACGCATCAGAAAAGGCAGGGAAACAGGCGAAGAAAGCACAATCAGCTTTGGCAGGTTTTGATGAATTAAATGTACTAAGTAAAGCAGATGAAGCAAGTGGAGAAGTAGGTACGGGAATAGGTACCACAGAAATATCCGATACGTCCATAGGCGGCGAAATAGGTTCAGGGGTAACAGTATCATCTGATATAGAAAATGCGGTAAATGGCATAAAAGAACAGTTGTCTAAAATTAAAGAATATGTAAGTACATATTTGTCTAATCCATTTAATTCTGCAATAGAAATGATTAAACCTAAAATAGAAGAATTTAAAACCATATTAAGCGGTGTGTGGGCTGATATCGGAAGGTTAGGACAACCTTTAAAGGATTGGTTTATGAATGATTTTACTCCATTTCTACAAACGACAATACAGCAAATAGGAACTATTATTTCAGGAATATTTGATACTTTTAATACGATATTCTCTGATATATGGAATATTGTCGTATATCCGATGATTGAAAAATTTATTACCGTAGGACTCCCGCTTTGGACAGATTTTACAATAAAAGCAAATGAAGCATTTATGGTACTGTTTGAAGAAACAAAAAAAATATTTGATATGCTTTGGCGTGAGGGTGTAAAACCTGCTCTTGATATCCTAACGAAGATTTGGAATAATGTAGTAGATAGTTTTGCAAATGCATGGAGCACATACGGAGAGCCAATATTTGAAGGAATAAAAGAAGTTTTTAAGAGTATCGGGAAAGTACTACAAACTGTATGGACTACAACTTTAAAGCCTGTTTGGGATATATTTATGCAAACTGTAGATTGGCTTTGGACTAAGCACTTAAAACCGTTACTTGATAACTTCTTAGTTTTAGTAGGTGAATTTATTGCAGCTGCATTGAGAATTATAAACGAGTTTATATTGCCGCTTATAAATGCCTTCGTTGAAAGATTTGGTCCTACTATAGCAAATGTATTTCAAACTGTAATAAGTATTTTAGGAACTTTCCTTGCTACAGCAGCAGATGTAATAAGTGGAGTTATAACAGTAATACGTGGTATAGTTGAATTTCTAACAGGAGTATTCACCGACGATTGGGAGAAAGCTTGGAATGGTATAGTTAAGGTATTCCAAGGCATATTTGAGGGTATAGGTGGGATTGTTAAGGGTGTCGTAAATATAGTTATAGACCTTGTAAATTCAATGTTGCGCGCGCTTGAAAACGGCTTAAACTGGGCAATAGGGGGGCTTAACGACCTAATAAGCACAGCTAATAAAGTTCCCGGCGTTAACATACCGGCGATTGGAAGGATTACAATAGACAAAATTCCTAAACTTGCTACCGGCGCAGTAATACCTCCTAACAGCGAATTCCTCGCAATCTTGGGAGACCAAAAGAGTGGTAGAAATATCGAAGCTCCGGAGGGTCTTATAAGACAAATCATAAAAGAGGAATTAAGCGGCTTGAATGTTGGAGGGCAAGAAGTGACAATAAATTTTGCCGGAAATATGGCGCAGCTTATAAGAGTGCTTAAACCGTATATTGACAAGGAAAACAGCAGAGTAGGGACTAAACTTGTTATAGGGGGTGCACAATGATAAAAATAGATGGAATAGCATTTAATGTACCTGTGATTGACCTAACAAGGAAAGCTGACTTTCTGGATAAATTCGCAAAACGTACCGAGGATGGAGGTCTGCAAAGAAAACTGATAGGGGTGTATTTTAACTATCAATTAAAGCTTGGAATTGCAAAGGATGCTGCTGAATATCAACGACTTTGGGACAAACTAACAGAGCCGGTTGAATTCCATACGGTTGTGGTACCTGATACAGACGGTGATTATACTTTTAAAGCTTACTTTTCAAATGTAGGCGATAAGATGCTAAAGAAAACACAGGAAAGAAACTATTGGCAAGATTTAACTGTAAACTTTACCGCCCAAGTACCGGCAAGGAGTTGATTAAATGAATACTAAAACAGCAATAAGTTTCGGACTTGTAGATGTGACAGCAAAGCCGGATGCTACATTTACAACAGAGGATAAACAGCCCTTTGTAGATATGCAGCAGCTCAAGCGTGATGAATTAGAAATAAGAAAATTTGCATCACTTGAAAAAGATTATTTCCGGCTTGATAGTACGTTTGAGCTGTTCCCGGATAATCCGGCAGAAAATGACTTCGGGTTGTGGTCTGCATCCATGAGTAATGAGAATGGAGAATTTACACAGCCTGTTGTACTGGCGGTAGAGTTTACAGAACAACACAGCAGTTTAGGACTGACATTCACATTTCACGAGCCTACAGATGACTACTGTAACAGTATGAATGTTAAATGGTATGGTGCTTCTAACGCTCTTCTCTCTGATGTGAATTATGAACTTGACAGCACTGTATATTTTGCCGACAATCCTATAGAAAACTATGAAAAAATAGTAATTACTTTCTATAGCACAAACAAGCCATACAGGTATTTAAAACTGTCGCAACTTGATTTCGGGCAAATAAAGTTGTTCAGTGGTAGGGATTTAGTTTCTGCCAATGTACTCGAAGAGATAGACCCTATCAGTTCTGAGTTAAGAATAAATACACTAAATTTTACTCTGTATTCTGAAGATGCGGAGTTTTCTATTTTAAACCCCCAGGGCATATTTTCAAGATTACAACAAAGGCAGCCCTTAAAGGTGTTTGAGTATATTGACGGTGTAAAAAAGGGTATGGGCACATATTATTTGGACGAGTGGGAGAATGAGGACGAATATAACATAAATATGACGGGCATAGACCTTGTAGGGGTCATTGACGGGACAAACTTTGCAGGGGGTATGTATAGCAATGCTACGGCCAGCACTATCATACAAGAGATAATGACAAGTGCAAATGCAGAATATGAACTTGACAGCAGTTTAGCAGGGAAAATACTTTCCGGAATGATTCCTGTTTGTACTCACAGAGAGGCATTGCAGCAGGTGGCTTTTGCAATAGGCGGGATTGTAGATTGTAGCAGAAATCATAAAATTAAAATCTATCCTCTGCCTATCGCAGTAATTGGACATATAGGCAAAGACAGAAAGTTTATAGGGCATAAATTGAAGTTAAAGCCACTTGTAACAGGAGTTGAGGTTACAGCTCACAATTATATAAATGGAGAGGATAATCCTCAAATATTCGGTGTGTACAATACTAATTTAGCACCAGGTGATAAGGAAAATATATTAAAGGTAGAAGAGGCTACTCTTGTAAGCAATAGCAACGCTTTAGAGGTAGCACAAAGGATATATGACTATTACCAGATGCGGCATCAAGATGAAGGGGAGATATTACTGCAAGGTGAGGAGTGCGGTCAGATTGTTACTATAGATAGTTTAAACGAGAAAAAGATACAGGGAGTAGTTGAAAAGCTTGATATCGACCTTACGGGTGGATTTATAGCGGTTAGCACGATAACAGGAGGTCCGGTAGAATGAGTTACACTCTTTTAGTACCTGAAATAATATCTGTAACTATAACTCCCAATCCTGTAAACCAAAATACTGAGTTTCTTTTAGCTATAGCTGTAACAGAAATAGAACAGATATTAGAACCTATATTAATATATAGCGGAACATTTTATTCCGGAGAGGAGGTAATAATTTAATGGCAATAGAACAAGTAAGAGCACAGCTAAATGGTACATGGCATGTGCTGACGTACAATAGCAGTACCGGAAAATATGAAAAGACGATAACAGCCCCGAATGTAACATCTTGGAATGTTAATGCCGGTCATTACTATCCTGTGTCGGTAGAAGCAAAGAACACAGCAGGAACTACAACAACAGCAAATGATTTAAGTCCAACCGTAGGACCGGGTCTGCAGCTTAAGGTAAAAGAAAAAGTTAAGCCGACAATAGCTATAACATCACCGGGAGCCGGAGCTTTCGTAATAAATAACAAACAGCCGATTGTTTTCCAACTTAGGGATGAGGTTAACGGCTCCGGTATAGACATATCGTCCTTAGCACTTAAAATAGACGGCGGCAGCGCCATAGGAAACGGCAGCTCTGGCATGGTATGTACACCTGTAACAAATGGATATGATTGCACATACACACCGCCTACAGCACTTTCAGACGGCAGTCACACAGTAACGATAAATGTATCGGATTATGACGGGAATGCAGCTACACAGGTAAGCAGGTCATACACTGTTGATACGGTACCGCCTATACTCAATGTAACTAATCCAAGTAACGGATTTATAACGAATAATGCGAATATGGTTGTTCAGGGAACTACAAATGACGCTACATCAAGCCCGGTAACTGTGACTGTAAAATTAAACGGGGTAGACCAAGGAGCTGTAACAGTAACCGGCGGTAATTTCTCTAAAGCGATAACACTTGCAAATGGAAACAACACCATAATTGTAACATCAAAGGACGCTGCAGGAAGGGAAACTACCGTGACAATAACCGGAACACTCGACACAAGCGCACCGGTTATCGGAAGTGTAAGCATAGTACCTAATCCGGTAGATGCGGGCAACACTATGATAATTAGTGTAGAGGTGAGCGGATAATGACTGAACAATTACAGGTTAATCTTGGGCTTGATGTAATCTATGTCCACGGTACAGTAAACGGTATCGAGGCAACATTTACACTCGTTGATACGGGTATATGGTCTGCTGTTGTGGATAAAGCTCCGGATGGTAAATATGAGGTTGTAATAACGGCATATAACAGCTTAGGGACACATACCACACTTGAGACAACTATATATAAACTTGATGGTCTTATACAATCCAAGCTTGATTGGACACAGTGGGACTATTATAACGCAGAGGACATTATCCGGGTTGAAGCAAACACGCAGTTTGTAGCTGACTATTTGGCTACTATGGGATATATCGCAGACCTGCAGGGGGTTAAAGCGGATTGGACAATGCTGGACTTCCCTACCATAACAGAGATAAACAGAATTGAAAATAACATAAATGCACTTCAAGAATGCTTCTATGCTCCGGAAGGATGGCAGAATAAAAAGACATGGTCTAAGGGCAAGAGATTCAGTTGGGAAGATGCATTGAGATATGAGAAGAATCTGCATTTACTCACAGAAATGATAAATCTGATTAAAGATGCTACAGTGTACTCGGGTACATTTAGCAGCGGACAGGAGGTAATATTATAATGGCATTCACGAAAAGAAATGTAAAAGATAGATTAGTGCAATACCCAAGAAGATACCAAATGGTAGAAGTGCAACCTGGTATCTTCGATTTAATCCCGGTACCGGGGACCATAACCGAAGAAGGCACGCCGATTAATAAGGCATATCTACAACCGATAGAGGACAGTTTGGAGGTAGCTCTTGAAAAAAACGGAGACGGTAAGGATGTAACTGTAACATTTACAGAAGCAGCTACAGAAGCACATATAGCAAATGGGGAAAAACTATCTGTTATGTTTGGTAAAATACTTAAAAAGTTTAAAAGTATAGTGCCTATATCCTTAGGCGGGACAGGAGCAAGTACGGTAGCAGGTGCAAGAAATGCTTTAGGACTTGGGAATACAACTGGAGCTTTACCCGTTGCAAACGGAGGTACAGGAAGCACTACAGCAGCAAACGCAAGAACAGCATTAGGAGTACCGCCTACAGCCCATGCATCCACAGGCACGTCATACGGCGTAGGCAATGCAAGTAACTATGGGCATGTTAAAGTAAGAAATGATTTAGTTGGCACAGAAACAAGCGGCGCAACTGTAAGTCCAGCACAAATAACCGCATTAAAAGGTTCCGTTGATGGTAAAACAGAAAAAGCTACTTTATTAAGTACACATACTTTAAATATTGGAAATATAAGTGCGCAAAACATAAATCTTGGTACGGTTATAAGTCCTGTTATTAATGAATATGATATCTTTTTAATTGAATTTAATGTAAACTTCAATGCTGTAAATGAACCATATTATATAGGATTAGAAGAAGCAGCATCTGATTTGATAAATGGAGCTGCCACTGTTTTCGGCACAAATGTTAAGGGGCAAGTAAACACAACCCTATTTAAAAGTCTGTTAAATGGGGAAACAATACAATTGTCAAAATTGACTGGTTATAAGTTAAGTGCAAAGCTATTTAATGATATAACTATAACCGAATATATAAGGTCTGGCGGAAGTGTATCTGGAACAGGCACTGTAAAAGTATATGGTGTAAAATTAAAATAGGAGGTACGGATATGTATTATGGACTTTGCTTAAATAAAGATGGAATTGCTGTCAATAAAGGGGAATTTAACAAGTTGGTTAGAAGTGAACAAATAACAGAAATAACAGAAGAACAATATAATGAAATTAACGAATTTCCTTTACTATTAATTTTTGATGAAGATAAGAAAGTTGTTGCGTGGGAGAAAACTACAATAGAAAATGAACCTATTCCTGAACAACCAAAAGAATCAACAATTGAAGATTATCTCGTTGACTTGGATTTTAGGGTAAGTAAAATTGAATTAGGGTTGGAGGTGTAAGATATGACATACATTTACTGTAAAAAAATCATTGAAAATAAGACGTATGGAACAGTAGAAGACATGCAACTAAAGTTGGATGTTTTTTTATTGAACAACCGAATAACACAAGAAAATTACAATGAATTAACAGCAATGTTGAATGCAGGA
>ENA-UOOI01003962-UOOI01003962.1-fermentation-metagenome-genome-assembly--contig:-NODE-3962-length-10322-cov-3.985487_pt1 | contig 10322 bp, 10 predicted proteins | sample MGYA00245779_ERZ724027 | MGnify/ENA primary metagenome ERZ724027 (study PRJEB28704, sample SAMN03018318) | fermentation metagenome | biome: anthropogenic terrestrial biome; feature: soil; material...
CGACAGCTGTTGTTGTTCCATCATATACTTTGTTGTTTGCCCCTATTAAATCAACTACAATAATTTTTGGAGTAATTGTTATATCAGCAGGGACTACAATTGGATTATAATTTGGATCATCGTTAGAAGGAAACGTTGATTCTAGTTTAATAAGTCTTGCTTGAATTAAAGGAGAACTTGTTTCCGAAACAAGAGGTTGATAGTTGTTTGAATCAATACCATTGTATAACCATTCAATTCTATAATCAAATCCTACTGGTGCAGGTGTGATTGTTATTCCAGACAAATCAGCAAGTCTTGCTCCATAAACTGCTGGTGCAGCAGTAACAGTTAGAGTTGGATCTAAACTTGTTTTAGTTATATTTCCATGAGATAAAGCAGTGTTAGGAATTAAATTATAGTTATCTGCTGGGAATGTTCCAATATTGTTTAATGTTAAACCTGAAATTGTTACTTCTTTCATATTAGCAACAATTGCATCAGAAAAAGTAGCAGTTCCTATTGTTCTATTTAAATCAATAATATCTCCAGGAATAACTCCTGTAAATAAAAGACTGGGATCTGTTGTAGTTGTAGTCCAATCAATAGTTGCAACATTAGTTCCATCAAATTGATGATCAAGAATCTTAATTGCATCTTGATTTACAGTTATTGTTTTTGGCAAAATACGAGCATTTACTTCAAACGAATTAATTTTATAGTTAAACGCAATACTTGAAATTGTTGCATCAATTCTTATTCCATTAACTATACCTTTGTTTCCTGCAGTATTATATAATCCAACATTTGCACTTGGTGCATAAACATTGGTAATTTCACTAACATAACATCCAGATTCTCCAGCTACATAACCAGTTAAACTTATTGAAGCTAATTCAATTTGATTTCCATCTAGTAAATTACTACCATTATAAGTTTTAGTAAGCGTATTGCCTGCATTATATGTTGCTATTAGGTAAGCATGCTTAATTTCAGCAGTTGTAGATACTAATCTAAAACCTACTGGATCATAAGATAATTTAGAATATGAAACCGGTGTATAACTTGTTATAGGAACAAGTACATACAAAGGATTATTTAGTGTTGCTGCACTAAATTGGCTTAAATCTGTAACTTCACATGTCTTGTTCTTACCCGCATTCTTGTCGCTAAATCTACATGCGACCATTGTTTGTGGATCAAAAGATGTTACATCACATGTTGCTACAGGAATCTCAGCTCCTGTTGCAGCATCTACAAGCTTTGCACTTGGATTCTTCCATTCTAATCCTCCATATTGTGAACCGTTATAAACTCGGTCTGGGGTCAGATTTAATCGTACTTGAATTTGTGCTAATGCATTACTACTGCAAAAAACAACCATAACAAGAACAACCAAGAAAGAAAACATCTTAACGAAGCTTTTGTCCTTTAAAGTAATTTTCTCATTCATTTTGTTGATTATTAATTATTAAATATACTGTTCTTTTAATATTTATATTTGGAAGCGGTAAGAACATTTGCCGCTTATTTCTTGAGCATTTGTCCTCATTATTGATCAGGATAAAATTCTGTTTTACTCATAATGACTCTTTTTCTTTATAAATAGACTTTATATCTACAATAGTAAACATATAATTAACTAAATAATTATAATTAGCATTTTTTATTATTTTGTCTTTAACAACTGTTTTACAATTCGTTATCACTATATCAGTTTAATAATAAATACTTAATATAAAAATTTATTAACTACATCTCCTATTTTGCAAATATAATATAATAAGTATTATCAAACCAAAAAAATGAAAAAAAAAGTATTAATGGATAAAAAATGGAAATCTTAATTATTTAAATATCCGATATTTCTGCAACCTAATTAATTCATTATATTGTGCATTTTACGTCTTAAATAAATAATATTTTCCAACCAAATATTCATATTTACTCCATTTTAATACAATAATTTAATTATTTTTCATGAAAATCTTTCTATGAAAATCAATGATATTTTTCAACATTACATGTTAACCATAAGTAAGGCAAAAAGTCATGGTGAAAAAAAATATTTATTATTAATATTTATACTATAATTGGAGTATAAAATTACATAAATGGAAATTTCTTTTAAAGTCTATTATCTTAAAATAAATTTTTCTCGTTAAATTAAGTTAAAAACGATAGATGTACATTTTACCTTAAAACATCTTGATTTATAAGTTTTGATAAAGATTTAGCAGCATTCTTTCTTATTTTGTATGAATATATATTAAGAAAAAAAGAGAAAGAATTAAGAAAGAAGATTTATTATTAAGCAAAGAATTAATATTAATACTATTCAAAGAATTATAATAGGATAAGATTTATATGGGTTGAGATAATTGTTTAGTTGATAGAAGTCCACATGCGGCAAGTATGTCCTGTCCTTTTGACTGACGAATTGTTACTGAAAGATTAAAACGCTCTAGTTCTTTTTGAAATTCCTCCATCTCTGTTGGGGAAGGTGAAGAAAATGGAAATTCAGGTGTTGTATTATAATAGATAAGGTTAACCATTGCATCAATTCCTCTTAAAAGATATGATATTTCTTTGGCATGATAGTAAGAATCATTTATTCCTTTCAGAACTATATATTCAAAAGTAAGTCGTCTTTGACCATACCAGTTATGTTTTCTCAACTCATCACAAACCTGTTCAATTGGATATTTCTTTTCAACAGGCATTATTTTAACTCTTTCTTCATGAAATGGGTTATGCATTGAAATTGCCAAATGGCATGAAGTTTCATTTATGAATTTAATCATTTTTGGAATTATTCCAGATGTTGAAACAGTTATTCTTCTGCTGCTAAGTGCAAATCCCCATGAAGATGTTAATATTTCAATACTCTTTACAACCTCATCATAATTGTCAAATGGTTCTCCCATTCCCATATAAACAATATTGCTTACTTCTTCGAACTCATCAATACTGCGAAGCAGGTTAATTATTTCTCCCGAATCAAGATTTCTTAGAAATCCCTGCTTGCCTGTTGAACAGAAACTGCAATTCATCTTACAACCTACCTGAGTTGAAACACATAGTGTAAGACGTTTTTTATCGGGAATCAGTACACTTTCAACAAATGCATTTTCTCCATATTGATAAAGATATTTTATTGTCCCATCTTCTGAAAGAGCTTCCTTAACAGGTTTAATTATACCTACTTCATAGTATTGGGAAATTGCCTGACGAGCTTTTAATGAAAGATTTGTCATTGAATCAATATCCAAAACTCCCTTTTTATAAATCCAGTCGGCAATTTGCTTTGCTGTGAACTTGGGCAACTGGAGTTGAAGACATACTTCTTCCAATTCCAATAAGGTTTTTCCTAATAGTTTTTCTTTCATTTGTAAAGTCTTCCTTGATATGTATTTCTTTCAATCATTCTTTTTTCTATCAGAGAAACGACTTCTTCATTACGAATATTGCCCCATCCTTCATGAGCTCTGTAACGAGGAGGTACTTCAGCAGAAAACCTTTCGATAACTATATTTGGATTTAATCTTTCTAAAAAATCAATTATAAATTCTTTGTATTCTTCAAAAGGGAAAAGATGAAAATCCTGCGGATTTTGTTCGTAATCTTTTAAGATTGCAGTATTTTTGAATAATTGAAGCTGATGAAACTTTATTGAAGTTAAACCAAGTGAGGATAGGATATTTGACTCATCCAACATTTGTTCTTTTGTTTCTCCAAGCAGGCCAAAAATTATATGACCTCCCGTTTTAATGCCTCTTTCAATGCTTTGAGATATTGCCCACTGGGTTTGAGAAAAATTATGTCCTCTGTTTATTCTTTCAAGTGTTTTATCATAACAACTTTCAATTCCAAACTCCAGCATAACATAATATTGCTTTGAAAGCTCAGCAATATAGTCAAGCTTTTCTTCATCAACACAATCAGGTCTTGTTCCAATAACCAAACCAATTATATTTTCGTGTTCTAAGGCTTGAGAATAAAGTTTTTTAAGTTCATCAATTGAAGCATAAGTATTAGAATGTGGTTGGAAATAAGCCAGATATTTGTTTGCCTTTGGATATCTCTGACGATGAAACTCCATTCCTTCATCAATTTGTTGAATTATTGATTTTGTCGGTTGACAATATGAAGGATTGAAAGCATCATTATCACAAAAAGTGCAACCTCCAAAACTCAATTTTCCATCCCTATTGGGACAGGTAAAACCTGCATCTATGGAAAGTTTTTGAACTCTTGATCCAAATATTGTTTTAAAATAGTTTGAATATGAGTTGTATGGACGATGTGTTTTCCATAAATATTCTTTCTTTTCTTCGCTCACAGATATTATTTCAGGTTTTACTATTTTATAATAGTTATTCTTCTTTATTAGACAGTAAATCTACTAAATGAATTGTTTTGAGGTTAATATTATTTTGTTTAATGTAAGATTGCATATGCAAAAGGCAGGTTTGATCGGTGCTTACAATATATTCAGCTCCTTCTGAAATTGCCTGTTCAACCTTTTTTTGAGCCAAAGCCATGGATACAGATTCATTAAACAGGGTAAACATTCCGCCAAATCCACAGCAGAAATTATTTGTATTTGCACTGACTATTTCTAATCCCTTTACATTTTGAAGAATTAGCTTGGTTTCTTCAACCAGATTATATTCGTTTATAGAATGACAGTTGTAGTGAATTGAAACTTTATGTGGAAAATATGCACCAACATCCAAAGTATGTGCAACATCCACCAGGAATTCAGTAATATCAACTATATGCTCATTAATATGCTTGTAAATATTATGACTTGAAGTATTGTAGAAAAGTTTGCTCATATTATTCTTAACATATCCTATGCAAGAAGTTGAACAACCTACAATATAGTTTCTTATTCCAAAAGAATTTATGAATTTTTCTCCAATTTCTTTTGCCTCAGCCCAATTGCCATTATCATACAAGATTCTTCCGCAACAGGTTTGTTCTTTGTTGTAGGAAACATTATGGCCAAGACTTTGAAGCAGGAGAATTAAATTTTCACCAGTTTGCGGAGTATACTGATCAATACAGCATGGAACAAATACTTCTACATCCATTTTATAGTTTATTGCAACTGTGTTTAGCTTTTCTTTCTACTTAAACGGTTTATCAGGGCAATTATGTATCCAAGAGTTATGAATGCTCCTGGAGCCAAAACAAATATTAAAATACCATCATTATCACCAATAAACTTCATATTAAAAAAAGAACCTGATCCAAGCATTTCTCTTACACTTCCCAATATTGTTAAAGCTAAGGTAAATCCTAATCCCATTCCTAATCCGTCAAACATGGAGTCCATTACAGAGTTTTTATTTGCAAATGCTTCAGCTCTTGCTAGAATAATACAGTTAACAACAATTAACGGGATGTATATACCTAAACTTGCATAAAGTACAGGAACATAAGCTTCCATTACTAACTGAACTAATGTTACAAATGAAGCAATAATAATAACAAAGGCAGGAATACGAACATTATCAGGAATAAAATTCTTTAAAGCAGCAATTGCTATATTTGAACATGTTAATACAAATGCTGTTGATAATCCCATTCCTAAAGCATTAATTGCAGAAGTAGTTGTAGCAAGTGTTGGACACATTCCAATTAAAAGGACAAATGTTGGATTTTCCTTTAATATTCCGTTAAATAATATTTTTAATTTATTCATGGCTATTGGGATTATTTTTGTTCGTTATATTTCTTAAATGCGTCAAAAGCGGATCTTATTGAAGAAAGAAAAGCTCTTGATGAAATGGTTGAAGCAGTAATTGCATCAAAATCTCCACCATCTTTTTTAACATTAAAATTATCTTTTGCAGGATTTTTTCCTCTTATGTCTTGATTTCCTTTTGGTGTCTTAAACCAGAAACTTGTTTTTGAGCCTAAACCTGGAGTTTCAGAAGCTGACAGTATTGTATAATTAGAAACAACTCCATCTTTATCCATACCAACCATTACTTCAATCTTTCCACCATATCCTTCATAAGAGTAGGTTTGAATTGCTGCTCCGGCCAACTGTCCATCTTTCAAAGCTGGATAGATAATAAATACATCTGGCATACCATCAAGTTTAATTTCAACCTTTTCTCCTATAGTTGCATCTTTAACTGGTAAAACTTCTTGTATAGCATCTTGTTGTTTTTTCATTTGAGCTTTCACTATTGGATCCTTTGTCAATGTAAATGCTCCAGCCAATAATGCAGAAGTAACAAAAGATATCAGGCTTAAAGATAAAACCATGTTTTTAAGTGAAGAATCTAACTTTGCCATATATTATATTTTTTCTTTATTAAAGTTTAATATTAATATCCAAAAGGTTTTGGTTTAAATGCTTTATCAATTAAAGGAGTAACTGCATTCATTATTAAAATTGCAAAAGAAACTCCTTCAGGCATAGGACCAAAGCTTCGGAATATTATTGTAAGAACTCCACAACCAAAACCAAATAATAATTGTCCTTTATAAGTTACTGGTGAAGTTACCATATCAGTAGCCATAAATATTGCTCCAAGCATCATTCCTCCTGCTAATAATTGATATGCTGGGTGAATAAATTCATTTGGATTAATAAGCCAAAGTATAAGTGCAAAAACTCCTGCAGTGGTTAAGAAAGAAACTGGAATATGCCAGGTAATTACTTTTCTGAATAGCATTATTAAACCACCAATTATTAGTGCAATTGCAGAAACTTCTCCCAAGCTGCCTCCTGTTGCTCCAATAAACATATTCCACAAGTCAACTGCCTGACCATTTTTCATTGCTAATAATGGAGTAGGACCTGTAAGTGCATCTGAAACTGATGAACAGAATAATGGTTTTGGTAATGGCCATTCGCTCATTGCAACCTTTGATGGGAATGAAATAAAAAGAAATACTCTACCAACTAATGCAGGATTAAAAGGATTTTTTCCTAAACCACCATAAGACATTTTTGCAACACCAATTGCTACTAATGCTCCAATACCAACAATCCATAATGGAATATTTGCTGGAAGGTTGAATGCTAATAAAATTCCAGTGATTATTGCTGAACCATCTCCTATTGTTGTTTTAGTTTTTAAGATGAATTTTTGAATTAACCATTCAAAACCTACACAAAAAACAACAGAGGTAAAAGTAACCATTAAAGCATCTAAGCCAAAATAATATATACTTACCAATAAAGCTGGTAAAAGTGCAATTATTACCGTCCACATTATCTTCTTTGTGGTTTGATTGCTTTGCACATGAGGTGAACCTGAAACAGTTAGTAATGCCATTTTTAAAAATGTTTTATTTATAATTTATCTCTTATCCTTTTGTACTGAGTCTAAATAAGACTTTGTTGAACGGATAATTTCTAAGTATTTTATTTTATAATTTAATTCAAAATCTTCTGTCAAACAAAATGATGATACTGAAATAACTCTGTTGTATAATTTAATAAAGTAGAAATAACTTGTTGCACTTTCTTCTCCTACATTAAAGTTTACTATATACCATATTGCATCATTTCCATAAATTTTTTCCTTACCTTCTTTTGCAATTGTAAATCCATCAAAAAACTCTGACAAATTTGCTGATAGAAAATTCTTTTCCACAAATTCTTCCAAATCTCCACCATCCCAACGACTTGGAGTAAATTGTATCTTTTCTTCAAAAATCTGTTCTAATTCATTTTCATTTAAATCTGAATCATCATTTTCTTCAGAATAGCTCTCTTCATCAACTTCCTTTGAAAAAGGAGGATATATTGTTATTTCTCCATCTTGTCCCTGTTCCAAATCCCATTCGTCAGGATAAGTTAAAATGAAATCGTTTACCTTATCAACATATATTTCTTTTCCTCCCTGTTGAGCAAAAACACTTGCAAAACAAAAAGTAAAACAAAGAAAAAGTATATGTTTAACTGATTTCATTATAAATCTTGAAATTTGAAATTTATCTTTGTGCTCTTTGACGTCTTAAATCTCCGATATGATTTTTTGAAACTCGCATTAAATCTAATAATGGTCTTCCTGCAGGACATGTAAAGTGGCATGAACCACATTCAATACAATCCATAGCATAAGCTTTTTCAGTATCTTCCCAAAGTCGATTTTCTGCTAATTGAGCAATTTTTATTGGTTCTAATCCCATTGGACAAACTTTTACACATTTTCCACAACGCAAACAATTTGTTTCTTCTTTACGAGAAGATTCTTTTTTTGACATTAAAAGAAGTGCAGAAGTTGTTTTTACAGTTGGAGCGGAAAGATCAGAAATGGCTTTTCCCATCATTGGTCCTCCACTTATGATTTTGCCAGTATCTTCAGGTAATCCTCCACAATAATCAATTACAGATTGAAGTGGTGTTCCTACTCTAACCAATAAATTTTTCCTTTGTTTTACATTCTTCCCTGTTAAAGTAAGAATGTTTTGAACTAATGGCATGTTCTTTTGAACAGCATTATAAACAGCTTGTGCAGTACCAATATTATTTACAACACAACCAACTTCTATTGGAAGTTTTCCACTTGGAACCTGTCTTTTGGTAAGAGCATAAATCAATTGTTTTTCAGCTCCTTGTGGATATTTTGTTTTTAATGGAACAATATCTATTCCTTTATAATTTTTTGATAATTGAGTAAAATGTTCAATTGCATCTGGTTTATTTGCTTCAATACCTACAAATGCTTTATCAACATTTAATGTTTTTTTCAATATTTCAATTCCTATCAAACTTTCTTCAGCTTTTTCTTTCATAAGCCTGTAGTCAGAAGTAAGATATGGTTCACATTCAACAGCATTAATAATTAAATAGTCTGCTTTCTTTCCTTGAGGAAGCATGTATTTAATATGGGTTGGAAAAGCTGCTCCACCTAAGCCAACAATTCCCATTTCTTTTATTTTATCAATAATTTGAGCAGAATCAAGTTTAATATCTCTAATAATATCATTAGATGTATCAATTCCTTCCATCCATTCATCTCCTTCTACATCAATATATACAGCAAGTTTTTTATACCCAGTAAAATCAGCAGCAAGATCTATTTTTGTAACAGTTCCTGAATATGGAGAATGAGTATTAGCACAAATAAACTGTTCTGCTTTTGCTATTAGCTGTCCTACTTTAACCTTATCTCCTTTTTGAACAACCAAAGTTGAGGGTGCTCCCAAATGTTGAGAAACAAAAACAACTGCTTGTTTAGGTAGTGGAAAAACTTCTATTGCAGAATCATTAGATAATTTATTTTCTTGAGGGTGAACTCCACCTTTATTGAATGTTTTCATGGTCATTTATGCTTCTAAATTAATTTTGAATTGTTTCAGTCTGTTCAACAGTTGATTTTTCCTTTCTTGGAGGGAAATTAACTTCCTGAATTGCTCCAGTAGGACATTCTTGAACACATTTGCGACATAACCTGCATTTATTGAAATCAATGTATGCTAAATTATTTTCTATTTTAATTGCATCAAATTCACAAACCTTTTCACATTTTCCACAACCAATACAGGATACATTACAATTTTTCTTTGCAAGTGCACCTTTTTCAGTATTGACACAGCTAACAAAAACTCTTCTATTTTTAATTCCTTTGTTTCTTAATTCAATTACATGTCTTGGACAAGTTTTAACACAAAGTCCACATGCAACACATTTTTCTTCATCAACAACTGGTAATCCACTTTTTGAGTCAATTTTTATAGCATCAAATGCACAAACACCTACACAATTCCCCAAACCTAAACAACCATTAGGGCAACCTCCTTCAGAAGACATATTAAGGTGAGCATACAAACAATCTTGAACTCCTTCATATTGTACTTTCGATGTTGTATTTATTTTTCCACCATTACAACGAATAACTGCAACCTGAGGATCTGCTTCAACAGCTTCCAATCCCAATAGATTTGCAATTTCTTTACTTACTTTATCTCCTCCTACTGGACAACGTAAAGTTTCAAGTGATTCAGCTTTTACAATTGCTTCAGCAAGTGAACGACATCCTGCAAAACCGCATCCACCACAATTTGCACCTGGAAGCTTTTCAACAACCAAATCAATACGGGGATCTTCAACAATTTTGAATTTTTGAGCTACAAAATAAAGAATAACGGCAGATATTACACCGGTTAAAACTAACACCAAAACAGAGTAAATAATAATTGACATAATAATTTAAACTTAGGTTTCTTTAAAATTACAATCGACAAAAATACGATAAAAAAATAATATCACTAAATATCTCTTTAAAAATTTGACTATTTAAACTCTTTTAACTGTTAAAATATTGGATTATCAAACTGATTAAAAATTTATTTAATCTTGAAACACA
>ENA-UOOI01003964-UOOI01003964.1-fermentation-metagenome-genome-assembly--contig:-NODE-3964-length-10308-cov-4.261777_pt1 | contig 10308 bp, 10 predicted proteins | sample MGYA00245779_ERZ724027 | MGnify/ENA primary metagenome ERZ724027 (study PRJEB28704, sample SAMN03018318) | fermentation metagenome | biome: anthropogenic terrestrial biome; feature: soil; material...
GTCATGCTTTTTCATGCAAGCATGAAACGCAGGACCTTTTGACCCTGGTATCATTATATTCAGGGGAGGGATTTCTATGAAGCGGATCTTGCAGAGCAGCATGTCCATCTTTTTATTATGAAGGTGGAAGAAACAACTCTGTGAGTGCTATTTTCATGAATATTTTGAATTTTTATTCTTTAGGGGTTGAAAACCACTACAAAATGGTATAGTATCTAAGTGTAGAAAATTGTTAGCTTGAGCTAATTTTTATTGCCCAGGTCAAAAGGTTATAGGACTTGCGGTGTCGATTAATAAAAATACATTATTTACCGATTGAAAGGAGACATATGATATGAGTGATACATTACTCGACATACAAAATTTAGGGGTTTCTGTGGGGGATGATCATCATAAAATCCTAAGCGGCGTAGATCTTAAAATAAATAAAGGTGAGATCCATGTTCTTATGGGGCCAAACGGTACAGGAAAGTCAACGTTGGTCTCAACGATCATGGGTGATCCGAGATACGAAATTACAAGTGGAAGAATTCTATTTGAGGGAAAGGATATTACAGATGAAAAGACAGATGTGAGAGCCAGACTTGGAATTTTTCTTTCATTTCAGTCACCGGAGGAAATCCCGGGGGTAACTGTTGAAAATTTCCTTCGCACTGCGAAGGGTGCCATCGACGGCAGACCGCCGAAGATATTCAAATTCGAAAAAGAACTAAAAGCACAGATGGAAGCACTCGGAATTGATCCTTCCTATGCTGAACGATATTTAAACGTAGGATTTTCAGGAGGAGAGAAGAAAAAAGCAGAGATTCTTCAGCTGCTTATGCTGCAGCCAAAACTGGCCTTGCTGGATGAGACAGACTCGGGTCTGGATGTAGACGCCGTAAAAACAGTATCAAAGGGGATCCAGAACTATCACAATAAAACCAATTCCGTTTTGATTATCACACATAGTGCAAAAATATTGGAAGGACTTGACATTGATTATGTCCATATCCTCGAGAAGGGTAAGATTGTAAAAACAGGCGGAAGCGAACTGGCCTCCGAGATTATCGAGAGAGGATTTGAGAACATGGAGAAGAGGAGTGATGAATATGAGAAACTTTGACTCCGAAAAAACCGATGTTAAAGAAGTCGACAGAAGTGTCTATGATATTAAAGATGAATCTCATCCTGCCTTTGAAGTACATTCAGGTCTCACTGAGGATATTGTAAGCCAGATTTCGGAGGAGAAACATGATCCTGCATGGATGCGTGTTTTCCGAATGAAATCACTGGAATTGTATAATGAGATACAGGTTCCCGACTGGGGGCCTGATTTGGATGATCTGCATCTGGACGATATCAAGACGTATGTCCGCCCGGATACCCCGATGCGTGGAAAATGGTCCGAGGTGCCGCAGGATATTAAAGATACCTTTGACAGGCTGGGAATCCCGAAGGCAGAGCGCAAATCACTTGCCGGTGTAGGTGCGCAGTACGATTCAGAGGTTGTCTATCACAATATTACAGAGACGGCAGCAGCACAGGGAGTTATTTTTACTGATATGGAAAGTGCTCTCACGGGTCCTCATGAGGAAATGGTGAGAAAGCATTTTATGAAACTGGTTCCACCTTCTGATCATAAATTTGCAGCGCTTCACGGTGCGGTCTGGTCAGGCGGAACTTTTGTTTATGTTCCGAAAGGAGTGAAGGTTGAGATTCCCCTGCAGTCTTATTTCAGACTGAATGCCCCGGGAGCCGGACAATTTGAACACACACTGATCATCGTGGACAAGGGGGCATACCTTCATTTTATAGAAGGTTGTTCGGCACCAAAATATAATGTAAACAATCTACATGCAGGTTGTGTTGAGATCTTTGTGGGGGAGAATGCGAGAGTTCGCTATTCGACAATAGAGAACTGGTCCAAAAATATGTATAACTTAAATACAAAACGTGCCAGAGTAGAAAAAGGCGGAAGTATCGAATGGGTATCCGGATCTTTCGGATCCCATATTTCCTACCTGTATCCGATGAGTATTCTTAAGGGCGAGGGAAGTCATATGGAGTTTACTGGCATAACATTCGCCGGAAATGGACAGAACCTGGATACCGGTGCAAAAGTCGTTCATGCGGCACCGCATACGACATCCAATATCACAACAAAATCCATCTCAAGAGATGGCGGTATCTCTACTTTTCGTAGTTCTGTCAAGGTTGCTCCGGGCGCAGCCGGGAGTAAGTCCTCTGTTTCCTGCGAATCTCTGATGCTGGATGATCGGTCGAGGTCGGATACGATCCCTGCCATGGATATTCAGTGTTCGGATGCAGACGTTGGACATGAAGCCAAGATTGGGCGAATCAGCGAACAGGCGGTCTTTTATCTTATGAGCAGGGGGCTCAGCGAGGAAGATGCGAGAGCCTTTATCGTTGGCGGATTTGCAGAACCGATTGCGAAAGAGCTTCCACTGGAATATGCAGTTGAGATGAATAACTTGATTACTTTGGAAATGAAAGGCAGCATAGGCTGAGAAGGAGGTATCTGATGAATGAGCAATTAAACAATCTTCCTGTTCTCACCTGGAATCATCTGGGAGTTAATCGGGCCGGACAGGAATTTGCACTTCCTGAAGTGCCGCAGTTAGAGTCTGCAGAGAAAAATCTGACCATGTCGGTTCTGCCCTCTACGGTGGAAAGAATTCAGGAGTTTCCAATAGATTATAAAGATATGGAAAGTGGCATAGGCAGTGCCTATGATAATTATATAGCGAAAAACTCGAATGTCTCGTATTTTTTGAAAGTGAAACAGGAGACGGAACAGACGATTCGGACGAAGACCTGTATCACACCGGATCATAAGACATTGGCCGGTGATTTTGGAATTTATGCAGAAGAGGGAAGCAGTCTTGTTTGGATGCAGGAATCTGTGTCAGATGAAGAGGCTGCCGGCTTTTCCACAGAACTGACAAGGATTTACGCAAAGAAAAATTCACGGGTCAGACTGATACAGGTTCAGAATCTGAACAGATCTACAGCATGCTGGAATGGTGTTGCGATCTATGCGGAAGACGGTGCCAAGGTAGAAGTTGTGCGTGCCATACTCGGATCTTCTCACGCGGCATATGGAACGAGAGCAGAACTAAAAGGAAGAGAAAGCAGCTATCAGTTAGAGACTATTTATTTTACCGATCAGTCTCAGATCTATGACTTCAATGATGTTGCAAATCATTATGGGAAGAACACCCAGACAGATATGTATACGGCCGGTGTACTTGCGGGAGAGAGCAGTAAGATTCTCCGCGGAACGATTGATTTTAAAAAGGGAGCTGTCTATGCAGTAGGACATGAATCGGAAGAGGTGCTGATGCTTGGTGAAAAGGTCAGAAATCGCACCGTTCCTCTGATTTTATGTGCGGAGGAGCAGGTTGAAGGACAACATGCGGCATCAATTGGACGTCTGGATGAAACACAGATTTATTATCTGATTTCAAGGGGGCTGACCCCCCTTCAGGCGAGGATGCTTTTAATTGAAGGGCGTTTTGCCCCTGTACTGGACAAGATTCCTGATGAACAACTCAGAGAAGAACTTGCTTCTCAGATTGAAAGGAGATTGAAGGAAAATGAACCAAAGTAAGCTGCTTCATGATTTTCCGGTCCTGGCACAGGATGAAAATGGAAAGAAACTGTCTTATCTGGATAATGCAGCGACGACACAGCGCCCGGTTCAGGTTTTGGATGCGGTAAAGAACTTTTATGAAACAGAGAATGCAAACCCGTATCGTGGTGTATATGAGTTGGCAGCAAAGGCAACAGAGGCTCATGAACATGCAAGAAGTACGGTGGCGGAATTTATCAACGCCGACCACGATGAGGTGATCTTTACTCAAGGAACGACAGAGGGATTAAATCTGATAGCCTATAGCTATGGACTTAACTTTTTAAAGGACGGCGACGAGATTGTCATATCTGTAGCCGAACATCACAGCAATCTTGTCCCATGGCAGAGAGTTGCAAAAGCGACAGGTGCAGTGCTCAAATATATGTATCTGGACGATAGCGGACGAATTACAGACGAAGAAATCGAGAAAAAAATCGGATCAAACACTCGCCTTGTCGCCATCGCACAGGTGTCTAATGTTCTTGGACTCGAGGCACCCATCGAAAAGATTGTAAAAAAAGCACATGCTGTCGGAGCTGTTGTTGTTATGGACTGTGCACAGAGCCTTCCGCATATTCCGGTTGACGTCAGAAAACTAGATGTCGATTTTGCAGCATTGTCAGGTCATAAGATCTATGGTCCTATGGGGATTGGTGCATTATACGGTAAGAAAGAACTTTTGGAGAAAATACCGCCATTTTTAAGTGGAGGTGATATGATCCAAAGTGTGCATGAACAGAGTGTTACCTATGGAGAGGTTCCGCGCAAATTTGAAGCAGGTACCAGAAACGTCGGCGGAGAAGTCGGCCTGGAAGCTGCAATCAACTATGTGAAAGAGATTGGCTATGACGAAATTATAAGACATGAGCATGAGCTGATCGAATATGCGATTGATCAGTTGAGAGATCTGCCATATGTGACAATCTATGGAGAGCCCTCGGACAAACTTCGTCATGGTGTGATTGCATTCAACATTGATGATGTGCATCCTCATGATACGGCTACAATCTTAGATGCCGAAGGCGTTGCAGTTCGTGCAGGGCATCACTGTGCCCAGCCTTTGATGGATTACCTTCATATCACTGCATGTGCCCGTGCAAGTTTTGCCATTTATAATACGAAAGAGGATGTCGATGCGCTGATTCGCGGAATCAAGAACGTAAGGAGGTACATGGGCTTTGGAGATTAATCAATTGTATAATCAGATTATTATCGAAAACAGCCGTGCAAAGTGGAACCGCCATGCGGTGGAGAACAAAACCATAAGTCTGGAAGGTGTAAATCCAAGCTGTGGAGATGATATTACGTTGGAACTCCGAGTAAAGGACAACATGATCGAAGACGCCGGGTTTGTAGGTGACGGATGTGCGATCTCACAGGCATCCGCTTCTATAATGATTGACTTAGTTAAGGGAAAGTCTGTCGGGGAAGCAAAAAAGCTGATGAGGATTTTCTTTGGAATGATCAAGGGAGAAATCACAGACGAATCTGAGATAGAAGAGCTGGATGAAGCGGCCGCCTTACAAGGCGTTTCACAGATGCCGGCAAGGGTAAAATGTGCAGTGCTTGCATGGCATACGCTGGAAGAGGCACTGGACGATGAAGAAAAAGAAGATAAAAAGGTATAAGATACGAAACCGGACGAAAACAACAAAAAATGTCGTCCGGTTTTTTGAAATTATAAAAAAAGTACTGTAATACCTTGAAAAAGATGTTATGATATGATAAAAGGACCGAAAGGTCATCGCGCGGAGCAATCCGTGTTATCAGGAAAACCATAGTTGGGAGGTATTTAAGTATGTACAATGATGAGCAATTAACCAGAATGCATGAGGGAAAAGGCTTTATAGCTGCCTTGGATCAGAGCGGCGGCAGCACACCGAAAGCTTTGAAGCTTTACGGAATTGACGAATCAAGATACCATGGTGACGAGGAGATGTTCGAACTTGTCCACAGGATGCGGACAAGAATTATCACGAGTCCCTCATTTACCTCAGAGCGTATCCTGGCGGCGATCCTGTTTGAGAACACCATGGATCGCAAGGTGGCAGGAAAGTATACAGCAGATTATCTTCTTCAGGAAAAGGATATTTTACCGATTCTTAAGGTTGATAAGGGTCTGGCTCCTGAGACCGAAGGCGTGCAGCTTATGAAACCCATCCCTTCTCTGGATGCACTTCTTGACAGAGCAAATGAGAGACACATATTTGGAACAAAGATGCGTTCGGTTATCAAACTTGCAGATAAAGAAGGAATCCGAAAGATTGTAGATCAGCAGTTTGAACTTGGGCTGCAGATTGCAGAAAAAGGATTGATTCCTATTCTGGAGCCGGAAGTCGATATTTACAGCAGTCAGAAAGAAGAAGCCGAGAAGCTTCTGAAAGAAGAATTCTTCAATCACCTAAAGAAAGTTCCCAGTGATGTCAAATTGATGTTTAAAGTCAGCATTCCGACTATGGAAGGATTTTATTCGGATCTGATGGAAGATCCACGAGTTGTGAGAGTGGTAGCTCTCTCTGGAGGATACAGCCGGGATGAGGCAGATAAACTTCTTGCAAAAAATTCAGGATTGATTGCCAGCTTCTCAAGAGCTTTGTCTCAGGGACTTAATGATGCGCAGGCGCAGGATGAATTCGATAAAATGCTGAGAGATTCTATTCAGCAGATTTATGAGGCATCTATCAGCTGATTTATTCAAGCAGCAGAGGTTAAGCACACGGCACGGTGTAATACAGTTTTGCAGTTTTGAAAGTGGTATGGAAAAAGCGTTCATATGGGTAAAAATACATACGCCCGATGAGCGCCTTTTTTCTTTGGGTCTTCTCTTTTGGGAGGAATTGAGGTATGATAAATAGTAGTCCGAAAGGCTGGACTTTTGATAAAATACTGTATTATAGGAGAGTTGTAAAATGGGAATCAATGCACTAAAAATGTTGAAATATAAGAATGAATACGAACAATTTATGAATCGTCATCCAAAACTGTCTGTTTTTCTCGAAGCTGTGTCCCGGGAAGGGATTCAGACAGGAACTGTAATAGAGGCTAGGGTGACCATGCCAGATGGCAAAGATTATGTTTCAAATATAAAACTAACGGATCAGGATGTGAAACTGATTCAAGACTTGAAGAGCGATGGACTTGGAGGAAATTAGATGAAAGGAAAAACACTGGCCATAATATTGAGTATCTCACTTGCAGGGAGTATGGCAGGGTGTGGCATCTGTAATAAAAAGGGTAATATCTCTTCTGTTGTCGTGACGCTCCCTTCTTTTGAAGAGCCTGAAGCAGGATTCGATCCTGTCCATGGCTGGGGCATGGGAGATAATCTTCATGATCCTCTGATCCAAAGTACTCTTACCACGACTACAGAGGACCTGAAACTTAAGAACGATTTGGCAGTGGATTACACGGTCAGTGAAGATGGCCTCACATGGACAGTAACAATTCGAGATGATGTGAGATTTACAGATGGAAAAAAGCTCACCGCGAACGATGTGGCTTTTACCTACAATGAATGTAAAGACAGCGGTGCACCCAATGATTTGATGCTGCTTAAGAGAGCGGAAGCTATTGATGATGCTACGGTGAAATTCCACATGGAACGTCCCTTTAATATCTGGCCGTATACGATGGCACAGGTCGGAATTGTTCCAAAATACGCCTATGGACCTGATTATGGTAAGAATCCAATTGGATCCGGCCGATACAAATTAAAAAAATGGGATCGGGGAAAAGAGGCGATATTTGAGGCAAATCCGGACTATTATGGCGACGAGATCAAGATGAAGAATATTCATGTAAAGTTTCTGACAGAGAAGAAGTCATATCAGGCAGCTGAAAATAAGGATACTGATGTGGCATATATTTCGGCCGGCTATGCTGGCAGAAAGTTGAAAGGCTATCAGCTCAAAGAAGTTACCGCGGTTGATACGCTTGGAATGAATCTGCCTGTGGAGGAGCTTTCTTTGCGACGAGCTGTGAACGTAGGAATAGACAGAGACAAGATTGTGGATAAAGTACTAAAAGGTTATGGAACGCCTGCGTACACGATCTGTGATCAAACGCCATGGTATCAGGAGGAGGCAGAAACTGTCTGCGATCCGGAACAGGCCAAAGAAATCTTAGAAGAAGCCGGCTGGAATATAGGGGATGATCAGATCAGAGAAAGAGATGGAAAAAGGGCGGAGTTTAATCTCTGGTTCGATTCATCAGATGAAATCGAAGAGAGGCTGGCAAAGGAAATCTCAGATCAGCTGCTTACTCTGGGTATGCGGGTCAATCCTACAGCAGCAAAGTGGACGGATGTCTGTAAGAATGCACAGACTCAGCCGGCAGTCCGGGGAGTCGGAAGTTACACGCCTATGGAACTATATAAGATCTATCATAGTGATAAAGAAACAGGATCTTCCAGGTATTCGTCATATGCGAATCCATCTGTAGATAAATATATGGACGAGGCACTGGAAGCGCCATCATTCGAGACGTCATATGAATTATGGCGAAAAGCTCAGTGGGATGGAGACACTGGAATTAATGGAGATTTGCCGTGGATCTGGCTTTGCAATATGGAGCATTTATATTTTGTAAAAGATGATCTTCAAACAGGTGATAAGGATATACATCCACACGGACAAGGCTGGTCTTTATTAAATCATGTGGATCAGTGGCAGTGGATGCATTAATGACAAAAAGAGCAGATGGTATTTATGAAGATAGATATGGTCGAGTCTTTAAAAAGTGTGGAATGAGATATTACCAGGATTGCCAAGGCACTTTGTACAGAGCAATCAGAGCAATCCATGGTATTATATCAAGAATTCATGGGTCAAAAGGTCAGAAAACCTTCTGACCTTTTTGAATTACATGTATAAGGTTCAGATCATGATCCAACAGAACAAGGTTTCCGGCTTTTCCCTCTGTAATACTTCCGTAGTGGTTGAAAATCCCAATGGATTTTGCGGAATTGACAGCTGCGGCCTTTACTGCACTTTCGAGGGGGATTCCCATCTTTAATACTGCTGTTCTCAGGCAGCTCATCAGATTGGTCGCAGAACCGGCGATAGTGCCGTCTTTTAAGGCTGCCCGCGGTCCTGTTACCTTTACAGCCTGTCCGCCCAGAGAGTAATTTCCGTCCTTAAGCCCTGTGGCCATCATACTGTCGCTGATCAGGATGACACGGTCATCGCCGAAAAGCTGGAAGGTCGCCCGGATAACGGAAGGGTGGATATGGACTCCGTCACAGATCAGTTCGACCATTACATTTTTGTGGTCGAATGCCGCTCCGATTACGCCAGGGGCTCTGTGTGTGAAGGGAGGCATGGCATTATACAGATGGGTTACCTGTCTTGCACCTTTAGTAAAAGCCTTATCGGCTGTGTCATAATCGGCTGTCGTATGTGCGATTGAAACAACGACCTCATCTTTTACTGTCTCTATAAACTCCATAGAGCCCTCTTCTTCCGGTGCAATGTCAACCAGCTTAATCAATCCTCCAGATGCCTCTTGAAGGTTACGGTACATAGAAAGATCCGGATGATGGATAAAGCGGGGATTTTGGGCCCCCTTTTTTTTGGCAGATATAAAAGGCCCCTCCATGTTGATTCCGACCAGTTCGGCACCTTTGATGTTATGGTGAGCCTTTGCAGTCTCCATAATTTTCATCAGGCGTTCTTCTTCAAAAGTCATCGTAGCGGGGGCAATGGTGGTGATTCCGTTTTTTTGCTGGTAATCAGCGAGGGCAGAGATGGCTTCCTCTGTGCCATCGCAGAAATCATATCCGATACAACCATGAAAATGTATGTCCGTAAGACCGGGAATAGCATAAAGACCAGTTCCATCAATACATATACCGTCCACTGTAGATTCTGAAAATACGCCGTTTTGAATAAAGAGATCCTTCTCTATAAAAGTGTATTCGTCTGAAAATACCTTTGCGTTTTTAATAATCATATTTGAACATCCCTCCATTTTCTATTGTTGTTCTTCTTACTCTATTGTATACGATCTCGAAAAAAAAAGATAGATAAAATTATGTTCTGTTTTTGGGTTCATATCCGTAGACTGTAGAAGGAGGTTGCATATGAAAGTACTTTTATATTTGTCGGATTTTATGATTCCGTTTCTCATATTTTACATAATCGGTTATGGAATGCTTCAAAAACAAAATATATATGAAGACTTTGTGGCAGGGGCGAAAGATGGTTTGAAAACTGTAACTAATATACTGCCCACATTGATCGGACTGATGGTGGCTGTAGGGGTCTTGAGGGCTTCAGGCTTTCTGGATTTAATATCCGGACTGCTCGGCAGGATACTGAATCCAATCGGTTTTCCGTCTCAGCTTGTTCCCCTTTCTGTAGTTAAGATGTTTTCATCATCGGCTGCAACAGGCCTTCTATTGGATGTATATAAGACATATGGAACAGATTCCTTTATCGGTCTGGTTGCCTCTCTTTCCATGTCATGTACAGAGACGATATTTTACACAATGTCAGTGTATTTTGTGGCAGCAAAGGTCACGAAAACGAGATATACGCTCGCGGGTGCGATGTTTGCAACGTTTGCAGGACTTGCGGCAAGCGTAGTACTTGCAAGATTGATGGTCTGAAGAGAAAGGTATTGACATATTTTATGGAAACATGTATTATGAAAATATCTTATTATATGACTGA
>ENA-UOOI01003965-UOOI01003965.1-fermentation-metagenome-genome-assembly--contig:-NODE-3965-length-10307-cov-6.787749_pt1 | contig 10307 bp, 6 predicted proteins | sample MGYA00245779_ERZ724027 | MGnify/ENA primary metagenome ERZ724027 (study PRJEB28704, sample SAMN03018318) | fermentation metagenome | biome: anthropogenic terrestrial biome; feature: soil; material...
CAATAAGTATTCTATGTCAATCTATTTATACAATTTTTTTAAAATAAATTTAGATGATCGCCTTATATATCCAGCAATAGGTAAAAATAAACAAAACATTTTAAATGCTTTCGGCAAAACAGTAAGTAGTTTGTCTTGATATTTCCCTTTATAATAAAAGATCATGTATCCTTTTAATCATCGATACATGATCTTTTATTTGCTTAACTTTGTGTATACAAAACTAGGCATTTCCACGACTTACTAGAATTTCACATATGCCTTTATCGTTGCTATGGTTTGCCCTGCACTTTTTCCACATGGCTTTATCGTGTACTCATCCACTGAAGCAGGAATTATAAATGTCTCTGCATAGTGAACTATAAATGGTTTAAATTTTTGATCAGGGCTTTCTACTAGCGCTTCATCACCTTCCACAAGGTTTAAAACATTAACGATACCATTTGTATTATGTGTCATTATGCTGTTGGAAACCGTTCTTATCGTCTCTATAAATTCCAATTCATGCAGCCCTGTTTTTTCTTCCCTGTAAGCCTTATTCTCTCTCATTACTTCAATACTATTTATAAGATTTTCCTTTACCCATTCTGTTGTCCTATTCCACTGAATTACATTTTTACCATGTTCTATATGGATCGGCCTTGGTAAACCGTCAAGCCCAACACGTCCCCAATCCCATAACTTGAAAGTAAATATATAAGGTGTCGCACTTATCTCCAATACCATACAATCTTTCCCTGAACAATGTATCGTTCCTGCCGGGATCAGAAAATGATCATGCCTTTTTGCAGGGAATTTGTTTACATATTTGTCTACATTAAAAATATTCTCACCTGATTGAGCTTTTTTCAGCTCATTAATAAATTCCTCTTTGTTTACGCCTTTCTTTAATCCTAGATACACTGCTGCGTCATCTTTTGCATCCAATATATAATAACTTTCATCTTGCGTATAATGCATTCCGAATGTATTTTGAATATAGTCTGTTGTAGGATGTACTTGTAAGCTCAAATTGCCTCCAACCATAGTATCTAGCAAATCAAACCTTATGGGAAATTCCGCTCCGAATCTTGCATAGACCTTCTCACCTAAAAATTCTTTTGGTTTATATAAAACCACATCAAGCGAAGGAATTTCTATCCTTACCTTGCCAAACCTTAGATATAAACTGTTTTCCTCAGGTACGCAATCAAAACACCATGCAAAATTATTCTTGTCTTTGTCAAGTTTACATGTGTATTTCATCCATTGCCCTCCCCAAACGCCCGAATCAAAGTAGGGCACAATTCTTATAGGCCTTTTTGTGGCTTCTGCAAGAGCTGTTCTGAATGCGTCGCCGCTTATCATTTTAGGTTTGTCGTAAACATTTGTATCGAGAAGGTAATCTATATCATCAAATAACCCTCTCTTATGTTTGTCAGCCATTCTCCATTCAATAAAAAAACCTCTTTTATATTTTCTCAATATATCTTCTTTAAAATTATTGGCTTTATAATTGCCAAGTTCACATCGTCTATACCGTTGCTGTATTTCCCATCTTGCCAGATCCGCATATACCAAAATATTACCACTATTTATAATGCTTGCAGCAACTCCATAAATTAAAATGACCCCATCTTTAATATTGTCAAGAAAATTCTTTACCTCATTTAACTTTTGCATATCTATGAAATCAGTTATTTTACCATAATACATCATTCCAAATACTCTATCATCCGTTAGATTTTGCTTCATAAGCTCTGTCAATTTTTCTCCGTCATAGAAGATGTCTTCACTTTTAATAAGATGATCCGGATTTAAACCTTTAACGAACTCTTCCATTACTTCAGAATCTCTGACACCCGGATATATATCGACAGTGACGATAAACTTTTTATTATTAATATTTTTCTTTATCTCCCTAATTATATCGCAGTAGCCTTCCCATGAAGAATCATCATATCCCGGCACTTGTATTTCCGGTTCCTTATCATAATTTGGATTTCTCTTCATATAATCCAATGTTTTGCCTCCTCAACCGTTATTCTCAAAAGCTTTAGCAAATCACTCTTAAAATATTTATTATTTAACAATCTTCGCTTGACGTATTATATTATATGGGCGAACAAAGTTCGCCCATATAATATTTTATAAATTTAGTTTCAATTTTGAAGCATAAACATTTTAAATCAAGGTTTAAACTTCTTCAGTCTCTTCAACCTCTTCAGCATTTTCTCTTAAGAGTAAACCCATTATAAGTGTAGAGACTAAGGTGCCTATTATAAAAGAAAGTATATACATCGGAATATTAGATACGAGAGGAATAGTAAATATTCCACCAATCGGCGCCGGCATTGTAATCCTAAATGCTGCCGCCAATCCGCCTGCCACAGCAGCTCCTGCTATTATGGAAGGCAGCACTTGCTTTGGTTTAGCAATTGCAAAAGGAATAGCGCCTTCAGCAATATAGCTAAGCCCAAGAATATATGCCGCTTTACCTGCTTGTTTTAAAGTATCATCAAATTTTTTGGGGTACAATGTAGTTGCAAGTGCACAGCTTGTGCTAATAGTCATCCCGCTGCATGCAGCAGCAGCCATAACTACAGTTGCAACTGCCGAACCGCTTGCCGAAGTTAATGAAGCAACTGAGAATACATAAGCGGTTTTATTAATTGGTCCACCCATATCCGCTGCCAACATTCCACCTATAACAGCGCCCAACACTATAGAGTTTGTGGTGCTGAGATTTTTTAGCCAGGCTTGTATCAAACTGTTTAATGGCTGAACTACGGAATTTACTCCAAGCATAACAAGAGCAGTAAGAATTAAACCGACTATAGGAAAAAGCAAAAGTGTCTTCGTAGCTTCAAAAACTTGGGGTAAATTTGAAGTACTCTTTTTTAAATAATACATTATATATCCTGCGATAAGCCCCCCAATAAGCGCTCCTATAAATCCTGAACCTTTAGTGTAAGCAAGCATGCCAGCAACCATTCCTGGTACCAATGCAGGCCTATCGGCTATAGAAAATGCAATATATGCAGACAATATCGGCAACATGAAAGAAAAAGCCGTCTGACCTGTACTTAATAGCCATTTAGATATTGGATTTGCAGATCCATAATTGGCTGCCCCTACATGACCAGCGTCAATTAAAAATGCAAAAGCGATTAACATTCCTCCAGCAACAACAAACGGTATGAAATGAGAAACACCGGTCATAATGTGTCTATATAAATTCTTGCCTTTGTTTGCCATAATGACTCCCCCTAATCTTATAGTATTTAAAATACTGTTTAGTGTTTGTACTAAATTTAATCATATTTTTGGTTTATAATTTCATCCATAATATTTTTAAGCTGTTATAATCAATTACAAGAGTAATATACTTAATGCATTAAGCAGTAGAAATTAAACAATCGAATATTTTTTGCCTTATGTCCTAATCTAATTATTTTACATAATATCAATCTCTACAAAAAATAAGTTTTTTTCAATATATTTATATAAGCAAACTGTACAGTTGCCTTTTATATTAGGTTCTGTTTAACAAAGATGTTGATTTTGAGCATCCCATTCGCCTGTTCGTACTTTTTAAGTTCTAAGTCCCTATTTCCTCGTTCGTCAAGAACTTTTGCAAACTCACTTCGTTCAAACACGCAAAGGTTCTAGGATTCACTTCGGCAATTTCGCCAAGAACTTATCAAAAATGCTCACACTGCTCACTTGGATTGTTCAAAAAATCAACATTATACTTTAACATAGCCTTATATTAAAATGCATGCATTTTTTAATCATATAGCAAGCACTAGTACTATCCCCTTTGTATTTTTTCAATTATTTTATCAGCTTTTCTTATTGCATCTCCAACAGATATTTCTATCACTGTCTTGTCATGGAATCTTTCCACATTTACAGCAGTATCAATAGCCAAAATTACTGCGTCAGCCTCTTTAATATCTTCTTCCGTTAGTCTATTTTCAACTCCTGAAGCTCCGTCTGTTTCTACTTTAATTGAGCAGCCATATTTTTTTGCCGCCTTTTTAAGGCCTTCTGCCGCCATATATGTGTGTGCGACACCGGCTGGGCAAGCTGTAACAGCAACAATTTTCTTCATGATAAACATCCCTTTCATTGTATTTATAGTATAAAAATTTGGAAATAAATTAATAAAATTTTATGATAATCTATTTTGTAATGATTTTAATATTTGTCAGTTCGCCTGTTGCTAAAGTGCCAATATCTTCTGATGCTTCTTTAAATTTACTTTCTATCAAATCTGTTTTATAGATTTTGGAATAATTGAATCCGATCTTTAAATACCCACCTTCGATTTCTTTATTTTCACTATTAAATATTCTCAAAATATATCCTGAGTCATCCTTTGACTTAACAACCGTCCCAAATGAAGCCTCACTGTTGCAAAGTGAAATAAAACTGTAAGAGTCGGGAACATCAAATCTTAAAGGATTTGTTGGAAAATATCCTATTGGGAACACGGTTCTCTCAAACTTCTGATTTTGATAATATATTAAATCACTGGCATACTGAACATAATCCTTAGTCACAGTATTCCCATCAAATAATTTATAATAGGAAAAACCTACTTCAAATCCTATTTTGCCGATCATTTGACTATCCGGCGTTTCAATCACTTTATAATCCAATCCACTCGGGCGACCCGGTCTTCTATTTAAATCTGGGAGGCCTAAATGTCCTACAGATCTAAATATTGTCAATGCAATATCTTTTTTGCCTTTACCAATAAATTCATACTCTTTAACACTCCTTGTAAATACACTTAAGACATAATCATCACCAACAGCAGAAACATGATTTAGCAAAGGATATGTCGGACTTGGCTCCTCAAACCAGTTAAGTTCCTTCCAATTTTTTAATCCATATGGCACTGTATCTCGCTTTATATAGCTATATTGCGTGCCAGCATATGAATAGTCATTTGGAAAATCCGTTGAGAAAACAATCCTCACTCTGTGGTTCTTTGCATTATTTGTGAAATTTCCCTTAAGCTCTATAACATTGCTTTCGTCTCTTAACCTTATTCTTATGTTGTATTTCAACTCAGCATCTAAATTTTTGTTTTTCCTGTTTTCAAGGCTTGATGGGACTTTAAGGCCACCCTCTATGTTCATTTCACTAATGCCTGGAGCATTGCATGTCGAGCACTTCGAACCTTCAAAATAATTGGTTATAAATAAATCTTCTTCGGGATTAGGATATGAATAATCATAATTATCCCCCTCATCTCCGGATTCCTCGATATAAATAGCCTTATCAAAATGTCTGTTAAGCTTCTTGTCTAATATATGAATACCTCTCTCATTCAACTCAATCTTATATCTATGGTTTTCTATACTGTTCGGTGAAGAAGCTGCATAGTTGAGTTTATTTGGTTCCTCACCATCATAAACATAAATCGTCTTATATGAAATTCCGTCAAAATCCCTCATTTGAGCAATGATACTAGTTTCATAGAAATATTTGTTTTCTTTCATCAGGCTTTTATCTTTCCTGTATACCCCACCATATTTCTCTTTGCAGTCTATTACTGTATAATCTATCTCTTTACCATCCAGGAGCAGTTTAAAATTCTTGTTTTTAGTATATATATTAAGCTTCATGCTTATATTTCTTCGGTATGGCAGTGTATTGAATACGACCAGAGGCATTACATTATCCTTATGTGTATTTATGGAAATGGAGATAATTCTCATTAAATATACTTTTGCCGCTTCAGCAATATCAACAGCACTCTTGCTCATTACTTTAATGTACTCGTTGGTTTCATCGGTCAGTGTTGCTGATGAGTGGGTTTGACATTTCACCAATGTCTCCCAGGCTTTATCTATTATTCCTCTGTCGTAATTTACTCCTAAACTATCGAGCATTGACATAAGAGGTTGCACTTCAAATGTAAGCGTGCGTTCAGCGATGTCCTGCAGATATTTTATATCGGATCGTGCGGAAAATATTGACCTGTGTATTCTATGATATTGCGTTGAATACAACTCCGAATTATGGGTCTTTATATTTATACCCTTTTCCCTAACTTTTTTCATATATTCTTCCCATGTAGTAAGATGGAAATGATACTTGTCAGACTCTTTATTGTACTTTTCAATTTTTTCTTTTATATCCAACATCGCAGGATTTTGATCAAATCCCAAAGGAAATACGAATTCATTCGGCACTGTAGACATTTTCAAAAGCCTGTCGATGAGCGAATCTATGTCTATTTTGTTATAATCTTTTGCCTTACCTGATAGAATGCTCCCATCCCTGAAAGCATATGTGCCATATCCATACCCTGATATCATAGTGCATACCAAAAGTTTGCTTCCATCATTGGAAGTTAGATAAAACTCGCTGCCAAGTCCATATTCATCTCCAACACCTCTGGTTATGACAAAATCATAAATACCCATTTGATTAAATATCTTTGGAAAGTCATATGAATGACCAAAAGAATCTGGTAAATATGCAACTTTTGATACGCCGCCAAGCTTGTTGGCACTCTCTATGCCAAGTCTCAAATTATTGACTACGGATTCACCGCTTGAAATAAAACAATCGAGTTGAGAATTAAACGGACCTATAAATAATTTCTTTTCTTCAACAAGTTTTTTTATTCTGTTTCTATCTTCAGGATGAATATCGAGATATTCATCAATAGCCGCTGTTTGACCATCCAAGAAAAAATTTTCAACGAGACCTTCATCAAAAGCATTAAGCAATTCTTTCATATTATATGAAAATTGCACTAATGCATCTTGAGCCGTAAAATACCATATCGGATCCCAGTGAGTATGATGAATACAATTAGCAATCTTTTTCATTCTAATCACAATCCTTTCGCTATGTATAGCACACAAAAATAGTACAAAACTTATATAATGTTTTTCAGGCTTATATCATCCAACAGAAAAAGCATTAGAAATGCTACTTGTATATGCTTATACATTTAATTATTTTATGTTCAGATTGATGCATTTTAAAATATCGCTTTTTTCTTTAACATTGAACAATTTTTTCCTAAAGTTGTCATCCATTAATAGTGAGGCTAACTGTGATAACAATTTAATATGAATACTATTCTTTCCTTCAGGTACTGCAAGCATAAACACCATTTTAGTGGGTGTACTATCAGATGAATCCCAATCTATAGGCTTGTGTAACTTTGCAATTGCAACAGCAGTTTTAAGTACACTTTTCGATTTTCCATGGGGTATGGCAATCCCCATACCAACTCCTGTAGTTCCTAATTTTTCTCTCTTAAAAACATCTTTTAAATAGTCTTCTTTTGATTTTACTATGCCGTTCTTATAAAACATCTCTGCCATTTTATCTATAACATCATTTTTGTCTTTTACATGCATGTCCAAATCTATTAGTTTTTCACTTAATACATCATTTATTATCACGATACAACCCCCTCCCAAAAATATTTCTAAACTCAATAAAATTTTTTGCACCAATCAGCTGTATAACTTTTGAGGGGTCATTTACAATATCAAACAGTTCACCAAATATTTTTTGGGAATCTTCATTGCTCATTTTCTCTAGCGCCAGCATCAAAACCAGCTGTACTTTATCTTTTCCCCATATGATCGGCTTCTTTAATATTCCTACTGCAATATGGGACCCTATTGCATTGCCCAAAATAGCATGGGGCACTGCAATGAGATTGCCTATTGAGGTGGATGAAATCATTTCTCGATCAATAACTGCCTTCATAAATTCTTTTTTTACATAACCCTTTTTATACAGCCGCTCACTTAAATAATTTATAACATCGAATTTATCCATTAATCCTATATCTGTTTCAAAGATATTTTCATTTAATAAATTCGTAAGCATTGATATATCATTTCTATCGTTATCAACAACATGAATAACCTGAACGATTTTTTCAATATCACCTTTATTTAAAAGAGAATCTACATGAATAACCTTTATGTTGCTTGCACTAATAGGAACCGTTGATAATATCAGATCCGGATTGTTTTTAATTACTTCATCCAATTTATATAGCGGATATACGCCAATGATTTTAAACCAGGGAAAAACTCTCCTGACCTTTGTTGCAAGAAGCTGGGCGGTACCCATTCCTGACGCGCAAACTATTGCAACAGTTTGTAAATTATTTAGATTAGACTTTTTCCTTTCTATCGCCGCGCCAAAATACATTGCAATATATCCAATTTCATTTTCATCTACTTCATAACCATATTCTTCTCTTATGACATCCGCAGCTATAATTGCCATATCAAACGCAATCTGGTATTGATGTTTAATCTCGTTTAAAATTGGATTCCTTAACTTCATATTGTATACAAGTCTATTCAATGTAGGCTTTAAGTGAAGAGCAAGGCCCTTTTTTAGTTTCATATCATCTGAAAAGCCTATATTATATATCGAATCCACTTTTTCAATTATTTTTTCGACAACATCGATCAATTTTACTCCAGCTATCTTTCTAATATCACCCCAATTAAGATTTTGATCTTCAAACGGCTTCATCCCAAGCAGATATACTGTTATATATGCCGTCTCATCATCAGCTATTTTAACGTCAAAGGATTTTTCCAGAGATTGTACGATTTTTTCTGCTGTTTTATATGCCTTTTTCGCTTTGATATTCTCATAACTCTTCTTTGATATTTTTATTTCTTTGTTCTGTTTAATTCTTTTTATTGCAATTGCTATATGCACAACTAAGTTTGAGTATGCAACATCTGATAGTTTGTAGTCCATATCTTCCTGCGCATTCAAAATTATATTTTTTATTTTATCAATATCTATATTTTCAAATATCATCTTAAGTTCAGCCAAGTCATATAACGAGTCCTGCTTTTGGGTCATCTTTAAGTAATCCGACAGAGCAAATCTTAAATCAATCTCGTCGCCTTCAATTTTGAAACCATAGTTTGGTTTCCTAAACAATTTCAGATTATGAGCTTTTAACCAGCTTTCAACTTTATCCATGTCATTTGCAACTGTCGTTTTACTGACATACAATTTATCTGCCAAATCTTTTAAGGTTATAAAGCCTTTCGCATATAGAAGGTTTTTTAGAATATATTCTATTCTTTCTTCAGGAAGTGATACAACAGCATAATTACTATCTTCCAAAATCTCCTTTAAAACATCTTTAGTGCTACCATCTTTAACGATTTTTACTGAATATCCCACTCCCGGAAGTATCTCTATTCTAACTGATTTACCCTTTAATTCTTTCTGTAAATCCTTTATATCATTTCTAATCGTTCTCGATGATACCCCGACTAATTTTGACAGATATTGGCTTGTAACAGGTTTTTTATTTTTAAGTATTTCTCTTAATATTACTTTTTTGCGCGCATCCATATTTTTATTGCCTCTTAAGAGTTATTCTAAATTTTACGTTTTTATTATAACAGGTGTCTAATTGAATTAAAATTCATTGTTTTTCCACAATAACTGTGGAAATTCTAAAAAGTTAAAAATAATAAAACAAAATATATTTTCTACTAATTCAGTTAAAACTATGCTTAACGTAATCGTAATAATTTTTTGAGTTTAATGAAAGGCTATTTGAAAGAAAGGATGACATCGGTAAAAGCATGCTTCTTAATGAAGTTTATTACAGACATGAAACTTTTATGTGGTTGAAGAAAGACAGCATAACAAAGAGTTAACACAATAAATCAAAAAAAAGCCGTACTCAAATTTTGCTTTTACAAATTCAAGTACAGCCGTCAAATCATAAGAAGAATCTTCTTTTATATAACTATCAATTGATTTCTACAATAAGGCACGCCTTTAATTATCTTTATATTACTATATATGAATCTATTTAAAAATATCCTTTAGTTTGTTTTTGATTGCTTTAACTCTTTCTTGCAGCTCTTCCAGGTTATTTTTATCTATACCCTTTGTGAAATATCCTCCTATACCTATGGCATAGACCCCGTTTTTGAACCAATCTTCCATATTATCTATATTGACTCCGCCAGTAACCATTAAATCAACATCCGGAAAAGGGCCTTTTATAGACTTGACATATCTGGCTCCTACAGCATCACCCGGAAACAATTTGACTATATCGCTTCCAAGTTCTCTTGATAAATTTATTTCTGATGGGGTCATTGCACCCATTGAACATAAAATGCCATTTTCTCTGCAATATTTGCCTAATCCTTCAATAATACATGGCGATACAATAAAATCAGCCCCGTTCTCTTTAGCAAGCATTGCTTTTTTTACTGAAGTGATCGTTCCTGCGCCAATCAATGCTTTATGAAATTTATTCTTAAGTCTATATATTA
>ENA-UOOI01003966-UOOI01003966.1-fermentation-metagenome-genome-assembly--contig:-NODE-3966-length-10307-cov-3.554136_pt1 | contig 10307 bp, 10 predicted proteins | sample MGYA00245779_ERZ724027 | MGnify/ENA primary metagenome ERZ724027 (study PRJEB28704, sample SAMN03018318) | fermentation metagenome | biome: anthropogenic terrestrial biome; feature: soil; material...
AACCGTACCCATTGTCTGCAGTTCTTGGCTCCTCTATCCGGGATATCGGGATATTCTTCCTGCTCATTCAAATATCAGAAACTTCATGGACGACTTTTCTTACATCAAAGGTTATAATCGTAAGGAATTTACTGACTCTTGGAGAATCTTTGGAAAGGATGCCGGGAAACCACCTGTTGATTTGCCCAGAGACACTTCTCTGCAAAAAGCTTTTGCAGAATATCTGGAAAAAGGCGGAACTCCAGGTGTTGGTTATGGGATCTTATTTTCCACATGCAGCAAATAATGTATTCTGGTTGGGGAGATATCATTGATTGGAAACGTGTGCCGGTGGACGCACGTTTCCGAATACCCCATATAGTCTTCCGCCAGAATACTTCCATACTCAGGATATTAATTTCCAACCACCATTCCTATTGGAACCAACTCTCGTCAGTAAACCTTTTTCTTTTAATTCCCGCATCGCATAGCGAACTCCGCTGTCGGATAACTCTAATCTATTTGCCAGTTGCCTTTGTGTGATTGTTGGATTTTCCTTTATCTGTTCCAGGATTTTAGATTCTGTATCCGTTAATTTCTGAAAAGAATCATCTATAAACTTTGCGTCAGTTTTACCGTCAGTCATTGCGTCAGTTTTACCGTCAGTCATCGTGTCAAATTTACTGTCAGTCATCGCGTCAGTATTGTTTCCCAGACGATAGTCGAAAGAATACTCATCATCTAGCGGAACAATAGTTCGAAAGATATCTCCATCCTGAAAGATCGGATCTTTACCAGAATAAAACTTGCTATACTTAAATAATTTTCTTACTCCGGATCCCAACCGATCAGCTCTTCCAATTGTTCGGAAAAAGGACGCAATAATTGGATTTTTTGGATTTGGTTCCAGACTTTCCGGAGTAATAAAACCTTCTCCAGTAGCACGATTTGCATTTTCTGTATACATCCGATCTTTCTGTATTACAAATTTTGCCGCATATGAACTGGTGTATTCCCGATGCATTAGAATGTTACTGACCATCTCTCTAGCCAGAATATTTCTAAGGCTTACTCGATTATCATCTTCTAGGAAGAATTTATCGGGCAGATTTTTTCTTGCAAACTCCATCAATTGATCATAACTTTCTATCAAATTCGTCCGAACTATCTCACGGTCATCATACCGATCTACATTGACTCGTCGCACAAGTGCATCTGTTTCATATGCCGGACAAACATTCATAATCACATTTTCCTTGCCTAACAAGAGAATTGCAGCCAAGTTAAATCCACTTTCCCCAGTAGCAATATCCTTGCTATACAAACCAGCGCTCATCAACAATTCCTGGTCACTCAGCTTTTCCCAGGGATGTTCACCGCCTGCATTATTGATCGCCATCTGGCGAATCCTTGGTAATAAATCAAGTCGAAGATCCTCTTTTGTAGCATAAGGGTATATCCTCTTTTCTGTAAAAACATTCTGTTTCCTTATATACATGGATGCTATTACGGCAGTAGCGGTTATTTTTACATCTGCATCATCCACTCTGTCATAAATGACTTTCTTATAACTGTGAACCTCTGCACTAGGTGGCACATGAACATGAATAACTGTATGATCTTTATAATGTAATAATTCCGGCACAAGATAAACCGTAGGTGAAAAAGCAATCGGATTACTAATAACATTGATAAAATTCTTTATCATATCAGAAGCAGCCTTTTCAGGTACTCCGATTACTGTTCCATCATCCAATACTCCCATAAATAAATCGCCACCAAAACGGTTCAAAAAAGAGCAAACACTTTCATATACGTCATGCTTAATTCCATTTCCACAGCGTTTAAACTCTACAGCTACAGTTTCTCCAATCATCAGTATGGACTCAAATGTATCAATATTCATTCACAGGTTCCTCCCCAATGGTTTCAGGTTTTCTATATATTATTTGTCATTGTTTCATATCACTATTGTAACAACTATTTCAATGATTGACTAGAGTAAAATCGCAAGATCCAGATATAAGCACAATATCCAAAAATCATAAAATAATTTGTATAACTTCACATCTCGTACAATATATGTTCGTATGATAGTATATCCTAACCATCAGGGAAGCGGCTACGTTCATGTCCCGAACACAGCAGGAGCAGCAGTGAATTTTGTAACCGAAGCCGAAGAGGCAGGTGATTATATTGTGGGGATGCGGTATGCCTTCGGAGAATTTGAGGGCAACGCTACCACAGACGGGGCAACGAACCAGCTCCCTTCACGGGGAAGTATTTCTATCTATGTAAATGGAGAAAAAGCAGACACCCTACAGATGGACAAGACAAGTCTCGGATGGAACGAATACTTCACCGGCTCCAAGAGGTTGACATTAAAAAAGGGTCAAAATCTGATTACTTATATGATTGACAATGGAAATACAGGCAGTGTCAATCTTGATTACCTTACCATGTATAAGGCAGATGTTCCTTATACAGAAACAGAAATAAAACCACAGAGCATTACGTTAGATAAGGCCAATCTGACATTGAAAGAAGGCGAAACAAAAACTGTTTCAGCGACTGTTTTACCGGAAAATACAGAGAATAAGAATGTCATTTTTGTATCTAGTGATGAGAACATAGCTGTGGTGGATACGCAGGGAAATATCACCGCAAAAGTAAAGGGAACAGCAATCATTACGGCAAAGGCCGAAGCAGATCAGAACATAAAAGCAGAATGCAATATAACTATAGAAAAGGCACAAGAGCCTCAGAGACCGAAATCTCCACAAGAACCGACCGCATCAGAACAACCTGGAAGTACGTACCGGCCCGGATGTACCCACTGGCCGAATCATTACCAGAAGCCAAATCATGTGGGCGGCAAAAGGAATCGTTCTTCAGTTCCAATAAAAAATACCCGGAAGACTAAAGCTGTAAAGACAGGGGATAAAACAAACATTCTACTAACTGCAGGAATAGCAGCTCTGGGACTCAGTACAGCAGTCACACTTATCATAAGACGCAGAAAAAGAGAATAGTTTATTGAAGAAGGGACCGCTTGTTAAACGCGGTCCCTTACATAATGCTTTCTTATTTATTGGGGGATGCCTCTAGCGGGCATTATCATATTCTACAAAAGCATCTACTTTTGGCTGAGAAGAACACCCTTTCTGAAATTCATTTGTCAAAAATGCATCTATCAGTTCTTCTCTCACTTTATTTCCGGTCGTGAAGGCTCCAAGGCATGCAATATTGGCATCATTGCTGAGTCTTGCTCTTTGGGCTGAATAGGTATCCGAAATCAATGCCGCATAAGCACCTTTTACCTTGTTTGCGGAAATGGATACTCCAATGCCTGTTCCGCAAATTAAAATTCCACGGTCATATTTCTTCGAGGCTACAGCCTCCGCAACTCTGACTGCCACATTGGCATAAACGGGATCTTCACTTCCAAAATCAGTAATCTCCCCATATCTCTTATTCTCTATAAACCTTATAAGTTCTTCTTTAGCTTCCTGCGCGTTAGGATCACACCCTATTACAATCTTCATCTCAGGCTCCTTCAGAATATGATTTTCAGTTTCAATGAATGATTTTGCATTAGGACAGTACTTCGCAGATTCCATCGGCCATTGCTGATAATATAATACAGCACGACACGGCACCTGCATCTAAGACACCTCTGGAGCGTTCTCCAAGACGGCTTGAGCGGCCATATTTAGCAGCCAGATCTTTCGTGGAGTCCCTGCCGTCCTCTGCTGCAGCTTTCATTTTATTCAAGGCGGTTTTATAATCCTCTCCGGCAGCAGAGGACGCTTTTAAGCTGTCAACTGCAGGAGAAAGGGTATCCACCAGTGTCTTATCACCCACTCGAGCCTCCACGATTTCCTGTAGCCCTTTTAACCCTGCTCCCAGCATAATGCTCAGATCACAAATGGTGATAATCTCCAGGTCTTCCCCTGCCTCTGCGGCATCCATAAAAATGGTCCCATAAATCGGGCCCATGGAACCGCCTATTTCTGAAAATAGAATATCGCCTAATTCATCCAGTCCTTCTGTAAATGTAAAATCTTTATCATTAAAACGGCTTTCAAATATTGTAAATCCCTTATTCATATTCATACCGTGATCACCATCACCAATCAGACCGTCAATATCACTCAGATATTTTTTGTTATCCTGAATTGCTTTTACTATCTTTAATAAGACAGGCTTTCCGTTTGCATTTTTAAATACAGTCATTCTATCCCTCCTCTTATCTTTGTTTTAGTCCCATTGTATAAACCGGCAGGTCTATAAGCTCCTTAAGCTCATCATCTAGTTTCATGATACTCAAAGTGGCACCACTCATTTCCAAAGAAGTAAAATAGTTTCCGACGTAAGATCTGTAAATATGAATGCCATTTTCTACCAGAAGTTTCTCAATCTCATTATAAAGAACGTATAATTCCATAACAGGTGTGGCTCCAAGACCAGAAACCAGGACAGCGACCTCATCCCCTTCCGTGAAAGGATAGTCGGGAAGCACAATATCTATCATACGTTTTGCCATCTGAGCAGCATTTTCCAGTTTGCATACTTCAGTTCCAGGCTCGCCATGATGTCCGATCCCAACCTCCATGGTTCCTTCTATAATTTCAAAGTTTGGATGCCCCACTGCAGGAAGAGTGCAGGGAGTCAGACCGATTCCCACACTTCTGGTATGGTCGATTGCTTTCTGAGCCGCAGCGATCACTTCTTCCAAATCGCCTCCAAGAGCAGCTTTGGCCCCTCCGGCTTTCCACATAAAGATTTCACCCGCAACGCCCCGCCTTTTTTCTCTCTGATCTCTGGGTGCGGACGCAACATCATCATTGGCAACGACTGTCTTTACGGTTATACCTGCTTTTTTGGCCATCTTAACAGCCATTTTCACATTCATATTGTCTCCGGAGTAATTTCCGTAAAGACAGGCAACACCTTTATCCTGGGAAACTGCCTTGCACGCATCCAAAAATGCGGCGGCAGATGGGGACGAAAATATCTCCCCGGCAGCCGCGGCATCACACATATTTTTCCCTACGTATCCTATAAAAGCGGGTTTATGACCTGAACCACCTCCGGTTATAACCCCAACTTTTCCCTCCGGTATGTTCTTTGCTTTTACAACGCGGGAATTTCCGGTTGTTTCCACGATGTCAGAATGAGTTTTTAAAAACCCATCCAGCATCTCATCTACAACATTATCGGGATTATTTAGAATTCTCTGCATAAGTACCTCCTTGCTCTATAAGGCATAAACATGGTGTATCTCTCAATCTGATTCTTAATGCTCTGGTACCAGAACAACCTTAAAGGTTCCTTCAGCGCCGGCTGCTGCCGCGTCAAATCCTTCTTTCCAGCTTTCAAGCGGAAGCTTGTGAGACACAACGCCATCCGTAGGGAGTTTTCCACTTCCAATCCAGTCAATGACCGTGTCGTAACAATACGGGCTGAGATGAACACCGAGCAGATCCAGCTCTTTTCTGTCACTGATGATACTCCAGTCTACAGAAACTTTCTCAGAAAACACAGAAAACTCTACGAAACGTCCCATCTTACGAATACACTGCAGCCCCTGTTCTACACTGGACGGATGCCCGGTTGCTTCTATATAGATATCGCACCCATAACCACCGGTTAAATCTTTAATGGCACTGACAACATCCATTTTTCCCGGATTCATAACAATGTCTGCGCCAAATTCTTTTGCCTTCTCCAGACGTGCATCATTCAAGTCCAATACCACTAATGTTTTGGGATTCTTCTGCCTTGCAGCACCTACCATTCCCAGACCGAGAGTGCCCACCCCGGATAAAACCACAACATCTGTATTGCCAATCGAAGCTCTGTCAACACAATGCCAGGAGCAGGCGTAAGGTTCTGTCAATATGGCTTTTTCAATTTCCAGTGATTCGGGAATCGAATGAGGGATGGCCTCTTTTGTCAGACGTACATATTCAGCCATGCCGCCATTTACATTATTCTGGAATCCAAAAAGATCGTGCTTTTCACACATCCAGTAACGTCCTGTTTTACAAAACATACACTCACCGCAAGGAACAATTTGTTCCGGACAGATTCTGTCGCCTATTTTCCAGTCGTCTTTTACATTTGGACCCATTTCCACTACATGCCCTACAAATTCATGACCCGGAATCATGGGAGCTTTAATATATGGAGGATTCCCATCACCACCCCAAAAACTTTTTGCTCCGTGATAGGCCTTTACATCTCCGGCACAGATACCGCAGGCTTCTACTTTGAGAATCATCTCGCCCTCTCCTGCTCTGGGAGTTTCTACCTGCTCAATACGATAATCTCCCGGGGCATAAGCAACCACTGCATTCATTTTGACCGGTATGTTGTTCATTGTTTTTTCCATCCTTTCCTGTTATTGTCTTGTTTATAATTCATCCGGGCAGGCAGCGCCTGCCCTCTGATTAACCCTTTACAGCACTATCTAACTGTCCTTTTATAAAATATTTTTGCAAGAACAAATAAATGATAATCATGGGCAGCGTTGCCACTACTGCTCCGGCTGCCGCCGAATTTAAATCACTCATGTTTTCCGAGAAATACTGCTTTACAGTCAATGTAATATTGTACATTTCCTTTTGCTGCAGTATGTATAATGAATAAGCATACTCATTCCAGGCTGCTACACCTCTCATGATAATGACTGAAACGGTAACAGGTTTTAACTGCGGCAGTATAATGTAAAAAAATACCTGCATGATTCCTGCGCCATCTATTGCAGCAGCTTCATCTAACGATACAGGTATAGACCGAATAAACTTAATATATAAATAGATTGACATTGGCAGATTAAATGCAGCGATAACTAATATGATTCCCCAATAGGTAGATATTGCATTTAAGGATACCAATGTGCTATAAACACCAACTACGATGGAAAGCGGGGGAATCATCATAACACCCATAATCAGGCTTTCTATTACATGATTAAATTTAGAGCGGTTACGAGCAATAGGATAAGCTGCGAGGCATCCAACAATAACTTCTATCATTACAACACCAACAGAAATGACTGCTGTATTTTTAAGAGCATTCAACAGTCCCCCATCCCCCAGCACATTGATATAATTCTGCCAGTAAAGTGTCCGTGGAAGACTTAGCCTTGACGAATGATCTGTTACCGGTTTCAACGAGGTTACAACAATGACATAAATCGGAAGTAGGTATATAACTGCAATCAATATACTGCATAGATATTTCCACCAGTTTTTCTGCATTATAATTCCACCTCCTTCCTATCAAAATAGGAATTCATTATTATGGAAACCAATAAAATAAAAAGGAAAATGCATATCCCGATCGCTGAAGCATATCCCGCCTTTTCTGCCTGAAAATATCTGTTGCTTATATAGGTCATAACAGATTCTGTGGAATGTCCCGGCCCGCCATTTGTCAGCGATATGATTACATCGTACAGTTTTAACCCGCCAATCAGATTCAATATTACTGCTGTAGAAATTGAAGGAACTAAAAGGGGAAGTGTAATGTGCCTAAAACATGCAAATTTACCCACCCCGTCAATAGCTGCCGCTTCATAATACACCTTCGGTATATTTTGTAATCCTGCTAAATATATAATCATACAGTTGCCTGCAAACTGCCATGAATTTACGATCAAGATAGCAAGAACCCCTATAACCGGATTTCGAAGCCAGTCTTTTGGCCCAAATCCAAAAACAGCAATTATATCATTTAAAACACCATTGTCAAACGATAGAAAGTAATACATGATATACCCCATGATTAAACCGGATATCATGATCGGCATATAGGTAATTGTACGTATAAATTTATTTCCGAAATACTTTGTATCGACCAGCAGTGCGACTGCAAGTCCGAAAATATTCTGCAGTATTGTTGAACCAATCCCATATACCAGTGTATTTCTAAATGCAGTCCAGAAATTCTTATCATGAAACACATCTATAAAGTTATTAAGACCTACAAATTTCATGTTCTGCGAGTACCCATTCCATTTAAAAAAGGAAACCTTTATTTCCTGAGCAAAGGGATAAACTACAAATAATCCAAGCAATAACAGTGCAGGTATATATAGAAGATTCATCTTTCCATTTCTCTTTTTCATTAAAAGCACCTCTTAATCACCGGTATGAGCTTCTTCATATTATCATTAAAATTCTCCCCAAGTAAGCTCACTGCACTCTTTACCCCTTCTTTTGAAGGATCCAATGCAATCTCTGTAGTTGCCTCTGACATTACGTTCCACATACCACTTGGAAAATACTGTCTATCAAATACATTATCATAAATAAGGTTACTTTCGAATTGTTTTATACTCGTGTAATATGCTTCTGTAGCATAGCTGTCACCATAGCTGATACCACTTAATCCGGGAACCGAACCTTCTGTTTCACAAAGTTCGGGGATTACGTTTTTTGTTGCTATATAATCTAAGAGTTGAAGTGCCGCCTCTTTATTTTTTGTGTCTTTCCACACACCAAAGCACGAACTTTCACCAACCTGGAACATGTTTTTTCCGCCATCCTTGTAATATGGCACTGGAAGAACACCAAGATTTGCGTCCGGAACATAAGATTTTGCAGCTGCGAGATTTAATATACCGCGCACAACGAATCCGCACTTTCCCTCTCCAAGTGACTTTTGCATCTCTGCCGTGTCCGCTGTAGAATAGTTTTCATTCAGATAGCCTTTATTAACGTAATCAGCAAATTTCTGCATCACAGGCATACCTGTTTTCTTCCAGTCAAAAGTTCCATCCTGAAGTGTATCTGCACTGGGATATGCCGCGCCATCATTTGTCAGCATCATAGGAAGCAAGTAAGTATTAATAAATCCTGCTCCGTTTGAAGGCTCCTTTCCACCGATAAATATCGGTGTAACACCTGACGCCTTTATCTTTTCACAAGCTTCTTCAAAATCAGCGGTTGTATGAATTTCTTCCGGAACAATCCCTGCGGCTTTAAGCACGTCCGCATTATACATAACTGCAGATATCCCGACTGTAGCCGGTAAAACGTAGATATCTCCTTTTTCATCAGTTATAACATTTTTAGCGTCATCTGTTACAGAATCGTACCAGTCTTGATCATTTAAGGGCATAAGATAATCCGAATAGCGCATGACTGACCATCCATGTGTTGTCCAGACATCCGGTAAATCATTCGATGCCATCCTCGTCTTTAAGACTGTCTCGTAATCCGGTCCGGGTGCCGTCAACTCAACTTTTATGCCCGTGTCCTTTTCGAAATCAGCAATGATTGATTTGAATACATCCAGTCTGAAATCCCCCAAATCCACGGCAACCTCCAGGGATGTGCCTCCTCCTGAATCTTCTTTCGAAGTACTTTTCTCTTTGGAAACAGAAACAGTTTTTGAATCATCTGAAGTATTCTTTGATTCTGAATTATCCGCTCCCGCACCTGAACATGACATCAATGAAAACAAAAGTGGTACAAACATAAATGACGCTAACATCCTTTTTAAGTTCTTATAATTCATAACTCCCCCCTTATAATCTTCTAAGATTTCTAAAAAACATGTGCTTGTCTCATACACTCCATTCTATTAAATCCGTTATATACATATAACACAAAACAGTGAAATAATTGAAAATAAAAAAAGCCAGCAGATTTTGGCTTAAGGGGGAAATTTGTCACTTTTTGTAGACTTTCGTCATATATTGTATTAAAAGAAGCTGCTGGGTACTTAAATCCTATAATTATATCTCAGGAGGTGATTGGATGTCTATTCCTGAATTCCCAGAGCCAAATCCTGATTTTTCCCAGGAGCAGGCTTTGACGATGATTTTATCATCAATTGCACTTGAAGAGTTGTCCCTTAGTCATATCGTTAATGCCGAAAGCGAAAAAATACAATATGTTCTAGAGAATAAGTGCTGCCATAGTTCTGCAGATGCAAAGGATATTCTGGCAGTCAATAAAAGTGTTAAAGAAGTACTTGATACAGTTCTTCAAAATCAAATGATTTTAAAGAACAAAATGGATAAGGTGCTGGACTACCTTCCTCAGCCACCTGATCCTCCCGCATCCTGCAAACCACCAGGAGGATACTGTTCCTGTTCTCATTGTTGCAGTCATACCAGTCATGCCTGCTGTAGACATTCTGATTGTCATCATACTGCAGGAAGATGTCCCTAAAGGGGGCCTGACTGTTTCTAAACCATCTACATATGATGACACATCATTATATGTAAATTGAAAAATAAAAAGAGAGGTAATAATGATCAGCCCCTTGTCAAGTAGACAAGTGAAATATCTAAAATAAGACTACATGTA